>Ga0228535_1000049_pt1 | contig 357684 bp, 336 predicted proteins | sample SJ1metagenome_FD_168457 | JGI IMG/M metagenome (GOLD analysis project Ga0228535, IMG submission 168457) | Enriched culture of PCE-dechlorinating microbial communities from Ithaca, New York, USA - SJ1 | ecosystem: Engineered > Modeled > Simulated communities (microbial... > Unclassified... | reverse complement strand
ATTGTTTTACTGCTTCTAACTTTTCACTACTTGATAATTTTGGTTTTCTTCCCATATAAAAATGCTCCTCCTCATAGCAAACAGTTTTATTATTTAAACTGTCCACTACAAGGGGAGCATATCAGATGGCATCCCTTTCACATTTTTTATTGTACAGAATAATACAGGAGAACCGGATTTATTTGAGTTTTCTAATTATCGAGTGAATCCTACTGAAACAAGGAGCAACTGACTTGATATGGATTTGATGGATTTCTAGAAATCCCAAAACCATATAGGAAGTGCGACTGTTTCACAGGATTCACATTCACCGCACTAGAAATCGCCGATCACACACCTTCGCGACTCTTTTCCTGCAACATTCAGACAAAAACCATAATTCGACACAAAAATCCTGTCAAGACCCAAAAATCTCTTAACATGTTCCTAACAAAACTGCCCACAGCCGGATAGTTGAAATATGAGTTATACACAGAACTATCCACATTATCCACAAAAATTAATCCACGGAATCCAGGAAACGTATTTTTGCAATACAATGACGGAAGGACTCATTTGGCGCCAGAAGTGAGGAAAATGAAGCATTTTATTCATACAAAAACAGCATGAATTTATAAGTCGATTTGTTCTCATTTTTAATTTTTGGTTGAATTTTTGCATGTGGATAACATGGGTATAAAGTCAAGAATAAGCTGCCGATTTCTCTCAAGTTTACATCAGTCTTCTGGGGGTAACAATATTCAATAAGTGATAACAGTGCAAGTTTGGGGGGGTTCTAATGGAGGATATAGAGATACTAAGGCGCATACTAGACATAGACTCTCTGAGCAGGGCTCTTGACGAAAAGACCAGGAAGCTCACTGAGGAGAACGATACAGCCATAAAAAAAGAGCTTGCCGCCATGGAGTCTCAGATAATAGAGGCGGCAAGGCAGGAGGGAAGGGCCAGAATGCAGGTCCTGATTGAGGAGGGGACTAGGGAGGCCGAAAAGATTAAAAGCAGCTATGAGGAAAGACTCAATGGGCTGGATGAGAAATTTCAAAAGAGAAAGGACGACATGGAAAACGAGCTTTTCTTCGAGATATTTCTAAAAGGGGATGTTTAAATGTCGAGCGTTCAAAAATATGCAGCTGTAAATGCTAAGGTCCGAGCGCTCAAATCGAGGCTGCTAAGGGACGAGGACTACAAGAATATGCTGGCTATGGAAAATGAGGTCGAGATAGTAAGATACCTTAAGGAGAAAACAGGCTACAGCCATGTGCTAAAGGATATAGATCCGGACAGCTACAACAGGCAGGATTTCGAGTTTTGTCTCAGGAAGGCCATACTAGACGACTACGACAAGATAACCCACTTCCTCACCGGCGAGAGCAAGCAGGTGTTTAGAGTGCTTACTATGGTAAGATATGAGGTCGAGGACCTGAAACTCATACTAAGGTCTATAAGTCGCGGCGAGGACCCGGCGCAGATAGCAGGGAGGTTCCTGCGCAAGGAAAGCTTCACTGGCGTAAACAGGGAGGAGCTTGTGAAGGCCAGGTCAATTGAGGATTTCATTGAGCAGCTAAAGGGCACAATATTCTACAGGCCGCTCAAGACTCTTACGCAGGAGGACATGGAAAAAAGGCAGTTCCACATGGAGATGAACATGGACAACGCCTATTTCAACCTACTCTTCAAGCACATAGAAAAGCTGGATCCGGAGGACCGAGAGCTCATGCTGATGCAGGTGGGAACTAACGTCGACCTCCAGAACATCCATTTCATATACAGGGCCCTGGCTTTCTACAAACTCACGGGTGTTGAAATATTCAACTACGCGCTGCCTTTTGGGTACTACCTCAAGGGCAAGACGCTCAAGCGGATATGCTTTAGCGAGACTCCAGAGAATTTCATGATGGAGATGAAGAGCACCCATTACTGGCCTCTTCTGGAGAGGGGCATAAGCGACATTTTCATGGAAAGAGCTATGTCACAGGCGCTTTATGACAACTACCAGACAGTCGGAAGCATGAACATAACCCAGGTGATAGAGTACTACCACAGGATAGAGTTCGAGATGAGGGACATCATTTCTATCACGGAGGCTGTGGGGTACGGCATGGAATACGATGATGCCAGGAAATACCTCATAAGAAGGATATAAGGGGGTGATAGCGAATGGCCGTTGAAAAAATGGAGCTCATGACTGTGGCAGGCCCCAGGGACAGTATCGAAGAGGTGCTTAGGAGCGTGGTGCTCCTTGAGAAGGTTCATATAGAAAGCTCACTCAAAAAGGTCGGCGAGGGAGGCTTGACACTGTGCATGCTTGAAGAGGCCGAGGGTGAAATGGAATGCGACATAAGGCCGTATGCCGAGTTCGAGGATTTTGGCGAGCTGGAAAAGAAGATGGCCATAATCAAGGGCTATTTCGGGATTGAATTCCATGCGGACAAGAATCTGATAACCAGCGAATGCTCATACAAAAGATGCAGCCGGGAGCTGGAGTGGCTCTACTCTAAAATCGAACCCATTCACAAGGAGATTGTCGACAAAGAAGAGCGCCTTGCGGCGCTGAGGGAATTCAAGGACAGCCTTAGGTATATAAGTTCAATCGACGTCACAATCGAAGAACTGGAGCAGATGAGATACTTCAGCTTCAGGATAGGCACACTTTCGAAGGACAAGAGACTTAAGCTCAAAGAAAGCTACGACAGCATAACAGCCGCCATATTCCACATAGGTTCGAGTGAGAAGGAGGAGGTATATCTGGCCGTGTACCCGAGTGAGATAGAGGAGGATACGGACAAGGTCCTCAAATCACTCAACTTCCACGACATACAAATCCCTCGGGAGATAACAGGAAATCCGGGTCAGGCAATAGCTGTAATAGATGAGACCATGGGGAATCTGGAAGCCGAGACGCTAAAGCTCAAGTCGGAGCTGGAGGGACTCAGAGAGGAGTACGAGGAGGAGCTCGTGAAGGCGTACAACATGCTGCTTGTCCAAAAACAGATTGAAAGGATAAAGCGCAAGATGGCCGTTACCGACAACTTCTTCTTTTTGACTGGATGGGTGCCAAGAAAAGACAAGGAACAGGTACTAGAGAGCCTCGAAAAGTCTGACGAAAGGGTTGCAGTGGTGTGGAGCAAGGACAATAAAGCCCAGGCGCTCATGCGGCCGCCCACAAAGCTTAGCAACAACTGGCTTATAAGGCCCTTTGAAAATCTGGTCAAGATGTACGGGATGCCGTCATATGACGAGCTTGACCCTACTACTTTCCTTGGAATAACCTACATGCTGCTTTTCGGAGCGATGTTCGGGGACGTGGGGCAGGGCGCAGTGCTTTTTCTGGCCGGTCTCTATCTCGCCTTGAAGGTTGAAAAGCTCAAAGCCTACGGCTCAATACTGACAAGGATAGGAGGCAGCTCGATTGTTTTTGGATTCATGTACGGCAGCATTTTCGGTTTCGAGCATGTCCTGCCGGCGCTGTTTGTCAGGCCGATTGAAAACATCAACTTTGTCCTTGCATCGTCGGTTGTGCTGGGAGTGGTGCTCCTGACAATAAGTTTCATGTACAGCATAGTCAATGCGGTTAAGCAAAGGAATATGAAGGATGGCTTGTTTGGAAGGAATGGCGTTACAGGCCTAATATTCTATGTTGTGCTGCTTATAATGATATACCAGGTGTTTGCCAGCGCGGACATACTGAATGTGACGGCAGGGGCGGCGATGGCGCTTGTGCTGATAGCGCTGATGGTGCTTCGTGAGCCCCTTTCCAACATAATAATGAAAAAAAGGCCTCTCTACCACGAGAGTCCGTCGCAGTACTACATTGAAAGCGGATTTGACATATTCGAGACTCTCATGAGCATGGCGAGCAACACAATATCTTTCATAAGGGTCGGGGCCTTCGCGCTCAACCATGCCGGGCTCTTCATGGCGTTCCTTACCATGGCAAGCCTAATGGGCAATCCGGCTGGAAGCGCGCTTATGATAGTATTGGGGAACATAATAATAATAGGTCTCGAGGGGCTGATAGTATTCATTCAGGGTCTGCGGCTCGAATACTATGAGCTTTTCAGCAAGTATTTCAGGGGCGAGGGCAGGGAGTTTGACCCTGTGAAGATGAGCCCCGAATAGGCAATATATAAGCGTATAAAAAACTGGAGGGATGACTTATGAAGGCTATTCTTATAATCAACTGCATTATAGTATTTGCAACCATAGCAACAGGAATTTATCTTGAATTTGGCAAATCAGAAAGGCTGGGGAAAAGGGCGAGTCTCATGATAAAGGGCAGCATAGGGGCTTGCTCGGCTTTCATGCTTACGGCGATGGCAATGATGGTGCCTGACATAGCTTTTGCGGCGACTGAGGGCACAGCCACAAGCGCATCAGGGCTTGGGTTTATTGCCGCGGCGCTGTGCACGGGGCTGGCGACAATAGGGGCCGGCTACGCCGTCGGAGCTGTTGGTTCATCGGCGCTAGGTGCAGTGTCTGAGGATCAGAGCATACTCGGAAAGACGCTCATATTCGTAGGCCTTGCCGAGGGGATTGCAATATACGGGCTTATAATATCCATACTAATACTAGGCAGAATATAGCGCAGGCTTGGAGGTTTTTATGAGATCATTCGTTATTAGTGACGACGGCGACACTCTCCTTGCGATGCGCATAGCAGGCATTGACGGCGTCATGGCCAGGGAGCGCTCCGAGATTCTAAAGGCTGTAGACAAGGTGGTTGCCGACGAGGATATAGGAATACTGATAATCTCGGAGACGGCATCCAGGAAGGTTGCGGAGAGGATAAGCGCTGTGAAGCTAAGCGCTAAGCATCCGCTAATAGTAGAGATACCTTCGAGGAAGGGAAGCATCAAGCCTCCCGACTATATAACTAGCTATATAAGGGACTCTATAGGGATAAAGATATAGCATTGGAGTGATGAGCATGGTAACATTCGAGGACAAGCTCGAGCTTTTCAAGAGCATGGTGTATGACAAGGTCAGGGAAGAATCGGATTCACGCATTGAGAAGCTGACTGCTGAAAAAGAAAGGATACTTGCGCAGAACAGGGAAAGGCTTCAGCTTGAGGCCGAGCAGATAATAGAGGACATGGTCGAGCGGGGTGCCCTCAAAAAGCAGGAGATAATCTCCCGGGAAGCCATGGAAGGCAAAAGAAAGATTCTTCTGAAAATGGGTGACTTTGTGGACAGCCTCATGCAGCGCCTGGGCACAAGAGGGATTGAATTTGCAAAAACTGACGGTTACAGGGAGTTTTTTCTAAACAAGCTGATAAAGGCCTTCGCGGACATATCGGCGAGCGAATGCGAGGGCAGAACTCTTGTGATTGAGCTCACTGAAAATGACAGGCTACGGTTTGAGGATGACATAAGGGTTATATTCGAGCGCAAAGCATGCGAAAGGAGCAGCCTTGAGCTTGTAAAACTGGCAGATGAGCATATAGGCGGCTTTGTGCTAGTGGACAAGGACGGGACATTCAGGATCAACAGCACCCTGTCTGAAATGATAGAGGAAAGCAGAGAAAGGGTCGGACGCATGGTGTTTGAATACCTTGAAGAAAATGGTGATGACTATGAATAGAAGCGGTGAAAACAGAGAAGGAGAAATGCGGGCTATGGACACACGGGCTGCCCAGGCGGCAACAGTAGCCATGGTAAACGGGCCTGTCGTAAGGGCCGAGGGCGTAAAGGGCTTCAAGGTAAGGGAAATGGTCATGGTGGGTGACAAAAAGCTCCTCGGCGAGGTAATCTCAATAGAATCGGACAAGGCTATAATACAGGTCTACGAGGAGACTGAAGGGCTCAAGGCGGGCGAGGAAGTGGTGCCCACAGGCAAGCCGCTCTCGCTCAAGCTCGGACCGGGCATAATAGGCAACATATTCGACGGCATACAAAGGCCGCTTCCGAAGATTGAGCACATATCAGGCAACTTCATATCAGAGGGCATAGGACTGATATCCATAGACCCTGATGCCATATGGGACGTGGAAATTAAAGTGGGCACAGGGGACGAGCTCTCGCCGGGCAGCATATACGCCACAGTCCAGGAGAGCAGCCTGATAGAGCACAGGCTCATGGTGCCTCCCGAGATGTCGGGAAGAGTGGTAAAGGCGGCCGGGAACGGAAAATACAGACTCGAGGATGAGATAGTGGTTCTAGAGGACAAGGAAGGCGCAAGGCACAGCCTCAGGCTTTACCAGGAATGGGCCGTAAGGGAGCCAAGGCCCATGCAGCAGAGGATGTCTATAGAGCAGCCGCTCATAACGGGACAACGGGTGCTCGATGTGTTCTTCCCGCTGGGCAAGGGCGGAACCGCCGCGCTGCCGGGAGGATTTGGTACAGGCAAGACAATGACGCAGCATCAGCTGGCAAAGTGGTCCGATGCGGACATAATAGTCTACATAGGCTGCGGAGAGCGCGGGAACGAGATGACAGAGGTGCTGGAGGACTTTCCAAAGCTAATGGACCCCAAAAGCGGCAGGCCCCTCATGGAAAGGACTGTGCTTATTGCCAACACTTCCAACATGCCAGTTGCGGCCAGGGAGGCGAGCATATACACGGGCATCACTATGGCTGAATACTACAGGGACATGGGATATCATGTGGCCATAATGGCCGACTCTACTTCAAGATGGGCAGAGGCCCTGAGGGAGATTTCGGGAAGGCTAGAGGAGATGCCCGCCGAGGAAGGATACCCGGCATATTTGCCTTCGAGACTGGCGCAGTTCTATGAGAGAGCCGGCTATGTCAAGGCGCTTTGCGGCAGCGAGGGCTCGGTTACCGTAATAGGAGCCGTCTCGCCGCCGGGCGGAGACTTTTCGGAGCCGGTCACTGAAAATACAAAGAGATTCGTAAACGCGTTCCTTGCGCTCGACCGGAACCTGGCGTATGCAAGGCACTATCCCGCCATAAACTACCTGAGCAGCTACAGCGGCTACATCAAGATACTCTCGAACTGGTTCAAGGACAACGTGGCCGAGGACATAATGAGCCTGAGGGCAAAGATGCTCGAGCTGCTGCACGAGGAAAAGAAGCTGATGGAGATAGTAGAGCTTGTCGGAGAGGACGTGCTCCCGGACTCGCAAAGGCTCGTAATAGAGATTTCGAGGATAATCAAAAACGGCTTCCTGCAGCAAAATGCCATGCACAAGGAGGACACCTACGTGCCGCTGCAGAAGCAGTACCTGATGCTAAGGACCATAAACCTGCTCTATGAGAGGGCCAGCAAGGCGGTCAAGGAGGGCATACCTATATCGAAGGCAAAGGACGATGCGCTCTTTGCCCAGATAGTCAAGATGAAGTACAACATACCCAACGACAACCTCGAGGGCTTTGAAAGCCTAAGGGACGACATCGAAAGGTACTACGAGGAGCTCTACAGAAGATACGAGGAGTAGGAGGGACTGACATTATGAAAAAGGAATACCTGATGCTGGACAAGATAGAAGGCCCTCTTATAATGCTCTCGGGCATCCAGGGAGTCGCCTACGGTGAAATAATAGACATAACCATAGAAGGCCAGAAGAAAAGAAGCGGAAAGGTTGTAAAGGTTGACAAGGATGTAATAATAGCCCAGGTTTTCGAAGGCACTTCGGGCATATCGACGACAAACTCGAGGGTATACTTCACGGGCAAGCCGCTCGAGATAGCGCTTTCAGAGGATGTCCTGGGAAGAGTTTTCGACGGAGTGGGGCGGCCCATAGACGGCGGACCTCAGATATTCAGCAATGAAAAGCGAAACGTCAACGGCAACCCGATAAACCCGGTATCGCGCGAATACCCAAGGGACTTCATACAGACGGGCATATCTGCCATAGACTGTCTTACGACGCTCATAAGGGGCCAGAAGCTCCCGATATTCTCAGGCAACGGCCTTTCCCACAATGAGCTTGCCGCCCAGATAGTGAAGCAGGCAAAGGTTGGAACGCAGGGAAACGAGAGCTTTGCGGTAATATTCGCGGCTATGGGTGTAAAGCACGACGACGCTGACTTCTTCAGGAAGACATTCGAGCAGTCCGGCGCGCTCGAGAGGGTGCTCATGTTCATCAACCTGGCTGACGATCCGGTGGTGGAGAGGCTGTCGCTCCCAAGGTGCGCGCTCACAGCGGCTGAGTACCTGGCGTTTGAAAAGGAAATGCACATACTAGTAATCTTAACGGACATGACAAGCTACTGCGAGGCCCTCCGGGAGATATCGGCCGCAAGGGAGGAGGTGCCTTCGAGAAAGGGATATCCTGGCTACCTCTACAGCGATCTTGCAATGCTCTATGAAAGGGCGGGCATGATAAAGGGCAAGAAGGGCTCGATAACGCTTCTGCCCATACTGACTATGCCAAGCGACGACATAACGCATCCCGTGCCTGATCTTACAGGCTACATCACGGAAGGTCAGGTGGTGCTCTCGCGGGACCTTTTCCAGAAGAACATATACCCTCCTATAAATGTGCTGCCGTCGCTTTCGAGGCTGATGAAGGACGGCATAGGCGAAGGTTTTACACGGGAGGACCATGACGAGATAGCGAACCAGCTCTTCTCTCTCTATTCGAGGGTGCAGGATGTAAGGGCGCTGGCCCAGATAATAGGCGAGGAGGAGCTTTCGGAGCTGGACAGGAAGTACATGGACTTTGGAAGAAGGTTCGAGGAGGTATTCCTCTCGCAGGACTTCAACGAGAACAGGGAGATTGGCCAGACGCTCGATATGGGCTGGGAGATAGCAGACATACTGCCTGTCGAGGAGCTCGACAGGCTAAAGCCGGAGACCATCAGTAAATATCTGCCGTCGCAAAAGCAGGGGTGATGATGCATGAACGGACAGATAGCAGCAACCAAAGCGAACCTCATGAGGCTCAAAAGCTCGCTGGAGTTTTCGCAGAAGGCCTTCGAGCTGCTCGACAAGAAGCGGAACGTGCTCATACGCGAGATGATGACTCTCGTTGACAGGTCAAAGGAGATACAAGAGGAGATAGCCATAGTATTCTCCGATGCATACAAGGCTCTTGAGATGGTCAACGTGTCCTTTGGCACGGAGTATGTAGAGGAGCTGGCTCTTTCCATACAAAAGGACGAGGACTACGAGATACTTATGAAGAGCGTTATGGGGGTCGAAATCCCCAGCGTCAAATATGAAAAGCATACGGTCACTCCAAACTACGGCTTTTTTAGGACTAACCCGGCCTTCGACATAGCCATAAGAAACTTCAGGCAGGTAAGATACCTCATATACGAGCTGGCCCAGGTTGAAAACTCTGTGTACAGGCTGGCGGTTGAGATAAAAAAGACACAGCGCAGGGCCAATGCGCTCGAGAACGTCCAGATCCCGAGGTACAAGGTGCAGGCCAAGTATATACAGGAGGTGCTCGAGGAGAAGGACCGCGAGGATTTCTTCAGACTGAAAAGGATAAAGGGCAAAAAATAAAAGTGTGATTTAAAAAGCTGGTGCGGGGTAACTATTTAATAGGCAACATGAAAGCCACAGAAGGGGGATGTAATTATGAAAGTAACAGTAAGCGGAAAAAACATACAAATAACGGATGCACTACAAAGCTCAGTGGAGACGAAGCTAAGCAAGCTCGAGAAGTATTTCAACAAGGAAATAGAGGCTACGGCAACGCTTAGCACCCAGAAGAACCTTCAGAAGATAGAAGTTACAATTCCGGTGGACGGTTCAATCCTCAGAGGTGAAGAGGTTCAGGAAAACCTGTATGTAGCTATAGACCTTGTGGTTGACAAGCTTGCAAGACAGCTCAGAAAGTACAAGGAAAAGCTTCAGCTCAAGGAACACAAGACAATAAGATTTGAAAACATAGAGCCTTACATAATAGAGGAAGGCGAAGAGGGGTTGAAAGCTGAGTCCAAGATAGTAAGAAGAAAGAAGATAGGTCTCAAGCCTATGATGGAGGAAGAGGCAGTGCTTCAAATGGAGCTCCTTGGACAGGACTTCTACGTATTTATAAATGCAGAGACTGACGAGACTAACGTGGTTTACAAGCGTAAGGTTGGAAACTACGGAATAATAGAACCAGAATAGGAAATTTCAATCAACAAAAGCCATTAGAAAATACTCCCTTTGGAGAAGCGCAAGCTTCTCCGTTTTTCTTTTTTTGCAAGGCTTTTTATGGTATAATTAATGATGGGATAATATGACAACAAGCGCAGGAGCAGATAGAAGCCGCATCATAAAAAAAGATTATGGAGGTTGTATATGATGAAGAAAGTCAAAAAGGCTGTCATACCGGCTGCGGGACTGGGGACCAGATTTCTGCCTGCAACAAAGGCTCAGCCAAAGGAGATGCTTCCCATAGTCGACAAGCCTACTCTGCAGTACATTATAGAGGAAGCTGTGAATTCCGGCATAGAGGAGATACTCATAATAACCGGCAGGAACAAAAAAAGCATTGAGGACCATTTCGACAAGTCGGTGGAGCTCGAGCTGGAGCTTGAAAAAAAGGGGAAGGACGACCTGCTTGAGCTTGTAAGGGGAATATCCGAGATGGCCAACATATACTATATAAGGCAGAAGGAGCCTCTTGGCCTTGGGCATGCCGTATATTGCGCAAGAAGCTTCATAGGCGACGAGCCCTTTGCGGTGCTGCTCGGAGACGACATTGTGGATGCCGAGACGCCGTGCCTCAAGCAGCTCATTGGCGCATACGAGGAATATGGAACCTCAATACTGGGGGTCCAAAGCGTTGCAAGAGAGGATGTCAACAAGTACGGCATAGTTGATGGTTATGAGGTAGGCAAGGGAGCCTACAGGGTCAACAGTCTCGTGGAAAAGCCCGAGCCTGAAAAAGCTCCTTCGGAGATTGCGATACTCGGAAGATACATAATAACGCCCCAGATATTTGAAATACTAAAGAATACGAAACCGGGCAAGGGCGGCGAGATACAGCTTACGGACGCTCTCAACGTGCTTGCCAAGGAGTCGAGCATGCATGCGTATGTATTCGAAGGGAGAAGATACGACGTGGGCGACAAGATGGGGTACCTCCAGGCGACTATAGATTTTGCGCTCAAAAGGGAAGATCTCAGAGCTGGCCTTTTGGAATACATGAAGCAAAAGCTCGAATGCGGAGAAATTTAGAATGGATTCTGCGCGCATGCCGCGCTCGGGCATATAACGTTTGCCTGGGCGCGTTTTTGCGATGTCGGAAAATATTGACATTGACACGGTTTGGATATAAAATTTATTTTGTATAATCCTCCGACTCGAAAGTCGGAAACTGGAGGGCGGACTCTATGCTAAGAAGAAAAATATGTATTTTACTTGCAGCATTACTTGCAGTGACAGCAGTTTTGGGTGGATGCAGCAAGAAAGAGCAGGCATCGTCGGATGCTGACAAGGCCATAAGCGTGCAGGTCGAGCCAGCACAGGAGAGAGACATAACGCTTACCACAGTCATTTCAGGAAAGATAAGTCCGATTCAGGAAGCTGGAGTTTCGGCAAAGCTGCAGGGTCAGATAGAAAGCGTCAATGTGGAGATAGGCGACTATGTAAGCGACGGGGACGTACTCTTCACTATGGACAGCGACAGCCTGAGCGCCAGCTACAAGCAGGCGCAGGCGGCTTACAATTCTTCGAGGGCAGGCTACGAAAAAGCGCAGCAGGCCTCTGCCAATGCAAAGCTTAACCTTGAGAGGAACAGAATGCTTTATGAGCAAGGCGCAATATCAAAGCAAGCGTATGAGAACATGCAGTTTCAGGCCATGGACCAGGATCTCGAGATGGCAAGATACGGCGTGGAGAGTGCTCAGGCTGCAGTCCAAAGCGCAGGCATAATGCTCGACAATGCAGTTGTCAGGGCGCCTATATCTGGAACGGTTGCTCTTGTGAGCGTGCAAAAGGGCAGCATGCCGCCGCAGGGAATGCCGTCAGTAGTAATAACGGATTCATCAAGAGTCCAAATGGATGCGACTGTTTCCGAGTATCTTATTAACAAAATAAAAACGGGCGAGGAGCTTGATGTCAGGATAAAATCGGCGTCTTCAAAACCGTTCAAGGGTATGATAAGTGCCATGTCTGATGCAACTGCAAATGGATCAATGACATATCCCATAAAGATAGAGCTGGAAAACCCGCAGGGTCTGATAAAGGCCGGAATGTTTGCCGAGGTAGATATAGCCACAGAAGGCGAAAAAGGCGTGCTCAGCGTGCCCTCCGAGGCCGTGGTTGTAAAAGGCGGCGAAAAGCTGGTTTTTGTAATAGAAGACGGCAAGGCCAAGGCGAGGAAGGTTGAAACCGGAATCGACGATGGAAAATTCGTAAAGATAATAAGCGGCATCAAAAAGGGCGAGCAGATAGCAGTCAAGGGGCAAAACTATCTTGACGACGGCTCGAAGGTCAAAATAAGCGGACAGGAGAGTGCCAATTAATGAATCTTCCAAGTATGTCCGTAAAAAGGCCTGTCACAACGCTTATGTTCATGCTCATAGCAGTGCTGATAGGAACGGTGTCTCTCTTCAGGCTGCCTGTAGACCTCTATCCGGAGCTTGAGGTGCCGGTGGCCATAGTGTCAGTAGACTACAAGGGCGTTGCGCCACAGGAGATGGAGACGCTTGTCACAAAGCCCTTGGAGCAGTCGCTGGCTACAGTAAGGGATCTCAAGAATATATCCTCATATTCGAGGGAGGGCAACTCCATAATAGTTGTAGAATTCGAATACGGGACAGACATGGACTTTGCAGCCCTCGAGATGAGGGAAAAGGTTGACATGGTCAAGGGGGCGCTGCCGGACGAGGCGTCGGCTCCGCTTGTGCTCAAGATAGACCCGAATGCAATGCCTGTAATACAAATAGGCGCATCCTCAAGCATGGAGACGGGCGAGCTCAAGACTCTCGTTGAGGATGACATTCTTTCGAGATTTGAAAGGCTCGAGGGAGTGGCTTCAGTAAGCGTCTCCGGAGGCGAGGAGACCGAGGTGAAAATAGAGCTCGATCCCGAAAAGCTGTCTGGCTACGGGCTTTCAATTAGCGACATTAGAAATTCCCTTAGAGCAGAAAATCTGAACCTTCCGGGCGGAAACGTAAACAACGGGGACAAGGAATTTCTCGTAAGGACTACTGCCGAGTTCAAGAGTGTCGACGAGATAAGCGAGCTTCCAATATCGCTGCGCGGCAACGGCGTTGTGAGGCTCTCGGACATAGCCTCAGTAAAGCTGGGCTATAAGGAGCAGACAAGCCTTTCAAGACTCAACGGGAAAAACAGCATAGGAATTGCAATAACAAAGCAGTCGGTGGCAAACACTGTTACTGTCGCCAAAAACGTGCTCGAGGAGCTCTCGAGTGTCAGGCAGGACCATCCGGAGATAGAATTCGTAGTCGGTTCTGACCAGTCGGAATTCATAAACAAGTCTATAGACAACGTGACGTCGAATGCCGTGGCTGGCGGTCTGCTTGCAGTGGTGGTGCTATTTTTGTTCCTCAGGAACATAAGGTCGACTTTCATAGTCGGAATAGCTATACCGATATCCATAATTACGACTTTTGCACTCATGTATTTCAACGGGCTGACAATAAACCTCATATCGCTTGGAGGACTGGCTCTGGGCATAGGAATGCTGGTGGACAACTCCATTGTAGTGCTTGAGAATGTATACAGGTTCAGGGAGGAGGGCTACAGCAAGCAGGAGGCTGCGGTCGCAGGAGCCAAGGAGGTCGCGATGGCAATATCCGCATCTACTCTCACTACTGTGGCCGTGTTCCTGCCGATAGTTTTTGTTCAGGGCTTTACAGCGATAATATTCAAGCAGCTCTCGTTCACTGTGGTATTCTCGCTGCTGTCATCGCTTGCAGTTGCGCTGACGGTGGTTCCCATGCTGGCGTCGCAAGTGCTTGAAGTGGGAGAGGTCAAGCAAAGAAGGCACAAGGGAGTTGGCATAGGCAAATTCCTGGACATGTTCTCGAATTTCATTGATGTCGTCGACAGCAGGTACAGCAAGCTCCTGCACTTTGTGCTGTCGCACAGGAGGACAACTGTCCTCACGGCCATAGGTATATTCGTGGCATCCATGATATCTGTAGCGTTTGTAGGCGGAGAGTTCTTCCCCAAGGAGGACCAGGGACAGTTTACCGTGACCATAGAAACACCTTTCGGCACCAGCCTGGAGGACTCGGACGCATACGTGCAAAGGATTGAGGAGATAGTCGAGGAAATACCGGAAAAGGATAAGGTGTTCTCAAGCGTAGGCGCTACAGAGGGCTTCAGCCTTACAGCCACAAACTCTTCAACGGTAAACGTAATGCTTGTAGATCAGAAGGACAGAAAGCGTTCGACGGAGCAGATTGTTGAGGAGGTCAGGAAAAAGGCACAGGACATTGCAGGGGCCAAGATTAGTGTGACCGAGGCTTCAAGCATGGGAATGGGGCCGACAGGCTCGGCAATAGAAATAGAAATAAGAGGTGACGATATAGACATACTCAAGGGCATAGGAGCTGACATTGAGGAGATAATCAAAAAAGTTCCAGGTACGGCTGAGGTGTCAAGCAACACCAAGGAAGGAGACCCCGAGGTTAGGGTTTCTGTGGACAGAAACCGCGCGTCGTATTACGGAATAACAGCCAGCGAGGTTGCGAGCGCGCTGGAGGCATCTGTGGAAGGGGTCAAGGCAACGACACTCAAGACGGGCAGCGACGAGATAGACGTGAACGTATCAATGAACGACAGGGTGAAAAACTCAGTCGAAAACATGAAGCAGATACTCATAAGCTCGAATTCCGGAACTTATGTGGCGCTTGGCCAGATTGCGGAAATAGGCTATGGCAACTCGCCTACCCAGATAACAAGGATTAACCAGACCAGGACTGTGAGCGTGGGCTCGCAGCTCAGCGGAAGGGACCTCAAATCTGTAACCGACGAGATAGAATCAAAGCTCAAGGGCTACCAGCTGCCTGCAGGATACTCATATGAGTTCAAGGGGCAGCAGCAGGACATGATGGAGGCTTTCTCGAGTCTTTTCCTGGCGCTCTTGCTGTCGATAGTCATCATATACATGATACTGGCTTCCCAGTTTGAATCGCTAGTTCACCCGCTCACGGTAATGCTTTCGGTGCCGTTTGCGCTTTCGGGAGGATTCCTGGCGCTGTTCCTGACGGGACGCGCGCTTTCAGTCCCTGCTTTCATAGGCGTCATAATGCTCTCGGGCATAGTCGTAAACAACGCCATTGTAATGGTGGACTTCATAAACCAGCTAAGGGACAGGGGAATGGAGAGGCACGAAGCGGTTGTAAAGGCGGGCTTTACAAGATTCAGGCCGATACTTATGACCACGCTTACAACGCTTCTTGGACTGCTGCCGCTTGCGCTGGGAATAGGAGAAGGAGCAGCCACACAGGCTCCTATGGCGACAGTTGTAATCGGCGGACTTACGCTTTCGACCCTCCTGACGCTTGCATTCATACCGGTGGTCTACACTATATTTGACGACTGGACAGTAAAAATTAGAAGTTTTGCAGAAAAAGTGGGTATAATAAGAGACAGAAAAGGGGTGTAACATTAATGACATTATCAAAACGAATGAAAAGAAGTGCAATAGCTCTTGTGGCCGGGTTTCTCGTGCTGGCCTCGAGCATAATGACTTATGCGCAGGAGACGCCTGCCGCGGAAGTGGCTGCCCCTGCAGCAGTTGCAGAAGCAGAAGCAGCGAAGCCTGTTCAGCTTTCGCTTGAAAAGGCTATAGAGGATGCGCTCAAGAATTCGAGCGCAATTGAGATTGCGGATCTCGAGCTTGAAACCAAGACGGTTGAGCTTTCGCAGGCAAAAAGAACAGAGTCGAAGTACTCGGACAGCGACTCCTCGACATACCAGTATCTCAGCGGAACGCTGGAAGGCTTCCAGCTGGACAAGAAGGTAAGCTCGACGGCGGCGACTTACGCGCTTGAAGAGGAAAAGATAAAGAGGGAAAAGAGCATAGAAGACATAAAATATAATGCCACAAGGGCTTACTATGGGGTCATGAGCGCAAAGGGCGCACTTGATGCAGCAACTGACAACCTGGACAACACGAAAAGAAGCCTTGAGATAGTAAATAAAAAGTATGAGCTGGGGGTTGTCTCAAAGTCGGACCTGATAATAGCGCAGCTTTCGCTCGATGAGGCTGTTTCGACAATGGAAAACGCCCAGAACACATACCAGAACGCTGTAATGGGGCTCAACCTTGTAATGAACTATCCTCTGCAGACGGAGCTTGTGCTTACAAGCCCGTACAGCATGGCCAAGTTCGCGGCCAAAGTAGAAGAGGATATAAAAGCAGCATTTGAAAAAAGGCTGGACGTAAAGAGCGCGCAGCACGGTGCCCAGCTGGCACAGCTTGATATTGACGCAACCAAGATAGTCTACACTCCAAATACCTATGTATACAGGAAAAAGGAACTTGTGCTCAAGAAGGCCCAGAAGGCTCTCGAGAGCATGAAGCTTTCTGTTGAGTATGGAATAAGGGGCAAATACAACGATATAAGCACCAACCTTAGAAACATAGACCTCAAAAAGGCCAAGCTTGAGAAGGCAAAGGAGCAGCTGAGGCTCACCGAGCTTTCGTATGACGCTGGCTACAAGACCATACTCGATGTGAGACAGGCAAGAAACATACTCTACTATGCCCAGATTGACTATGACGGAGAAATAGCGGCATACAGCCTTTCTGTGCTTGACTACAAAAAGGCTGTAAACATAGGCGACTAGCATCAGCTGAATACGGGAATAAAGGAGAAGTATGCGCTTCTCCTTTATTTTATAAAAAATATCATGAAATTATTTCGAGTTTTTGCATTGCCGGGCGGATGCTTTCCAGCCCGCCGGATTAATTGATTTTGTTTTGACAATAGAGTATAATCAAAACAAGTCAGTTATGCACTAACAAAATGGACAGAACAGCAAATTATTATTTTGCAGGAGGTCAGATATGAAAGATTGGATGAAAAGGGCAGTGGCCATAGCCATAGCTGTGATATTCGTGCTCAGCACAATAATGGTTTCATTTGGAGCGGAGATGAGTGACGTTTCAAGTCACTGGTCGAAGGCGTATGTAAATGAGATGGTAAGCAAGGGCATAATTACAGGTTATACTGACGGGACTTTCAAGCCAGAAGCGCCTGTAAGCAGGCTCGAGGCGATAGTCATGATATCGAGGCTCTATTCGGCTGCTGAGATTGACAGTGTTTATGCAAGTTCAAAAGCAACGTATGAGGCGGATTTCAAAAAATACGGAATACCGTCATGGGCGCAAAAATCTCTCGTATTCACAATACAAAAGGGCCTGGTTCCAAGCAGCATAATCACTAATGTTATGAGCGGAGACAAGCAGCTTGAGGCAAAGCGTTACGAGATTCCTGTATACCTAGGCAGGGCTCTTGGCTTTAGCGACGAGAGCAAGGTGTACGTTCTTGATTTCGAGGATGCAGACAAGATACCAAAGAGCGCGCTTCCATACATAGGCTATATGGCGGACAAGAAGATTGTAAGCGGGCAGACAAACTATCCGAGCACGAGCGTGTTATTCAACTCCTATGGGATTGTCAAAAGAGGTGAGATGGCAAAGATGCTCAAGCTCACCGCAGACCTTATGGGGACGACGACACAGCCTGTTGTAACGCCAACAGACGAGGCGGTCATATCGATAAAGGGTACTGTATATTCTGTATCTCAAAGCAACGGCAGCATGACGCTCATAGTTGAAAATTCGGCAGGAACAAAGCTTACGTTCAAGAACACTTCAAGCGCTGTATCTGTAATGTTGGGTTCTGCCATAGGCAAGATCTCAGACATTTCAAGCGGAAGGGAAGTCGAACTTGAGGTTTCGGGAGAAAAGCTGTATTCAGTGAAGATTAAAGAGACCAGCTCAAGCCTGGAGGGCTATTTCCAGAAGACCTACTTCAAGCTTGAAAGCGACGGATCCAACAGAGCATATGTAGTAATAGAAGTCGACGACAGCGACAGGGAATATCCTGTAGGCTCAAGCATAAAGGTGACTCTGGACGGCAAGGCTTCAAATGTTTACAGCCTCAGCTCTGATGACAAGGTCTCTTTCAAGGTTGCAGGCGGAGCTGTGACTGAGGTGGAGGCATTCTCCAAGAGCGGAAGCGCAACAGGATATGTCAAGAAGGTAGATTCAAACGGCAAATACATGATAATCACGGACAAGAAGGATGAGGACAAGGAGTACAGATTCGACATCGACTCCAAGGCTGATGTTGAAAGAAACGGCGAAGATGCCGAGCTTTCGGACGTAAGAGTGGGAGACGACGTTACACTTTCGCTCAAGTACGCTGTTATTACGGCTATAGACGCAGAGAGCGTTACAAAGAAGGTTACGGGCGTGCTCAAGGAGATAATAATATCAGGAGAGCCGAAGATAACTATACAGGACAAGGACAAGAAGCTTGTGACATACCAGCTTTCTCCTGATTTCGAGGTGGAAATTGACGGCAAGAGCGCGGGGCTTTATGACCTCAGGCTAAACTACGAGCTTGTTCTAAGGCTCGAGACAGATCTTGTAAAGACAATAGAGGCTGATGACCAGGTTGTAATATCAACAATAACAGGCGAGATAGATAGCATAAGCACAAGTGATGACACAATAAAGCTGATAGACAGCTCGACAAAGAAGACTGTATACGTAAGATATACATCGAATACGACGCTTGAAGATTATGACGGAGACACTCTAAGAGAGAGCGGCTTTGGCGAGGGCGACATAATATCGGTGATAGGCAAGGACAACGTGGGCTCGTTCAGCGCTGACAGGATAATAAAGATAAAATAGTAGTTGATAAATCAAAATAAAACGACGAGTGAGACACGGGGATGGTAAGAACTATTCCTGTGTCTCATTTTTTTGCGTAAAATTAGTTAATATGTTTACAAATATGTCGTGCGGGAATATAATTAACATGTAAACAATTTAGCGGAGGAGATGAAATTTATGAGCATGAAAAAGGCATCGGCAGTCCTAATGGCGTTGGCTTTGATTTTTTCGATGAGCGGCTGCTCGGGAGCGGATGCAAAAAAGGACGGCGAGCTTCACGGGACTATAGAGGCTGTAGAGGTAGACATAAACTCCAAGATCCCGGGCAGGGTGGCCGAACTGCTTGTGGAGGAGGGCGACAAGGTGATGAAGGGCGATGTGATTGCAATAATCGATTCCGACGAGCTTGTTGCAAAGAAAAATCAGATGCAGGCGCAATTGGACGCGGCGTTGAGCCAGTACAACGCGGCCATGAGCCAGGTGGATGCGGCGAATGCACAGCTTGAGAAGGCGCAAAATGGAGCCAGGAAGCAGGACGTGGCAAAGGCTCAGGCGGCTGTGGACTTCATACAGCAGACCTATGAAAGGGTCGAGAGACTCTATGAAAAGGGCGCAGTATCCAGGCAAAAAAGGGATGAGGTCAAGCTTCAGCTTGATGTGGCCAGGCAGGATCTTGACATGGCGCTCGAGGGTGCCCGTGCAGAGGACATAAGCGGAGCGCAGGCCATGGCTGCATCGGCAATGAATATGGCGTCGGCGGCAAAGGCCAAGTATGAGCAGGCTCAGGCTGGCTTGGACGAGGTTATGGCCTACATCGACGATACCACAATCGAATCTCCAATAGACGGCACGGTGACTACTGTCGCTGCCAATGCAGGGGAGCTTGTATCCACGGGGATGAGCATTGCTGTTGTCAGTGACACCAGCGACATGTGGATCGAGGTCGATGTTGAGGAGACAAAGGTAGAAAAACTCAAGGAAGGCGAGTATGCGCAGGTACAGGTGCTGGCCCTATCGGGCGAACAGCTTGAGGCAAAAATCGTCAGCATAAACAAGAATCCTGATTTTGCAGTCAAGAAGGGCACCGACGAATCGGGCAACTACGACATTATTTCATACGGAGTCAAGCTAAAGCTCGAGGGAGTGGCCGAGGGTATAAGGCCGGGGATGAGCGCCAAAATAAAATTCAAGGAATAGGCGGTGCGCAAGTGTGGAATGGCTAAAAAGAAGGTACATGGACTTTGTGATGGTCCTGCTGATACCGCTCATAGTCACAGCGGCGCTTTGCGTCATGTTCCAGGACAGGACGATAAAGGAGATTCCAACAGCCGTATATCTGGGTGACAACAGCGCTCTTTCAAGAAAGATAGCGGGGTATTTTGACGATTCCGAGACGTTCGACATCAGATGTTATGCTTCAAGTCCCTACGAGATTGAGGAGCTCATCGAAAAAGGCGATGTCAATTTCGGGCTTGTTATTCCTGAAGGCTTTGAGCGGGACATAAAAAGCCAAAAGCAGACTACTGTGCTTACTGTAATAGACGCCAGCAGGCTTGCAATGGCGTCTGCGGCTAAGATAAAGTCGTTCGAGATACTAATGAGTGTCAAGGTGGGGGCGCTCATGCAGCTTCTGCAGGCGAAGCTTTCACTGAATTCGGAGCAGGCGCTTCACACTGCGCTTGCGGTGGACATGAAAACCAGGCTGCTCTACAATGAGCTGAGGGACTACAAGTCGTTTCTTATGCCGGGGATTATGGCGGGCATACTCCAGTCCGGCCTTGCAATGGCTGCGGCCGCCAGCAGGAGAAGCGATAAGGAGGGGCCCGCTCAGGTGCTCTCTCGAATAGGTTACTATTCTGCGCTCGGCTTTTCAGCTCTCATTATAAACATAGCTATGCTGGCAATTGTATTCGGAGTGCCGCTGCGAGGAAGCGCTGCAGCCATAGCGCTGCTCTCGGCTGTGTTCGCCGTGTGCGTATCAGCGATGGGGGTGGCAATATCATGCGTAGTCAAAAATAGCCTCACTTGCGCTCAGGCTGCGGCTGTGCTGTTTCTTCCCAACACGATGCTCTCAGGCTACACATGGCCGCTTGGGGCAATGCCGCATGCATACGAAACGGCTGGCAGGTTCATACCGTACACAAGGTACGCCGAGAGTCTGCGGGATATAATGGTAAAGGGGGCTTCGCAGAGCCTGCATTCGGACATTCGGTATTTGCTGCTGATTGGGTGCGCGGTGCTTGCAGCAACCCTCGTTTTTGCGCTTAAAAGGCCGCAGGGCATATCGGGCAAGCTCGAAATCGACACGACAAAGCGGAGCATTGCAATACTAACGGCAGGCCCTATATTTTTCACGCTGCTCTTTGGCGGCATATACCTTAATGACTACTACAACTCAATACCCTTTGCCGTGAGCGATAACGACAATTCGCAGCTTTCAAGGATGATAGTCTCGCAGTTCGAAAGGAGCGAAAAGTACGAGCTCGCAGGCTATGCGGATTCACCATCAGAGCTCAAGTCGATGCTGGATTCGAAAAAGGCCCATATAGGGATATATATACCGGCTGATTTTGAAAAGGACGTCAAAGCGCTTAAATCGCCAACGGCAGCCTTAATAGTCGATGGCTCGAATATTGCGGTGGCAAACAACGCACAATCCAAGGCAACCGAGATAATCTCGACAATAAGCGCCGGAGCTAGCATAAAGGCCATGGAGGCCAGGGGCTTCATGCCTGATACGGCGCTAAATCTTGCTAAAATAATAAACATAGAGTCGCGGAATCTGTACGATCCCAAGCTGACCTACAAGATGTACATGATGCCGGGCTTCATAGTGATATTGGTGCAGCAGCTTTTCATGTCGGCGCTGACCCCAAAGCTCCTGGACCGGGGCAGGATATCATTCAACGCCGCAGGATTCTCTCTGCTTGGAGCCATCGTATACTCTGTGTGCATGCTGCTGGGCAGGCACGTTCTGGGTATGGATTTTACAGGCAGCATAGCAACGGCTTCGCTGTATGTGTTTTTGATGCTCCTGGCGCTCAGCGGAGTGGCTGCAATAATAGCCTTCTCGTTCGGGGATGCGCTCAGGGCCACTCAGCTTTGCATGATGCTCTCGATGCCGACTTTCCTGACGGCCGGCTATGTATGGCCGCTTGAGCAGATTCCCGCTGCCCTGAAAGCAGTTGTTGGAGCTGTCTGGCCTGCGATTTATGCAGTATCGCCCATAAGGGACGTGCTTATAAAAAACGCCCCGCTTAGCCAGTTTGCAGGGGAGCTCTTGTCGCTCCTTGCATTTGGCCTGCTATGGGGCGGTGCTGGCTATTACGTTTCGAAAAGGACTGGTCATATAAAAAAAAGACAGCCGTCAGAGCAGGCGGCTATGGAGGTGCGGCATGAATAAAAAGGAGCTTTCCGGTTTTTTGGAGACGTACGATTTTGTTGAGGACATGTCTGGCAAGACAATAGTCAACCTTATAAAGACTACCGCAATAATGAGGGCGGTGTATGACGAGCTTTTTCACAAGCATTCGATTTCAGAACCAAAGTTCCTGGTGCTGCTGCTGCTCTATCAGGAGCCTGAAGGCATGGCCTTCAGCGATATAGGCAGGAAACTGCTTGTATCCAGAGCCAACATGACAGGGCTCATAGAGCGCATGATGAAGGAAGAACTCGTGGAAAAAATGCTGAATCCCTCAGACAAGAGGTCGACCAAGGCAATTCTCACTCAGAAGGGGCGCGAGTTATTTGAAAGCGTAAAGGATGGCCACATAGAATTCAGCAGAAGGATGACGGCGGGTATAGACAACGAGGAGAAGGAGCTGCTGAACAGGCTGCTCGTGAAGCTCCAAAATGACATAGTGGATTCATTTGAATAGAAGCGGGGGTGTTTGTATGAATTTAAAAATGAAGATAAGCTGTCTTGCCATGGCGGCTATGATGGCAGTATCAAGCTGCGGCGCCGCAGTCTATGCAAGCGGGCAGGAAGCGGCAACAACGCCGGAAACCGCGCTGAGCATAGATGTTGAGGGCGCAATAGAGCTTGCCATGCAGAACAACATGGACCTTAAATCAATAGCCGTAGACACAAAATCGACAGCTCTCTCAAGGGAAATGGCTGAAAGGGCAGAGAAAAAGCTAAGCGACGGGAAAAACAGGCTGAGCAACGCGTCTGAAAGCGTAGGAGCCCTCGAACAGCTTGCGGGCAAGCTGCCTGAAGGAGTTAAGCTTGGCGACATCGCAGGGAGCAACGAAGCGGTAGCAGGTCTTTTAAAGGAGCATCCCGAGCTTGCAGGGCTTGACAAGGCCGGACTTGAAAAAAATGTGATAAATCCCGCCAGGGATGCGATTGAATCGGGAGACGTAAAGCTGGAGCTTGGCGTTGAGGATGTCAACGATTCGATAAAGGACAAGCTGGACATAACGGCTTCAAGGTATCTATCCATGAGTTCGTCCACAAAGCTCCTTACAACCATGGCGCAGCTCCAGGAGAGTGTCACAGGCTCGGGCTACAAAATAGCAAGGAAAAACGTGGCTCTGCTCACAAGAAAAAGGTACTATGACGTGCTGAGGGCCGGCAGGATAGAGGAGATAAAGAGGCTGGCCCTGGAGAGGGCCAGAAGCCAGTATGACATGGCCAAGGCGTCATATGAGGAGGGCATGAAGGCAAAGGACGACATGCTGCTCTCGAGGGTGCAGCTGAATCTCTTTGGCGCAGCATACACAAAGGCTCAGATGGACAGGAGGAACGCTGAGATAGAGCTCAAAAGGGTCATGAACATAGACATGGACACAAAGCTCAGCCTCACAGAGGATTTTTCAACAGAGCCGCTGCAGGCGGATCTGGATGAGGGACTCGCCCAGGGACTTGAAAAGAGGCTGGAGATGCAAAAGCTCATGGCACAGTACATCGTGGACAAGCTCAATTTCGAGCTGACAAAGGGGCCTTACCCTGAAAACACATACCAGTACAAGGAGGCGCTAGTGAAGCTTGAAAAGGCGCAGGCCGAGCTTGAAAAGGGTCAGGTGGACACGGGGGCCCAGATAAGACAGTCATACGAAAGCCTTGCCAGCGCCGAGCAGATGCTCGAGTATACCGAAGGCATAGTAGAGGATGCCAGGGAGTCGCTGGCCATAGCGCAGCTGCGGTATGACGAAGGCTACTCGTTTGAAAGCTCGGGCATAAAGTCGGCTGGGCTTTCGGATTTTGCCGGCACGATAGTAGAGGTCATAGCGGCCCAGGAGAGGCTTGCAGACGTTGAGGAAAAGACGGTTGACATAATATACAGCTACAACCTTGCAAAGGACAAGTACCTCAACGACATAGGAACATACTAAAAGCTGCTGTAAATAAAAAAACCGCCATTTGGCGGTTTTTTTGGCATCGGAGGAGAATTTGGGTATATAATTATAGATATAACAAAAACATAAAAAGACAATTCGTGGGGGGATAATGAAATGATATTTTTCATCGATACTGCAAATGTGGAAGAGATAAGGGAAGTCAACTCGTGGGGGGTTCTGGACGGAGTGACTACGAATCCGTCGCTTGTGGCAAAGGAAGGCAGAGATTTTCAGGAGGTCATAAAGGAGATAACCTCGATAGTTGACGGACCTGTTTCGGCAGAGGTCATATCGCTGAAGGCCGAAGGGATGATAGAGGAAGCCAGAGAGCTTTCCAAGATACACAGCAACGTGGTTATTAAAGTGCCTATGACTGACGAGGGACTAAAGGCTGTAAAGGTGCTTTCTAAAGAGGGCATAAGGATAAACGTTACGCTAGTGTTTTCAGCAAATCAGGCGCTGCTTGCGGCCAAGGCGGGGGCCAGCTTTGTGAGCCCTTTTGTTGGAAGGCTTGACGACGTGGGCAACAGGGGCATGGACGTCATAGAGGATATAGTCAGGATATTCGACACGTACGGCATAGATACTCAGGTTATAGCCGCCAGCATAAGACATCCGCAGCACGTAATTGAGGCCGCTCTTGCCGGCTCTCACATAGCGACTGTGCCATACGGCGTATTCAAGAACATGCTCAGGCATCCGCTTACTGACACAGGCATAGAAAGATTCCTCTCCGACTGGGAAAAAGCTGCGCAAAAATAATAATTTCAATAAAATACGAGGCCCGCATAAAGAAATTGTATATCTCAATATGGAATATCTGCTATAATGTTGGAGTGCGTTTTGAAAAACTGCGGAAAATCAAGAGCCATTTGCATGAATGCTTGACAATAGATAAGTATTGGGAGTGATAATCTTGGATAGAAATCTTGGAATAAACCTTGTCAGAGTAACTGAAGCTGCAGCGCTCGGAGCTGCAAGGCATTTTGGTAAGGGAGACAAGAATCTGGCCGACCAGGCTGCTGTCGACAGGATGCGAGCTATGTTCGAGAGCATAGACATAAGCGGGGTAGTAGTAATAGGAGAGGGAGAGCTTGACGAGGCTCCCATGCTCTATATTGGCGAAGAGATAGGAATGAGAAGGGAAGGCAGCCTCGAGGTAGACATCGCTGTCGATCCTGTTGACGGCACGAGCTGCGTTGCAAAAGGACTCCCGGGCTCAATTTCTGTTGTTGCAATGGGACCAAGAGGGACTCTGCTAAATGCTCCCGATATGTACATGGACAAGATAGCTGTTGGTCCAAAGGGAAAGGGCCTTGTACAGCTAGATCTTCCTGTGAAGGAAAACGTCAAGAGGCTGGCTCAGGCTCTTGGCAAATCAATTGAAGACATAACGGTTACAACTATAGACAGGGAAAGAAGCCTTGGCGTCATAAGCGAATGCAGAAGCATGGGCTGCAGGGTGAGGCTTTTCGATTCCGGAGACATAGAGGCCGCAATAGCAACATGCTTTGAGGAAACAGGCATAGACCTGATGATGTGCATAGGCGGCGCTCCGGAAGGAGTCATATCTGCAGCTGCAATAAAATGCCTTGGCGGAGATTTTCAGGGAAGGCTCATGCCATACACTGAGGAAGAGAGCGCAAGATGCTACACCATGGGGCTTGACGTTGAAAAACTGCTCACGATAGACGACCTGGCTGCCGGAAATGAGGTTTACTTTGCGGCTACTGGGATATCTGACGGCAGCCTGCTCAAGGGAGTGAAATTCTACGGAGACAGTGCGAGGACGCAGTCAGTAGTGATGAGAAGCGCTACGGGCACAATAAGATTCATTGATGCCATACACAGGCTTGAAAAGAAGCCTGGATACTCAAAATAAGCTGCTTATTTTTCCAATTGACATTCCATAAGCCGGATACGCCTTGGATCAGAGGCGTGCCCGGCTTGAATCACTTCTTAATACATCCTCTTCTGGTTGAATTCCTGTATTATGATCTTGCATATACCCAAATAACTCCATACATAGATACTAATTATGGCGCTGGCATATTTTAACTGCTTTGTTTCATTTTGGATTTGACGTGGATTCATTTAGTTGTATATTTTATACTTTAATATATTTTGTATTTTTTGATTTATAGATTTTGGAGGTGCAGTTTTGGACAGAGATGAACTTGTAGGCAAGAAGCTTTCCGACCTTAAGGAGATTGCAAAGAAGCTCGGCATAAAGTCGGTTGCCAAATATAAAAAAGAAGAAATCATAGACATGATACTAGGGGCAGAGGAAATAAACGACGAGGAAGAAATACACCTGCAGGAAGTGGGCGCCGAGGCTACGGACGTAGAGGATGGGGTGATTGACGAAACTGAAGGCTATGTGCTGGAAGTTAAAGGCGAGACACCGGAGCTGGAAGTTGAAGTCCCTGAAAAACCTGTAGTTGAAGCTCCTGCAGAAGAAGCTCCAATTGTAGTGGAAGACACTGCTGAAGGCGTTCTCGAGATACTGCCGGACGGATATGGATTTTTGCGAGGTTCGAATTACCTTTCCACAACATACGATATTTACATATCACCATCCCAGATAAGAAGATTCAATATGAAGACGGGAGATAGAATCAGCGGTATAACAAGGCCTCCAAAAAGCGGCGAGAAGTTCAGGGCGCTGCTTTATGTGAAGAAAATAAATGATGAGAACCCGGAAACAGCCGTGAGAAGGCCTTCGTTCGACAAGCTGACGCCAATATATCCCCAAAGCAGGATAACGCTTGAGAACAAGTCGTCGCAGCTTGCAACAAGACTAATAGACCTTATAGCACCTTTGGGCAAGGGTCAAAGGGGTCTTATAGTGGCTCCTCCAAAGGCGGGAAAGACTACTCTTCTAAAGAGTGTAGCAAACAGCCTTGCAAGCAACTATCCCGAAATCCACCTGATAGTACTGCTTGTAGACGAGAGGCCTGAAGAGGTGACCGACATGCAAGAGTCGATAGACGGAGAAGTTATATACTCAACTTTCGACGAGCTTCCATCGCACCACATAAAGGTGGCGGAGATGGTGCTCAGCAGGGCGAAAAGGCTTGTTGAGCATGGCAAGGATGTGGTCATACTACTGGACAGCATAACAAGGCTTGCAAGAGCATACAACCTGACTATACCGCCAACCGGGAGGACGCTTTCGGGGGGACTTGATCCGGGAGCTCTTCATGGACCTAAGCGATTCTTTGGAGCAGCAAGGAACCTCAGAGAAGGGGGCTCGCTCACAATACTTGCCACAGCGCTTGTGGAGACGGGTTCGAGAATGGATGATGTGATATTCGAGGAGTTCAAGGGCACAGGAAATATGGAGATACACCTTGACAGAAAGCTTGCCGAAAAGAGGATATTCCCTGCCATAGACATATACAAGTCAGGCACAAGAAGGGAGGAGCTCCTGCTTTCCCAGGAGGAGCTGGCAGCCGTGTGGAAAATAAGAAGGGCCATGAGCAACGGGGCGTCGCAAGAGGTCACTGAAAAGGTGGTCAATGCGCTTGTGAAGACAAGGGACAACAAGGAGTTCGTGGATCAGATAAACAAGACGGTTTAAAAGGCAAAAAAAACTTGAAGTTAAGAACTTATTGTGCTAGAATAAAGAAGTTGAATATCGACCATATATTTTCCTAGAGGGAAATAACATAGGAAAGAGAAATTAAGGAAGAGGTGATACTGATGAAAAAAGATATACATCCAGATTTCAAAGTTGTAAATGTTCACTGTGCTTGTGGCAACACTTTCCAAGCAGGTTCAACAAACGATGAAATAAAAGTGGAGATTTGCTCTGAATGCCATCCTTTCTACACAGGAAAGAGCAAGGCCGTAGAAAAAGGCGGAAGAGTCGAGAGATTCAATAAGAAATACAACTTATAAGAACAGAACTCAAAGAGAGCTTAAACAGCTCTCTTTTTATTTTTTGCCAATGCAATTAAATGTTTGTGACATGCATTTTCCAATTGTCGATAATTTGAAAAAATTCGAATTTTTTTTATTATTATGACTAAAACGTAAGCGGTTCAACTACAAAAAAAAGTGTGCTATAATGAACCAGCTATTTGATTTGTTTGAAAAATCACAATAGTATTCAAATTGAGCTTCATAGTGCACTCATCATAACAAAATTCATATCAGACATCAGGAGGTATTAGCAATGAAGAAGAATCAGACTAAGGACTTTTTTGTACTTGGACTTGCCCTGTTTGCAATGTTTTTTGGCGCGGGCAACCTAATATTCCCGCCGGCTCTAGGGCTTGCATCGGGAGACAAGTGGCTGGCTTGTGCCATAGGATTTTTTCTTACAGGCATAGGAATGCCTATACTTGGAGTGCTTGCGGTTTCAAAGGCGGGCGGAACTATAGACGACCTGGCAAGCAAGGTTAATCCAACGTTCAGCAAGATACTGGGAACAATAATAATACTGGCAATAGGACCGCTGCTTGCGATACCAAGAACGGGCGCTACAGTTTATGAAATGGGAGTAAAGCCAATGTTCCCTGAATTCAGCCCGATAATAGTATCAGTGATATATTTCGCAATAACTCTTTTCTTTGTAATAAAGCCGTCTGGAATAATAGACAGCATAGGAAAAGTGCTTACGCCTGCGCTTTTGGTTATAATATTTGCTATAATAGTGAAAGGCGTAGTAGATCCTGTGGGAGCACCAGTTAGTACAGGCGTTGTAAATCCGTTTTCAAAGGGCTTCACTGAAGGCTACCAGACCATGGATGCCCTGGCTTCCATAGTATTCGGGGGCATAATGATGCTTTCTCTTGCACAAAAGGGCTATGAGGACAAGAAAGAGCAAGTGGCGGTTGCCATGAAGGCCGGCGTTGTTGCAGGTATAGGTCTTGCACTTGTGTACGGCGGACTGCTTTACCTTGGAGCTACAGCTAGCGGAGTTTTCCCTCAGGACATGGCAAGAACAGACCTTATAGTTGGGATAACTCAAAACGTACTTGGAAACATGGGTACAATAGGCATAGCTCTTGCTGTATCGCTTGCATGCCTTACAACATCTATTGGCCTTACGGCGACTGTGGGCAACTATTTTGAGGAGCTTACAAACGGCAAGCTTTCATACAAGATGATAGTAATAGGAACTGTAATATTCAGCGCCGTGTTTGCCAACGTGGGAGTTGAAAACATAGTCAAGTTCGCGGTTCCACTGCTTGTTACTGTGTATCCGGTTGCAATAGTACTTATACTAATGAGCCTTTTCGACAACCTTATAAAAAACAAGAAGGCGTACACAGGAGCCGTATACGGAGCGCTTGTTGTAAGCCTTATAGATGGAGTGTCGGCTATGGGCGTCAACACTGAATTCATATCAAGATTCATAAAGATGCTTCCTCTTTCGGGAGCAGGCTTTGCATGGGTTCTGCCAGCGGCTGTAGGAGCTGTAATAACATCGATGATTATGAAAAACAGGGAAGAGAGCAGTACGCTTTAATTGCATTGCATGACACGCTATGAGTGCACATTGTCTTTCTTTATTATGAAAGAAAGGGATAGTTTATGAAATTCTACATGGACGAGGCCTTGGGTCCCAGATTCGTCGTGTTCCACTACCTTATAAAATGGTATATTGATAACTTCGGACTGCTCTCGTACATGTGCGCGGTGGTAGGAAGTATCACGGCCCTTTTTGCATACGCCATATATATCAACGTGCAAAAGGGTGAAAAAGACAGGGCTATGCTGATACTCATGCTGGCTGTGATAGTCTCAGGAGGTCTAGTCGGACTTGGCATAGACATGTCCAACGGGTATATGCCTGTCAGATGACGTCAAGCAACATATACATATTGTATATTATAATGAAAGAATAATTTTCAAATCAAAAAACTTCGCTGCTAGGCGGAGTTTTTTGATTTTTGTCTCATTTTTAATTGCCGATTTGATATAATAAAATAAGTAGTGCGTTTAAACGAGTTGAAAATCTAGGAGCTGAGTAGATGAAAAAATGTAATGTAGGCGGCCAGGCTGTTATAGAAGGCGTAATGATGAAGAATGAGAACAGGCTGGCGGTTGCCGTTAGAAAATCAGACGGCGATATAGAGCTTCAGGAAAAGGTGCTTTCAAGCTGGATAAAGAGTAGGGGCATAGACAAGATGCCTTTTGTAAGAGGAGCTTTTGTGCTTATAGAATCAATGGTGGAAGGCGTGAAAGCCTTGAATTTTTCTGCCGACTTTTTTGAAGATGAGGAGGAGGAAAAGAAGGGGGTGCTGGACAAGTTTTTTGACAAGGCCTTCGGGGACAAAGCTTCTGAAGTGGCAATATACATCTCGGTTGCAATATCCATAATGCTGACTGTGCTGCTGTTCATACTGCTTCCTACGTTCATAGGGGGCTTGATAAAGGGGATCACAGACAATGTAATAGCCCTAAACCTTGTCGAAGGAATTGCAAGGGTAGGGTTGTTTGTAGCATACGTATATCTCATATCGTTCAACTCCGACATCAAAAGGGTATACCAGTATCATGGAGCTGAGCACAAGACTATACACTGCTATGAAAACGGGCTTGAGCTGACTCCCGAAAACGCCGCAGGTTTTACCAGGATACACACAAGGTGCGGAACTAACTTCATGTTTGTTGTGCTTATAATATCGATGCTCATGTTTTCGCTGTTCGGATGGCCGAACCCGTTTATGAGGGTGCTCTACAGGCTTGCTCTGCTGCCGGTGGTAGCTGGCATATCCTACGAGATAATAAGGCTGGCGGCCAAAAGCGATACACCGCTGCTGAGGCCGCTCATGTGGCCGGGGCTTATGCTGCAGAAAATAACAACAAGGGAGCCGGACGATTCGCAGCTTGAGGTTGCGATAGCGGCGCTAAATGCAGTAGTGGAAGAAAAGACGGCCTCATGCGAGACTCCTGTGGAGGTTGAAGTCTGTGAGGGTTAAGGAGCTGCTTGAAAGCGCGGTGAAAAAAATAGAGAGCATATCAGAAACGGCGCTACTCGATTCACAGCTCCTGCTGGCAAAGGCGCTCGGAAAAGACAGGCTCTATGTGATTACTCATATTGAAGACGAGGTCGAAGAAAAAGCCGAGTCTGAGTTCTGGGGGATGGTGTGCGAGCGAGGAGGCGGAAGGCCTCTCCAGTATATAACGGGAAGCCAGGAGTTTATGGGGCTTGATTTTTATGTGAGTGAAGGTGTGCTTATACCGAGGCCGGACACGGAGATACTAGTTGAAGAGGTCATAAGGCTCTCTGGCGGATTTGAAAAGCCGGTTATAGCCGATATAGGCTGCGGCTCGGGGGCTATAAGCGTTTCTCTGGCGAAATATTTAAAGGGAGCCAAAGTATACAGCCTGGACATTTCAGGGGCTGCCCTGGATATAGGACGCATGAATGCAAAAAGTAACGGGGTTGAAGAGAACATTGAGTTCGTGGAGTCCGACATTTTCTCGGCGCTTGAAGACTCCGGAATAATGTTTGACATAATCGTCTCGAATCCACCATATATAAGAAAGAAAGACATTGAAGAGCTCCATGTGCAGGTGAGGGGCTATGAGCCGCTTACTGCGCTGGATGGAGGAGTGGACGGCCTTGACTTCTACAGAAGGATTACAAAGGAAAGTCTGGCATTTCTTAAGCCCGGAGGTTACCTTGCTTACGAGGTCGGGCACGACCAGGCCGGGGATGTAAAGCGGATAATGGAGGCCTGCGGAGGCTTCGAAGAGCTGCGTATATTAAGCGACCTTGCGGGCATAGAAAGAGTTGTAATAGGCAGGAAACTGTGATATAATACTTTTGCTGGAAAAATGGTAAAAAATAGCACGAAAAATTATCCATATCGATCATAGAGTAATTAGGAAGGTGGAAATAGATGTTTGACAAGCTGGAGTTTCTAGAAGATAAATATGAAGACATAACAAATAAAATATCTGATCCCGAGGTTATTAATGACCAGTCGCTTTGGCAAAAACTCATGAAGGAGCACGCCGAAGTGGAGCCTATAGTCATGAAATACAGGGACTACAAGAATACTATTGCAGGCATAAAGGATTCAAAGGAGATAATACAGGAGTCATCTGACGAGGAGCTCAGAGACCTTGCCAAGATGGAGCTTGACGAGCTTGAGGATAGGATTGAAGGCATAAAGGACGAGCTTAAGATACTGCTCTTGCCTAAGGACCCTAACGACGAAAAGAACGTAATAGTCGAGATAAGAGCGGGTGCAGGCGGAGATGAGGCCGCGCTGTTTGCGGGCAACCTGTTCAGGATGTATTCGATGTACGCCGAAAAGAGAAACTGGAAGACGGAGCTCATGTCGGCAAACTCTACGGGTGTAGGCGGCTACAAGGAAGTAATATTCATGATAAAGGGAAAAGGCGCCTATTCAAGGCTCAAGTACGAGTCCGGTGTTCACAGGGTTCAGAGAATTCCTGATACAGAGTCGAACGGAAGGATACACACTTCTACTGCAACTGTGGCAGTGCTTCCCGAGGTTGACGATGTGGAGATAGAAGTCAACCAAAATGACCTGAAGATTGACGTGTTCAGATCTTCGGGCAACGGCGGACAGTCCGTAAACACTACCGACTCGGCTGTGAGGATGACACACCTTCCTACGGGCATAGTTGTGTCAATGCAGGACGAGAAGTCGCAGCTCAAGAATAAGGAGAAGGCCCTAAAGATACTTAAGGCCAAGCTTTATGAGATTGAGCTTGAAAAGCAGAACAAGGAAATAGCCCAGTCCAGAAAGAGCCAGGTAGGCACTGGAGACAGGTCTGAGAGGATAAGAACATACAACTATCCTCAGGGCAGGATAAGCGATCACAGGATAAACCTTACAATATACAGACTCGACTCGTTCCTTGACGGAGACATAGACGAGATACTGGATGCGCTCATAACTACAGACCAGGCTGAAAAGATGCAGATGGTTGAATAATAAGTACTCGGGAGAGCTCGTAAGGGCTCTCTTTGATTTTAGGCATTCAAAAATGCGAGGTGGAATCATGAAAAAAACTCTTATAAGCAAAATGGATCCGGAGAACATAGACCTTGAGCTCCTGAAAAAGTATGCAGGCATGATACGCGATGGAGGCACAGTGATATTCCCGACGGAGACGGTGTATGGGCTGGGAGCCAACGCTCTCGACGAGCAGGCTGCCGGGAAGATATACAGGGCCAAGGGAAGGCCCTCGGATAATCCTCTGATAGTTCACATATGCGACATCGACCAGCTTGACATGCTTACAGACAGCGTAAGCCAGAAGGCAAGGCTTGTAATGGAGAGATTCTGGCCTGGGCCTGTAACTCTAATATTTTCAAAGAAAAAGACCGTTCCGTACGCTACTACCGGAGGTCTCGACACGGTGGCCGTAAGGATGCCGGCACATCCGATAGCACTCGGGCTGATAAGAGAATCCGGGGTGCCAATAGCCGCGCCCTCGGCCAACATATCGGGAAGGCCATCTCCTACAAGGGGAGAGCATGTGGTAGAGCAGATGGACGGCAGGGTCGACGGAATAATACTAGGCGGCGACTGCAAGGTGGGAGTTGAATCCACAGTGATAGATTTAAGGGGTGATGTACCTGTGATTCTAAGACCGGGCGGATTATCATCGGAGGAGCTTGAAGCTGTGGTTGGCCGAGTGGAAACAGACCCGGCCATAAAGAGCGCTGATACTGGAGCTGCCCCGCTCGCCCCAGGCATGAAATATACCCACTATTCGCCTGATGCGCAGGTATACGTTGTAAAAGGAAGCGGAAAAGAGGCGGCCAGAATTATAAACAGGCTTGTTGAGGAAAACGCAAAAGAAGGCATTGTCTGCGGTGTAATATGCATGAGCCAGAACTCCAAGTACTACGATGCTCCCGTAAAGCTCGAGCTTGGCTACGACAGTGCAGATGCTGCCAGGAACATTTTCAGTATATTAATAGAGATGGACAAGCGCGGGGTTCACGTTGTGTATTCGGAGAGCCTTGATGAGAAGGGGCTTGGAGCCGCTGTTATGAACAGGCTTGTCAAGTCGGCCGGCTACAGGTTCATAGAGATACAGGAGGGTTAGTCATGAGGTTACTTTTTGTATGCACCGGCAACACCTGCAGGAGTCCCATGGCTGAAGGCTTTGTTAATGACATGTCGCAAAGAATGGGACTCGACATAGCTGCCGCCTCAGCCGGAGTGATGACTGCTGACGGGCTTGCCGCCTCGGAAAATGCAGTGCTTGTCATGAGGGAATACGGAATAGACATATCGGGGCACAGGAGTGCGCGCATAAGAAAGGAAGCCCTCGAGGCGGCGGACATAGTGCTTACTATGAGCCAATCTCACAGGGACATGTTGCTGAGCCTGGGGAGTGACGGCAAGAGCATATTCACGCTCAAAGAATTTCTGGGAATTGCCGAACTTGACGTTATGGATCCCTACGGAGGGGATATAAATATCTACAGGGATACGGCTGCGGAAATAAAATACCTGGTTGAGAAGCTGGTTGATTTGCTCCTTAAAAAAATTTAGCCATACGCAAAAAAAATATTAAACTGTCACAATAATGTAGTATAATATACAAGGTTTAATCTTGGAGGTGAATTTCTTGAAAATAGCGGTTGCAAGTGATCACGGTGGTTTTTGCCTTAAGGAGGAGATAAAGGGCTATCTTCTGCAAAAGGGCTATGAGGTTGTTGATTTTGGAACTGACAGCGACAAGTCTGTGGATTATCCTGCATTCGGCAAGGCTGCAGCGGTGGCTGTATCTTCCGGAGAGGTAGACAAGGGAATAATATGCTGCGGCACAGGAATAGGCATATCCATGGCAGCAAACAAGGTGAAGGGAATAAGGTGCGCCGTCGTTTCGGATACGTTCTCGGCGAAAATGTCGAGGGCTCACAATGACGCGAACATGCTTTCACTTGGTGAAAGGGTTGTAGGCACGGGTCTTGCGCTTGAAATAGTAGACGCTTGGCTGGCCACCGAATTTGAGGCTGGAAGGCATGAAGACAGGGTAAGGCAGATAATGGAGATAGAAGGCTGCTAATAAAGTTGAGGAGGCGAGACATGTCTAAGGTTATAGAAGTGCAACACCCGCTTATACAGCATAAGCTTACACTTATAAGGGATAAGAATACAGGCTCGAAGGATTTTAGGCTGCTTGTAAAGGAGGTATCGCTGCTTCTTGGATATGAGGTTACAAGCGATCTTCCGCTGGAAGAGGTTGAAATAGAAACTCCGCTTGTTAAGACAAAGAGCAAGGTTATTGCAGGCAAAAAGCTGGGGATAATCCCAATACTAAGGGCCGGGCTTGGAATGGTAGATGCAATGCTTGAGCTGATGCCTGCGGCCAAAGTAGGCCACATAGGCCTTTACAGGGATCCGGAAACATTGAAGCCTGTGGAATACTACTGCAAGCTGCCTTCCGATGTAAGCGAGAGGAAGCTTATAGTAGTTGACCCGATGCTGGCTACAGGAGGATCTGCAGCTGCAGCGATAACGTTCCTCAAGGAGAGAGGGGCGAATGACATAAAGCTCGTCAATATTATTGCTTCTCCTGAAGGCATAGAAACGGTTCAGGAAGCTCATCCGGACGTGGATATATATGTGGCTGCAATAGACGAGAGGCTAAACGATCATGGCTACATACTCCCTGGTCTTGGAGATGCCGGAGACAGGCTTTTTGGAACAAAATAACAATGTTAAGGCGGCAGTTTTACTGCCGTTTTTTTGTTTGCGCAAATATTACAGTAAAGCTACAACTTAACATATTGACTTGTAAATTTTGAGAAAAGGGTATAAAATTAAAAATAAGATGCATTTTTAAGAAATTGTTTAATGGAACATTTATGTTTGGACGGAGTCCAACTATTCGGGAGGAATATACTTTTGAGCAGGCCTTCTTGGGATGAGTACTTCATGGAGATTGCACATGTAGTGAAGAAACGCTCCACATGTCTTAGGAGGCAGGTGGGCGCTGTAATAGTAAAGGAACGACAAATACTTTCAACGGGATACAATGGGGCTCCTAGGGGCCTTTTGCATTGCATAGACATAGGCTGCCAAAGGGAGAAGCTCGGGATTCCTTCTGGGGAAAGGCACGAGCTGTGCAGGGCCACACATGCGGAGCAAAATGCCATAGTGCAGGCCGCATACAGCGGCATAAGCATAAAGGATGCCACTGTATACTGCACCACCATGCCATGCGTCCTGTGTTCAAAGATGATAATAAACGCTGGCATAAAGCGGGTTGTGTTCGAAGGCAGCTATCCTGACGGCATGTCGCTTGAAATACTTAGGGAAGCTGGAGTGGAAATCATTCAAGTTGATTAATGGAGGGGTTAGTATGGAATTAAAGAGCATTATGAACGTGTTCCTCTCGTTCGGAGTGGCATTTGCAGTGTCGTATCTGTTGACTCCTTATGTAATAAAGCTGGCTCATAAAGTCGGAGCCATAGACGTGCCAAAGGATGACAGGAGAGTACATAAGAAGCCCGTGCCAAGGCTTGGCGGCATAGGAATATTCGTGGGATTCATAGTCGCCTCATTCATGTTCGTAGATATGAGTTCGCTACATATGTCAATAATAGCAGGTTCTTTTATAATAGTAGGAATAGGAATAATAGATGATATGAGGCCGGTAAGCCCAAAGGTCAAGTTCTCGGCTCAGATACTTGCGGCTCTGGTTGTCATGTACTTTGGAGTAAGGATAGAATGGCTGACGAATCCGTTCGACAAGGTAGACGGGATGATGTACCTTGGAATATTCGGCATACCGCTTACTCTGCTTTGGATAGTGGGAGCGACAAACACAATAAACCTTATAGACGGCTTGGACGGGTTGGCTGCAGGAGTGTCTGCAATAGCGGCTCTTACCCTTACGCTTGTGGCTGTAATAAACAACCAGTCTACAGAGGTTGTGCTTCTTGTTGCACTTGCAGGGGGGGCGCTTGGATTTTTGCCGTATAACTTCAATCCCGCAAAGGTGTTCATGGGAGATACGGGTTCGCTGTTTCTTGGTTTCATACTTGCGGTCATATCAATAGAGGGCGTCATGAAATCGGCTACGGCACTTGCTGTGGCCATACCCATACTTGCGATGGGCTTCCCTATATTCGATACAACATTTGCAATAATAAGACGTGCGGCAAACGGGAAGTCTATAGTCGAGGCTGACAAGGGACACCTGCACCACAGGCTCCTTAGCAAGGGGCTTTCACAAAAGCAGACAGTGCTTGCTCTTTACGGGATAAGCATAATGCTTGGCGTTAGCGCGGTTACAATATGCGAGGTTAGCACCATGGAGGCCGTTGGAGTGCTTTCTGTGGTTATGATGGCAATATATTACGGCATGATAAAACTCAGGCTTTTGTCCCTGGATGATGAAATAGAATAGGTGGTAGCATAATATGAAGAAAAAGATAATGACTGTATTTGGAACAAGGCCTGAAGCTATAAAGATGGCTCCGCTTGTGAAGCTGCTTCAAAAGAGCGATGAGTTCGAAGTGAAGGTATGCGTGACTGCCCAGCACAGGCAGATGCTGGATATGGTGCTTGAGCTGTTTGCGGTAGAACCGGACTATGATCTTGACATAATGCAGCACGGACAGACTATTACAGATATAACCTCGAGAGTAATAAAGGGCATGGAGGAGGTTCTCAAGGCAGAAAAACCTGACATGCTGCTTGTGCACGGCGATACAACAACCACATTTGCGTCTGCTCTGGCAGCGTTCTACCAGAAGGTGCCTGTTGGGCACGTAGAGGCAGGGCTGCGAAGCGGAAACAAGTACTCTCCTTATCCTGAGGAGATGAACAGGATGCTTACAACTTCAATAGCAGAACTTTACTTTGCCCCTACTCAGGGCAACAGGGAAAATCTGCTCAAGGAAAACATAGCAGACTACAAGATAGCAGTCACAGGCAACACTGTCATAGATGCGCTTATGTCTGTTATAAAAAAGGACTACAGTTTTGGCGGAAATCTAGATGCTGTAGACTTTGAAAACAAGAAGGTAGTGCTGCTCACATGCCACAGGAGAGAAAACTGGGGAGAACCGATGGCTAACATATTCAGAGCTGTCAGAAGGCTCGTAGACGGCCATGAAGACGTGGAGGTTGTATTCCCTATACATATGAATCCAAACATAAGGAAAATGGCTTCAGAAATACTTTCAGGCAGCGAGAGGATACATGTAATAGAGCCGCTTGACTACGAGCCGTTTGCGAATCTAATAAACAAATGCCATATTGTAATGACTGATTCAGGAGGCATACAGGAAGAGGCTCCTGCACTGGGCAAGCCAGTTGTTGTGATGAGGACTGAGACTGAAAGACCGGAGGCTGTTGAGGCAGGCACTGTCAAAATAGCGGGCGTGATTGAAGATGACGTCTATAATGCGGCAGCGCTGCTTATAGAAGACGAGGCAGAGTATCTGAAAATGGCAAAGGCGGTCAACCCTTATGGGGATGGAACTGCATGTGAAAAAATAAACAAAAAACTCATTGAGTTTTTCTATAATTAGAATTATGAATCCTGCATGAAGCTTTTACTTCAAAAACGCCCATGCAGGATTTTTTATATGCAGTATTGTATACATCATAAAGATGCAAAAAAAATGATGAAACAATGCGCATTTTATGGTAAAATTCTATATGTATTATCGCTATACAAAAAAATATATTTTGGGTTTTGAAAAAATACAAAATTCATTGTATAATATAAAAGGAATTCACTTTGCGATGATGAAGCAACATGGTTAAAATATAAACTTAGTGCTCACACCCTAGATGTAAAAAGTATACATATACGAGCATACATAATGGAGAATATTTATGAAAGGCAACGCAAGAAAAAAATGGCTTGGTGATGCAGGCAGAAGGAAAAAGTGGGTTGGCTCTCTTGGCAACTTGAGGCTCTTTACCCATCTTGGGATAATGATGTCTGTGCCTATTGTGTTTTGCGTATGGCTGGGCAATCTGATTGACAAAAAGCTGGGCACCGCTCCTTGGTTTCTCTTCATATTCATACTGATAGGAATAGCGGCTTCTTTCTTAAATCTATACAAGATAGTCCTACAGGAAAAGAAGCGGAATGAAGATATGAAGAGATAAAAATACTGTAAATAAAAGAATGATAAGTAGGTGCAAAGACTTGGAAGACTACACAGGCAAACTCATGCAAAATGTAATAAAAAGAGTAATAGCAATAAATTTTTTAGCCGTGCTGATAACGTTTGCACTAGGCAGATTCTCGCAAGGAATGCTCTTTGGACTTCTGTTTGGAAGCATAATATCGGTTCTGAATTTCAGGCTGCTTGCCTTATCGGTTACAAAGGCCCTTGAGATGAGCCCTGGAAAAGCACAGATATATGCATCAAGCAGGTACCTTGTAAGGATGTTAATAATCGGGGCAGTCGTATTCGTTTCCATAAAGGCGCCTTATATTAACACGATAGGCACAATAATAGGCCTGCTTTCGGCAAAGCTTGCCGTCATACAAATGGGAACAAGCGGCAAGGATATTATGGAGTAAGTACTTTCATGGCTTTGAATTTTGTTTTGATTTGAATTGTTTTAATTTTTTTATGGTGAATATGGTTTCTGATAAAATGCTTATAATCAATTTTTTATATAAGAACAATAAAACTAAATATCTTTAGAACCAAATCAAAAAAACAAAAAATTCAAAAAACTTATGAAAGGAGGTTGAACATGAACGGACCAGAGATTCTGTTTCACATAGGGGATGTGGCTATAAGTGAAACAGTAAGAAACACATGGCTTGTAATGATAGCGCTCACCATATTTGCATACTTTGGCGGGAGAAAGCTTGAAAGAGTTCCAGGAAAGTTTCAGATAGTTGTTGAGGCTTTTGTTGGAGGCATCAATGGCTTGGTAAAGCAGACTATGGGAGAAAAGTACATTAACTACGCTCCATACATAGCAACCGTATTTACTGTAATAATGCTATCAAACCTTTTAGGACTTTTAGGGCTCAGATCGCCTACAGCAGACTTGGTAACAACACTTTCGTTTGCTTTAACAACATTTGTATTGATACAGCTAAACGGACTCAGGTCAAAAGGTATTGGCGGATATGTAAAGGGCTTCATGGAACCGCTGCCAGCACTTCTTCCTATCAACATTGTAGGTGAGCTTGCTACGCCGGTATCGCTTAGCTTCCGTCTCTTTGGTAATATTGCAGGTGGCGGAGTTATAATGGCGCTTCTCTACCAGGTTTTGAACTGGGTGAGTACGGCAGTTTTCGGATTGCCATTTGGACTTTTCCAGATTGGTATCCCAGGTGTGCTTCACATCTACTTCGACCTGTTTGCAGGCGTTCTTCAGGCATTCATATTCATAATGCTAACAATGGTTTTCGTGTCTGGAGCAGAGTAAGCTTCAGGCGGAGGGTGTGCTTTTGCAACAGTTTGCAACTTGTATGAGTTTTTTATAAAAATCATATTATAAAAAAATATCATTCATTAATCTAAAATTTTGCATGAAAAAAAGGGAGGAAATTTAAAAATGGAACCAATAACAGGTAAGGCTCTAGTTTTAGCTTGTTCAGCAGTAGGTGCAGGAATCGCAATGATCGCGGGTGTTGGACCTGGAATAGGACAGGGATATGCAGCTGGTAAAGGTGCAGAGGCAGTTGGAAGACAGCCAGAAGCACAAGCAGACGTAATAAGAACAATGCTTCTTGGAGCAGCCGTTGCAGAGTCAACAGGTATCTACGGTCTAGTTGTTGCACTTATACTTCTATTCGCAAACCCACTTGTAAACCTATTATAATAACCATTTCAAAATCAAGTCCTCATCATGCTACATATTGCTGAAATTTAAGAAAAGACCGCATTAGCAGCTCAGCAGACATTTTTAGAAATGGCGGGAGCTTTTAATCAAGCTCCCTGATAGCTTAACTACTAGGAGATGCAGGTCATCTCCTTAATTTCAGTATAGGGCAATGTGAGGCGGGGGTGTTGATAGCGACGCCCTTATTATAATAGCAAAGGGACTATTGCGAGAGGAGGAAGAGCATGGAAGGATTTAAGCCTTTTATAGGGATAGACTTTGAACTTATAGCTCAATGGTGTAATACACTAATAATGTTCCTCATAATGAGAAAGCTCCTTTTCAAACCGGTTACAGCATTCATGGAGAATAGAAAGCAGGAGGTATCTGGAGCGTTTACTGAAGCTGAAGAGGCTACAGCAAAGGCAAACCAGATGAGAAAAGAGTACGAGCTTAAGATTGAGGAAGCCAAGGAAGAAGCCAGAGAGATAGTTAAGGATGCCAACATAAAGGCGCAAAACAATGCTGAAGAAATAATAAAGCAGGCGCATGAAGAGGCAAAAAGACTATCAGAGAAAGCTCAGGTTGAAATAGCAAGAGACAGACAAAAAGTTCTTAACGAGCTTAAGGATGAAATATCAGGAATGGCAGTTATGGCCGCTTCCAAGATAATTCAAAAGGATATAGACAAAACTCAGCATGAGAAGCTTATAAACGACTTTATACAAGAGGTAGGGGAAGCTAAATGGCAGAACTAGTTGCTAGAAGATATGCTGGCGCCCTTTTCGAAGTAGGACTTGAAGAGAATAAGCTTGATTCTTTTGAACAAGAGCTTGGAGTAATAGCTGCTGCGTTTGCCGAAAATAAGGAATTCAGTAGTATTTTCAAGGCTCCTATGGTGCCAAAAGAAGAAAAGAAAGGCCTTATTGAAAATATTTTCAAGGGCAAGGCTTCTGATGAATTAGTTAACTTTGTGAAAATTCTTGTAGACAAGGACAGAATAAGTGTTCTGGATGAAATAAACAAAGAATTTGTAAAGCTCGTAAATGAGCACAATAATATTGAAGATGCCGTAGCTATATCAGCAGTGCCAATAGACGCTGAAAAGCTTGAAGCGCTAAAGGCTCAGCTTGCAAAGGTTACAGGCAAGGAAATAAAATTAAAGAATGAAATTAATCCAAGTGTTATGGGTGGAATTCTAGTAAGAATAGGTAACGAAGAGATAGATGGTACTGTAAAAGGACGTCTAGACAGACTAGAGGAAGAATTACACCAAATAATAGCATAAATTAGGAGGTTGGTGAAATCTCATGAATCTTAGACCTGAAGAGATCAGTTCTATTATAAAAGAGCAGATCAAGAAATACGAAGGTAAAATAGAACTTACAGACGTTGGTACAGTAACTAGTGTTGGGGACGGTATAGCAGGTGTTCATGGACTTGAAAAGTGCATGTCCGGAGAGCTTCTTGAATTCCCGGGACAGGTTTACGGTATGGCGCTAAACCTTGAAGAGGACATAGTTGGTTCAGTTCTTCTTGGTTCAGATGAAAACATAAAAGAAGGCGACGTTGTAAAGAGAACTTCAAGAATAGTTGAGGTTCCAGTTGGAGACGCGCTTCTAGGAAGAGTAGTTAACTCGCTTGGACAGCCTATAGATGGAAAAGGACCTGTTAAGACAGATAAGTTCAGACCTATTGAAAGGGTTGCCCCTGGTATAATAACAAGAAAGTCTGTTCACGAGCCGCTTCAGACTGGTATTAAGTCGATAGACTCTATGATACCGATAGGAAGAGGACAAAGGGAGCTTATAATAGGCGACAGACAGACTGGCAAGACTACAATAGCAATAGATACTATAATCAACCAGAAGGATACTGGCGTTATATGTGTATATGTAGCGATTGGACAAAAGAGATCTACTGTTGCTGCAATAGTTGACACCCTTGAGAAAAACGGCGCGCTTGACTACTCTATAGTAGTTGCAGCGACAGCTTCTGAGCTTGCACCACTTCAGTATATCGCTCCTTATGCGGGTTGCGCTATGGCTGAAGAGTTCATGGAGCAAGGCAAGCACGTACTTATAATATACGATGACCTTTCTAAGCACGCGGTTGCATACCGTGCACTTTCACTACTGCTTAGAAGACCACCGGGTCGTGAGGCTTATCCTGGAGACGTATTCTACCTTCACTCAAGGCTTCTCGAAAGATCAGCTAAGCTGAATGACGAGCTTGGAGCAGGTTCGATAACAGCTCTTCCAATAATAGAGACTCAGGCAGGAGACGTTTCTGCTTATATACCTACAAACGTTATATCAATAACTGACGGACAGATATTCCTTGAGTCAGAGCTCTTCAATGCAGGTATAAGACCAGCGGTTAACCCTGGTATATCAGTATCAAGGGTTGGAGGAAGCGCACAGATAAAGGCCATGAAGAAGGTTGCAGGATCTCTTAAGCTTATGTACGCACAGTACAGAGAGCTTCAGGCGTTCGCGCAGTTCGGATCAGACCTTGACAAGGATACTCAGGAAAGACTTGCTCAGGGCGAGAGAATAGTTGAAGTCCTAAAGCAGGGCGAGAGCACTCCAATACCTGTTGAGAAGCAGATAATGGCTATATACGCAGTTACTAACAACTACCTAAGAGACATAGATGTCAAGCTTGTTGGCGAATTCGAAACTGAATTCTTCAAGTTCATGGACAGCAGCTATCCTGAGGTAGGAAAGACTATAGCTTCTACTGGAAATATGGATGCTGAAACAGAAGAAAAGTTAAAGGCAGCTATCGAAGAATTCAAAAAGTCCTTTAACGCTTAATACTTTAAATTGGGCAGTTTGACTTGTAATGTCTGACTCACGCCTGATTTGATGGAGGGTGAAATATGGCAGGCGTTGGAATGAAGGATATAAAAAGACGTATAAAAAGCGTCTCGAATACAAAGCAGATAACAAAAGCAATGGAGCTTGTATCCTCGGCCAAGCTTAGAAGGGCCAAAGATGCGGTTGTGCAGTCAAGACCATACTTTGAAACCCTGTATGAGACAATAAAAGACATAGCAATAAATACAAAGGGCATAAAAAGCCCATTCCTTGAAAAGAGAGAAGTTAAAAACAAGTGTTATATAGTTCTCTCTGGTGACAGGGGTCTTTGCGGAGGCTACAACTCCAACTCGCTGAAGACTGCCGTAGCACACATGGAAGGCAAGAAGGAGAAGGTAATAGCTGTTGGAAGAAAGTCAGCTGAATTCTTCTCTAAAAGAGGATACGATGTTGTATCAAGACATACTGGAATTTCTGAAAGACCGCAATATTCGCACGGCCAGGATATAGCTGCAAAAATTTCCGAACTGTTCGTGAAAGGCGAGGTAGACGAAGTCTATCTGGTATACACATATTTCCAATCAGCTCTTGTGCAGGAGCCAAGGGTAGTTAAGCTTCTTCCGCTTTCTTTCGAGGCTACGGCTGAGGCTGGGGCAGAAAAAGGCAAAGGGCTAGTTACTTACGAGCCGTCTGAAGACGTAGTGCTTGAATATCTGGTGCCAAAGTTCCTTTCGGGCATAGTTTTCGGAGGAATGGTTGAATCCGGAGCCTCAGAGCAGGGCGCAAGAAGGATGGCGATGGAATCTGCAACAGGCAACGCTGAGGACATGATTGGCAAGCTTGAGCTGCTCTACAACAGAGCTAGACAGGCTACAATAACTCAGGAACTTTCGGAAATAGTAGCAGGAGCCAATGCACTGTAATGGGCAGACTCCTAAGAGCGTGGAATTTTTCAATTAAGGAGGTATTTTAGAATGCCACAAAATGTGGGTAAGGTAGTACAGATAATCGGACCTGTACTTGACATAAAGTTCGATCCAGAAAATCTTCCAAACCTTCTAAATGCTATTGAAATACAGCATGGAGAAGAAAAGGTTGTTGTTGAGGTTGCTCAGCACACAGGTAATGACACGGTAAGATGTATAGCTATGAGCTCTACAGACGGTCTTGTAAGAGGAATGGATGCAGTTGACACAGGAAGAGCTATAGCGGTTCCTGTTGGAAAGGTTACTCAGGGAAGGATATTCAACGTTCTTGGTGAGCCAGTTGACAACAAGCCTCAGGTAGAAGCTGAAAGATGGCCTATACACAGAGCTGCTCCTTCTTTCGAAGAGCAGGAAGCATCTACAGAAATACTTGAGACAGGTATAAAAGTCGTTGACCTTATAGCGCCTTATTCAAAGGGTGGTAAGATAGGTCTGTTCGGAGGAGCAGGTGTTGGTAAGACGGTTCTTATAATGGAGCTTATAAACAACATAGCAAAAGAGCACGGCGGTATATCTGTATTCTCAGGCGTTGGCGAGAGAACAAGGGAAGGAAACGACCTTTACAACGAGATGATAGAGTCTGGCGTTATAGACAAGACAGTTCTAGTTTATGGCCAGATGAACGAGCCGCCAGGAGCGAGGATGAGGGTTGCCCTTTCCGGACTTACAATGGCTGAATACTTCAGAGATCAAGAGGGACAGGACGTTCTTCTGTTCGTAGACAACATATTCCGTTTCACTCAGGCAGGTTCAGAGGTTTCGGCTCTACTTGGCCGTATGCCTTCTGCGGTTGGATACCAGCCAACACTTGCTACTGAGATGGGTGCGCTTCAGGAGAGAATAACTTCTACTAAGAAGGGTTCTATAACTTCTGTTCAGGCAGTATACGTTCCAGCGGACGACCTTACTGACCCGGCGCCGGCAACTACGTTTGCCCACCTTGACGCTACAACAGTTCTTTCAAGGGACATAGCATCTCTTGGTATATATCCTGCGGTTGACCCGCTTGATTCTACATCAAGAATACTTGACCCTAAGATAGTTGGAAACGACCATTACGAAGTGGCTCGTGCTGTTCAGGAAGTTCTCCAAAGATACAAGGAGCTTCAGGACATCATAGCAATACTTGGTATGGACGAGCTTTCAGACGAGGACAAGCTTACAGTTGCTCGTGCAAGAAAGATACAAAGATTCCTTTCACAGCCATTCCACGTTGCGGAGCAGTTCACAGGCATGGCAGGAAAATACGTACCGCTTAAAGAGACAATAAGAGGATTTAGAGAAATAATTGAAGGAAAGCACGACGACCTTCCAGAGTCGGCATTCCTTTATGTTGGACCTATAGAAGAGGCAGTGGAAAAAGCTAAGAAGGGGGCGTAATATTATGGCTTCAGTATTTCAACTGGAGATAGTGGCTCCCGATAGAAAATTCTACGAAGGCGAAGCTGATATGGTCATAGTGAGGACATTGGAAGGGGACCTTGGAATACTAAAGGGACACCTTGACTATGTTGCCCCGCTTGACATAGGCGTAGTGAAAATCAAAAAAGACGGTCACTACAAAGAGGCTGCTATAGCAGGAGGCTTCGTACAGATAGGCAAGGAGAAGGTTACTATACTCACCGACGCTGCAGAGTGGCCGGGCGAGATAGACCTTGATAGAGCTAAGAAAGCCAAGGATCATGCTGAAGAGGAAATGAGAAAGGGTCCAAAGGACGAGACTTACGTACTCTTTGCAGAGCTGAAGCTAAAAAGAGCCCTCAACAGAATCAGAATGGCAGAGCACAACGAGAAATAGATTATCCGCTGTTAAACACAGTGCAAAAAGGACAGTTATCTGTCCTTTTTTTTTATGCAAAAAATATGCTATTATAGAAGCATGACACTGATTTAAGCTAAAGGGTGACTTCATCAATTGGATTAATATAGTAACGTGGACATATGGCTTTGCTCGCAGTTATCGTATAGTATCAGCGTATAATTAATTGTCTGGGGAGTGCGGATATGATCATCGGAAAAAAGAAAAATGAAATAGAGATTACAGAAGACATACTAAGGAGAAACAATATTCCTCTCCTGTGCGACTATGCGCCCTGGAAGCGATTCTACGCCTCGGCTAAAAGCGCTGAGCTCCAGAAGGATTACGAGAGCCTCCTTAGCATTGTCAGGGAGGAAAAAAACCTCAGAAAGCAAGTCAAAGGAGTACAGGACAAAAAGATAAAGCTCATGGCCAAAATAGTCCTGCTCTCGCGGGAGTTAAACGAGAATTCGAATGACCTTGCCGAGCTTGAGCTTGAAAAAGTAAAGCAGGAGATAGAAAATTTGAACGATTACATAGACAGTTCATATGAAACGCTTGAAAATTTCGGATTCGAAAAGGAACAGCTGAACATGAATCTGTTAAAGCTTACGATAAAGCACGCATATGAGAGCATAACAAGCGATGAGGCCAGGCTTGAAAAAGTAAGCGAAACTATTGACGATATGCGCAAGGAACTTGACGCGTTAAGGGGAGAAAGGGACGAGCTAAGGAGCAGACTGGATTCGGTGTATTTTTTTATGCACAGCGTGCTCGGAGGCAAGGAGATGGAAAGGCTGGACCGTAAATTTTTGAAATAGGTGAGATATATGAGTGATGTAGTGGGTATAGGAATAGATATAGTGGAGATAGAAAGGATAAAGGCGGCAATATCCAAAAATCCAAGATTTATGGAGAGAATTTTCACTGCCAGGGAAAGGGACTATTTCGAGAGTAAAAAATTCAGTCCGGCAACGATGGCAGGCAATTTTGCTGCAAAAGAAGCTGTTGTAAAAGCCCTGGGGACTGGCATAAGGGATATTTCTTTTGTCGAGATTGAAATTCTTAGGGATGAACTTGGAAAGCCCATTGCGACTATGGGCGGAAGGCTTGGAGCCATATGCAGGGCAAAGGGCATAAGGGATGTTCAAATCTCTATATCCCACTCGAAACACTATGCAGTAGCAAACGCGATTGCCACTAACAGGGGGGATTAGCATGAAAGCAAGGGACATAATGACTGTCAACGTAATATCCGTAAAACGAGATGCTCTAATAAAGGACATAGCCCATATTCTAGTGGAAAACAGGATAGGGGGCGTTCCGGTAGTCGATGATGGCGGCCGCGTCGTGGGAATAATATCCGAAACCGACCTTGTGCGCAAGGAAAAGAATGTCCACATTCCCTCATATATAACGGTGCTTCAGGGGGTCATATACCTTGAGAGCTTCAAGAGATTCGAGGAGGACATCAGGAAAATAACTGCCTACAAGGCAGAGGACATAATGACTGCCGAAGTGGAGAAAGTTCACGAGGATGACGATGTGGAGACTATCGCCAGCCTTATGATTGAAAAGGGCGTCAACAGAGTCCCTGTAGTGGACAGTGAGGGAAAACTCAAGGGCATAATATGCCGATACGACATAATTAAATCCATGTTCAACTAAGCAAAAGCTTTAGTTGCAGGAAAAGGGGCCTTGTTGCGGCCGCAATCTCCTGCCCTAAAGCTTTTTATTTGAGCGGGGAGCTTCAAAAAAACTCGCCAAAATTCAGATAAGTATTGAAATCGGCGTTCTGAAAATTTAGAATATTACTATAGGCAGGTTAATACTTTGTCAAAATGATTATTTTTGGCGGACTAATCGGAGTTCGAGCGATTTTATCTGGCTGCAAGATGTTGTTTCATACTAACTTTAAGGGGGATATATAGTTATGAAGTACAAAAACAGACCTTGGGCAGAAATAAATGTAGAGAACTTGAGAGAGAATTTCAGAAACATTAAAAGTCTTACAAAGGAAGGCACGAAGGTGTGTGCAGTTGTCAAGGCAAATGCCTACGGCCACGGCTCGGTGCAGGTTGCAAAAATACTTATTGAAGAAGGGGCGGACTACCTTGCTGTTGCAAGCGAAGGAGAGGCGATAGAGCTCAGACAGGCGGGCATAAAGACTCCTATACTCTGCCTTGGATATGTTCCGGAGGTTGTATACGAAGAAGCCATAGCCAACGAGCTCGACATAACAATCTATTCTCTGGAAGCGGCTGAAAAGCTCAGCAAAGAGGCAGTCAGGCTCGGAAAGAATGCAAGAGTACATATCAAGCTTGACACTGGCATGTCCAGATTGGGATTCCAGGTTGAGGACGCCACAGCTGATGCAATCGAAAAGATAGCGGGAATGCCCGGGATAGAACTTGTGGGGGTATTCACGCACTTTGCAAAGGCCGACGAAAAGGACAAGACATTCACGGAGCATCAGTACAGCGGCTACATGAAGATAGTCAGCGAGGTTGAAAAAAGAGGCGTAAAAATCCAGATAAAGCACGTGTGCAACAGTGCCGGAACTATGGACATGCCTCAGTACCACATGGACATGGTAAGGCCGGGCATAATACTCTATGGTCTTTATCCTTCTGACGAGGTGATGAAGGAGAGGCTTGCGCTGAAACCGGTCATGACGTTCAAAGCGTCAGTGTCGCATGTGAAGGATCTAGAAGCGGGCAGAGGCATAGGCTATGGCCTCAGATACGTTACGGACAAGACAACCAGGATTGCCACAATGCCTATAGGCTACGCCGACGGCTTCACGAGGATGCTGAGCGGCAAAATCAGCGTTAAGGTCAATGGCACAATAGTTCCTGTCGTAGGCAACATATGCATGGATCAGTCAATGCTGAATGTGGATGCAGTTGAAACCAACGTGGGCGACGAGGTGATTATATTCGGCGAAGACAGCGATGCCAGAGTCGAAAGACTAGCCCAGGCCCTTGGAACAATCAACTACGAGATTGTCTGTATGGTCGCTAGAAGGATACCAAGAGTTTACATGGAAAAAAATACAGTTTTACAAGTCGTTGATTATTTGGTAAAATAGTCTGGTATCACAGAATGAGGAGGCGGTAGAGATGTCTGATTCTACGCAGAAAATTACTCTGGACTTGCCATGTAATCTAGTCGAAGAAATAAATAAAACGATGAGAGCAGATATGAAGGACATATCGGAATTTTTCAGAGAAGCCGCCAAAATGTACCTGCTGAAGCAAAGACAAAAGGACCAGATAAGAAGCGAAATGATTTCAGGCTATTGCGAAATGGCCAGTATCAACCTTGCACTTGCCGAGATGGGGTTTGCCAGAGACATGTCTTCCTTAGTGACTTATGAAAGGAAGATGGCTAAGAGTGAGTAGTGCTGATATAAAAGAAGGCATTAAAGACTTAAAAAGAGGCGACATATATTATGCCGACCTCAGCCCGGTAATAGGGTCTGAGCAGGGCGGAGTAAGACCTGTGCTTATAGTTCAAAACGACATAGGAAACAAGTACAGTCCGACTGTAATAGTAGCCGCAATAACAGCCAAGATAGACAAGGCCAAGCTTCCTACGCATGTGGAGATAAAGGCCAACGAATATGGCCTTGTCAAGGATTCGGTTGTGCTGCTCGAACAGATCAGGACTATAGACAAGAAAAGACTCAGAGAAAAGATTGGAAGCTTCGACGAAAAACTAATGCTCAAGGTTGACGAAGCTCTTCAGATAAGCCTTGGTCTTATGGAAATTTAGCTTAAAAAGCCGAAAATATCATCCTTTGAATTACGATGATATCTTCGGCTTTTTCGTTGAAATGCACTTGATTGCTTCCTGGATCCTGGAATTTAGGATATAATAATCTTATATGTATGAAAAATAAAAATGAAAACCGGAGGGATAGGGTTGAAGAGGTTAGCTACTATATTCATGTCAGTAATCCTGCTTTTTGGCTGTTTGCCGCTGGAGGCAGCTCATGCTGAAGACGGTATGGCAAAGAGGGATTTCGTATCATACAATCTGGGCTTTGTCTGCAAAATACCGATTTCGATGCAGGAGAAGGGTTCAATCGAGGATGTAGCCGCAAGGCTCGAGGGGCCTGACGGCAGCAGGATATACATATACAGCCAGGACATAAAGGGCATGTCGCCCCAGACTTACATATACTACAGCAACAAGCAGATAAGGGCGGGCCGCGGAGGCTTTACTATGCTTAATGAGCGCACGACAACGCTCTCAAGCAGCGCAAAGGCATATGAATTCCTGTATCAAAGGGATGCCATAAGCAATATTGAAAACGACAAGAACGTATATTTCGAGATAAATGCGGTATACCCTCAGTTTAACCGAGTGCTGACCTTCTGGGTGAAGACGGACAGCGCCAATCTGGACTACTACACTCAGATGGCAAGGGACATGGCTTCGTCGGCATGGCTGTTTGAAAAGGGAGTCAAAAGCCAGAGGGCGCCGTATGTGCAAAGGGATATTGACATAAAGGGGAAAAGCACAAGGCTCAAGATAGGCAAGGACAGCATGATGTGGGGCATAATGAACCCGCACAATCTAAATGGAGCGGACTACACATCGAATCTGGTGCCGTTCGAGAAGAATGTGGGCAAGAAGTTCGAATTCCTTATGACATATTCGGATTTCAACAACAGAGTCAACCTCAAGGAGGTTCAGGAAGTCTACAATGACGAGAGGGTCATGATGCTCACATGGCAGCCATGGGTGTACATAGACAAGACTCAGAATGAGAATATAGAAAGTGAAAGCGCAGTACTCATACCGGAGATTATTAAGGGCCACTACGACGACTACATAAGAGGCTGGGCCAGAGACATCAAAAGCATAGGAGAGCCTGTGTTTGTAAGATTCGCCAATGAGATGAACGGCGATTGGGACTCGTGGTGCGCGTGGTACTTTGGAAAGGACACAGAGCTTTACAACGAGGCATGGAAGAGGATAGAGAAGATATTCCACGAGGAGGGCGCCGACAATGCCCAGTTTGTATGGAATCCTCACGACAGGTCATACCCTGATTTCGATTGGAACAGTCCGCACATGTATTATCCGGGAGATGAACATGTTGACTGGGTTGGGCTTACAGGCTACAACAATGGGACATCATTCTCAGGCGACGTATGGAGGGAGTTCACAGACATATATCAGCCGGTATACGACGACTACATGAAGCACTATCGTGAAAAGCCGTTCATGATAACCGAGTTTTCGTGCAATGAAGATGGAGGCGACAAGGCGGCATGGATAAGGAACGGATTTTCGAGCTTTGCCAACATGCCAAACATAAAAGCCGCTGTATGGTTCAACCAGATAGATACACGCTGGCTATACAACATAGATTCATCAGAGGCAGCGTTTGCAGCCTTCAAGGAATCAATGAAGAATCCGCTTTTTTCTGTGAAAAACGTGTACAAGGAAGAAGAGCTTCAAGTTGAAGAAAAAAAGCAGCAGGAAAAAACTGAAACAAACAAAACTGCAAAGAAATAGGAGCTGATGCGCAATGGCGTTCAAGAATTCAAAGGGCAAATTACTGCTCACTATAGCGTGCATAGTGGCGGCCATGGGATGTGTGGCCACTGCGGCTTCGGGAGATCCGGGCACAAGTGATGACCCGCTGGTTACAAAGTCGTATGTAGACAAGAAGATTGAAGACCTGAGCCTGTATATAGATGAAAAGCTATCAAATGGTTCGCAAAGTGCGGGAAGCTCTACGGGCTCGGCAGCGCAGACAGCCATTGAAGTAGTTGAGGTGGAATCAGGGCAGAGCATAATACTTCAGGCCGGAAGCCAGATAATATTAAGGGGCGGCAGCGGTTCCATAATAGACAGCAAGCAGGGTGGAATAGCCGACCTTACGCAGGGGATAGACCTTAGAAAGGGCTATGAAGCGCCTGCAAACCATCTGCTTATGGTCCCAAGGAGCGACGGAAGAGGCGTATTTGCCAAGACGGACTGCATATTCATGGTAATGGGAAAATACGAGGTTAAATAGCATTTTGTGTGCAACAGGGGTATAAATACCCCTGTTTTTATTGTATAATTAAATGGTTTGATTTATGTTTTGGTGAGAGGGTGATTTATTAATGATTAAAATAAGAAAACATCTAGCCATATTTTTAGTAATAGGCATGCTAGCATCAATGTTTTTACTCTCTGGCAGGATCGGGGTAGAAAAAAACTATAAGAATGTGGACATAACGCTTGATTACGAATCGATAATGAATATGGCTGCGGAGTCCAAGGAGCACGACATCGACTATTTCCTGAAAGAATTCAAAAAACTGGGCGCTTCTTCGGCTGCTGTAAGCGAGGCCACGCTCAGCTCGCTTGAAGAAGACAAGGAACTGAAGGTTGATGTGCAGCTTGACGGATATGACCTTGTAGTAAAGGCCGACAAGCAGATGATTGATTTTATAGCAAACGGCTTTGCAAACAAGCTGGGAAGTGACAGCTTCGAGCTTTTAGATGAGGGAACTCTTAGAGTTTTTGGAAGCAGAGCCGACTATATATACGATGAAACCATAGTTAAAGACAGTGAAGGCAAGTATATAGGCAAGAAAAAAATAGGAGTCGGTTCCAAGAGGGAATTCATAGGCTTGGGCTTCCTAAAAAGAGACATAGACCGCATAAAGGCTTCAGGGCTTGAAGTGATTCCAAGACCTGTTTACACTTCGCAGTATGAAGGAGAAGAAAGCATTGCGGCGTATTTTGAAGCTCTTGACAAGAGCGGAATAAAGCCAGGATACATAATGTTCGCAGGCGAAGAGATACTGGGTGGAGCTAAATATGCAAACGTGCTGGCAAAGGAGCTCAAGAGCAGGGGCATAATTGCTGCCATGATTGAAAGCTCGGTCCAAAGGGAGCACATCGAGCAGGACGGCCTGCCTCAGCTAGTGCAGAATATGGACTACCATGCCACTAGAGTATTCAACGTCTGGGACTACATCCAAAAAAGATACGATTATGAGATACCTTTCCACAGGAACGGGCAGGAGGTAATGAATTCCATATACAGGGCCGTAGTGGAGAGGAACATAAGGGTTGTCTTCTTCAGGCCGTTCATTGACAGCCAGGAAAGATACGTGACTGACATGTCGATATACGCCGACAGATTCAAGGAGCTTGAGGACAGGCTCGGAAGCCACGGTTTAAAGATAGCTGATGTCAAGCCGATGGGTCTCAACGACCCGAGCAGGTACATCAAGCTGTTTTCCGCACTTGGAATATTAGCCGCCGGTTTTGTGCTGCTTGAGAATCTTATAAATGTAAGAGGCAGGATATACGGCATGGCGTTTTATGCTCTGGCAGCGCTTACGGCTGCCCCTTACGCCCTTAATATTGCAACTGATTCAGTGGACAAGCTGTATGCACTCATGGCATCCATTGCATTCCCATCACTAGCCATGGTGGCCCTGCTGAACGTGGTGAAAAAAATATGCGATGCTAAAAAGAGGGAAAATTTAAGACTCAAGGACATAGTGCTTGAAGGCTCGCTGATTCTTATAGCTATTTCGCTCATATCGCTTGCGGGAGCTGTATCCGAGGACGCATTGCTTTCACATTCCAAATATCTGCTTGAGATGGATCTTTTCAGAGGTGTCAAGCTTTCCCAGGTGGGGCCAATAGGAATTACTTTCCTGGCGTATATCTCGATATTCGGCTACAAGAGAAGCGAAGACAAGAAGGGGCTTTACTGGAGCGAGATAAAGCTTTTCCTGAGCGAAAACATCAGGGTAATACACATGGCCATTCTGGGAGTCATAGGTGCCGCTGCAATAGTTTATATTGCGAGAATGGGGCATGAAACTAATATTGAACCTTCATCACTTGAAATACTAGGAAGAAACATGCTTGAGATGATATTCCAGGCCAGGCCGAGAACGAAGGCTATACTGCTTGCACACCCTGCTTTGATGCTGCTAATATTCATGGCATACAAGAAATGCTGCAGTTGGAGCCTGCCCTTGCTGGCGCTTGCGGTTTCAATAGGTCAGGGCAACATTGTAAACACATTTTCGCATCTTAGAACGCCAATATATCTGTCTGTCTACAGGACCGCTTATGAAACGGGCATAGGAATACTTATCGGAGCCTTGGCAGTTGCAATACTAAAGGGAGTATGGGATTATGTTCAAAGGAGAAAAGAGAATGCCTAGAGTGCTTGTCAGCGGCTACTATGGTTTCAACAACGCTGGAGACGAGGCAATACTAAAGGCACTTATAGAAGGCATCAGAGGAGCGCAGGACGAGTGTGAAATAGTAGTGCTTTCACAGCACCCGAGGTTTACGGCGCAAAAGCATGACGTCAAGTCTGCCATGCGCATGAACATATTCAGACTGCTGTGGGAGATAAAAAAGTGCGACCTGCTCATCAGCGGGGGGGGCTCGCTGCTGCAGGATGTGACCTCGAAAAGGTCTATACTCTACTACCTCGCCATAATTTATGTGGCAAAGCTAATGGGCAAGAGCGTAATGATATATTCGCAGGGAATAGGGCCTGTAGGCAGGCCGTCGAATAGAAGGTTCCTCAGGAAAGCCCTGAGCAAGGCAGACTTTATAAATGTCAGGGATGAAAAGTCCAAGAGCGAGCTGCAGGAGATGGGCATAGAAAACGATATACTTGTAACGGCAGACGCGGTATTTGGAATGAGCAGGCCCAGCCTGGAAAAAGGGGCTGCGGTAATAGAAAAGCTCGGCATAAAAAAAGAAAGGCGTCTTGTCGGCATATCGATGAGGCCCTGGAAGGACAATGCTGAGATATCAGAAAAGTTCAGCCAGCTTTGCAAAGGTATGGCAGCTGAGCAGGATTGCGATATTTTGCTGTTGCCCTTCCACTTCTACTCAGACCTTGAGATAATGGAAATGGTATACAGGAAGCTTGACAGTGAAACAAGAAAAAGAGTACATGTGCTCAAGGAGTACCTCTATGTGGAAGACTACCTTTCGCTCATAGGAAATCTGGACATGTTCATAGGTATGAGGCTTCACGGGCTCATATTTTCAGTGCTCATGGGGGTGCCTGTGGTGGGGATATCTTACGATCCAAAGATTGACAGCTTCATGGCATCAATAGGGAAAAAAAGCATAACTGATGTTTTAAATTTAAATTTTAATGATATAATAAATGAAGCGGAAAAAATACTTCTAAATTTCGACATGGAAAAAGAGCTTATAGACTCCAAAGCAAGGGAGCTCTCTGCAGAGGTAAAAAACCACAATGTGGCTCTTGGAAGGCTAATTAAATCAAGCGGGCAAAGGTGGGATAGCGTTGAAAAGGCTGAAAATTCTGGGAGTGCCAATAGACAAGGTTGACATGGATTCCGCCATCGCGAGAGTGGCGGACTGTCTGAGACAGAAGAAAAAATGTGTGGTATGCACGCCCAACAGTGAAATAGTCATGCTTGCGCAAAAAAGCAGCGAGCTGAGGAACTTTATAGAGACGGCGGACCTCGTTGTGCCTGACGGCATAGGTCTTGTCCTGGCGTCAAGGATTGTAAAAAAGCCGCTGAGCGAGAGGGTCACAGGCATAGACCTTATGGACAGGATACTCGGCTACTGCAGCGAAAACGGAAAGTCAGTATTCATAATGGGCAGCAGGCCGGGAGTGGCTGAAAAGGCCGCTGCGAACATATCGGAGAAATTCAAGGATATAAGGTTTGCCGGAACACACCACGGCTATTTCAAAGGATACCATACAGGCTGTGAAAACAGTCCTGAAGAGGCTGAAGTAATTGAAAAGATAAATGCTGCAAAGCCTGATGTGCTCTTCATTGCCATGGGGGCTCCAAAGCAGGAGCTCTGGATTGCAAAATACAGGGACAGGCTGGATTCCAACATAATCATGGGAGTCGGCGGCAGTGCTGATGTGTATGCGGGTGAGGTCCAAAGAGCGCCTATGGCTTACCAAAGGCTTGGGTTGGAATGGCTGTACAGGCTCATCAAGGAGCCTTGGAGATATAAGAGGATGATGGCTCTGCCGGCTTTCGTGGTTGAGGTCATCAAAAGAGGCGAAAATTAATAGACTAGCTTGGGAGGTTTTATTAAAATGAGGGACCATAAAGAGCTGACTAGCATAGCCGCTAATGTCAGAAGAAACATAATTGAGATGCTTCACGAGTCGGGTTCGGGGCATCCGGGAGGTTCTCTGTCTGCGGTTGAGATAGTCACTGCTTTGTATTTCGATGAAATGAACATAGATCCTGAAAATCCAAAGAAGGAAAACAGGGACAGATTTGTGCTTTCAAAAGGACATGCGGCTCCTGTTATATACAGCGTGCTTGCCGAGAGGAAATATTTCGACAAGGCCGAGCTTATGAAGCTAAGAAAGACAGGTGCAATGCTTCAAGGGCACCCTGACATGAAGGGCACGCCGGGAATAGAAATGTCTACAGGCTCGCTGGGACAGGGTTTTTCTGCGGCATGCGGAATGGCAATGGCATCCAAGCTTGACGGCTCTCCTTGGAGGGTTTACGCGCTTCTAGGAGACGGGGAGGTTCAGGAAGGCCTTGTATGGGAGGCTGCCATGAGCGCTGCCCACTACAAACTTGACAACCTTGTTGCATTCCTTGACAACAACGGCCTTCAAATAGACGGCAAGAACGAAGAAGTACTCGGAGTCGATCCTCTAGCTGAAAAATTCAAGGCATTCGGCTGGAACGTGCTAGAAATTGACGGACATGACTTCGATCATATATTCACAGCTCTTGATGCTGCCAAGTCGGCGGCGGGAAGACCTACCATGATAGTTGCCAAGACTGTAAAGGGCAAGGGAGTTTCGTTCATGGAAAATCAGGCGGGCTGGCATGGAAAGGCGCCAAACGCTCAGGAAAGAGAGATTGCTTTGAGAGATTTGGGAGGAAGATTCGATGAGTAAAATAGCTACGAGAGACGCATACGGCAAGGCTCTTGCCAAGCTGGGACAACAAAATTCCAAGGTGGTAGTGCTTGACGCCGACCTGTCCAAGTCGACAAAGACAGCCGATTTCAAGGAAGTTTTGCCTGAAAGATTCTTCAATATGGGAATAGCGGAAGCGAACCTCATGGGAGCGTCTGCAGGCCTTGCAGCTGCAGGAAAGATCCCGTTCGCATCTACATTTGCTGTTTTTGCATCGGGCAGAGGTTTTGAAATAATAAGAAACTCAATATGCTATCCAAAGCTGAATGTAAAGATATGCGCTACACATGCGGGCATAACTGTGGGTGAGGACGGAGCGTCTCACCAGGCGCTTGAAGACATTGCCATAATGAGATCTCTTCCTAACATGAGTGTAATAGTGCCTGCGGACGGCGTGGAGACTGAAAAAGTGATTTTTTCTATAGCAGACTACAACGGGCCTGTATACACAAGGCTTGGAAGGTCGGGAGTTCCTACTATTTTCGGGGACGACTATGAGTTCGTGCTTGGAAAAGGTGTCCAGCTTACTGAAGGTGACGACGTGGCTATAATTGCATGCGGCATAATGGTTGCCGAAGCGCTCGAGGCTGCAAAGCTTCTAGAGGAAAAGGGCATAAAGGCCAGAGTGATAAACATGTCATCAATAAAGCCAATAGACTCAGAGCTTATTGTAAAGGCGGCAAAAGAGACGGGCGCAGTTGTGACTGCAGAAGAGCACAATATAATAGGCGGACTTGGAAGTGCTGTAGCAGAAGTGCTTGTTGAGGAGTATCCTGTACCTGTAAAGAGAGTCGGAGTGAAAGATACATTCGGTGAGTCGGGAGATCCTAAGGAGCTTGTCGTAAAATACGGCTTGACGGCAAATGACATAGCACAGGCGGCTATAAAAGCCATAGAAAACAAGAGATAAACAACATGTATATGCGTAAAAAAGGGAGACTCGTTCGAGTCTCCCTTTTTTTAAAATCGCATTTATAAATTTTTTTAAGTTTATGTTTTGAACTATATACGCAGGGTATATGTATAATGAAAACAATAGTTATAGGGATGAATAGCAAACCAGGCTGAATGCTAAAGGTAAGGGACCTCAATGCAAGAGGTCTACAGAAATTCAAACCAAAGGAACAAACTCCTATCCTGAAACATCCGAATCAAAAAGGAGGAATGTTGGATAAGAAGTTTAGATGAAAGCTCGAAAAACAAAACTGAATATGAAACAAACAATCATGCTTATAACTGTTGACTCAGGCTATCAAAATAAAAATGATAGCCTGAGATATTTTTTTGCTATTTGTCGGATACTATTGTGCCATCGAGCGCCACGGTAACCTCTCTGTAAGGCACTATCTTCTTGGAGTTGAGTATAGCCTGCTTGACTGATGAGAGTATTCCAGAGCAGCATGGAACCTCCATCCTTACAACAGTTATGCTCTTTATGTCGTTTATTGAGAATATCTCAGAGAGCTTGTCTTCGTAATATTTGTTGTCATCGAGCTTAGGACAGCCTATGAGAGTCACTCTACCCTTTATGAAATCGCTGTGGAAGCCTGCGTAAGCATACGCTGTGCAGTCAGCGGCTATTAGCACATCGGCTCCGCTGAAATAGTCTGCTGCAGGGTTTACAAGCTTTATCTGTACAGGCCACTGTGAAAGCTGTGACTTTTGCTCTGAAGCAACACTGGCTGAAGGTTCTGACGGCTTTGCAGCTGGAGCTGCCGGAGCGACAGTAAGTTTTTTGGCCATAGTTCCCGGACAGCCGCAAGGCATTGGCTTAACACCGGCGTCTGCTGCTTTTTTGGCCTGGAGCTCCTTTACGGCTTCGTCGTCATAAGGGGCGGCCTCTCTTTCTATCATTGTTATTGCGTTGGTAGGGCATGCCGGGAGGCAGTCCCCAAGCCCGTCACAGTATTTGTCATGTATGAGTCTGGCTTTTCCGTCAACCATCTGTATAGCGCCCTCGTGGCACGCAGAGGCGCAAAGCCCGCAACCGTTGCAAAGTTCCTCATTTATGCTTATTATTTTTCTTTTCATATCAACATCCCGTCCTTTCAATTATATGTTCATATAGTGAATTTTCATGTTGTTATATAGATTCCCAAATTACATAGGCTAAAATTATATTTCTGTAGTTTCCGATGACTTGATTTAATTATAATGGACAATGGGTATAAAAAAAGTAACGTCAGTTACAAAAATAAAAAATGGAGGAAATTATGGACAGGATGATTCCGCTGTATCTGTCAAAGAGCATGCTTTTTAGGGGGTTTTCTCCAGACGATGTGGAAAAAGCGATTTCGAAGTCGGATTACAGGCTGAAAAAATACTCGAAGGGCGAGCTCATAGCAATTGAAGGGCATGAATGCAGCAGCATAGGCATAGTCATGAGCGGCGAGGTGGTTGTACAGAAGGTCTACTTCTCAGGCAAGGTTGTCAATCTCACAAAGCTCTCAAGGGGAGACGTATTCGGCGAGGTGATTGTATTTTCAAACCACAGGGAGTATCCGGCGACAATACTTTCGCAGAAAAGCTCCACAGTGCTCTTCATATCCAGGGAAAACATAATAACCCTATGCAAGCAGGACGAGCGGTTCCTTGAAAATTTCATGATGCAGCTTTCAAACAAGATATTAATGCTCAACAGGAAGGTGGAGAATCTCTCGCTTAAGACCATAAGGCAGAAGATATGCAGATTCCTGATAGAGGAATACAAAAGGCAGAAGGTTTTGAAGCTCAAAATCACCATAAGCAGGAAGGACATGGCCGAAAATTTCGGCATACCCAGGCCCTCGCTTTCAAGGGAGCTAATAAACATGAGGGATGAAGGGCTGATTGATTTTGGCAAGGGCTATATAGAAGTTATGGACATAGAGGCGATAGAGGATTTTCTTTTCTAGTATGCATTTTACTGGTGGCATTTTTGGGTAAAAGAACAACTAGCGGGAATTTATTGAATATGGGGGTGTATTTATATGATAGACATAAAAAAATGGGAGCTCAGCCCGGAGGATTTGAAATGCGGCTGCGACCTTTCAGATTACAATTTCAATACGACAAAGGATCTGGATCCCCTTAGAGGAATAATCGGGCAAAACAGGGCTGCTGAAGCCATGAGCTTCGGCTTGAACATAAAAAAGAAAGGCTACAACGTGTATGTGGCAGGTCTGAGTGGAACCGGCAGGACAAGCTACACCAAGTCGCTCGTCCAGAAGGTTGCCGCAGCCAAGCGGGAAAAGGGCATAAAGGACTGGGTGTATGTATACAACTTCAATTCCCCGGACGAGCCGATAGCTCTTTCCTTCGGCTCAGGCATAGGAAAGAACTTTAAAAAAGACGTGGAGCTGACTGTAGAAAAGCTTGTGGAAGAAGTGCCTAAGATTTTCTCTTCGAGGGAGTACGAGATCAGAAGTGCGGAAATTGTGCAAAGATATGAAAGGCTGAGCAAGAACATATTAATGGAGCTCAACGAATTTGCCAGGACAAAGGGCTTTGTATTCCAGCAGACGAACCAGGGGCTCTTCAGCATACCTCTAAGGCCAGACGGAACCCCTATGGCCGACGAGGAGTATAAGAATCTGACTGAAGAGGATTATGAAATAATAAAGAAAAAATCGATACAGCTCAACAAGGAGATTAATGACTACCTTAACAGGATAAAAAGCCTTGAGGAGCAGTTCAGGGAAAGCCTGGATGAGCTCGACAGGAGGACGGGAGACAGCATAGCCAGCTTTTTTATGGAGGTGCTCATAGAGGATTACGGCAAGGACGAGAAGGTCCTTTCATATCTGAATGACATGAAGCACGACATAATTGACAACATAAACAAGTTCAAGGAGCCCAAAAGCCAGGAGATTGCAAACCCGTTTCTGATGATGCAGCAAAGGGACGACGGCAAGTTCTTAATGAGATATCAGGTTAACTTGTTCATAGACAACAGCGAAAAGACGGATCTTCCCATAGTCAACGAAATCAATCCGACCTACTATAACCTCACAGGCATGATAGAGTACAAGAACGAGATGGGCCTAATGACCACAAACTTCATGCAGCTCAAGCCCGGCGCCCTGCACAGGGCAAATGGGGGTTTCCTCATACTCGACGTCAAGGATCTGTTCTCACATCCGTTCGCCTGGGAGGCCCTGAGGAGGGCTCTAAGGACGGATTCCATAACAATGGAGACACTCAACAAGCAGTACGGCTATATTGTCACATCGACTCTAAAGCCCGATCCTATAGAGCTTGACATAAAGGTAATACTTATTGGTGACTACATGACATACAGCCTCCTTTATGCTTATGACGAGGAGTTCAGGAAGCAGTTTAGAATAATGGCTGATTTTGACGTGGAGTTCAAAAGGAACGAGGAAAATGTCATAAAGCTCGCAAGATTCATAAGGAGCCACTGCGAGGAAGTCGGGCTCAAGCATTTTGACAAGGGCGCCGTTGAGATGGTGGTGGAGTACAGCTCAAGGATTGCCGAGGACAAGCAAAAGCTAAGCGCCAGATTCAACCAGGTTGTAGAGATACTATACGAGTCAGAAGCCTACAGCGACGAGAATAATGAATATGTGACTGCGGCTGATGTAATGAAAGCCATAGAGGGCAAGAAATACAGAAACAGCAAGTACGAGGAGAAGCTCAACGAGCTCTTCGAGGAGGGCACGCTGCTAATAGACATTGACGGCGAGAAGATAGGGCAGATAAACGGACTTACTGTTATGGGAAGCGGAGAGTACAGCTTTGGCAAACCGGCAAGGATGACAGCCTCCACATACAAGGGAAAGGCGGGCATAATAAACATAGAAAGGGAAGTAAGGCACAGCGGCAGCATACATGATAAAGGCGTGCTCATACTCAGTGGCTATATGGGCGAAAAGTACGGCAAGGAAAAGCCAATATCCCTTACGACATCAATAACATTTGAACAGACCTACTCGCACATAGACGGGGACAGCGCCTCGAGCACGGAGCTGTACGTAATAATCTCCAGCATAGCAGAGATACCTATAAAGCAGTATATAGCGGTTACCGGTTCCATAAGCCAGAAGGGCGAGATACAGCCTATAGGCGGAGTTAACGAGAAAATAGAGGGCTTCTTTGACGTTTGCAAGATTAAAGGCCTCACAGGAAAACAGGGAGTCTTGATACCAAAGACTAACGTCAAGAATCTCATGCTTAGGCAGGATGTAATAGACGCAGTCAGGGAGGGTGTGTTCCACATATACTCGATAGAGCACGTGGACGAAGGGCTAGAGATACTGACCGGACTTCCTATTGAAGAGATAGACGAGAGGGTTTCAAAGAGGCTCAGGGAGTCGGACGATGAGGAAGGGAAGGCTGGTGAAAAAGCAGCCGCAGAGGAAAAAGTGCAGCAGGAGCCGGCTCCGCAGACGGGAATAGAACAGGGCGGAGAGGACGAAGACAACAATAATGAAGAAGATGAAGACGAGAATGAGGAAAGAAAGCTTTAAGCAGGAAAGGTAACAAAACAAATGGGACGGCCATCACGAGTCAGGCTTTTCAGACACACGATGAACGTCCCATTTTTATGTTGTTTTAGCGGATTATGAGAATTGGCGCTGCAGAGTAGTGGACAACCTTGTCTGTGACGCTGCCGAGAGTGAACCTTCTCGCGGCTCCCATGCCGTGCGTGCACATTATGATGAGGTCCAGATTTTCGAGTTCGCTCATTTCGAGTATTATGTCTGCGGCTTGCCCGAAGCCTACGTATGTCCTGATTCTGGAATGGCTGAAGCCGTCAAGATATTTGAGCGCGTCCGAAAGCAGGGTGAGATTGATGGTGCCGTATTCATGATGCCTTATTCTTTCGGCTACAAAGTCTTCCGGTTTGATTTCAATGTAGGGCCTTTCGGGCGGAGTGGGCATGAAAGTCTTTTCTACGGTCACTATTATTAATTCATATTCGGCCATGCCCTCCACGAATTTCTTGGCGTAGTCCAGAGCTTTGTATGACGAAGCTGAGCCGTCAAATGGAAGGAGAATATTCACAGCAAGCCCTCCTTTGTTTTTTTAGTCTCTTTTGCATATTTCTATAATCCTGTCTTCGGTTACTATGATGTCAACTGTCGCATCGAACGAGTCGTGCGGCACTGAATCGTGAAGCTGAAGCTCGAAGGCCACGCCTACCTTGACTACGGACTCGTTGTCTATTGACGCGAGGAACCTGTCATAGAAGCCTGCACCGTAGCCTACTCTGTAGCCGTACTTGTCGAAGGCCACGCCGGGCACTATTATAACGTCGAGCTCCTCCTTGTCGAACACTCTCACATATTCAGGCTTGGGCTCAAGAAGTCCGAATTTTGAAATTTGAAGCTCCTTGTCTGGATCCATAAGCTGAGAAGGGATCAGCTGCCTGCCCTTGAACACAGAAATGGGTATGACAACATTCTTGCCGTTTGAAAGGCAGTAGTCGATAAGCGGCCTCGTCTGAACCTCATTTCTGAAGTCTATATAGGTCATAATGCTCTTTGCGTTTTTGACGCTGTCGAGCGATATTAGCCTTTCAAATATTTTTTGAGACTTTAGTTTCACTTCATCGCCGCTTTGGCCTTCCCTGTCTGAAATCGCTTTATTTCTGAACTCCGACTTGCTCATCATGATTATACCTCCGGAAATAATAGTGGTCTATGCAGTCTATACAGATTGAAGAATTGCATGTTTTACTGTTATAATAAAATTGTTGCCAATAAAACGATTTTAAAACACTATTTATCGAATTAATTCTATTTTCAAGGAAAACAGTTCAATATACAGAAAATTCTACATATATTATCAAATGGCGTCAAGCCAAAAGAACTTTTGGGAGTGGTAATATTGATTAAATTTGAAAGCGTAAACATGGAATATAAGAATGGAAAAAAGGCGCTCATAGACGCCAACATAGAGATAGGCAAAGGGGAATTTGTGTTCATCGTGGGCTCTTCGGGAGCCGGCAAATCGACATTCATAAAGCTGCTCCTCAAGGAACAGGAGCCCAGCAGCGGCAGCATAATCATCGACGGTCGTGAGATAACGTCGATTTCAAAGCGGAAAATACCAATGCTAAGAAGAAATATGGGAGTTGTGTTCCAGGATTTCAGGCTACTGCCAAACAAGACCGTATACGAGAACGTATCATTCGCCATGGAGATAACAGGCCACAGCGGCAAGGAGATAAGAAGAAAGGTCCCTTTCGTGCTTGGCATGGTTGGTCTTAGCTCTAAGTCCAAGTCATACCCGGGAGAGCTCTCCGGAGGAGAGCAGCAGAGGGTGAGCATAGCCAGGGCTATAATAAATCAGCCTGCGCTTCTCATTGCGGACGAGCCTACAGGCAACCTGGATCCCCAGAACTCCTGGGAGATAATGAGACTTCTCAAGGACATCAACAGAAGGGGAACCACAGTGCTCATAGCGACTCACGCCAAAGAACTGGTCGATGAGATGAGACAGAGGGTCATTGAGCTCGATGGAGGAAGGATAGTAAGGGACGAGGAAAGGGGAAGTTACGAAAATGTTTAGCAGCATATTTTACAACATCAAGGAGGGTTTCAAGGGGATATGGAGAAACAGGCCTATGGCGCTGGCTTCGGTAAGCTCTGTAGCGGCATCCCTTTTCATACTGGGCATAATAATAATACTTGTGCTCAACATAAATTCGTTCACTATGACGATGCAAAGCAAGTTTGACAAGATGCAGGTGTATCTTGTGGACGGTCTGGACACCCAAGAGATTTATGACGTCAAGGAAGAGATTGAAGCCATTGAAGGCGTCGACGGAGTGGAATTCGAATCGAGCAAGGATGCGTTTGTAAAGCTTCAGCAGAGATGGGGCAAGGATGCATATCTGCTTGAGGGAATGGAAACCTCGCTTCAGAATTCATTTATAGTCAATCTCGAAAGCCTTGAATCGGCAGATGCCGTTTTTGCGCAGCTCAAGTCTCTGGAGGGGGTAGAAGACATAAAGTACTACAAGGACGTTATAGCCAAGCTTATTAAGATATCAGCATGGATAAGGAACATTGGCCTAGCGCTCATAGTGCTGCTTTCATCGGTATCGCTGTTTGTCATATCGAACACAATAAAGATAGCCCTTTATGCAAGGCGCAGGGAGATAAACATAATGAAATATATCGGGGCTACCAACTGGTTTATAAGAGGGCCTTTCCTGGTCGAGGGCATGGTGCTCGGAGGCCTTGGAGCACTTGGATCCCTGGGTTTAATAAGTGCATGCTATAAATACATCTACATCAAGCTAAACAGCAATTCCTACTGGGCGATGATGAGCAACGTACTGTCGCTGGACGATATATTCTCAAGCCTGGTTATAATATTCGCAGTTATGGGCGTAGGAATAGGAATGCTCGGAAGTCTCATATCACTCAAAAAGCATCTTGAGGTATAAGGAGGGAACGATTTGAGAAGGATAGCCATAGTCATTTCGATTATGCTTTTGATGTCGAGCATGACATCTTTTGGAGCTCAGGTTGATGATCTTAAAAAGAAGCTAAATGACGCCAAGGGCAGCATGAAAAATGCGCAGCAGGAGCTCAAGGCTAACAAGAAGGAGCAGGGCAAAGTTGCCGACAAGATAGAATCGCTCAACAACGAGATAAACAGGACAGAGCAAGAGATAGACAGGCTCTTTTCACAGATAATGCAGACAAAGGGCGAGATAAGCATACAGCAAAAAGAGATGAAAAGACTGCAGGAGCTTATTGAAGCGCAAAAGGAGCTTCTCAAAAAAAGGCTAAGGGTCATGTACAAGACATCTGACATAGACTACATGGAGGTCCTCCTTAGCTCAACCGACATAAGCGAGTTCATGTCGAACCTGGACATGATAAAGCGAATAGCAGAGCATGACAAGGAGCTTATAGAGCAGTTCAAGAATGACAGGGAAAAGGTTGAAAAGGTAAAGCAGGGACTTGAGCAGAAGGAAAAAATGCTGGCCGATCTTCAGCGCAAGGCTGAATCAGAAAAGACTAAGCTCGCTGTCTCTAGGGGACAGCAGGTGGAATACAAGCAGGAGCTTGAGCAGAGCGCCGAAGAGATTGAGGCAGAGATAGACAAGTTCAACGAATATGCAAGGAGCATACAGTCACAGATAACAAAGCTCCAATCGTCTTCGGCGAGCTACGGAGGCGGAGCCATGGCATGGCCTTCGGCGGCAAGCACCAGGGTGACGTCGCCTTTTGGCTACAGGAACCATCCAATACTCAAAAAGCAGAAGTTCCACAGCGGAATAGATATAGGCGCGCCCTCTGGCAGCAACGTGCTTGCCGCTAACGACGGAACAGTCATTTTCGCGGGCTGGCAGGGAGGATACGGCAATACAGTAATGATTGACCACGGCGGCAAGATAGTGACTCTCTACGGTCACAACTCGAGACTCCTTGTAGGCACAGGAGACAAGGTTACAAGAGGACAGGTTATTGCAAAGTGCGGCTCCACCGGACTTTCCACAGGCCCTCACATACACTTTGAAGTAAGAAAGAACGGAAGTCCAGTAGATCCAATGGGGTGGGTCAGATAGACAATGAAGCTGAAGCGACCATCCAAAATGAGGAGAGAAAATAATGATATCAAATAAGAAGGCAATAGTCGGAGCACTAGTCATAGCACTTGTCAGTTCGCTTTTGACACTCAGCGTCGGGGCTTTGTTTGGAAAGATAGCTATAGTTCCAATGAACGAATACAAGCAGTACAAAGAGTTCGAAAAGATGTACTCGCTCAAGAGCTCCATAGAGCAGGAATATTACAAGAATCCTAGCGAAAGCGCGCTTGTTGAGGGAGCAATAAAGGGCATGTTCGAAGGCCTAAATGACCCATACTCGACTTACATGACAAAAAAAGAGTTTGACGCGCTTTTGGAATACACTAAAGGAAGTTTCGGGGGCATCGGCGTATATGTGTCTGCCGAGGACGACGGCTTTATAACAATAGTCTCTCCTATTGAGGACACTCCTGGAGCCAGGGCGGGACTCAAGGCCGGGGACAAGATATTGAAGGTGGACGGCGAGACTGTAAGCTCCAAGGATATAGACAAGGCTGTCTCCAAGATGAAGGGCGAACCCGGGACCAAGGTCACAATAACGATAGCAAGGGAAGGTCAACAGGATCCCTTCGATGTACACATAACAAGAGAAGAGATAAGGATTCAGACAGTCAAGTCAGAAGTCAAGGAAGACGGCATAGGCTACATAAGGATTACTACATTCGATGAAAAGACAGCCGCAGACTTCAAGACTAATTTGAATGCCCTTAAATCCAAGGGAATCAAAGCTCTTGTGATAGATCTGCGCGACAATCCGGGCGGGCTGCTCGACCAGTGCCAGGAGATTGCAGATGAGCTTTTAGGCAAGGGCACGATAGTATATACAAGGGACAGGAGCGGCAACGAAGAGTACCTCAAATCCGACGAGGAAAGCAAGCTTGGACTTCCTATTGCGGTGCTTGTAAACGGAGGCTCTGCATCGGCCTCGGAGATATTAAGCGGCGCTATAAAGGACAACAAGGCCGGCATACTTGTTGGAACAAAGACATACGGCAAGGGACTTGTACAGCAGGTGTTCCCGCTTGAGGACGGCTCGGGATACAAGCTTACGGTTTCGCAGTATTTCACTCCTAGCGGAGCGTATATAAACAAGAAGGGAATACAGCCTGACATAGAGGAAAAGGACGAGACCAGGCAGCTTGACAGGGCCCTTGAATATCTAAAAGGTAAAATAAAGCAATAAATGAAAGCGATTTGCGTTGTAAAAATCAATCAAAAATACAGACTTAGTCAAATAATGCAAGCTATGTTGGGTAGAAATATATATGTGACTGTAAAACTAATTAGGGGGGGTTATAATGGATTTAAATCAATATAAAGATATCCTGTCAATGGCTGTAAACAAAGAGATTGAGGCATATGAATTTTACAAGGCGGCTTCAGAAAAAATAAGCGACGAAAGCTTGAAATCTGTTTTTGCCGATCTGGCAAAAGAAGAGCTAAAGCACAAGGCGCTTTTGCAGGGATACCTTAAAAATGAAGGCAAAGAGCTTAAATTTGACGAAACCAAGGATTATAAAATATCAGAAACGGTGGAGGAAAAGGCTCTTTCAATGGACATGAGCTTTGCTGATGCAATTGCACTGGCGATGAAAAAGGAAGAGGAAGCCATGAACATGTACAATCAGTTTGCAGATATCAGCATTGATGAAGAGCAAAAAGGTGCCTTCCTGGAGCTTGCGAAAATGGAATTAGGCCACAAGGCAAGACTCGAGGAAATATACACTAATGCTGCCTATGTTGAGGTATGGTAATACAGTAAAAACTATATTTGGAAGAATTTGAATGCCTGCGATATTCGCAGGCATTTTTTATAACCCGGTTGCGCTATGATTGTCAAAGCGATATAATTTTATTTATAAGAACGTTTGTTTGCATGAGCGGAGGTGCCGAATGGATTTCAAGATTGTTTCGGATTTCAAGCCCACGGGAGATCAGCCTGAGGCTATAGAAAAGATATCAAAGGGAATAGAAGACGGTGAGAAGTACTGCACCCTAATTGGAGCCACAGGCTCAGGCAAGACCTTCACAATGGCCAACATAATAGAGAGGGTTCAAAAGCCGACGCTTGTGATAGCCCACAACAAGACGCTGGCGGCACAGCTATACGGAGAGTTCAAGGAGTTTTTTCCTGAGAATGCGGTGGAGTATTTTGTGAGTTACTACGACTACTACCAGCCGGAGGCATACGTGGTGCAGTCGGACATGTATATTGAGAAGGATTCCTCAATTAACGACGAAATTGACAAGCTGAGGCACTCGGCCACATCGGCCCTGTTTGAACGCAGAGATGTTATAATAGTGGCGTCTGTCTCATGCATATACGGCCTTGGAGATCCCGAGGAGTACAGGGAGCAGATGATATCGCTCAGACCGGGCATGGGCAGGGACAGGGATGAGGTCATAAGGAAGCTTGTTCAGATACAGTATGAAAGAAACGACATAAGCTTTACCAGGGGCACGTTCAGGGTCAGAGGCGACGTTCTTGAAGTCTATCCGGCAGGCAGTGACGAGAAGGCTGTCCGTATAGAATTTTTCGGAGACGAGATAGACAGGATAACTGAAATAAACTACTTAACAGGCGAGGTGCTGGGCAAGCGCAGTCACGTATCTATATTTCCGGCATCCCACCACGTAACAAGCAGGGAGAAGCTCGAAAGGGCAATCGGAGCAATAGAAAAGGAACTCGAAGAGCGCATAAGCTACTTTACGGAACGCGGTATGCTGCTTGAGGCGCAAAGGATAGAGCAAAGGACCAGGTACGATATAGAGATGCTAAGAGAGATAGGCACCTGCAAGGGAATAGAGAACTATTCAAGGCATCTGACAGGAAGAAAGGAGGGTGAGCGACCTTATACGCTCATGGATTTCTTCCCGGATGATTTTATGATAATTGCGGACGAGTCGCACGTAATGATGCCTCAGATAAGGGCTATGTACGGCGGCGACAGGGCGAGAAAGACAGCGCTCGTTGACTATGGTTTCAGACTGCCGTCTGCTTATGACAACAGGCCTCTATCATTCGATGAATTCGAGAATATGGCCAGGCAGATGGTATTTGTATCCGCCACTCCGGCGAGCTACGAACTGGAAAGGTCAACCGTTAAGGCCCAGCAGATAATAAGGCCGACGGGACTCCTTGACCCGCAGGTTGAGATAAGGCCGACAAGCGGTCAGATAGACGACATACTTCACGAAATAGACCTCAGGGTAAAGAAAGAGGAGCGGGTGCTCGTAACGACGCTCACCAAAAAGATGGCCGAGGACCTGACGGACTACATGAAGAGCGCGGGCGTAAATGTGACCTACATGCATTCCGATGTGGATACTTTGGAGCGAATTCAGATAATACACGACCTTAGAACAGGCAAGTACGACGTGCTTGTAGGCATAAATCTCCTCAGAGAGGGGCTGGATCTGCCGGAGGTGTCTCTTGTGACCATACTCGATGCGGACAAGGAAGGCTTCCTTAGGTCTGAAACTTCGCTCATACAGACAATAGGAAGGGCGGCCAGGCACGAAAACGGAAAAGTCATAATGTATGCCGACAAGATGACCGATTCCATGAAAAGGGCTATAGAGGAGACCTACAGGAGAAGAGGAATACAGGAGAGGTACAACCAGGAGCATGGAATAGTCCCAAGGAGCATCAAGAAGGGAATAAGGGACGTCATAGAGGCTACTAAGGCTGCTGAGGAGGGGCCTGAATATCATACTCAGCAGGTTCAGGATGACGAGGCAATGCTAGAACAGTTAAGAGTGCAGATGGCAGAAGCAGCAAAGCTGCTGGAGTTTGAGATTGCAGCCCAGCTCAGAGACAAGATAGCCGCCATAGAGAAGAAGATAAAAAGGAGATAACATGGACGAGAGAAAAATCATAATAAAGGGAGCAAAGGAGCACAATCTCAAGAACGTTGACCTCGAGATACCAAGAAACAAGCTGGTAGTGTTCACGGGGCTTTCGGGCTCGGGAAAGTCATCTCTTGCTTTTGACACAATATACGCTGAAGGCCAGAGGCGCTACGTGGAGAGCCTCTCGGCGTACGCAAGGCAGTTTCTCGGACAGATGGAAAAGCCGGATGTCGAGTATATAGAAGGGCTCTCGCCTGCGATATCGATAGACCAGAAGACCACGTCAAAAAATCCAAGATCTACAGTGGGAACGGTAACAGAGATATACGACTACATGAGGCTTCTCTATGCGAGAATAGGCGAGCCGCACTGCCCGGTGTGCAAAAAGAAGATCAGCCAGATGACTATAGAGCAGATAGTAGACAAGCTAATGGAGCTTCCCGAAGGAACGAAGATACAGGTAATGGCTCCTGTAATACGAGGCAAGAAGGGAAGACACGAGAAACTCATCGAAAGCATCAAAAAGGACGGGTTTGTAAGGATAAGAGTTAACGGAGAGGTGTACGAAGTAGACGATGAAATAGAGCTGGACAAGAACAAGAAGCACAGCATAGATGTAGTCGTCGACAGGCTGGTTATAAAGCCGGGAATAGAAAGCAGGCTTTACGAATCGGCAGAGACTTCTCTCAAGCTCGCAGACGGGCTTGTGCTTGTTGACGTCATAGGCTCTCAGCCTCAGATGTTTTCAACCAGATTTGCATGCATAGAGCACGGCATAGGAATAGAGGAGCTCTCGCCGAGGATGTTCTCTTTCAACTCTCCGTTTGGGGCCTGCCCAGAGTGCAACGGGCTCGGTTCCCTCAAGAGTGTGGACCCTAAGCTGGTAGTTCCAAACGAGGATCTTACCATACGAGAAGGGGCTGTTGCGGCATGGGCGTCAAGCGGCGCCGGCTCAGAGGATACCTACTACTTCAAGATGATAGACGGCCTGGCAAGAAATCACGGCCAGTCTCTGGATGTGCCGTTTAAAGAGCTCGATTCGGATTTTGTGGAAAAACTGCTCTATGGAGACGACAAGAATGTATCCTTCGAATATGAAAGCAAGTTCGGAGGCTACAGGACATACAGTGCGAGGTTCGAGGGGGTCATAAACAACCTCGAGAGGAGATACCGTGAGACAAATTCCGACTACATGAGGGAGAAAATTGAGGAGTATATGAGCGAAACTCCGTGCCAAAAGTGCGGCGGAACAAGGCTCAAGGAAGAAAGTCTCTCGGTGCTGATAGACGGCAGGAATATATCGCAGCTGACTGGCATGTCGGTAAATGCTCTGTACGACTATCTTGAAAGCGCGCCTCTTACCGACAAACAAAAATTCATTGGCAGAGACATACTCAAAGAGATAAAAGCCAGACTGAAATTTCTAAAGGACGTTGGACTCGAATACCTGACACTTTCGAGGACTTCAGGAACGCTTTCAGGCGGAGAATCGCAGAGGATAAGGCTTGCAACGCAGATAGGAGCTTCACTTATGGGAGTGCTTTATGTGCTTGACGAGCCCAGCATAGGACTTCACCAAAGGGACAACGAAAGGCTTCTTGCTACTCTCAGGGACCTTACGGACCTTGGGAACACGCTAATAGTAGTAGAGCACGATGAGGATACAATCCACGCGGCGGATTACATCGTTGACATAGGTCCGGGCGCAGGAGTTCACGGGGGCGAGATTGTAGCCACCGGAACAATAGAAGACATAAAGGCCTGTGAAAGGTCGATAACAGGACAGTACCTCAGCGGGAAAAGGGCTATACCAGTCCCGCAAAGCAGAAGGCAGCCGGAAGAGAAGGCGATAACAATCAAAGGTGCTAGGGAAAACAACCTCAAGGACATAGATGTCGACATACCCCTTGGAGTGTTCACTTGCGTCACTGGAGTCTCTGGTTCGGGGAAAAGCTCGCTCATAAACGAGATACTCTTCAAGGGAGTGGCTGCAAAGACTCAGCGGCTTAAGGCAAGGCCGGGAGACCACGATTCAATAGCTGGGCTTGAGCACATAGACAAGGTCATAGACATAGACCAGTCGCCTATAGGGAGAACGCCGCGGTCGAATCCAGCCACATACACAGGTGTATTCGACAGTATACGCGACGTATTCGCATCCACCCAGGAATCCAAGGCGAGAGGCTACGGCAAGGGCAGGTTCAGCTTCAACATCAAGGGAGGAAGATGCGAGGCCTGCAAAGGCGACGGCATAATAAAAATCGAAATGCATTTCCTGCCGGATGTATATATCCCGTGTGAGATCTGCAAGGGCAGCAGATACAACAGGGAGACGCTTCAAGTCAAGTACAAGGGCAAGAGCATATCCGACGTGCTGGACATGAACGTCGAGGAAGCGCTCGAATTCTTCTCTAGCATACCGTCAATAAACAGAAAGATGCAAACTTTGATGGACGTGGGACTCGGCTACATCAAGCTGGGGCAGCCATCCACGCAGCTCTCTGGCGGAGAGGCTCAAAGGATAAAGCTTGCCACAGAGCTCAGCAAGAGATCAACAGGCAAGACACTCTATATCCTTGACGAGCCTACAACCGGCTTGCACATGGCCGACGTAGACAGGCTGATAGACATGCTCCAAAAACTCGTGGACGCAGGCAACAGCGTGCTCGTAATAGAGCACAACCTGGACGTAATAAAGACTGCCGACCACATAATAGACCTTGGACCTGACGGAGGAGACAAGGGAGGTTATATAATAGGGCAGGGAACACCCGAGGAGATCGCAAAAAACAAAAAATCATACACGGGAGCATTTCTCAAAAAGCTCTTGTAAAATAAAGAAGTCGCCTTAAAGCTTAAGGCGACTTTTTACACGACTTTAGTTATGAAGCTTGATATGATGTACATTACCATCAAAAGTGAAACACATGCCGATATTCCTTTGAGCTCTGAAAAATCATTAATTCGCCGCGGGACCGACTTGTCGCTACTAGACATAGCTAAAAACCACACTCCTTAGATGTAATAATAGCTCAGGCTATTATATCTTATTATACCACATAAAGGAGTTTATAAACACATACTTCTACAGAAACATCCTGGTTACCCTTTCCAGTATTCCGTTCATATGGGCTATGGCAACGCCGTAGTTTGTTATTGGCACGCTCTGTGACTGGGCCTTGAGTGTCCGTGTAAGCATCTGCTTCCTGTTGAACATGCAGGCGCCGCAGTGGAGTATTAGAGCGTACTGCTTAAGGTCTTCGCCAAAATCCACGCCGGCCTTGTGAACTATGTCAAGGTCTACACCCGTTTTCTCCCTGAGCCATCTTGGCAGTTTCTCCTTGCCAATGTCGCCTTCGAGGGCGTGGTGAGTGCAGGCCTCAGCTATGAGTACCTTGTCGCCTGCCTTGAGATTGTCTATGGCCCTGGCTCCGCTAACAAGCATTTCAAGGTCGCCCTTGTATCTTGCCATCAGTATCGAAAATGAGGTTAGCGGCACATCTTCCGGTATTATTTTGCTCACGCCTGCAAATATCTGCGAGTCGGTTATTACAAGGTCGGGTTTTCGTCCGAGACAGGCTAGGACATCTTCAAGCTCGCTGCCTTTTACTGTCACGGTCATGGCGTCATGGTCGAGCAGGTCTCGTATGGTTTGAACCTGTGGCAGTATGAGCCTTCCCTTGGGAGCCTGTATGTCCTGCGGAGCAACAAGCAGCACAAGGGCCTTTGGTGGGAGTATGTCACCCACAATCGATTCGCGTTCGTAGTCCGAAGGAGCATTTATCTGTATAGCTCTTTTGAGTATGTCTATGTTTTTGCCAAGCTTTGAACTGACCTTGACAAAAGGTATGCCAAGTTCTTTTTCGTATTTGAATATGTCCACGTCAGTCAGGTCAATCTTGTTTACAACCCCTATTACAGGGACATTGCGCCTGGACAGTTCTTCATGTATGCCTTTTTCAAAAGAAAAGTCTTTTTCGGCAGCATCGAAAACCAGCAGAGCAAGGTCGGTCTTGTCCATGATCTCGTGGGTCTTCTTGATTCTGAGCTTTCCGACATCGCCCACATCGTCAAGACCTGCTGTGTCTATTATCATGACAGGACCTATCGGAAGAAGCTCCATGGCCTTGTATACCGGATCGGTTGTTGTACCGGCATGGTCAGATACGAGCGCCATGTCCTGGCCAGTGAGAGCGTTTATCAGGCTTGACTTGCCGGCGTTTCGCTTGCCGAATATTGCTATATGGAGTCTGTTAGCCTTAGGAGTGCTTTGCATTTGTATCTCACTTCCCCATGATTAGAATCTTAGGTCTCTTTCCCCTGCCTTGAGCCTTTCGAGGTATCTCTTTGCTGCGTCCTTTGCTGCCGGATTAGGGATGTCCTCGATGGATTTTTCTATAAGCGCTTCGCCAAGCTTTATCAGCTCTTCGTCAGCATAGTCAAGCAGATATTCCTTGAATGTTAGTAGCGCATTTGGCAGGCACACGTTGTGTATCTGGCCTGATTTTGCAAGAGGCATGAAACGTTCGCCTGTTCTGCCTTCCCTGTAGCATGCGGTGCAGTAGCTTGGAATGTAGCCGTCCTTGCAGAGGTCCTTGAGCACTTCTGCAGGAGACCTGTGATCACCCACTTCGAACTGAGGAGTATCCCTCTTGCCGTCATCAGAATACTCTTCCCTGTAGCCGCCAACACCTGTGCAAGAGCCGGCGCTTATCTGTGATATTCCAAGATCCATTGCATCTTTTCTGAAGGCCGCAGTTTCTCTTGTTGAAAGTATCATGCCAGTGTATGGCACTGAAAGCCTTAGTACGGCGATTATCTTCTTGAAGTCATCGTCGGAAACCATGTGAGGGTAATCCTCGATGCTCATTCCTGCAGCAGGCTTGAGTCTTGGCACTGATATTGTGTGAGGGCCCACTCCGTAAGTCGAGTCAAGGTGCTCGGCATGCATTATCATTGCTATTGTGTCATATACGTGGTCGTAAAGTCCGTAAAGAACACCTACGCCTACATCCTCAACTCCGCCTTGCATGGCCCTGTCCATAGCAGTAGTATGCCAGTTGTAGTCATGCTTTGGTCCCTGCGGATGAAGCCTTTCGTATGTCGGCTTGTGGTATGTCTCCTGGAAGAGCGTATAAGTTCCTATCTCGGCTTCCATGAGCTTTCTATAGTTTTCAACTGTTGTAGCTGCAATGTTTATGTTGATCCTTCTTATGGCTCCGTTGTCGAATTTGAGTGAGTATATCTTCTTGATGCTGTCAAGGACGTAGTCAAGAGGACAGTTTACATCATCCTCGCCTGCTTCGAGCACGATTCTCTTGTGGCCGAGCGATTCTAGTATTCTTACCTCTTCCTCGATCTCGTCCATGCTGAGCTTTCTTCTTTGAAGCTGGCAGTTTCTGTGGCTGTAGCCGCAGTATGCGCAGTTGTTTACGCAGTAGTTGCTTACATATAGAGGAGCAAAAAGCACTATTCTTTTTCCGTATATAGTCTCTTTGATGTGTTTTGCAGTCTTGAACATATCATCTAGTATTTCAGGATCAGTCACATTTAGAAGCACAGCTGCTTCCTTGTGAGTAAGACCTTTGGCTTCTTTGGCCTTTTTAAGAAGCTCATCAACATAAGCCTTGTCCTTTGCCATCTCTTTGCCAAAATCCATGGATTCTCTTATTTCCGAATCAACTATGAATTCTTCGGCCTTGAACTCTTTAAATTCTTTCATCATTATAAATTCCTCCCATACTAAAGTTAACTGCATATGAATTGTAAACTTGCTTTTTTAACTCCCTGCATTAAGCCTTGTGCTCAACAGCATCACCTCTAGTGTCTGAAACGTAGCGCCCGAAGCTTTCAATGTAGTTTTCCACCTCATGGCGCTCTTCGAGGAGGCTTTTTTCGTTTTTTAGAGGTTTTGGATATATGTCGTAGAGCCTTCTGTATTTGTGGGGCTCTATTTTTCTCATTATAACGTTTGCCCCGGCGTTAAATGCGTTTGTGCCTGTAGATACTTCAAGAGCCGTTGTTGTTGGAAGGTGTGGGCGCTTTAAGAGTATCCTTGTCAGGGCTACGGCCTTGAGCGTAAGCAGGCTGCTTCCCGTCTGCGAATCCCTCAGCTCTGTACTCGGGTGAGGGATGAAAGGCCCTATTCCGGCCATTTCAATATCAAGCTCCTTGAGCAGGAGTATGTCCTTAGCTATTGTCTCCAGGGTCTGGCCGGGAAGCCCTATCATAAAGCCGCTTCCGGTTTGATATCCAAGCTCCTTGAGCCACTTTAGGCACTGCAGCCGCGTATTGAAGCTCGAGTGCGGGTGAAGCCTGTCGTATATTTCCTTGTCGGCTGTCTCATGCTTTAAAAGATATCTGTCGGCTCCATCCTTGATCCACTGGGCGTATTCGCCGTATTCTCTCTCGCCGGCGCTCAGTGTTATAGCTATGTCGCCGATTTTTTTAATCTCCCTTACAATGAGGGATATCATATCGGCCGTGTAGTACGGATCCTCCCCGGACTGAAGTACCAGGCTTCTGTAGCCGACTTCATATGCCTGTCTTGCATTTTCGATTATTTCGTCGGGTTCCATCCTGTATCTTTCTATGGAGTTGTTTTGCACCTGCAGGCCGCAGTAGAGGCAGCCGCAGCGGCAGTAGTTGGAGAATTCTATTATGCCGCGCAGGTGGACCTCATTTCCGAAATACTGCTTTCTTATTTCGTTGGCTCTTTCAAAGAGGTATTCGTCTTCAGAAGAACCGAGGATGGTAACAAGCTGTTCCTGAGTTGCACTTGAAGTCTCTGTTATTAGGTCGATAATAGCCCTTGTATCCATAAGCGCCTCCTGTCCGGAAATAAACAATAAAAAAAGCTTTCTCCAAGGAGAAAGCCGAGTATGTTCAATCATAACCTGCGCATGATACATTTTTCACAAAAACGCATATGCGTCAATATGGATGGCATCATGATACAGAAAAATCATACGTTATGCGACTTCCCCTTTTGCTCGGAAAATCCTTGCAATCAGGTATTCTTTTTAGAAAGGTCTCCCGGGCTGTCATCGCCAAACCGGCAGAGCTTGTTTTTGTGATTAATGAAATTATACAAAAAAAGATGTGACGTGTCTACAATTTTATCAAAAATTTATCAAATGCGAACAGGCAAAAAAATGTTGATTTATGGCTATATAAAGCCGACAATATAAGTGTAAAACATTATGTAAAGCAAAAGGGTGGTATACATGGAGCTTGAAAAGAGAATAGGCGCAGTGGCCATAATAATTGAAAACAAGGACAGTGTTCAAAGAGCCAATGCCATACTGAGTGAATATTCGGATGTTATAGTAGGCAGGATGGGGATACCCTATAAGGAAAAGCACGTCAACGTAATATCGATAATAGTGGATGGAACGACAGACGAGATAGGCGCAATGGCTGGCAAGCTGGGCAAGCTTGAAGGTGTAATGGTGAAAAGCGCCCTTACTAAAAAATAGAAAAAGCGTTGCAAGAGGTGTAGCAGATGTTCGACATAAAAAAACAGCTTTCTTCGCTTCCGGACTCTCCGGGAGTATACATCATGAAGGATGTGGAAGGACACATAATATATATAGGCAAGGCCAAGTCGCTCAAGAACAGGGTGAGGCAGTATTTTGGCTCCCACGGCAAGAGCAGCCCCAAGGTCGAGGCCATGGTGGGAAACATAAGTGAGTTCGAGTATATAATGACGGATTCAGAGCTCGAGGCGCTTATACTCGAGTGCAACCTCATAAAAAAGCACAGACCTAAATACAACATAATATTCCGCGATGACAAGACATATCCTTTCATAAAGGTGAGCGTCAACGAGGAATACCCAAGGGTGTTGAAGGTCAGGAGCATGCGGGACGACGGGGCCAAATATTTTGGGCCCTACACAAGCGAAGGAGCCGTAAACGATGTAATAAGTCTCATAAGGAGGATATATCCCATAAGGAAGTGCAAGAACGACATAAAACGCATGATCCAGCGAGGCGATCGGCCCTGCCTCAACTATGACATAGGCAAATGCACCGGGCCCTGCAGGGGAATAGATGCAAAAGAGCAGTACATGCAGATGATAGACGAGATAGTCATGTTCCTGTCGGGAAAGAGCGAGGCGCTTATAGAATCTATAGAGGAGCAGATGCAGGCTGCTGCGGAAAGGCTCGATTTTGAAAAGGCGGCATATTTTCGTGACAAGATTGGCAGCATAAGGATACTTACGCAGAGGCAGAAGATAGTGTCAAAGAGCTCGGTGGACCAGGATTTCATTGCAACTCATTTCTACGAAGGCAATGCGTGCATACAGGTGTTTTTCGTGAGAGAAGGCAGAATAATGGGCAGGGAGCACTTCATCGTGGAGGATGTCCTTGAGGAGCAAAAGGGGGAGGTTCTCTCCTCATTCATCAAGCATTTCTACTCCTACCAGGGCTTCATTCCAAGGGAGATATTGCTAGAGAGCGAGACGGGCGAGGATGAGGTGCTGGAAAGCTGGCTGGAGGGTATAAGGGGGCACAAGGTCCACATAAAGGTCCCGCAAAAAGGCGAAAAGCGTGAAATGATTGAAATGGTTAAGAAAAACGCCAGGGAGTCTGCTGAAAAATTCTCGAATATAAGCAAGCTCAAGGATTCGAGTGAATTGCTGGATGATCTGAAAATACTATTGGGGCTAGTAAAAACACCAAAAAGAATAGAGGCGTTTGACATATCCAACATACAGGGTGTGGATTCCGTCGGATCCATGGTCGTATTCACCCAGGGGAGAAAAGATGCCAAGGAGTACAGGCGCTTTAGGATAAAGACGGTGCAGGGGGCTGACGACTATTCGTCACTCTACGAGATAGTCCTAAGGCGTCTCAAAAAGTGGAGCGTCCGTCCGGAGCTCATGCTAATCGACGGAGGAAAGGGACAGGTCGGAGCTGTCAGCAGGCTGCTGTTGGAGCTTGGAGAGGATATCCCTGTGTGGGGAATGTACAAGGACGACAAGCACAGGACGAAGGGACTTGTCAGCCTCGAAAGAGAAATAGAACTCAAGCGTTCATCACAGCTCTACAGGTTCGTATGCGCCATACAGGATGAGGCGCACAGATTTGCCATTGACTACCACAGGTCTTTAAGGCACAGCAAGCTTAAAAAGTCGGTGCTTGACGAGATCGCCGGAGTAGGAGAAAAACGAAAGCTGCTGCTGATCTCGCACTTCAAGTCAGTGGAGAATATTAGAAATGCCAGCCTCGAGGATTTGAAGTCGGTTTCGGGGATAAGCCCGGAGGTTGCCGAGAGGATATATATGTTTTTCAGGGAGGGTAAAAAAATTGGTAGAGGATAAAAAAGTAAGCGTAAGCAAGTTCATAGAAGAGCTGGAACTGGAGGTTGTTCACAAGGGAGAGGATACCGATTATGAAATAGTATTATCGGACATCAACAGGCCTGCGCTTCAGTTTGCAGGCTTCTTTGAGCACTTTGCATACGACAGGGTTCAGGTTATAGGCAAGGGGGAGCATGACTATTTCGGCACGCTGGACAGGGATACCAGATTAAGGCGTCTGGAGAAGCTGTTCTCGTACGAGATTCCAGTGCTCGTGCTTGCCAGGGGGCTGGATTTCAGCGATGACACCATCAATATGGCGAAAAAGTACAACAGGATAATAATCAGGTCGCAAATGTCTACTACGAAATTCATAAACAAGGCCTCGGGGTACCTCAGTGAGAGGCTGGCCCCATCAAAAACAGTTCACGGCGTGCTCGTTGACATATACGGCATAGGCGTGCTGCTGATTGGCAAAAGCGGTGTTGGGAAGTCCGAGACAGCGCTTGAGCTTGTCAAGCGCGGCCACAGGCTTGTGGCGGATGACGCCGTTGAAATCAGAAGGATAGAGGATGATATGCTTGTGGGTGAGGCGCCCGATATTTTAAAGTACCTCATGGAGATAAGAGGTGTTGGAATACTCGATATAAAGAACCTTTACGGTGTGGGAGCCATAAGGACAAACAAGGTTGTGGAGATGATAGCGGAGCTCGAATACTGGGAGGAAGGCAAGTATTACGACAGGCTTGGAATTGATGAGGAATATACGACGCTGCTTGATGTGCCCGTAGAAAAGATCGTGATACCTGTAAAACCAGGAAGGAACCTTGCTATGATAATAGAGGTCGCAGCCAAAAATTACAGGCAGAAAAACATGGGCTATAATGCAGCAAAAATATTCAACGAAAAACTGCTAAAAAAGCTCAGTGACTGATATGAATAAAAGAGTAATACTGATGAATAAATATTACCGTCAGTCGGACGAGAATCGCTAGAAACAGTAAGTTGTTATTAAATTCACATTATGACGACGATGCATAATTATTAAATTCACAAAACGGGAGATATAAAAAAACAAAAAATGCGCAGAAAAAAGACCCTTTTGCAAGGGTCTTTTTTCTGACTATAAGTTTTTTCAATATGTACAAAGAAAAAAACAGGTGTTGCTTTATTTTGAAAATTCAGACAAATCAATCGCGGTGAGAGTGGCGAATGTAAAAAAACGGCAATTATCAGGCGAAAATCATGTTAAAAAATTAATAAAAATGTCGTTTCGATGTTGTTTTATTGTTATATGTTTGATATAATTTAGGAAAAGCTTTTCATAAAGTTCATATTTGCTACACAAGCATTTCATAACTAAATGTACCTTGTTAAAATGCTTTTCAAACATGTATTTTCAAAGTGCAAAACTCAATACATCGCAAATTCATTAATTTTAAATTTTTTTTGTTTATTTTTCTATTTTTTTAAAAAAAGGAGTGGGATTTTAATGGCTAAAAATGTTTTCACAGAAGAGAATTTCAAAAAGCTCGACCAAGTAATAGCTGACTATAAGGGAAAGCCAGGCGCACTTATGCCGGTTCTTCACGAAGCTCAGAAAATATTTGGCTGCGTAGCTCTTGAAGTTCAAAAGAAAATATCTGAAGGTCTAAACATACCTTTGGCAGAAATTTATGGTGTTGCAACATTCTATTCTCAGTTCTCACTAGAGCCAAAGGGAGACTACGTAATAGGTGTTTGCCTTGGAACTGCATGTTATGTTAAAGGTTCACAGTCAGTCATTGACAGAGTTTGCAAGGACCTTGACCTTGAGGTTGGCAAAACTTCAGCTGACGGAAAATTCACAATAGTTGCTACTAGATGCGTTGGAGCATGCGGACTTGCGCCGGTTATGACAATAAATGAGGACGTATATGGCAAGATAGTTGCAGATGATGTTCCTGGAATACTTGCAAAATATTAATAGTATATAAATTTTCGCAAAAGACAAGTTTATGATTGGAGGTATTATGTGATGGCTTATAAAAACACTATCTTGGTATGTGCAGGAACTGGATGTATGTCTTCTGCTTCACTTAAAATACTTAAAAGACTTGAGGACCTTATGGCTGAAAAAGGTATCCTTGAGCAGACAAAGCTTGTAAAAACTGGCTGCTTCGGACTTTGCTCTGTAGGACCTATAGTAATAGTATATCCAGAGGGAGCGTTCTACGCGCATGTTCAAGAGGAAGACGCTGACAGAATAGTTAACGAGCACTTAATAGGAGGCAAAATAGTAAAAGACCTTCTTTACAAGGAAGCTGTGCTTGAAAATGGCGAAATCAGACCTTTCGAAGAGGTTCCTTTCTACAGCAAGCAGGAGAGAATAGCTCTTGAGCATTGCGGACGTATACAGGCTGAAGACATAAATGACTATATAGAAACCGCGGAAGGCTACAAGGCAATAAAAAAAGCTATAACTGAAATGTCAAGAGAAGATGTTATTGAAGAGATTAAAAGATCGGGCCTTAGAGGAAGAGGCGGCGGCGGCTTCCCTACAGGACTTAAGTGGCAGTTCGCATACAATGCGCCTGGAGACCAAAAATACGTTATATGTAACGCTGACGAAGGTGACCCGGGAGCATTCATGGACAGATCTGTACTTGAAGGAGACCCTCACGCTGTAATCGAGGCCATGATGATAACAGGTTACGCTATAGGAGCTAACCACGGATATATATATATAAGAGCAGAGTATCCGGTTGCCATAAAGAGACTTGAAATAGCTATAGAACAAGCTAGAAAAGGCGGATACCTTGGCAAAAATATAATGGGAACAGATTTCGAATTTGACATTGAGCTAAAGCTTGGAGCCGGAGCTTTCGTATGCGGCGAAGAGACTGCTCTTATCAACTCGATAGAAGGAAAGCGTGGAATGGCAAATCCAAAGCCACCGTTCCCAGCTAACGAAGGTGTATGGAAAAAACCTACAATAATAAACAACGTTGAGACATTGGCAAACGTTCCAAAGATAATACTTAAGGGAGCAGACTGGTTTGCTTCAATAGGAACTGAAAAATCAAAAGGAACTAAGGTTTTCGCACTTGGCGGAAAAATAAACAACGTTGGACTAGTTGAGGTTCCGATGGGAACTACTCTTAAAGAGATAATATACGAAATAGGCGGCGGAATTCCAAACGGAAAGGCCTTCAAAGCAGTTCAAACTGGAGGACCATCAGGCGGATGTATAACTGCCGACTACCTTGATACTCAAATAGACTTTGACTCTCTTACAGCTCTTGGCTCGATGATGGGCTCAGGCGGTATGGTAGTTATGGACGAAGACAACTGCATGGTCGACATAGCCAAATTCTTCCTTGACTTCACAGTTGAAGAGTCATGCGGAAAGTGTACTCCTTGTAGAGAAGGTACAAAGAGAATGCTTGAAATGCTAGAAAAGATTTCGGATGGACATGGAACACTAGAAGATCTTGACAAGCTTGAAAGACTTGCAGGCACAATAAAGTCAACAGCTCTTTGCGGACTTGGACAGACGGCTCCAAACCCAGTGCTTTCGACTCTTAAATATTTCAGAGACGAGTACGTTGCGCACGTTGTTGACAAGAAATGTCCGGCTGGAGTATGTACTGCGCTTCTTGAGTTCTTCATCACAGACAAGTGCATAGGCTGTACTAAGTGCTCAAGAGTATGTCCTGTGACAGCTATAAGCGGCAAGGTTAAGGAAAAGCATATAATAGATACAGATAAGTGCATCAAGTGCGGCGCTTGTATGGATGCATGTCCTGTAAATGCTATAATCAAGAAATAACTTATTCTAGTAAATACAGAAAGAGGTGTAAATAATATGGTGAATATTACTATAGACGGCAGACAGGTGACAGTTCCAGCTAATTCTACTGTGCTAGATGCTGCCAGAGATATGGGTATAAACATTCCAACGCTTTGTTTCCTTAAAGACATAAACAAAACTGGAGCTTGCAGAATGTGTCTTGTTGAAGTGGAAGGAATAAGAAATCTTCAGACTGCTTGTACATTCCCAGTTAGAGACGGACTTGTGGTAAAGACTAACACAAAAAAAGTAAGAGATGCAAGAAGAGACAACCTTCAGCTAATACTTTCAAATCACAACAGAGAGTGTCTATCATGCTTTAGAAACGGAAGCTGCGAGCTTCAAACTCTTTGCGATGACATGGGTCTTGCAGAGCTTGATTTCGAGGCGCCAAAAGAGCTTAAGCCTGTAGACATGCTTTCGCACTCAATAGTAAGGGATCCAAACAAATGCGTGCTTTGCGGAAGATGCGTAGCGGTTTGTAACAAGGTTCAGGAAATAGGCATACTTGCATTCACAAACAGGGGAGTTGAAACTGAAGTTGCTCCTGCGTTTGGTACAAGCATGGCAGATTCTCCATGCATCTATTGCGGACAGTGCGTGAATGTATGTCCAGTTGCAGCTCTTAGAGAAAAAACTGACATAGAAAAAGTATGGGAAGCGCTAGAAGACGAAAACAAGCACGTTGTAGTTCAGGTTGCTCCAGCGGTTAGAGCAGCTCTTGGCGAAATGTTCGGAAATCCAATAGGAACAAGAGTTACAGGCAAAATGTTCACTGCGCTTAAGATGCTTGGATTCCAAAAGGTATTCGACACTAACTTTGCAGCGGACCTTACTATAATGGAAGAAGGAACAGAGCTTCTAGGAAGAATCAAAAACGGCGGAACTCTTCCAATGATAACATCATGCTCGCCTGGCTGGATAAGATACGTAGAGTACAACTACCCAGAACTGCTTGACCACGTATCTTCTTGCAAGTCGCCGCAGCAGATGATGGGTGCAGTGCTTAAGTCATACTATGCAGAAATGAACAACATAGCTCCTGAAGACATGATAGTTGTTTCTGTAATGCCATGTATATCTAAGAAGACTGAGGCAGCCAAGAAAGAAATGAAAAACGTTCACGGAACAAGAGACGTAGACATAGTTCTTACTACTAGAGAGCTTGGCAAGATGATAAAAGAGGCAAGGATTGAGTTCAATGACCTTCCAGACAGCAACCCGGACGAGTTCTTCGGAGACTACACTGGAGCCGCTGTAATATTCGGAGCTACAGGCGGAGTTATGGAAGCTGCTATAAGAACAGTTGCAGACATAGTTAGCGGACAAGAGCTTGCAGACATAGAATATACTGCGGTAAGAGGACTTGAAGGAATAAAGGAAGCTGCAGTTAAAATAGGCGACCTTGAGGTTAAGGTTGCGGTTGCACACGGAACTGCAAATGCTGGAAAGCTTATGGAGATGGTTAAAGAAGGCAAAGCTGACTATCACTTCATAGAAATAATGGGTTGCTCAGGCGGCTGCGTAACAGGTGGAGGACAGCCTCACGTTGATTCAAGAACGCAGGAAAAGGTAAATGTGAAGCTTGAAAGAGCAAAGGCTCTATACACAGAAGACAAGCTAAGAGACAGGAGAAAGTCTCACCACAACGAGTCTGTTAAGAGACTTTATGATGAGTATCTTGGAAAACCTAACGGCCACAAGGCTCACGAGCTTCTGCACACTCACTACAAGAAGAGAGATCTATTCTAATACAATATCTGATCAATGCCATTAAATAAAGGCAGGAGTGAACGTAGCTCCTGCCTTTAAATTTTCATGGCGATATATTTCTTTACTAATATGGGTGAAAATGTTAGCATTTTATTATAAAGGAATCACATATTTACATATTAATTTATCAGAAGAGGAGTTGGAAATATGAAAAAGAAGATGTCGGCATCATACATAGCCAGGACAGGTATACTGCTTGCACTGGCCCTGCTTTTCCAGGTCGGATTTCAGAGCTTTGCACAGCCTGCTGTGGGGCCGCTTGTCAACATGGTGCTTATACTTGCTGCGCTTACGGTTGGCCCTGCATCAGGTGTAATAGTGGGCTGCTTTACTCCGCTAGTGGCATTTCTGCTTGGAATTATGCCGCTTTTCCCGCTTGTGCCAGTAATAATGTTGGGCAATACACTTTACGTAATAGTTTTTGAAGCAATAAGAAAACCTATGGCAAGATACGGGGAGTTTGCAGGTGTGGTAATAGCATCTGGAGTCAAATACGCTTTCCTTGCATTTTCAGTCAGAAAGCTGCTTGTCCTGTTCATGCCGAAAGTACCGCCGCAGATTGTTGCTGCATTCTCGCTGCCTCAGCTGTACACGGCATTGGTAGGCGGTATGCTTGCACTGCTAGTCTACAAGCTTTTCAAAAAAAATTATTAGATACTAATATTTAAAAGAAGGAAAGTTTGTCAAATTTATAATATTTGCAATAGTTTCTATAAAAATTTATAATAGTAGCAATAACTAGATGCAAGAGTTTGCATAGTCAATATAGGGGGTAGCATTCAGTATAAAATTCTTACGGGAGGGTTAAATTGAAAAGAGTAAATGTTGTAATAGACGGAAGAAGCATCAGCGTGCCTGAAAGCCATACAATAATACTGGCTGCAAAGGAGCTTGGAATAGATATTCCTGCATTTTGCTACGAGCCATCGCTTGAAATAGTGGCATCTTGCAGGATATGTGTCGTAGAGATTGAGGGCTCGCGCAAATTGGAGCCTGCATGTTCAACTAAGGTATGGGATGGAATGAACGTTCAAACCAAGTCTGAAAGAGTTATCCAGGAAAGAAGACAGATACTCCAGCTTCTGCTTGACAACCATCCGAACGACTGCCTTACATGCCAGAAGGCGGGCGAATGCCTGCTCCAAAAGTATGCATACGAATACGATGTCAAGTTCAAAGACGTAAGCTCGGAGATAGAACTAAATGTGGACACCAGCAATCCTTATGTTTTCAGGGACGAGAGCAAGTGCATACTCTGCGGCAGATGCGTGAGGATATGCGCCCAGATTCCAGAAAGATCGGTACTTTGCTTTGCCAACAGAGGGACTGAGATGAAGATAGCGGCCGACTACGACAAGACAATGGGAAGCTCAAGCTGCGTTGCATGCCAAAGATGCGTGAGCGTGTGCCCGGTAGGAGCTCTAATGGACGGCAGGCTTATGGGAAGACACAGAAGCTGGGAGTGCGAAAAGGAGCATATTAAATGCACCGTATGCCAGTACGGATGCGATTTCGAGCTTCTAAAAAAAGGCTCAAAGGTTGTAGGCGTAAGGGCTATGGCGCCAGGGGGCGGCAGACCTCTTTGCCTCAAGGGAAGGCTTACAAACGAGCTCAATTATGTAGACATGAGCGAGCTTGCCCCTGTCTACATGAAAAAGGGCGAGGAATACGTACAGACGAGCTGGATTGAAGCGCTCGCTCTTCACAGGATTATAAACAGGATTGAAAAACTGGAAGAAAAATAGATTCGCAACGACAAAGGGTTTACAAGGAGGTTTGGCCTTGAATGCAGGGATAATAACGGTAAGCGACAAGGGCTATGCCGGAGAAAGGATTGACGAGAGCGGCGCGGAAATAAGGCGTTTGCTCAATGAGCATGGCCATGCAGCCTCTGATTATGTCATTGTACCCGACGAAGAGGAAATGATATATCATCAAATAGTCAGAATGTGTGACGAGCTTAAGCTGGATATTGTCCTTACAACAGGCGGCACTGGTTTTGCAAAGCGCGATGTGACTCCAGAGGCTACTCTTAGAGCCATAACAAGGAATGCGCCCGGCATATGCGAGGCCATAAGGCAAAACAGTCTTGCAATAACACGACGTGCAATGCTCTCAAGAGCAGTCTCTGGGATAAGGGGCGAGACTTTGATTGTCAATCTCCCGGGAAGTCCAAAAGCCGTAAGAGAATCGTTGGAATTTGCAATGGATTCGATTGAACATGGCGTGGAGATACTAAAAGGGGTTGCTGTCGAGTGTGCGAGAAAATAGAAAAGCGTAAGCTGTTTGGAAGTGCAATAATCCTTGCGGGAGGCAAAAGCTCCCGCATGGGTTTTGACAAGCAGTTCATGGAAGTAAATGAAAAAAAGCTCATCGAAATTACGGCAGATAGGCTTGCCGCGGTTTTCGAGGACATAATAATCGTGACAAACAGGCCTGAGATGTATAAGGGCTGTAAATACAAGATTGCAACTGACATCATAAGGAGGAAAGGCCCTCTTGGGGGAATACATGCAGGACTTTTAGCTGCCAGCAGCGAGTTTGCCTACGTACTCGCCTGCGACATGCCGCATATCAATGTGGATTACATTGAGTACATGAAAGACGCTATAGAGAGCAGGGTTAAATCTGGAAAAGGCGCTGATGCATGTATAACTCTAAAAGGTGAATGGATTGAACCTTTCAACGCCTTTTACAGAAAAAGCATTGCCAAGAGCATAAAGGAGCATTTGGAAAGCGACAGAAGGGCTGTGTATTCATTGATAGAAAATTTGAATACGTTGTATGTAAGCGAATCAGAAGCGAGAAGATTCAGCCCTGACTGGAGCATGTTCTTCAACATGAATACCATGGATGAATTTTTGAAATTTAAAAAAATTTCTGAGGCTGAAACCATAATGAAAAAATCAAGATTCTATAACATAACAAAATACAATGACGGAAAATTAACAAAACAGGAAGATGAAATAGTTGCTGAATACTGGCTTGATCTTTTTGTGGATGAAGTCATGTTCGTTAGACTGCTTTGTACTCCAGAATCCCTAGAAAGCCTTGCTGTAGGATTTTTGAAGTCGGACGGTATAATAGCTTCAATTGAAGATGTGAAAAATATAAGGGTTGATTCACTAGAAAACGCAGTTTTTGTAGATACGAAAAATCCGGAAATAACAAGAGAAAAAGTAGCAGGTAAAAAAGTAAACATAGTAGGTACAAGCAAGGGCATTGTTTCAGATTCTCTTTATGAGGCGAGTGTTCCTGAAGTCAGGCTGAATCCTAAACTAGACATAGAAAAGATACTTGATTTAGTAGAAGAATTTTCGTCAATGTCAGGGCTTTTTTCTTCAACAGGCGGCGCTCATAGCTGCGCTGTTTCAGACGGTCAAAGGCTGCTTGACTTCAAGGAGGACATAGGAAGGCACAATGCGGTAGATAAGGTTGTGGGCAGCTGCATGATTGCAGGCATTGACACATCAGACAAGCTGCTTATACTCAGTGGCAGAGTATCGTCTGAAATGTTGCTCAAGGCCATGAATGCCGGTTTTTGTGCAGTCATTTCAAGAGCAGCTCCCACAGATGCAGCTGTAGACATTGCAAGAAGCAAGGGAGTAATACTCTGCGGGTTTGTTCGCGGGCGAAAAATGAATATGTACACTGATTTTCCGAGTCTTCATTTCTAAAGCGGATGCCATGAAATGAAGACCTGTGGGTCTTTTGAGAAATTAAGAGGCCTCCCGTATTTGGAAAGGAAAGTCTTAGACCACAACCTCGAGCAGGCTTATTTGCGTTTTCAATTTGGAAGTCAAATAGGTCTGGCCTGGAATGGTTTTAAGATGCAGTCCTTTTGGGCTGCTTTTTCATTTGAAAAACTAAAAATAAATGTCCAAATGGTGTGATAATTAGGAGTTGTAAAAAATGGACAATAAAAATATGTTGTTTGATAGCTACGGAAGAAGGTTAAACTATCTGAGAATATCGGTAACCGATCTGTGCAACCTCAGATGCATGTACTGCATGCCGCAGGAAGGGATACAAAAGCTGGCGCACCATGAAGTAATGACACTTGAGGAGCTGCTGGAAGTTGCAGGAGCCCTAGTGGAGCTAGGAATAGACAAGATAAGAATAACGGGCGGAGAGCCTCTTGTCAGAAAAGGCATAGTAAGCCTGATAAAGGAGCTTTCACAATATGATGGGCTCAGGGAAATTGCGATGACAACAAATGGCATTTTGCTTGGGAGGTATGCAGAGGAACTTAAGGCTGCTGGGCTAAAGCGCGTAAACATAAGCGTGGACACGCTGGACCCTGAAAAATACGAAAAAATAACAAGGGGCGGGAACCTTGAAATGGTTCTGGAAGGCATAAAAGAGGCGCAGAGAGTGGGGCTGGGGCCTATAAAGCTAAATACTGTATTAATAGGCGGCTTCAATGATGATGAGATAGAGAAATTCGTAGCGCTGACAGCCGACAACAATATAGACGTGAGGTTTATTGAGCTAATGCCAATAGGCCAGGCGTCAGGCTGGTCTGTTGAGAAGTTCATATCGAACGCTGAAGTCCTCAGAAAAGTTCCGAGCCTTGAGAAGATTGAAAGCAATGATATTTCATCGCCTGCCGAATACTACAGGATTCCTGGCGCCTTGGGCAGAGTGGGTCTTATAAATCCGATAACATGCAAATTCTGTGAGAATTGCAACAGAATAAGGCTGACAAGTGACGGCAAGCTCAAGCTCTGCCTGCATTCGGACCGAGAGGTAGACTTGGCAGAGACGTTGGGGAGCGGCGGTGACATAAAAGACACCATTCTCAAGGAAATCAAAAATAAGCCCAAAGAGCACAAGCTTGAGGACGGCGAGTATACAAAACGTGATATGTTCAAGATAGGGGGATAGCATGGAGTTCACACATTTGAATGAAAACGGAAGAGCCAGAATGGTCGACGTGGGAAGCAAGGATGATACAAACAGAGAGGCAACAGCCTTTGCACGCATAAAGATGAATAAGGAAACAATATCCATGATAAGAGACGGCCAGATGAAAAAAGGAGACGTGCTCTCTGTTGCACAGGTAGGCGGCATAATGGGCGCCAAGAGGACATCGGATATAATACCAATGTGCCACAACATATTCATAAGCGGCGTCGACATAGACTTCAAGCTCAATGAAGAAGAAATAGAAATTCGTGCAGTGGCAAAGACCAGGGGCAAGACCGGAATCGAGATGGAAGCGCTGACAGCCGTGTCGGTAGCGGCGCTTACGATATACGACATGTGCAAGGCTGTTGACAAGGAAATGGTAATAAGCGATATAATGCTCATCAAGAAGACGGGCGGCAAATCAGGAGACTACGAAAGGAAAAGCATATGAGCACACATATAGAACAGCTTGCAGGTATGCCGTTAAAATGATATAATGAATGATTATCACTCTCAACGACGAAATAAAACAGGGTGATATCATAAGTGTTGTCAATGAAGTTGGAGTTGGTTGAAGTATTGGGAGGTATAGATGCTAGAAAAGGTGCTTGAGGCAAACAGGGAATTTGTCGAGGCTGTAAAAAACGGGGAGACACAAAGCATAGTGGATTCAAAAGCGCAGAGAAAGGCACTTATATTCACGTGCATAGATACAAGGCTTGTGAATTTTCTTGAAAAGGCCATGGGGTTCAAAAGAGGAGACGTAAAGGTCATAAAGAATCCGGGCAATGTCATAAGAGAGGACTGCGGCGACGTTATCAGATCGATTGCCATAGCGGCTTTGATGATGGGCATAGAAGAGGTGTATGTAGTAGGCCACCTCGACTGCGGAATGAAAAAGCAAACAGCTGAAGAAATTGCCAATATGATGATCCAAAGAGGAATAGATCCTGAAATAGTTAAAAACACAGACATAAAAAAGTGGGCCGGAATAATTGACGACGAAGAGGATAACGTCAGGGATGCTGTTGAGAAGATAAAGAATTCTCCATACATGCCAAAGGATGTGAGGGTGTATGGTCTTCTGATGTGCCCGGATACGGGTGAACTCAAAGTCATATCTGAATAGACTCAGTAAAGGTAGCCGCAGCAGGGCTACTTTTTATTTTCCATAATAAGCCTATCAAAAGGCACGGTTATGATGTAAAATTGTAATGTGGAAAGTGTTAGAGTTTATAGCAATCTGGAGGAATTCATGGACAAAAATATGCTTTACAACGATATTTGCATAATAGCGGGAAGAGACTGCGTATATATAGATGAGCCGATGAAAAACCATACGAGTTTCAAAATAGGAGGCCCTGCGGACATACTAGTCAGCATTGACTCTGAGGATGTTCTAAAAAAGGTATTGGAACTGACAAGCAAGGCGGGTGTCAAGACGTATATAATAGGAAATGGTTCAAACCTGCTTGTGCGTGACAAGGGAATAAGAGGGGTAGTAGTTAAAATTAACGGTGGTTTTGAAGCCGTAAGCATAGATGGATGCAGTGTACAGGCTCATGCAGGAATACTGCTTTCCAGGCTTTCGAATATGATGCTCGAGAACGGCCTCTCAGGACTTGAATTCGCCTCGGGAATTCCCGGGACCCTTGGCGGAGCCTTGGCCATGAACGCAGGAGCATACGGCGGAGAAATGAAGGATGTTGTCAAAAGAGTCCATCTGCTTGACTTTGAAGGCAACAGCGTTGTGCTCGACAACGAGCAGATGGAGTTTGGATACAGGAGCAGCACTGCCGGCAAGAAGGGGCTTATAGTCGTGAAAGCCGAGCTGGAGCTCAAGAAAGCCAGCAGTGATGACATACGCGCACTTATGCAGGATTACACGGGCAGGCGCGTAGACAAGCAGCCACTCAGCTTCCCGAGCGCCGGAAGTACATTCAAAAGACCCCAGGGATATTTTGCTGCACAGCTGATTGATGAAGCAGGACTCAAGGGATTTTCGACAGGCGGTGCAAGAGTTTCTGAAAAGCATGCGGGATTTGTGATAAGCGATGGAACTGCTACTGCAGAAGATGTAATAAAACTAATAGAAGCCGTAAAGCAAAGAGTATTCGAAAAACACGGGGTAAGGCTTGAAGAAGAGGTTAGGATAATAGGAGAGGAATAGAGTGCATGAGATAAGGGTGTTTGCGGATTACCACACACATACGGTATACAGCCACGGCAAGGGAAGCATAAGAGAAAACGTGGAGGCTGGCATCGAAGCGGGGCTTGAAAAAATAGGGATAGCCGACCACGGTTACATGCATCTGGGCTTCGGTGTGAGATACGAAAATTTCGACCTGATGAGAAATGAAATAGAAAGGCTTAAGCCTGAATACAGGGAGATAGAGATTCTCCTCGGCGTGGAGGCCAATATACTCGACATCGAAGGCAGAATAGATGTGGATGAGCATATTATGGATATTGTAGACTATGTTATGGCCGGATACCATTTTGGCTCCAGGCCAACGCACATAGTAAGAGGCAGCATAAATCACGCTCTTAACTATATCAAGCCTTTAAATCACCTTTCAAAAGAATATAATACCATGTCACTTGTAAATGCTATGAAAAGAAACGAAATATTCATAGTGTCCCATCCCGGAGCAAAGGCTAGCATAGATCTGGATAGAGTGGCGAAGGCGGCTATTGAAACAGACACTGCGCTTGAGATAAATTCAAGCCATGGGCACCTTAGCCTTGAAGAACTTCTCCAAATAAAGGACACCGGCGTGAAATTCGCCATAGGTTCTGATGCCCACAGGCCTGCGGATGTGGGGAATTTTACCGATGCCTTGCAAAGAGTTGAAAAGGCCGGTATAAGCCAGCAGCAAATAATAAATTCAAGGAGATGAGAGGTTTGAAGTTCATAATAATAACAGGTCTTTCAGGTGCCGGCAAAAGTGAAGCCATGAGAGGGCTTGAAGACAGCGGCTATTATTGCATCGACAACATACCTCCTGCGCTTATAGTCAAATTTGCGCAGCTGTGCATCAACTCGAGTGAAAGTATGAAAAAAGTGGCCTTAGGAGTGGACATAAGGGGCAGGCAGTTTTTCCGCAGCGTATACACAAGTCTTGACGAAATGAAAAAGCTTGGATACGAATATGAAATAATATTTCTTGACTGCGAGGACGATGTGCTTGTCAAAAGGTATAAAATGACAAGAAGAAACCATCCCCTTTCATTCGACACCAACATACTCGAGGGTATAGTAAGAGAAAGAGAATTGCTCAAGAAGCTTAAAATAAGGGCAAATGTTGTCATAGATACATCAAATTTAAAGCCTAAGGAACTGAGGAAGCAAATAAGAGACATATACATTGGAGAGTCTGAAGGTTCGAATCTTGTAATATCAGTGACGTCTTTCGGTTATAAGAATGGAATACCCCTGGATGCGGATCTGGTATTCGACGTTCGCTTTCTTCCGAATCCATACTACGTTGAAGAACTTAAGGAAAAAACGGGAGATGAGGAGGAAGTACAGTCATATGTCATGAACTCAAGTGTTAGCTGGGATTTTTTCGGCAGACTTAAAGACTTTATAGATTTCCTAGTGCCAAACTACATGGAAGAAGGCAAGCACCATCTAGTAATAGCAATAGGCTGCACAGGAGGCAAGCACAGGTCGGTGACTTTTACTAATATGATATACGATCATCTAATTGAAGGTGGTTACAGAACAATAAAAAAGCACAGAGACATAAGGCTCAGATAGATAGGAGGCGGCTATGGATATAATTAACGGGCCGAAGGTTGTAGTTATAGGGGGTGGCACAGGACAGTCCATATTCCTTAGAGGTCTAAAGCAGCTCACTGAAAATATAACGGCTGTAGTCGCGGTTACAGATGACGGAGGAGGCTCAGGTAAGCTCAGGGAAGACCTTGGGATGCTACCGCCGGGAGACATAAGAAACTGCATAATAGCTCTTGCTGATATAGAGCCTGAAATGAAAAAGGTCATGCAGTACAGGTTCCCGGAAGGGGCATTCAAGGGACAGAGCTTCGGCAACCTTTTTATTGCAGCGCTCAACGGAGTATACGGAAGCTTCGAAAAAGCCATAACTAAGATATCACAGATACTCGCAGTAAAGGGCAGGGTGCTTCCGGTATCGGTTGACAATCTCAGACTCTATGCAGAGCTTGAGAATGGAAGCGTTGTAAAGGGCGAGGCCCATATACCTCAAGAGAGTATAAAACAAAAAAGCAGGATAAAAAGAGTATTCCTTGACATTCAGGAGCCGCAGGTTCTGTGTGAGGTTGTTGAAGCAATAAGCTGTGCTGATATAATAGTCATAGGTCCAGGTAGTCTTTATACCAGCATCATACCAAATATTTTGATTCCGCAGCTTAAGAATGCTATACTACAATCAAACGCACTTAAGGTTTACGTATGTAATATAATGACGCAGCCGGGAGAGACAGATGGATTTGACGTTCTAGAACATGTCGAAGCAATATTCTCGCACTCATGTCCAGGTCTTTTTGATTATGTAATAGCCAACAACGGCTGCATACCATCTGAACTAGTTGAAAAATACAAGCATGACGCTGCAAGCATTGTTCAGATTGACAATAGGCAGGAAATGATTTTGGGTGATAAAAATATCCAAGTTATTACTGGTGATTTTGTAAAAGTAAAAAAAGGGTATATAAGACATGACGCATACAGGCTTGCAAGTCTCATAATAGATTTATTCCAAGGAGTGAAATCAAGGTGAAAAAGGAATCTAGCTCGGGAGGAGTCGTAGTATTTGGAAATGCAATATTGCTGCTTAGAAAATATAACGGAGACTGGGTCCTTCCAAAGGGCAAGATTGAGCTGGGGGAAAGCAGAGAAAACGCAGCGCTTAGAGAAGTGCGCGAAGAAGCGGGACTCAGGGCCGAGATAATCAAATATCTTGGAGAAATTCACTACACTTTCAAAAAGAACTGGGACGAGACGAAGATAGTGCATAAGACGGTATATTGGTATTTGATGAGCGCAAAGAACATGAATACGCAGCCACAGAAGGAAGAAGGCTTCATAGACGCAAAATTCATACATATGGACCGGGTGCTCGAGCTTGCCAAGTATGACGATGAAAAGGAAATAATAAAAGTTGCTCTTTCAGAGCTTAAAAAATGCGATACGGAAGACAACATATAAATAAAAGGTGATAGACATGTCTTTTTCTACACAGACAAAAAACGAGTTGGCCAGAGTTTTTCCGGAAAGTAAAGTAACAAAGCTAGCCGAGCTTGCAGCGCTAATAAGGATGAGCGGTACCATACAGCTGGCAGGATTTAAGAAATTGAACTTCAAAATTTCCACAGAAAACGCCGCTATAGCAAGAAAGCATTTCAAGCTTCTGAAGGGGCTGTTTGGGATAAACACCGAAGTCACAGTCCAAAAAAGCAACAACCTGAAAAAGAATAATATGTACGTTATGCTCATCACCTACGAGATGGGGGCAAACGATATCCTTGAGCAGCTTGAGATACTCAGGCGGGAAGACGGAAGCTTTTTCATTGAAAATTCAGTGCCTCAAAAGCTACTGAAAGATGATGAGGCCAGGCGTGCTTATATAAGGGGAGCTTTTTTGGGGGCAGGCTCTATATCTGACCCGGAAAAGACTTACCATATAGAATTCGTAGTAAGCAGCAACGAATTCGGAGAGCAGTTCAAAGAGCTGATCAACTCCTATGGCCTCAACTCCAAGATTGCAATGCGCAAGAACAGTTATGTGGTCTATATAAAGGAAAGTGAACAAATTTCTGATATACTCAACATAATGGGGGCCCACAAGGCGCTGCTTAGCCTTGAAAACACGAAGATTGTAAAGCAGATGAGAAATGATATAAACAGGATAGTCAACTGCGAGACGGCAAATTTGAGTAAGACAATAGACGCATCGATAAGGCAGATAGAAAATATAAGATTTATAAAGGACACAGTAGGACTCTCTGCCCTGCCGCCAAATCTGCGGGAAATTGCCAACCTGAGGCTGGAAAATGAAAATCTGAGTCTCAAGGAGCTTGGACAGATGCTTTCAGCTCCATTGGGCAAATCGGGTGTGAATCACAGGCTCAGAAAAATAGAACAGGTGGCAGAGAGGATAAGAGGAGGGGAAAGTATTGATAGAGATTGAGTATCAGATAGATAATGAACTTGGATTGCATGCAAGGCCTGCGGCATTGTTTGTACAGTGCACAAACAGATTCCTTTCAGATGTATTCATACAGAAAGGCAACAAAAAGGTGGATGGAAAGTCGATAATGGGAGTAATGTCTCTTGGAATAGGAAAAGGTGAAAACATAAAAATTATGGCCGACGGTCCTGACGAACAAGAGGTTATGGAAGCGATAGAAAAACTCATAAAAGAAAGAATAATTAACATGTAGAGACTAAATCCAAAATATGAATACTTATGCTGTTTTACCATAAAAATCCTCAAAACAACGGGGATTTTTATTTTTTTTGTTATACATCAGCACGCAAGGGTAAATAATTAACTAATTAAACACTGTTTAAGTCGGCGATTATCCACTATCTATTAAAGGGAGGGATTATTATGAGCTTTGGCGATATGGTCGCAGCTGCGGCGAGTTGGTTGTGGGGCTGGCCTCTCTTGATTATGCTCTTGGGAACACATTTATGGATGACCATTGTGCTCAGGTTTCCGCAAAGACACATATTAAAGGCGATAAAGTTATCAGTGACCAAAGACGAATATTCATCGGGCGACGTCTCGCAATTCTCAGCCCTTGCTACAGCTCTTGCAGCAACTATAGGAACGGGCAACATAGTGGGTGTTGCTACGGCTGTTTCCCTAGGGGGCCCGGGAGCTGTGCTTTGGACCTGGCTGACAGGTGTTTTCGGGATATCCACCAAATATGCAGAGGGTCTTCTTGCAGTCAAGTACAGAGTAAGGACTAAAGACGGCACGATGGCCGGAGGACCTATGTACGCTCTTGAATACGGCATGAAAGCCAAGTGGCTTGGAATTTTATTTGCCATATTTACGTCCATAGCAGCATTTGGAATAGGCTGCATGGTTCAGGCAAATTCGATTTCCACGCTTGTCCAGTCCAGTTTCAACGTATCAGTTCACATAACCGGACTTATAATAGCAGCACTTACAGCGGTAGTTATTATAGGAGGGATAAAGAGCATAGCTTCTGTGTGCGACAAGCTGGTTCCTTTCATGGCTGGATTTTATATACTGGGATGCATAATAATACTATCAATGACCGCCTCTACACTACCGGCTACTATAGCTCTTATTTTCAAGTCCGCTTTCACGGGTCATGCCGCTGTCGGAGGATTTGCCGGATCCACAATAATGATGGCCATGCGTTATGGGGTGGCAAGAGGACTTTTCTCTAACGAATCAGGCCTGGGATCGGCACCTATAGTTGCGGCTGCGGCCCAGACAAGAAACTCGGTAAGGCAGGCGCTGGTATCATCCACAGGCACATTCTGGGATACTGTGGTAGTGTGCGCGCTTACAGGGCTTGTGCTCGTAAATACAGGAGTATGGCAGCAGGGGCTCAAGGGCGCAGAACTGTCAAGAGAGGCATTTTCCACAATACCAGTTGTTGGACCTGTAGTTCTTACTGTCGGACTTCTCACATTCGTATTCTCGACAATTCTCGGCTGGTCTTATTACGGTGAGAAAGCGACCGAGTATCTGTTTGGAAAAGCTTCAAACATGCCCTACAGGATAGCCTGGGTAATTGCAGTATACATCGGTTCAGTGTTCCCGCTGGACCTTGTGTGGAACATGGCTGACCTGATGAACGGGATGATGGCTCTTCCAAACCTTATAGCCATACTGGGGCTTAGCGGCGTAATCGTTGCTGAAACCAGAAAGTATCTATGGGAGGACAACCTGGATGCTGCAGACGAAGCTGAAATACCAATGATAGACAGATAAAAGAATTATGGATTTGACATGAAAATGGGCCGTCTGAATTTCAGGCGGCCTCGCCTTTTTAGGAAAACGAGCGAGTCTTTTGCAAAATTATTTTTGAAACTTATAGCAAGTATGGCAAAATAGGTTGAAGTGTTGATATAATATATAATAATGAAAGTAAAAGTTTGGATTAGGTTTTTGTTGCAGCAGGACTGCAGATTGATATGCCAAATTGAGGCGCATGCAGTCTTGACATTAGAGAGGAGCAGTTTTTTTGAAAGACAGTGTAGATTTTGTCCACTTGCATGTGCATAGCCAGTACAGCCTGCTGGACGGCTTTTCAAGGATAGACAGGATGGTGGAGCGGGCGAAGGAACTGGGCATGAATTCTCTGGCCATAACAGATCATGGCTGCATGTTCGGGGTCATAGATTTTTACAAGAAGGCTGTTAAGGCGGGAATAAAGCCGATAATAGGCTGCGAAGTCTATAATGCCTCAAGAGGAATGGATGACAAGGAACCATATTACGACAGATTTCCCGGCCACCTGGTATTGCTTGCAAAGAACATGAAGGGATACCAGAATCTCATAAAGCTTGTATCCATGGGATATACGAGAGGTTTCTACTACAAGCCCAGAATAGATTTTGACGAGCTCGAAAGATACAGCGAAGGGCTCATATGCCTGAGTGCATGTCTTGCCGGAGACATACAGCAGCTGATACTAAAGGGCAACTACTACAAGGCAAAAAGAGTTGCTGAAAGGCTCAATTCAATATTCGGACAAGGCAATTTTTATCTTGAGATACAAGATCATGGAATAAGGGAAGAAAAGCAGGTCAACATGGCGCTTCTTAGAATGTCCAGGGAGACAGGGATACCGCTTGTGGCGACAAATGACGTACACTACGTAAACAAGGGCGATGCCGACAACCACGACATACTGCTTTGCATACAGACGGGCAAGACACTCAAGGATGAGACCAGAATGAAGTTCATGACTAATGAATTCTATCTGAAGTCAGGCAACGAGATGCAGGAGTTGTTTGAAAAGTATGAGGGCGCTGTTGAAAACTCGGTGAAGATAGCACAAATGTGCGAACTGGAGTTTGACTTCAATCAAGTGCACCTGCCAAATTACGAGGTGCCAGAGGGTTATACGAAGCAGGCATATTTCCAGGAGCTGTGCCTTGAGGGTCTAAAAGAGCGAAAGAAGCTTGAATCGGCTGAATATAACGAAAGACTCAAATATGAAATCGACGTAATAAATCAGATGGGCTATGTTGAGTATTTTTTGATTGTATGGGATTTCATAAATTATGCAAGGAGCAGGAACATAATGGTAGGACCCGGAAGGGGGTCTGCCGCAGGCTCGCTTGTATCGTACGTGCTGGGCATAACAGACATAGATCCTATAAAATACGGGCTTATATTCGAAAGATTTCTCAATCCCGAGAGGATATCGATGCCCGATATAGATATAGATTTTTGCTATGAAAGGCGAGAAGAAGTAATTGAATACGTAAAGCAAAAATACGGCGAAGACCATGTGGCTCAGATAATAACTTTTGGAACGCTTGGGGCCAAGGCGGCCATAAGGGACGTCGGCCGGGTCATGGACATACCATACTCGGATGTGGACAGGATTGCCAAGCAGGTGCCTTTTGCCATAGGCATGAACATAGAAAAGGCGCTTGAAGTCAACCCAGAGCTTAAAAAAAGTTATGATACGGATGCCGTGACAAAGAAGATAATAGATGTTTCAAAGGAGCTCGAGGGCTTGCCGAGGCATGCTTCGACTCATGCAGCTGGCGTAGTGATATCACAAAAACCAGTGGACAGTTATGTGCCGCTCTACATGCATGAAAATTCCGTCACAACACAGTTTCCTATGACAACTCTTGAAGAGCTGGGGCTCCTCAAAATGGATTTTCTGGGACTTAGGACACTTACTGTAATAAGGGATGCCATTGAGCTTGTCGAAAGAAACAAGGGAGTTAAAATAGATTTCTCCGGCATGGAGTACGACGATCCGAAGGTCTACGAGCTGCTCTCTTCGGGAAATACGCTTGGGGTTTTTCAGCTGGAGGGCAAGGGAATGAGGCAGTTCATGAAAGAGCTAAGGCCGTCCAGTTTCGAGGACATAGTGGCGGGAATATCGCTATACAGGCCGGGACCTATGGATTCAATCCCAATGTATATAAGGAACAAGAACAATCCGGATGAAATAAGGTATGTGCATGAAAAGATGGAGCCCATACTCAATGTGACGTACGGCTGCCTTGTTTACCAGGAACAGGTAATGCAGACGGTGAGGGATCTGGCCGGATATTCATATGGACGAAGCGACCTTGTAAGACGCGCCATGAGCAAGAAAAAGATGGAGGAAATGGAGCGGGAAAGGCAATACTTCATATACGGAAAAACTGATGAAAGCGGAAATGTGGAACTTCCGGGCTGCGTGAGAAACGGGATACCGGAGGATGCGGCCAACAAAATATACGACGACATGATCGATTTTGCCAAATACGCATTCAACAAGTCACACGCTGCGGCATACGGAGTACTCGCATATCAGACAGCATACCTTAAGGCTCACCACCCGGTGGAGTTTATGGCTGCACTAATTACCAGCGTCATGAGCAGCACCGACAAGGTGGTCCAGTATATAAGAGACTGTGCCGATATGGGCATAAAGACGCTAAAACCAGACATAAATGCAAGTTTTGAAAAGTTTGGAGTCGAAAACGGCGATATAAGATTTGGACTTGCTGCCGTCAAAAATGTTGGAGAAAAAGTCATAAGCGCTATGGTCGAGGAGAGGCAAAAAAACGGTCCTTTTGCAGATGTTGTTGATTTCCTCAAGCGAGTGGACTCGAAGGACCTGAACAAAAGGGTAATTGAATCGCTCGTAAAATGCGGGGCATTCGATGCCATAAACGGCAACAGGGCGCAGCTTATGGCGGGTTATGAGGCTATACTCGAGAGCATAGTGACTGACAGGAAAAAGAATGTGTCGGGTCAGATATCGCTCTTTGACATGATAACGAGCAATGTAAGCAGAAGGAGTGAGGATGCCTACAAGCTTCCCGAGGTGTCTGACTTCAAGGATAAGGACAGGCTCATGATGGAAAAGGAAGTTCTGGGTATGTATGTTAGCGGCCATCCGCTCGCAGAGTTTTCAAGGGAGCTTTCCCATGATGGCATAATTTCCACAGCGGAGCTTAGAGAGGCGTCGGAGGACTCTGAAAAGGCTTATGCTCTTGACAACAAGAAGGTAAGGATAGGCGGCGTTATAGCCTCCAAGACTGTTAAGACAACAAAGAATAACAATATAATGGCTTTTGTGCAGCTTGAGGATTTGTTTGCAAGCATAGAGGTTATTGTTTTCCCGAAAGTGCTCGAAAAGTTTCCAGAGCTTATAAGGGAAGATTCGATAGTGTATGTCGAGGGAAGAATAAGCGTCAAGGAAGATGAGGATATTAAGCTTATAGCGGAAAGCTTCAAGGAAATCACAAGGCTTTCCGAGGAAAATGCTGAAGCAGATGACAAGCCTGAAAAATCAGTCTATATAAAGGTGGGCAGCATATCCGAATCAGAAACGATATACGGCATAGACAGGCTTCTTAAAAATCACGAAGGCAACTCTCCTGTAGTGATATATTCGGAATCGGACAACACACTGTACAAGCCCAAAAGCGGGATTAAGGTAAATATAAGCGAAAAACTGCAAAATGAGCTTGGAATGTTGATAGGTTTTGACAATGTAAGGGTAAAATAACATATGAGCTATAAAATTGGCAATCCGCATGGATTGTCAATTTTAATATAGAGACAAAAATAAGGGATAAATGAAATCGGGAGGAATTTATGAAGACTATAGCAGTTCTCACTAGTGGGGGAGATGCTCCGGGAATGAATGCCGCAATCAGGGCAGTTATAAGATACGGGATTCACAAAGGCTGCAAGGTGTATGGAATAAGCAGAGGCTACAAGGGTCTCATAGAAGGCGACTTGGCTGAAGTGGATTTGCGCTCGGCATGTGACATAATACACAGGGGCGGCACAATACTCAGGACTGCCAGATGCGAGGAATTTATGACAGAGGAGGGCAGAGTACAGGCGGCGACGGTGCTTAGGGTGTTCGGAGTCGACGGGCTTGTTGTAATAGGCGGTGACGGCACTTTCAAGGGTGCCAGAGAGCTCGCAAAGCTAGGAGTTAATGTTGTTGGGATACCAGGCACGATAGACAATGACCTGCCATATACCGACTATACAATAGGATTTGACACTGCAATAAACACCGTGCTTGATGCCATAGGGAAGATAAGGGATACATCCTCATCGCATGAAAGAATAAGCATAATAGAAGTAATGGGGAGAAACTGCGGTGATATAGCCCTTTATGCAGGCCTCGCCGGAGGAGCAGAAGAAGTGGTAATACCTGAAAAGGGGCAGGACATGGAAAAAATATTCAGAGAACTCCTAGAGAGCAAGAATAGAGGGAAAAAGCAAAGTATTATAATTCTTTCAGAAGGCATAGGAAAGGCTCACGAGCTCGAGCAGCAGATAAAAGAAAAAACCAGGATGGATTCGCGCTCGACGGTGCTTGGCCACATACAAAGAGGCGGCTCGCCTTCGGCGTTTGACAGGATACTTGCCACAAAGATGGGTGCAAGTGCAGTCGAACTGTTGCTGCAGGGGAGGACAGCCCGGGTAATTGGCATAAAGAACAACAAGATATTCGACATGGATGTCGATGAGGCGCTAAATATTGAAAAGATATTTGACAGCGAGACGTACGAGCTTATAGACATACTTGCAAACTGATTATGATAGGGGTGAGCGTTTTATGCAATTGAAAAAGACAAAAATTGTTGCCACAATAGGTCCGGCAAGCGAAGCGGATTCAGTGCTTGAAAAGCTTATAGAAAGCGGACTGGATGTGTGCAGACTCAATTTTTCCCATGGAAGCCACGAGGAGCACAAAAATAGAATAGAAACAATAAAAAGAATAAGGACGAAAATGGACATCCCTGTGGCCATAATGCTTGACACAAAGGGTCCTGAAATAAGAACGGGAAAATTTAAAAATGGCAGGGCCAGGCTGGAGCAAAACAGCCGTTTTGTGATAACAACTTCTGATGTGCTTGGAGACGACACAATGTGCAGCGTCAGCTACGAAGGCATAACAAGGGATGTTTCGGTTGGCGACAGGATACTCATAGATGACGGCAATATTTCGCTGGTAGTGGAACAGGTGGATAAAGACAGTTTGACATGCATAGTCGAAAATCCAGGTGAAATATCCGACCGAAAAGGTGTAAATATTCCAGGGGCTAAAATAAATCTGCCAGCCGTTACGCAAAAAGACGTTGAGGACATAATTTTTGGAATCGAAAATGGGATAGACTTCATTGCTGCATCATTCACCCGAAAAGCAGCTGATGTGCTCGACATAAGAAGAGTACTCGAACAAAACGGTGGGGAAAGCGTCAAGATAATAGCAAAAATTGAAAATGCAGAAGGCGTGGCCAACGCAGACGAGATTATGAAAGTGGCAGATGGACTAATGGTGGCCAGAGGGGATCTTGGAGTTGAAATACCGGCAGAGGAAGTTCCTCTTGTACAAAAGAGACTGATAAAAAAATGCAATCTGGCCGGCAAACCGGTAATTACAGCAACGCAGATGCTCGACTCGATGATAAGGAATCCAAGGCCTACAAGAGCGGAGGTTGCTGATGTGGCCAATGCGATATTTGACGGCACTGATGCTATAATGCTTTCGGGTGAGACGGCTGCCGGGAGATATCCACTGGAGGCAGTAAGGACAATGAGCAATATAGCCCTGACAATAGAAAAATCAATCAACCACGAAAAGCTCTATAAGAGAGTGGCTGACAGCGGGAATTCCGGGGTCACAAATGCGGTGAGCCGCGCTACATGTTCCAGTGCATGGGAACTCGGGGCAAGCGGTATAATAACTGCGACATCCTCAGGTCTTACGGCAAGAATGGTGTCAAGATTCAGGCCCAAATGCCGCATAATAGCTGTGACATCGTCTGAAAGCGTGCAGAGGAGCCTTTCGCTGGTATGGGGAGTCAGCCCCATACTATCAGAAAAATTTGATTCGACGGACATACTCATAGAAGATGCAATCATCCGATCGCTTGAGAAGGAGTACATCAAATCAGGTGAACTGGTGATAATAACTGCTGGCGTTCCGGTTGGGATAGCAGGAGGAACGAACTTGATGAAGGTGCACGTAGTTGGAGAAGTGCTTGCAAAAGGCATAGGCATTGGAAAAACAGTGGCGGAGGGCAGGGCCTGTATAGCATCGACTGCGGAAGAATGCAGCGTAAAATTCAAAGCAGGAGATGTTTTAGTGTGCGTGTCCACAGATACCGACATGAACAAGTATATGGAGCTTGCGTCTGCAATAGTAACGGAGGAAGGAGGCCTTACAAGCCATGCGGCAATAGTGGGACTCAATCTTGGAAAGCCTGTAATAGTGTCTGCGAAAGATGCGACAACGAGCATAAATGACTGCGAAATTGTTACAATTGATACACCAAGAGGAATAATATACAGGGGAAGTGTAAGGGTTTTATAGGAATATCTGGGAATACGCCTCTGAAAACACCGGTTAATTGTTAAATTAATAATAATGTTGAAAAGTTATAAAAAAAGTTTTTAACGTACATGAAATTGGGTAAACAATTACTCGAGGAGGTGGAATGAAGAAAGTGTGGCTTGGGAATTATTGTTTTTTTGAATCAATCGCATCCCAAGTATGAACATTTTGAATTTTCTGAAAACTAAGAGATGATTTATTTTTCACAAGGTTCCAAAAGTTCTGAATTGTATAAAAAAAAATTGATATTTTGGTATATCGATAGTATAATCAATATAGCAAAGTATGAATTTTAAAAAAACAATCGATTCAGCAAAACTCAATCACAAAAAGGAGGGACACATTATGGCAGAACAGCAACAAAGAGAAGAGTGGGGGTCGAAGATTGGACTTATTCTTGCCATGGCAGGTAACGCAGTAGGTCTAGGTAACTTCTGGAGATTCCCATATCAGGCTGCTAAAAACGGCGGCGGCGCATTCATGATTCCTTATTTTGGAGCACTTATTCTTTTAGGTTTACCTCTTATGCTTTGCGAATGGCAACTTGGACGTTACGGCGGTAAGTATGGTCACGGTACTCTTGGACCGATGGTATACCTACAGGCCAGAGAGGGCATCAACCCTAAGTCTGCGGCAATTATTGGTTCTATAGCAGGTGCATTTGCATTTGCAGTTACGCTGCTGGTCAACTCGTACTACAACCACCTAATAGGTTGGACACTGGGCTATGCGGTGATGTCGATGACTGGCGGATATATGGACACAGCGAAAGCTACTGGAGACATATTCGTAGGCTACATACAAAACCCAGCTCAGGTATTTACTTTCTGGGTAATAGCTCTAGCGGGTCTTGCATGGGCGGTTATGAGGGGAGTTCAGGAAGGTATAGAGGCATGGGCGAAGCTCATGATGCCAGTACTGTACGTATTCGGTATAATACTTGCGATAAGAGCTCTTACACTTGGAGCCCCTGTTAACCCTGACTGGTCGGCACTTAAGGGTCTTAACTTCGTTTGGAACCCTGATTTCTCAACACTTAACTGGACATCAGCGCTTGCAGCTGCTGGACAGATATTCTTCACACTTTCAATTGGTATGGGTATAGTATGTAACTATGCATCGTATCTTAAGCCTGAAGATGACGTAGTAGTTTCTTCGGTAGCTATGATATCTCTAAACGAATTTGCAGAGATAGTCCTTGGAGGATCTATAGTTATACCTATAGCTTACTCATTCCTTGGACCAGACGGAATATCTGCAGGTGTTGGACTTTCGTTCATAGCACTTCCAAACGTATTCAGGGCAATGCCGGCAGGACAGGTATTTGGATCACTATGGTTCTTCCTTCTGTTCTTCGCAGGATTTACATCAGCGATTGCCATGTACAACTACCTTGTTGCTCTTCTTGAAGAAGACCTTGGAGTTGAAAGAAAGAAAGGCGCACTATACATCTTCTTTGCTTATATAATAGTTGGTCTTCCGGTTGGTCTTGAGCCAATACTTACTAAGACTGCAGACCTTGCTTACTTTACTGAGATTGACAACTGGGTAGGTTCATACCTGCTTATAGTTCTGGGTCTTATAGAAGTGCTTGTTGTTGCATTCTTCATGAAGGAGAAGGCCCTTACAGAGATAAACAAGGGAGCCCTTTGGAAAGTGCCAAACTGGTTCTACAATCTTTTCATAAGAGGACTTACTCCGCTTACACTTGCTATAGTGCTTTTCTTCTCGACTAAGACGTATATGGAAGCTGGATACTTCAAGCTAGTACCAAGCTTCGTTGCAGAGTCTCCTGCTCTAGTTCCTTGGGTTCAGGCGGCTAGGGTAGTCATGCTTGCTGTTGTTATAATAGGATTCATGCAATCCTACAGGTCTATCAAGACTAAGTACGGCAAGGAGCTTGAATCAGGCAAAGTATCAGTATACGTAGACTAATGAGGAGGGATTGATATGACAGGAGCAGCAATTGGTTTTCTTGTAACAGTATGGTCCATAGTATTCATAACAATATTTGCCAGCCTCAGAAGGCTTACAAGTGCAGAGGCTATGAAAAAGGCACAAAAATAAATTAAATCACAAAAAACCTCACCTTTTAGGTGAGGTTTTTGTATAATATTATAGTATAATGGATACAGCAACAACTTCAAGACACACATGTACAAGGGGTGACATTAATGACTACAACTGAAATACTATCTGTTCTGGATGAGCTGAATTCAATAATATCTAGTAACACTGTTATTGACAAAAAGAAGAAGGAGAAGTTCATATCAGAAATTGGCCAGCTTAAAAAGGGATACGAAGATATACCGGAAATACATGAAAACCTGAATGATGTCTATACTTCGCTTGTAAAAAAAGGCAAGGAACTCAAGACGCTTTATAAGAACAAGGTGACATCAAACGATAAGAAGGAGCTCGAAGCAAAGGCGGACTACTATGTAAGGTATTTGAAAGCCGCAAAGGGAGACTTTCTTGGAGAAACACCATATGTGATAAAGTACATAAGATTCTTTTTTGTAACGGCTATTCTTTTCATAGCGCTGTCGCCAATGTATTTTGGTTTCATTCTGCCAGGACTTATGTTTGTGCCTATATTCCTTGGTTTCAGGGGTATCAAGCAAAGGACTAAGCCGGGATTTCACTTCAGCCTGGCTGTAGTGCCGGTGGGCATAATGACTGCCGCTCTTTGGATTAGATATGGGATATACGCTATGATGAATTTTGAAAAGGAAGTTGCTGCTGCCATGCAAAACTCGGGACAAGGGGAGTTCGTTGCGCAGCTTTTAGTTGCAGGCCCGCCAATACTGGGAGCGTTGCTTTTTATATGCGCATGCATGCAGGCGTACTTTGGCTACAAGAGTAAGGATCTTTTCGTGTAATACATAGGGATAGTATGAAACAAACGAGCCTTTGCAGTTCAGCAAAGGCTATTTTTATGATAAAATCTATTTACTGATACGATATAAAGAAATTTTAAGGAGCGGTCTGATGCTTAGGGAATCTGGAATATATGAAGTTGAAATAATAGACCTTACCGAAAAGGGCGAGGGCATAGGAAAGATAGACGGGCTTACCATCTTTATCGATGGCGGTCTTGTGGGCGACAGGGTTAAGGCTAAACTTGTAAAACTCAAGAAAAACTATGCGACAGGAGAGCTGATAGAGATAATAACGCCTTCGGAGGGCAGGGTAGAGGCGCTGTGCCAATATGGCGAATGCGGAGGCTGCCAGATAATGAGCCTCTCATATGAAAAGCAGCTCGAGCTCAAAAAAAACAGCGTAACGCAGACGCTTAGGAGAATAGGCGGCTTGGACGAGAGCGTGCCTGTGTACGATGTAATTGGGATGGATTATCCCTATGAATACAGGAACAAGGCTCAGTTTCCAGTTGGCGAAAAGGGCGGAGAAATTGTCGTGGGCTTCTACAAGAAAGGCACACATGATATTGTTGATGCCAAGAGCTGCTGCATACACAGGAAGGTCAACGAGCAGATAATAGAGATAGTCAAATATTACATGAAGGAAAACAACATAAGCGCTTATGACGAAAAGAGCCACAAGGGGACAATAAGGCACATAGTTACCAAGATAGGTTTCACTACTGGCGATATTATGGTTGTAATAGTAACAAACTCCAAGAAGCTAAAAAACGCCAATCTATTGGCCCACGCCCTCAAAGCCAACATACCAGGCTTTAAGACACTTGTGCAGAATGTAAATATGGACAAGACGAACGTCATACTAGGAAAGCAGAATAATATAGTATATGGCGAAGGCAAGATAACAGATTTCATAGGAAGCCTGAGCTTTGAAATATCGCCGCTTTCTTTCTTCCAGGTCAATCCGGTTCAGACAAGGGTGCTATATGAGAAGGCGCTAGAGTATGCGGCTCTTTCGGGCGACGAGACCGTATTTGACATATACTGCGGTACGGGAACAATATCGCTGTTTCTCGCCCAAAAGGCCAAGCATGTATACGGAATAGAGGTCATACAAGAGGCGATAGATGCCGCCAGAGAAAACGCAGTGGGCAACGGCATACAGAATGCCGAGTTTTTCACGGGGAAGGCTGAAGAGGTTGTTCCAAGACTATATGAGCAGGGCTACACGGCCGATGTGGTGGTGGTCGACCCCCCAAGAAAAGGCTGCGACGAGAAGGTGCTTGACACGATAGTTGAAATGCAGCCCAAGCGAGTTGTATACGTTTCATGCAATCCTTCTACGCTCGCAAGGGATATGAAGTATCTGTGCGAGAAAGGCTTTAAAGTCAAGGAAGTACAGCCCGTAGACATGTTCCCCCACACAATGCATGTTGAGACAGTAGTCTTGATGTCACGAAAAGATAAATAATAGGCCCTAAAAGGCCTGAAATCAGAGGTTTCCAGACTCTCGGTAATGATTGCCGATAGATGGGAACCTTTCTTTTTTATCTTTCGAATTAGCGTAAGCATTAAAAGAATTGTTAGGTTGAGGCTATAGAACTGCTTTTTGCTATGCGAGTGTACAGAACTGCTGTTTTGGTATGGGGTTGAGACTAGAGAACTGTTGTTATAATTTGAAGGCGGTAGCCCCGTTGTGGAACTACCGCCTCGTTGTTTATATTCCTAAATCTTCACGACCAACATGCTGCTGGAGTATTGTACGCATACGTTTTACCATATAATTGACAGTCGTTTGTGGCTTGCCAATTAACTCGGCTATTGCGTACTGAGATTTCCCGTCATAGAGCATTTCAAATATGCTTGCTAAATCTGGTGATTGCTGATGTAACTTTTCGAGTAGATCTTCAAAGAGCATTATAGTTAGGATTGCTTCGCACTGATTCGCGTCGGGGTCCTCGAATTCAAGCTCTGTTTCTTCGAAGAAAGACTCAAGCGAAAGCGGAGCTCCGTCCTTCATCTTTTCGCAGGCCTTACAGTCCAATTCGCAACGTTTGAGTTTACCTTTGCCATCACTAACCGTGCAGCGGCGGCTACGTTCTTCACGCTTCATTTCCGCCCATAGGGGTTGCATGAATGCCTCATACTGTTCTTTGGTTGCCGGAACCATAATGGCGGACACAATTTTGTTTCCGATTTTTGCTGGTACCACTTGCGAGCTATCTAAGTTGAAATCTTTGATTGTATCTCTGGAGACTTCCATTGGGATAAAGTACTTCTGATTGTCTGAATTTGTCATAATATGAGCCCTCCTTCGGCTTTAAAGCGAAGCGAGAGCTCACATGACGTGCACCAGCCAAAATAGGCATAGTCGACCGTCCGAATGGGATTACTCCCGCTTCAGAATTGGCGACCAGCTATTCCAGTAGGCTGGCTGCAGTTATTCAGTTGTTCACCCGATAGGTCTGGAATCATCCTTGATCAGGGGATGCCCTATGGGGTGATGAGTCACGGTGTTATCGAAAATGAAGAATGCCTACGACTAAGCGATTTTGTAGCTAGGTTTTATCATTTGGTTCTCCTTTCCTCTCCTTGCACAGGTCGAATATTATTATTTGATCAACGGAAGATTGGCGTTCGCCAACTTTTGATTGAAATATCCATTAAATGTGGTATAATATATCAATCTGGCATTGATCTCTTTTAGTTTATAAAATGGGGTATCTCGAATTTAGATACTTTGGGATACCGTGAGATACTTTGGATACTTTTTGAGGAGGTGTATATCCGCATGTTGTTCACTGAATTAGTACACGCCATCCATCCGCACCTTATGAAGGATGCTGATGTACCAGATTTCATGCGCAATCTGATTCAGATGATGTGCGATATACCTGAAGAAGATTGGTCAACAAAAAAAGACCCCTCGTCAGAACAGGCCAACAAGGATGCATCCTTGAGGAAGTTCTATACACAGGGGCCGACGAAAAAACTGGCCAAGTCCATGCTTGGCAGATTAACTAGAGAGAATTTTGTTGAATCGATTTATCACGACGATAATTTCAATGAGCGTACCGATGTGGTTCTTGAATCCTTAGCTGAAGACATTCAGGCTTTTGTTGACGATGTAGATAAAGAAAATGTTGGTGAGGTCCTATTTGATTTATTCAAACAGTCTTTAGAATTTATTGTTAATCCAGAATTAGAAAATGATCGAAAAATGGCTTCAGCCAAAACCAGGTCGGCAAAAGCCAAAGGCTTATATGGGGCCGGATTAGTTGAAGATTGTGGACACGCCTGCTCGATGCCAGGCTGCGGCAGGCATTTACAGGTTGTGGATGATAAGAACCATGCAGTAGATGATTATGAAATAGCAAGTATCGACACAGGAAAGATATCGTCATATGAGAACTTGATTGCAATGTGTCATGATTGTTTCCAGAGCTATGTTTTCAACCATACGAAGGCTAAGGAGAAAGAGCTTCAGATAATTAAAAAGCTACAAAGCGATGCTCGCAGCACACGCCGTACCCTTGACGAGGTAGACATCGAGAAAGGGATAGCCCAAGTTATTGAGAATCTGAGCAAAGCACAACCCGGTCAGCTTCTCGCACTTAACTATGATGCGGTTAGTGTGCCGGAAAAAATCGACGAGGAACTGCATTCATTCCTTGTGTATGAGGTGACGGGACATGTGGCAAGGTATTTCCTATTCATCGAAAAGACGATGCAGGATCTGGTGCGACGAAAGCAATTCAGTGATGACCTGCTAAGGGCACAAATCAAAGAATCCTATAGAAAATTAGCGGAGAAAAAGAATAGCCCCGAGATGATATATAGTGCCTTGTCTGAAAGGTTTAGAAGTATAACCAAGCAGGATATTCGATTCTGCTCCATAGTAATTTCTTATTTTATTCAGTCGTGTGAGGTGTTCGATGCTACTACCAAATAAACTTTTTTCATACAACGAGAGTGTGCTGTCGAAGCTGCCACTCATATTACGAGAATTAGATCAACCAAGGACGCCTAACGAGCTTCTAGTGAACCTTAGCAATAGTATGAAAAGTCCACTGGAACTTTTAGATGCTCTTGACTGTTTATATGCACTTAAAGAAATCAAGTTAAATGAAGAGGACGGGAGGATTGTGCGATGCTCACAGAAGTAAGTTGTGAACTGTTCAAAGTCAACGGGCAGGTTCGTCAGCCTATCCGTTTCCACAAAGGTCTCAACATCATTTTGGGTGGTAAAACAGGTGTGAATTCCATCGGGAAATCTACGATGCTCCTCATTATTGATTTTGCTTTTGCTGGTGATACCTATGCTAAAAGTGATGCAGTAAAGCAGCTCGGCAACCACAACATTCATTTCACGTTCGAATTTGAGGGAGAACCATACTATTTCATAAGGCATACTGCTACTCCTGGCGATATCTTTCAAGTGGATAAGAACAGCAACATAATAGCCACTATAAAGAGAGATGATTACACCAAATGGCTTAGCGAGCATTACCACATGAATTTTGCTGGTGTTAAATTCAGAAACACTATCAGTCGCTTTTTCCGTATTTACGGAAAGAACAACTATAACGAGTTACGTCCATTACAAACGCGTGGTGGTACAGAATCGCAGGAATCAGCAATTCATGTTCTTATTGCACTCTTCAATCAATATGAATCCGTATTGGCGTTTGAAGAACAACTAAAGCTGGCTGAAGATAGAATAACTGCGTTTAGAGAAGCTCGAAAGTACCAGTTTATCCCTTCGGCAGTCGACGGATTGAGTAAGTATGAAGAAAACATCTCTGTAATCGCTTCATTAAAACAGGAAAAAGCAGAGCTGGAAATTTCTAATAATCAGGCAGTTAACGCTGAAGAGGTAGAAAAAGCCAATCAGGCAAACGCATTACTGATACAGATGCAGGATGCTCGAAGATTGATGAACCAGAAAGAAAATGACTTACACCTTATCGACCTCAATATGAGTCAAGGGGTTTATCCGACAGAAGCTGACCTAGCGAGTTTGCATGAACTTTTCCCGGAAGCAAACCTTCAAAAGCTTATAGACATAGAACGTTTCCACAATAAAATTCAGACCATTCTTCAAGACGAGTTAGAAGCAGCAATGGCAAGGCTTAAAGAAGAATTGATACCATTAAAGCAGATGGTAGATAAGTTACAAAAACTGGCAGAAGAAATCCGGCCATCAATGGCATTCAGCCAAGAGTTTCTCTCCGCTTACACCCGGCTTGACCGTCGAATTCATAAATTGGAAGATGAAAACGAAGCTTTCGACACTCGTAACACATTACAGAATGAGAAAATGAGCGCAAGCGATAGGCTCAAATCACAGATGGTAACGGTGCTGAAAGTCATCGAATTAACTATCAATCGTCATATGAGTGAAATCAGTGATGTTGTCTCACAAGGGAAAGACAATCCACCGATTCTAGGAATTAAGGAATACAACAGCTACTCCTTTGAAACGCCAAAAGACACTGGAACAGGTACGAATTTCAAAGGGATGCTGATCTATGACCTCAGCATCCTCGATAGCACGGCACTACCTGCACTGGCGCATGACTCACTACTCTTTGCTAACGTTTCGGATGAAACAATCGAGCAAATTCTTGCGCTGTATGCAAGAGAAAAGCAGAAACAAATATTTATTGCCTTCGACAGAGAAGGTAAATATGATGTCGAGACCCAGTCAATAATTAAAGAAAACACCGTGCTGAAATTGGATACTGATGAACAGGCGCTGTTCGGTTGGAAATGGAGCAGAAAGGATGCTGAAAAATGAGAATCCAATATAATAAACTCTGGAAGATACTCATCGACAAAAACATGAAGAAAGTCGACCTCAAAGATGCTGCCGAGATCAGTTCCAACTCCATCGCCAAGCTCGGCAAAAACGAACCAGTGAGAATGGACGTACTAATGAAAATTGCCACAGCACTCGACTGCAAGGTCGAAGATTTGTTCGAGACTGTTAACGATGATGAACCAAAGTTGATTGAATAAAACCTCTTATGAGGGAATGAAAATGAAATTTTACAAGTTAGTAAGAGGGAGGCAAACCATGCCAAATACAGAAAAATTTAATGAGGCAACGCGTGTTCAGATGCCAGCTCTTGTTCATTTAACAAGATTGGGCTATACATACTTTGGGAAGATCTCGGAGGAAATGGCTGGGGTCACATATGACCCAGACACCAATATTCTTCGCGAGGTTTTCAAGAGTCAATTTGCCAAGCTGAACCCTATGCATGAAGGCGAAGCAGAAGAAGTCCTGCGTCAGATTCGACAGGAACTGGATAACGACGACTTGGGACGTAGCTTTTATAAAAGATTAACAAGTGTATCACCGATTCGTCTCGTTGACTTGGACCATCCGGAGAATAACGTATATCATTGTACAGCTGAGTTTACCTGCAAGCGAGATCAGGATGAATTTCGTCCGGATATCACTCTGTTTATAAACGGTCTTCCCCTTGTTTTTATTGAAGTCAAGAAGCCGAACAATCTTGGTGGAATGGTAGCGGAGAGCGAACGTATGAATAGGCAACGCTTTCCAAATAAAAAGTTCCGGCGTTTCATCAATATCATTCAGCTGATGATTTTCTCAAATAACATGGAGTATGACACGCTGGGGGGCATTGTTCCTATTCAAGGTGCCTTCTACTGCACCGCGGCAAAGACAAGCGCTCCTTTTAACTGCTTCAGAGAAGAAAATATCGGAAATGCGCCGGTAGCGCCTTTCATTAAGAACTATCCGTATATGGATTACAGCGTGGATGTTGAACGGAAAATTCTTGCAGATTTTAATTGTCAGGTTATCCACCACGCTCCTGAATATCAGACCAATTTGAATGTGAGCACCCCTACTAACAGCATCATCACATCGATGTGCTCGCCTGAGCGTTTGCTGTTTATTTTAAAATACAGCATCGCCTACGTAAAGATGGAACGCGAAGTCGATGGCAAAATAGAATCTACCGATCAGAAACACATTATGCGATACCAGCAACTTTTTGCTGCTTTGGCCGTACGCCAAAAGCTTGACGAAGGAATCATGTCTGGCGTCATCTGGCATACACAGGGCAGCGGCAAAACCGCGCTGTCCTATTACCTGACCAATGTTCTGACCGACTACTTTGCTGAAAAGAATAAGGTTACAAAGTTCTATTTCATTGTTGACCGACTTGATCTTATGGAACAGGCCTCACAGGAGTTTGAAGCACGCGGAATTGAAGTTAAGACAGCCAATACTCGAGCTGAACTGATGGAGCAATTCCGCACCAATCAGTCTCTGGAAGGAACTAGCGGAAAGCCTGAAATAACTGTTGTAAATATCCAACGCTTTGACGAAGACAAGACTAGAGTGACCATGCCAGCTTATGCCACTAACCTTCAACGCATCTTCATCGTTGATGAGGCGCATCGCGGTTATAATCCGAAAGGCAGTTTCTTAGCAAACCTGTTTGATGCAGACCAAAACTCCATCAAAATAGCACTTACTGGTACGCCGCTTCTGAAGGAAGAGCGCGCATCTTGGAAGGTTTTTGGTAATTATCTGCACACATACTATTATGATAAATCCATTCAAGATGGGTACACATTGAAAATCATCCGAGAGGATATTGCAACCGCTTATAAGGACAAATTATCTCAGATTTACGAGAGTCTTGAACGTCTCGTCCAGAAGAAAGATATAAAGAAAAGCGATATTATCGAGCATGACAGCTACGTCAAAGAAATGCTAAGGTACATTATTGCCGACATGAAACAGTTCCGCCTGATTCAAGGCGACAACACTCTCGGTGGAATGATCATCTGCGAGACCAGTGAACAGGCGCGTAAGCTGTATGCATATTTTGACAATGTCCAAAGTGATATCAATTCGGACGCTTCGGAAAAGACGCACTTTAAAGCAGCTCTTATACTCCACGATAGCGATGACAAGGAAACCAGAAAGCAGATTATCAAGGACTTCAAGAAGAACATGACCGTTGATGTCCTTATCGTATTTAATATGCTTCTTACTGGTTTTGATGCTCCGAGGCTGAAGCGTCTGTATTTTGGACGTAAGCTTAAAGACCACAACCTTCTGCAGGCGCTGACTCGTGTCAACCGTCCGTATAAGAAAAACCGGTATGGTTTCGTTATTGACTTTGCTGACATAAAAGAGAACTTTGATGAGACCAATGAAGCCTACTTGCGTGAGTTGAATAGGTTTAATGATCCAGAAGAAACTGGAGAGGGAAATGAAACTGATACATTCCGACAGGTTATCGAGGATAAGGATGCTCTTATTGCACAGATGCAAGAAGTCCGTCAAGTTCTGTTTAATTACTCGACCGATAACGTAGAAGAGTTCAGTTCTGAAATCTCAACCATTGAGGACAAGCAGGAATTGCTGAAATTAAAGAAAGTTCTTGTTGCTGCCCGTGACTGCTGCAACATTGTTCGGACCTTTGGAGATGATGATTTGAAAGCGGCATTTGCTCGGATAGAACTCACTAAGCTACCGCAGATGATTTCTGAAATACAGCACGCCATTGATAGCATTAACCAAAAGGAAGCCTTTGAAGGAACAGATGCGACACGCCTTCTAGTCAACGAGGCGATGCAGGATATTGAGTTTAACTTCCGAAAAATTGGTGAGGAAGAGATGAAAATCATATCAGGGGGAGCAGAACTCCAAGATAAATGGAGAAAAACAATTCAATGCTTCACAGAAAATATCGACCCTGACGACCCTGAGTACATAACACTCAGAGAGGCTTTTATGCAACGCTTCAAGGAACACGGCTTTGTTGTAGACAGTATTAGTAAATTTGACGAGCATTCCAAAGCCCTTGATGAGGTATTAAAAAAACTTACTGAATTACAGAAAAGAAATGCGGTCTTGTTAAAAAAATATAATGGTGATGCAAAGTTCGCAAGGATTCACAAGCGTATCCGTGAGGAAAACGAACAGCGCAAAGCAAAGGGCAACAAACCGATTGTATCTCTTTACGACGAATCTATTATGGGCGTACTGCTATCCATCAAGACTGACATCGACCAAAAGGTATACGACCGAAACGACATTTTGAAAAAGGATGCTTATTTCGAGCAGACGGTTATGACGCAAATAAAAGAAGGTATGAAAAGCCTTGACTTTGATAGTGACCGTGAGGATAGATTGTTCATACAAAGTAGGATTACGCGACAGTATCTTAACCAATATAACGCGACATATCCCGCAGCATAATTAGGAGGGTACCATGACGATCAAAGATCAAACAATAGCACTAATCGATGCATTAAAATCAACATGCCAGACCTACGGCATGGGTAACGATGGCAATGAGTATAAGATTATAACACAGGTGTTTCTTTACAAGTTCGTTAATGATAAGTTTGGATTCGCTGTAAAACAAATTAGCCCCAAATTGGCCAGTGTAAAGCAGTGGGAAAAAGTATACGAAGAAATGTCTGAAAATGATAGACTCGATTTATTTGACGATTTATCTCCCGACATCCCACGACTAAATCCAGAGCACCTGATTTCGAATCTATGGAATCAACAGACAAAGGGCGACTTTGATCTTATTTTTGATAGCACGATGACTGATATTGCTGACAAGAATATGGCCATCTTCTCTACACAGACGACGCAGAATACTAAGATTCCTTTGTTTGAGCCACTTACGCATTTTGTGACCGACGCAGCTCAGAGGGCGCCGTTTGCGCGGGCTCTGGTGGATAAACTCGTAGCATTTTCTTTCGAGGAAGCATTTTCTCAGCATTATGACTTCTTCGCTGCAATCTTTGAATATCTGATAAAGGACTACAATACCTCTGGTGGTGGTAAATATGCGGAGTATTATACACCCCATTCCATAGCTACAATTATGGCGCGTTTATTGGTCGGTGATACATCAGACCTTCACAACATTGAATGCTACGATCCATCAGCAGGCACCGGTACTCTATTGATGGCTCTCGCACATCAAATTGGGGAAGACAAATGTACCATTTTCTCTCAGGATATTTCTCAACGAAGCAACAAAATGCTTAAGTTGAATTTGATTCTTAATAGTTTGGTATCTTCACTTGACCACGCAATACAAGGAGATACCCTGGTGACACCTTATCATAAAAGCGATGATGGGCAGGAACTCCGTAGCTTTGACTTTGTTGTATCCAACCCGCCGTTTAAAATGGATTTTTCGGATACAAGAGAAAAAATTGCCGCAATGCCTGCACGATTTTGGGCTGGTGTACCTGCTATACCAAAAAAAGATATTGAAAAAATGGCTATATATACATGCTTTATTCAGCACGTAATAAATTCCATGAAAAAAACAGGTAAGGGAGCTATTGTTGTTCCTACTGGGTTTTTGACAGCTAAGAGTGGAGTCGCAAAAAGTGTTCTAAAACACATAGTAGACGAGCAAATAATTTATGGTGTTATCAGTATGCCTTCCAATGTTTTTGCAACAACAGGTACCAATGTTTCTGTATTGTTTTTTGATAATTCAAAAACAGCAAAAGAAGTTATTCTTATTGATGCATCGAATCTTGGAGAAGAGTACAAAGATGGCAACAATCAGAAACGACGGCTTAGGGGTTTTGAAATTGAGCAGATTGTAGCAGCTTTTCAAAATAAGGTTTCAACTGATAATTTTTCTATTGCTGTTACATTTGATCAAATTAAGGCAAAAAAATACTCTCTCGCAGCAGGGCAATATTTCGATATACAAATCGAGTACATGGAACTAACACAGGAAGAGTTTGATGCTAAATTATCCATGTTTAAAGAAAATCTTGAATTATGCTTCAGTGAAGGGATAGCGTTGCAGAAGGAAATCATGGAGCAACTTAAGAAGGTGAAGTATGATATATAATGGAGGCAGATATAATCAAGATTGGGATACTAAAAAGTTAGATGAACTGGGTAAGTTTTCTCGAGGTATTTCAAAACACAGACCACGCAACGACCCACGTTTATTTGACAATGGTAAGTATCCATTAGTTCAAACTGGAGAAATAAAAGCTGCTAATTTATATTTAACTAAACACACACAGCTATATAATGACTTCGGATTAAAACAGAGTAAACTGTGGGATGCAGGAACACTATGCATCACAATCGCTGCGAATATTGCAGAGACTGCGATACTTGATTACCCCATGTGTTTCCCTGATAGTGTTGTTGGTTTTCAAGCTTATCAGAAGGAAACTTCTGAATTATTCATGCATTATCTTTTCGAATACATTCGAAATTCCATACAAAATGCAGCTAGTGGAAGCATTCAAGATAATATTAATCTTGAATATCTCATGTCACTAAAGTTCAAAATACCTAAGAAAGAGTATCAAGACAAATTAGTTAGTATTTTATCTTCACTTGATAAAAAAATAATGTGTAATAACAAAACAAAGGAACATTTACAGTTGATGGCATATGAAATATTTATGCATCTATTTTTCGACAAGACTTATAATGGGAAACTTGAAGATATTATTATCGAAAACCCAAAATCAACTATACAAGTTGGTGAAGCAAAGGGCAAAGATGGAAACTACCCATTTTTTACAAGCGGGGATGCTATCTTAACGTGGTATGAGCCGGTCGTTGATGGAAGGAACTGTTATTTAAACACTGGTGGGAATGCGGATATAAAGTTTTACGTAGGTAAGGCTGCATATTCAACAGACACATGGTGTATTACCGGGACCGACTTGTTATCTGACTATCTTTATATGTTTTTAGAGAGCATAAAGCCTGAGCTAGATAAAAAGTTTTTCCAGGGAACCGGACTTAAGCATTTGCAAAAACCACTTCTTAAAGACAGGCCAATTTATATACCGCTTGATCATGAACTTGAGTATTTTAATAGCATTGTCCAGCCATATCTGGAGTTGATTTCTGAAAATACCCGAGAGTCTCAGCAGCTCATCGCCTTCAGAGAGTGGCTACTCCCAATTCTTATGAATGGGCAAGCCAACATAACAGGCTAAACCTTTAATTTTGCCACACTTTTTAATTATCCCTCAGCTTCAGATTATGCAGGATAAGTAAACTCAAAATCTATGGCTGACGCGACAAATCAAATAGACTGAAAAAGAACTTCCGAAGCTCGCATTGAAAAGATGTGGAGCATCGGAAGCACTTGGTTCAAGCCTTTTCCGGCACACTTGCGCCGGAGAGGGCTTTTTTTGTATCAATATCAGCAGGAATATAGACCTATTAAGGGATGCTGGTGACTTATTTATTAACATATTTTCCAAAAAGATATATGAAAAATCTTTCATGATTTCAATACAGGTCTATCGTGCCATTTTTTTCTTAATCTTTCTTATAAAACATGGTTTCATAGCCGTCGGCTCTAAGTGCTAAACCTTTGATCCAAGGTGGTGTTCTTCCCATCTGTTCACAAACGGCGTCAAGGGAAACGCCCATGCTGGATTCGATAATTAGTTCGTCATGGACATGTCCACAGATAAAGCAGTGACGGAGTGCTTTCATGGCGTAGGCCAGGATATCTCTACTTATGGCTTGGACGATATTTTCAACGAATTTTGGACCGTAACTTTCGATGCGTTCCCATTTTTTTGTGTTTCCGGTGCCTTCGTAGGTAACCGACTCGCCACCGAACTGGTTTGGTTCGATCTTGGGCTTTACATAGGAGAGCCTCCTGCCGGAAGGAAGCTCAATAAACAGCATTCCCTTTTGGTAGTAGAATTTAATGCCATGTGTTTTAGTATGTGTTCGTAAGCGAACCGCCTCTTTAACGGTCCTATCAACATCCCACCAAAGCTTCGTGATGTTGGGGTTCGAAGTTCTCCAAGAATCAACCAGCGGCTGCAATTCGTCTTCAGTAAGGCCCATGTCTAGCGCTCCCATAGCCTTGAGGGCACCGGTGCTGCCGCCATATCCAAGAGCCAATTCTGCGATTTTTCCCTTTTGACGAAGATGGCTGTTCACACCATGCTTCTCAACCGGTACATGAAACATAGCAGAAGCAGAAGCGCAGTAGATATCACCATCGTTTTCAAATACATCTAGTCGCCATTTTTCCCCGGCTAAAAAAGATAGAACTCTAGCCTCGATCGCACTGAAGTCGCACACAATAAATTTGTGTCCTGGCTTAGGAATAAAAGCAGTGCGGATAAGCTGAGAGAGGGTATCCGGCACATCATCATAAAGAAGTTTTACGGCATCATAATCTCCTAGCTTAACAAGGGACCGTGCATCTTCCAAATCAGGGAGATGATTCTGAGGAAGGTTTTGCAATTGTATATGCCTGCCTGCCCAGCGACCAGAACGGGAAGCACCGAAATATTGAAACATGCCGCGAGCCCTGCCATCCGTGCAGACGGTATTTCGCATGGCCTGATATTTTTTGATGCTGCTTTTTGCAAGCTGCTGGCGAAGGAGAAGCACGTCACGTTGATCCTCAGGTACCGTCTTTATAAGGGCTGCGACATTCTTTTTGCCAAGAGACTCGGTTTCTATTCCGCTATCAGAAAGCCACTGTTTTACCTGCAGGACGCTATTTGGATTATCAAGGTTGGTACGCTCCCTCATGGCGGCAGTGATTTCTTCTTTGGATTTCTCATCGATGATGATGGCATTTTTAACGACGCCCATATCAAGCAGAATACCTCTGTCATTAATCTCCTGATCCAGATGGTATTCATCCCAAACAAACTCAGGTACCGGATAGCTTTCTAAGCGCTTCTTCAGGGCCTGTTCCGCTTCGACATCTCGGATATTGTACTTCTTAAATAGGGACCATTTGGTCATATCATGTTCAGGTAGGTTTCGAGTTCGGCCACCATTGACGATGGTAGGCTTACATGGAATACAGAAGTAGCGAATGAGGTCTTTGCCTTCTTTTAACTTTTGCTCGCCGAGTTTCAGCACTGCACCCACACCTTCAAGTGAAAGCGGTAAGCCCATATAGGCAGACCATATCATGCTGCAGCGCCACGAAGAGGGGTCAAGATACGCTCCAACCGTGTCCTCCTGGATGCTGTAGCTGAAAAATTTATCTGGGCAGTACCTGCGAAGCCAATAGGATAAACAGATCCGCTCGAAGGAAGCATTAAAAGCCCATTTTGTTATGGTATCGTCGGTTAGTGCGTTCACGATCTCTTCCGGTATTTTCTCGCCTAAAGCCAGATCAATAACGTGTACCTTGCCGCCATTCACTGCATAGCCAAACAAGAGCACTTCAAAGCGTGGAGATTCCGCATAACGATAAACACCGCACTTGCCAAGGTCCACGTCCGAGTAGGTTTCCAGGTCAAGAGACAGTGATTTTATCTCTTCCATAAGATCCTCCTTTCAAAAAAATAAGGGCGGCAGCAGAAGTGCCACCGCCCAAGCGATTAAAACTTATCGAGTGGATCAAAGTTCTTCGCTTTTTCCTTTTTGTGCTTCTTGATGCTGCCAATCACATCCTTGGCTACCATAACCAGAAATCCGATTACAAACAGCTGATACATAACAAACAATTCGATTACAAGAAAAGTTTTCATATGATTTACCTCATTTCTTTGATTGTCTAGGGTGGTAGGTTTTCTACCACCCTGATTGACCGTTACCTGTTAGGAAAGAAAATCGTCATCATCCTCAGTGGCAAAGTCATCTTCAGCGTTTGACTTACCGCCAAGAGGCTCGCCATCACGGATCTTCTGAAGGTTATTAAGAGAACACGCGATTCCCTTATTTCCGTTGGTGTTGAATGCGTAGAAGTTCACGCTGGCCCGACCATAAACTCCGGAATAAATCTCAGAGCGCTCGAGGATAGGCTGACGATCGGCATCTACGATGCCAGGGGCAGAGCTGTTGTTGGCATTTACAAAGTATGCGTTGGCGTAAACGGGATCATCAGGACGTTCCGAATCACCATCACGAAGTGGGGTCTTAAGGGTTGTAAGAGGCGGTACGCTGCGGCCATTGCCTTTAAGCTTGCTTTCGCCTTCGTGGTAGGCTGCTTCTATTGCAGCTTTTACTTTCTGGATGGTCTTGGTGTCGGACTTAGGGATAATGAGAGATACACTGTACTTGGGCGTGCCGCCATTAATGGATTTAGGCTCCCACGCATTCACATAGCTCCAGCGGGTATCAGGGCCAGTAACTACTTTCAATGGATTAACTGTCTTTGTCATGATTTTTTCCTCCTTGATTTTCATCAAAATCTTCATATGCTGAGTTAAATTCAGGCCTTTTGTCATCAGCGGTAACAAGGACCGGTTTTCCAGGCGGCTTATAGGTTAGGCCACCGAGAATATCTTCAAATGCCTTTTTGCCGAGAAGTGCTGTCATAGCAGTGATGCCGAGTAGCTTCTTCTCGTAGGGGTCTTTACCGGCTGCAATAACGAGATCAGCTGCGGCAGCTTCGTCTGTGTATTTCCTGTTGGACCGACCGGCAACTAATTTGAATCCTTCAAACTTGGTACCGTTTAGCGCTTCCTTCAATGCATATTCCTTAACATCGCTTACCCAAGAAACCAGTTCATCTGCTTTTGTCAGGATGGCTGCGATCTCATCGTGATCGAGCGTGGCCGGCACCTCAAAGTCGTACTTGGCAAGCTCCAGGTTGTATTCGGCACGCTTCCTACAAGTTGCTTTGGCCTTACAGAACTGACAATGCTCGCCTGCTTTATATTCGCCCTCGCCCTTGCTGGCAAGTTGTGCAGTAGGAGACAAGACGTCCTCAGCCCACTGGATAAGTTCGCTCTTTGAGATGCTGTACTCGCTAATGTTTTCTCTGCGCGGCTGATAGATGACCAGGCGAACATTGTCGATGTCGTAGATCCCATCGAACAGTGCCAAGCCGCCAAGCGCATAGCAGAACATCTGCGGATTTCTTTCCGATGAAACCTTGATCCCAAGTCCGTATTTATAGTCAATTACGGTAAGTGTGCCATCTGCGATAATCAGGCAGTCCACATGGCCAAACCCTTCTGGGACATACCTTGAGAAATCGAGCTTCTGCTCAATTAGTACCTGAGGATCAAGGCAGGTTTCCCTTGTTTTCTCAACTTGTTCCAGCACAAAGGCCGCATAATTTTCCGCGTGATCGTTCATTTCCTCACAGTAGAAGCTTAGTGATTCAGTCGGGTCCTTTGTAGGAAGTCCCAGCAATTTTTCCAGCTTGTGCTGCGCGAGGGTGTGAGCATCGGTGCCTTCCTGTGCAAAGCTGCTTGAAGAATCGTCGAACTTCTTACTAAGTAGGGCTGATGGCGGACATGAGATCCAACGGTGTGCCGACGATGCGGAAAGCAGTGCGTGTTTTACGCTCATTGAATTGCCTCCGCATCCGCAAGCAATGCGGCGTACTGTGACGGGTCTATGCTGGAGAGTTTGTCTGCACCGTGTTTTTTCAACAGATCCTTAAGCGCGTCTGTGTGTCCGGCTCTGGACATTTCTGCAAACTTCTTCCGAACCTCTACAAATGAATACGCTGGTCTCGGTTCCTCTGTCGGTGGAGCGGGAATTTTGTGACCGGCCGATGTGCTTGAGAAAAGCTCAGTAAGCGAGTCCGCAATGTTCATGAGGGTTTGTCCGCAGTCCTTTAGTTCAGACAGAACCTGACTCAGTTCACTCATCTTGCTCATTTGGAGTACCTCCTTCCTTTTTTTCTTGTTCCTTTGCAGACAAGGCCTTGATTTTCTGGGCCAGTCTTTTGGATACAACGCTGATGGCTGTGAGAGTGTCAGCAAGTTCTTCATCAAGCTGCTGGTCTTTCGAAGCCTCTGCAGGGGTCTGTGTATGCATGTGGTTACCTCCCTTCCCGAGAGGCGTTATTCCCTCTCTAATAGTCCCAGGACAGTTTTGTGTGGTTTGAACGAATAATCTTTTGGATTTTTTCGGGCCACACATTTTTCATGTCCTTCACTAGTCCCAGGACACTTAGAACGGAAATGAACGAAAAAAAGACAGCAGATTTTTAGTCTGCTGTCGCTTATATAAGGAAGAAAAATTTAATTATAAAAAAGTTCGTTCAAAGTGGCGGTTTCTGTCCTGGGACTGTTAGAGGGACTTTACCTCTAATAAAAATAAGGAGGTTCGCTCATGGACGAACAAGTAAAGATTCAATATGGTCCAGGAAAAGTTGACAGAAAGAATGCTTCCGGTTTAAAGGACCCGACAGCCTATGAAGCGCTGTCAAACATTAAAAAAGCAGAGAAACCATTTCTTCCACTGGTTTATATCTGCTCTCCGTATCGTGGTGACACGATCAAGAACGCAGAGAACGCCAGAAGCTACAGTAGATCAGCAGTCGATAGGGGTTATATCCCGTTAGCACCGCATCTGCTTCTGCCGCAATACTTATCGGATGCTATTCCTGAGGAGCGCGAGCTTGCCATGTTTATGAATATGGTATTTCTCGGAAAGTGTAACGAACTCTGGGTAATAGGAAGCAGAATCACGGAAGGCATGCAAAAAGAAATTGAGAAAGCCAAATGCCACTACAAGACGATTCGCTATTTTTCTGAAGATATGAAGGAGGTAGGGGCATGCAATTAACGATCTGTACCGCAAACTGCACCGGTAATCAGAAGAACTGCTTCTATCCAAATAAATGTGTGGTTACCTCAGCGGATGAACTGAAGGAAGCAGTGAAGGTAGACCACGTTTGTGCGGAATATGAGAACAACTACCGCAGTGCAGATAATTTCCTCAAGTCTGATGTTATCGTTATGGATTGTGATAATGATCATAGCGATGATCCTGCTGAATGGATAACGCCGGATACTCTTGATGAACTGATGCCGGATATATCCTATGCAATTGCGCCCAGCCGCAACAATATGCTCCCGAAAGACGGCAAAACAGCAAGACCTAAGTTTCATGTTTATTTTTCAATCGATGCAGTAGGGGGCGCGGATACCTATGCCAATTTGAAAAAGGCAATCTATGCGCAGTTTCCGTTCTTCGATGATAACGCTCTGGATGCAGCACGGTTTATCTATGGTGCCGCTTCCGATGAAGCGATCTGGCATGAAGGCTGGCTCTCCGTTCTTGATGTGCTGGAGGATGTCGATGAGGATTTTGACGAAGCGATGTCAAACCACTCCGTTATTCCAGCAGGCAGACGCAATAAAACCCTGTCGCATTTCGCAGGCAGAGTTCTAAAACGTTATGGGATTGGAGATAAAGCGCATGACCTTTTCTTAAAGGAAGCAGAAAAGTGTGAGACAGCCGTCGAGGAGGATGAACTGACGACCATATGGAATAGCGCGGTGAAGTTTGCTAAAAAGGTTCAGGATCAGGAAGGCTATGTGGCCCCGGAGGATTTTAACAAAGATATTGCTTCTTTAAAACCCACAGATTACTCCGATATTGGGCAGGCCAAAGTACTTGCTCGTGAATATGATGCAGAGCTTTGCTTCACCGAGGCAACGGATTATTTAAGGTATGACGGTGAAAAATGGGTGGAGTCAAAGCAGAAGGCCGTCGGTGCAATGGAGGAGTTCCTTGATGAGCAGCTTGCTGACGCTGAATCACATGTTGCATCAACACTGGAATCCTGTGTTAAGGTGGGCCTAGAAAAAGCAGCTGTCATTACCGGCAAGGGCCTAGGAGATTTGAACGAAGAACAGCAAATCGCGTATGGCATGTATACCGCCGCGACAATTTATAAAAAGTTTGTGCTCAAGCGTCGCGATATGAAATATGTTATGGCGGCCCTCCAGGCGGCAAAGCCGATGCTGCAGCACAGCGTCTCAGATCTAGATAAGGATGAGTTTTTACTTAATACACCCGGTGCAACGATTGATCTAAAAACGGGTGAAAGTAGGCTTCCAGAAGCCGCGGACTTCATTACGAAGCAGACCAATAGTAAGCCCGGTGAAGAGGGCAAGGATATCTGGCAACAAGCTCTTCGCACTTTCTTTTGTAATGATGCTGAGCTTATCGAATATGTCCAGCAGATTGTTGGTCTTGCTGCCATCGGTAAGGTTTACCTGGAAGCGATCATCATTGCTTATGGGGAAGGGCGTAATGGTAAATCCACCTTCTGGAATACCATATCCAGGGTGCTTGGTACTTATTCCGGTTCCTTGTCTGCAGACACTTTGACGGTTGGCTGTCGTAGAAATGTGAAGCCTGAAATGGCAGAGCTTAAGGGCAAGCGTCTCATCATCGCGGCAGAGCTTGAGGAGGGCATGCGTCTTAATACGTCCATCATTAAACAGCTTTGTTCTACAGACGAGATTACGGCTGAAAAAAAGTACAAAGATCCATTTAGGTTCACCCCTTCGCATACGCTTGTGCTTTATACGAACCATTTACCCCGTGTAGGTGCCAATGACGCAGGGACGTGGCGTCGTCTGATTGTCATTCCTTTCGATGCAAAGATTGAAGGTAGCAGTGATATGAAGAATTACGCTGACCACCTCTTCCATGAGGCGGGTCCCTATATCCTTAGCTGGATTGTAGAAGGAGCCATGAAGGCAATACGTAAGAACTTTCATTTATCACCGCCTGAGTGTGTTCGTAAGGCGATTGATAGTTATAGAGAGAACAATGACTGGATGGCAAACTTCCTTGAGGATTGCTGTGAAATCGGTCCGGACTATTCGCAGAAGTCCGGTGCCTTTTATCAAGAATATCGTAATTACTGTGCACGAAATGGTGAGTATACGAGAAGCACGACCGATTTTTATACGGCCGTTGAACTTGCAGGCTTTACGCGCAAGAAGATAAATAAGGGTTCTTTCATCTATGGAGTGCGCGTAAAAGATGAAGATTTTTTGAATCAACCATAAAAGACTGTCACTGGTGACCCTCATTATACTCATATACAAAAAGTCCCTATAGAGAGGTTTTTAAGTAAAAAATAGCCTATAGGGGGTTTTATGGAATGAGTATAATGACCACCACCAAATTTTGATGGAGATAGAGCGATGAGAGAAAAAGAGATTGAAAAGAAGTTAACTTTAAAAGCAAAAAAGCGCGGCGGGCTGGCGTTGAAGTTTGTATCCCCAGGCTTTGATGGTATGCCGGATCGAATCGTTCTACTGCCTGAAGGAAAGATAGCCTTTGTTGAGGTCAAAGCTCAAGGTAAGCGCCCACGCCCATTACAGATGGCAAGGCACAAGTTGCTTAGAGGATTAGGATTTTCAGTTTTCATATTAGACGATGCGAGTCAGATTGGAGGGATTTTAGATGAGATTAATTTGTGACTGGTGCGGCAAACCCATAATAAGGTATGGCAGTCGTATCAAGCCACACAATTTTTGTAGTAGAAAGTGCTTTGCGGATTTTAGTAGCAAGGAAAAGAATCCGGATCGTTATATGGATTTAAAGGATTACACCAACATTTCCCAAAACATGCATGACTTAAATCTTCAATTGAATCCAACAAGGATGACGGTTTCTACAAGAGAAAAGATTAGGAATGCTCACCTTAATTCAGGCGAAGGAAGAACATATGCAAAAAATTATGGCAGACATGAGCATCGTGTTGTTGCAGAAGAGTTTCTGGGAAGACCACTTATTACCGGTGAGGTTGTCCACCATATTGATGGCAACAAGAGAAATAACAGGATCAACAATATCCGCGTTTATAAATCGCAATCGGAGCACGCCAAATTTCATGCGGAGATCAATTGGTTTATTAACGAATTAAAAAGAATCGAAGAAGAGGAGGTGATGCAAAAATGAAATATACACCACATGCGTATCAACAGTACGCAATTGATTTCATAGAATCCAAGCCCATGTCAGCAATTTTACTTGATATGGGCTTGGGCTGAAATAGGTAAAACAAGCATTGCCCTGACTGCTATCAATAACCTGCTGTTTGATTACTTCGATGCACACAAGGTGTTGGTGGTAGCCCCGCTTCGAGTGGCAAGAGATACCTGGCCAGCTGAAATCGAAAAATGGGATCATCTATCCGACCTGATTGTTTCTGTTGCAGTAGGAAGCACTGCTGAACGGATTAGGGCGTTAAAAGCGGCAGCAGATATCTATGTCATAAACCGTGAAAATCTTTGCTGGCTTATTGATGAGAGCGGGCTGTCGTTTGATTTTGATACGGTCATTATCGATGAGCTTTCTTCCTTCAAAAATCATCAGGCTAAGCGCTTTAAGTCACTAATGAAGGTGCGCCCAAAAGTAAAACGCATGATTGGTATGACCGGAACACCGAGCAGCAATGGTCTAATGGATTTATGGGCTGAGTTTAAGTTGCTGGACATGGGCGCTAGGCTTGGACGGTTCATCACTGCATTTCGCAGTAACTACTTTATGCCGGATAAGAGAAATGGCCAGATCATTTTCAGCTACAAGCCACTTCCCGGAGCGGAGCAATGCATCTACCAGAAAATCTCCGACATTACGATTTCCATGAAGTCGACGGATTACCTGATGATGCCTGAGCTGATCAGCAGTGAACATACGGTTATCCTTTCTGAAAAAGAGGCAAAACGCTACGACGAATTAGCAAGAGACCTTGTCCTGGAGCTGCCTGGTGGTGAGGTTACAGCGGCAAATGCTGCGGCACTTTCTAATAAGCTCTGTCAGATGGCCAACGGCGCCATTTATATCGACAGTGGTGGAACAGAAGTCATCCATAATCAGAAGCTGGATGCCTTGGAGGACATCATTGAGGCATCTGCAGGAAAGCCAATACTCGTGGCCTATTGGTATAAGCACGACTACGAAAGAATCTTAGAAAAGCTTCAAAGCATAAAGGTCTCATTTTCTAAGTTGGATACTGCTGAAAGTATTCGAAGGTGGAACAACAAGGAAATACCGGTTGGTTTAATTCATCCCGCATCTGCAGGACATGGCTTAAATCTTCAGGCCGGCGGCTCATGCATTGTCTGGTTCGGTCTTACCTGGTCATTAGAGTTATATCAACAAACAAATGCTAGGCTTTGGCGACAAGGCCAAACAGCTGAAACGGTTGTGGTGCAGCACATCGTTACCAAAGGCACGATTGATGAACGTGTTTTGAGGGCTCTGTCCTTAAAGGATAAAAGCCAGTCGGCGCTAATCGATGCTGTCAAAGCTGATCTGCAAATGAGAGTCAATTAAAGACAATCCGTGCCAATCCGAGAGAAATCCAAATTTATCGGAGGTACGATTATGGAACCCTATGAAAGTTTAGCAAATGCAATTATTGTCCAAGCAGTGAAGGACTACCGGGAAGCAATTCACTTCCTAAAGCGGCACCCGCACACGCCAGACCTTGATACTGAGGAGGCCATGAAGGATAAGCGGAAGCGCATCTTGAGGGAAAATATAATCAAGAATGAAGGCGAGTGCGATGATGTTGAACGCTTCTTCCATTCTGGGTGGTTTGAATTGCTTTCCAATTTGGATGGCGATACTCTGATGCGTCAAGTTAGAAATATGGAGGTGGGCTAACATGAAAGCTCTGGATTTTCTGAGCCAAGCCTACCGGTTGGACCTTCGCATTGACAGCAAATTAGAGCAGATTGCTTCCTTAAGTGAGCTGGCCACGAAATGCACATCTACCATCAACGACATGCCTCGTAATCCTAACCACAGCATATCTTCTATGGCGGATGCTGTTGTGAAGATTGTAGATCTTCAGGCAGAAATCGATCGTGATATTCACCGGTTGGTGGACATCAAACGACAGATTGTTGCCAGCATCAAAGCCGTGGACAATAAGGAATACCAGACGCTACTTGAACTTCGTTTCCTTTGCGGATGCACATGGGAGGAAGTCGCTGCCAAGATGGGCTACAGCATCCAGCATACTTACCGAATGCGTGATTGGGCTTTAACAAAAGTCGTAGTCGACGAAAGTGGAGAGTAAAAGAGAGTTGATGTTATAGCCAAACATAGTACACTGGTAGTATAGAAAGTATAGGCATAGGCCACCTCGGGAGAAATCCTGCGGTGGCTTTTTGTATGCCCAGAAAGCGAGGTGAACCAATGCCTTACAAACCCAAGCGTCCCTGTGCCTATCCCGGCTGCGGTCGGCTTGCTGTACGCGAGCAATACTGTGCCGAGCATCAAAAGGTCATGGACAAACAGTACAACCAGTACGAACGCGACCCTGCGTCCAACAAACGATATGGCAGGGCTTGGAAACGAATCCGTGACCGCTATGTCAGAGCGCACCCTTTGTGTGAGGAGTGCCAGAAGCAAGGCAAGCTGACGCCTGCCGAAGAGGTGCACCACATCCTGCCGCTCTCAAAAGGTGGAGGCAATGAGACGAGCAACCTCATGGCGCTTTGTAAGTCGTGTCACTCCAGAATTACTGCTGAGAGCGGTGACCGGTGGGGGTAGTCAAATCTCCAGAACTTTTTCAAGCGGACAGCGGCGTGGGGTGTCGTGTTAAAAAACGCATATTCAAACGGGGGTATAGCCCTCGCCCAAAAAGGAGGTGTGATGATTGGCAAAAGACGGTACCAATCGTGGCGGCGCTCGTGTCGGCGCGGGCGCAAAAAAGAAGCCATTAGCCGACAAAATAGCCGAAGGTAATCCCGGCGGCAGAAAACTGACGGTAATGGAGTTTACCGATACGGCAGACCTTAACGGTCAAGTGATGCCGGAACCAGCAAAGATGCTCGAAGCTGTCCAGAAGGACGGCAAGACACTCGTCGCGAGCGAAATATATAAATCAACATGGACGTGGCTGAACGAGCGTGGCTGTGCAGTGCTTGTGTCGCCACAACTTTTAGAGCGGTACGCCATGAGTGTAGCCCGGTGGATTCAGTGCGAGGAAGCAGTCACCGAGTATGGCTTTCTTGCAAAGCATCCCACTACAGGCAACGCAATTCAAAGCCCCTATGTGGCGATGGGTCAGAACTACATGAACCAGACAAATCGTCTGTGGATGGAGATTTTTCAGATCGTAAAGGAAAACTGTACCGGAGAGTACAGCGGTGTGAATCCGCAAGATGATGTTATGGAGCGGCTCTTAACCGCCCGGAAAGGAAAATGATATGGAAAAATACAAAACTTCTGAAAGTGTCTGCAAGGGTCACCCAGATAAACTCTGCGACCTGATTGCCGACAGCATTCTCGATGCATGTCTTCGCAAAGATAAAGCATCACGCGTGGCCTGCGAGGTCATGGCCACAAAAGGCAAAATCATCGTAGCGGGCGAAATCACCTGCTCGAAGAAGGTGGACATCCGCTGGGTAGTTCGCAGAGTCCTTGAGGACGTCGGCTACAACCCATGGAAGTTCATTGTGTTTGTGTTCGTCCACCAGCAAAGCAAGGACATCGCTTGTGGTGTGGATCAGGCGCTAGAATCCCGCGCCGGAGATACTTCGTGGTATTCCATGCTTGGCGCTGGCGACCAGGGCACTGTTTATGGCTATGCCACAGATGAGACGTCCGAAAAACTCCCGCTTCCGCTCGTATTCGCTCATAGCATTTGTCGGAAGCTGGATAGCACTATGAAAAGTGGCGTCATCATAGGCATCGGTTCTGATGGGAAAGCCCAGGTCACGGTTGAGTATGAGGATGACAAGCCTAAGCGCATCAAAACGATTATTGTTTCTGTACAGCACCGCGCTGATAAGGATTTGGAGGTTCTCCGTAGTGAGATCATCTCCCAAGTGCTGTGGCCGGTGTTTGAGAAATTTCCATTTGATGATGACACCGAAATACTCGTCAATCCTTCTGGTCGTTTTGTCGAGGGCGGGCCTGCTGCCGACACCGGTTTGACCGGTCGAAAGATTATGGTCGATAGCTATGGCGGTCTTGCTGCTCATGGAGGCGGCGCATTCTCCGGTAAAGACCCGACGAAAGTTGACCGCTCCGGTGCCTACATGGCTAGAGCCATCGCAAAGAACATCGTCTGGTGTGATTATGCCAAACAATGTCAGGTGGCCATCTCCTATGCCATTGGCAAGGCTGACCCCGTTGCGGTTGAGATTGATACCTTCGGCACCGGGACTGTCCCGGATGACGTACTCAGAAAGGCGGTACTTGATGTGTTTAACCTGCGTCCAGCAGCAATCATTGAAACGCTGAGTTTGCGTGACGCCATCTATGCTGATACAGCAACTTACGGACATTTCAGCGGAACGCTCTCTCGCTGGGAATGGCTGGACCGGTATAAAGAACTACGGGAGGCGGTAAAGAAATATGTTGATTGAGAAAAAGAATACCGCCGAGCTTCTACCTGCGGATTACAATCCTCGCAAGGACCTAAAGCCTGGCGATCCGGAATACGATAAGCTAAAGCGCTCCATAGAACAGTTCGGATACGTCGAGCCGGTCATCTGGAACAAGGTGACAGGCTGTGTTGTAGGTGGGCACCAGCGTTTGAAGGTGCTCATCGACATGGGCATCACCGAAGTCGAGTGCGTGGTAGTAGAGATGGATGTTGAGAAGGAAAAGGCTCTCAACATCGCACTGAACAAGATTTCCGGTGAATGGGATAAAGAAAAGCTGGCTCTACTCATTGCAGATTTACAGGGTTCAGACTTCGATGTGTCGCTCACAGGCTTTGACCCCGCTGAACTGGATGACCTGTTTAAGGATAGTATCAAAGACGGTATCCACGATGATGATTTTGATGTGGAAGCAGAGTTGAAGGAGCCGCCGATCACCAAACTCGATGACCTCTGGACACTCGGCCGGCACAGGCTGGTATGTGGCGACAGTACCAAAGCAGAGACATTTGACTTGCTGATGGCTGGAGCCAAAGCCAATCTCGTGATCACCGACCCGCCTTACAACGTCAACTACGAAGGCAGCGCCGGAAAAATCAAGAACGACAATATGGGTAATGATGCCTTCTACAACTTTTTGTTCGATGCTTTTACAAACACCGCGTCCGTCATGGCAAACGACGCCAGCATCTATGTATTCCACGCCGACACCGAAGGGCTGAATTTCAGGAGAGCCTTTGTGGATGCCGGTTTTTATTTGTCCGGCTGCTGCATCTGGAAGAAACAGTCGCTGGTTCTGGGACGCTCTCCATATCAATGGCAGCACGAGCCTGTGCTCTACGGGTGGAAGAAAACCGGAAAGCATCAGTGGTACACCGGTCGTAAGGAAACCACCATCTGGGAGTTCGACAAGCCTAAGAAAAACGGCGATCATCCGACCATGAAGCCGGTTCCGCTCTTGGCGTACCCGATTATGAACAGCAGCATGAGCAACACCCTGGTACTCGATCCCTTTGGTGGCAGCGGTTCAACACTCATCGCCTGTGAACAGTCTGACCGCTCCTGTAATACCATTGAGCTCGATGAGAAGTTCTGCGATGTTATCGTCAAGCGCTACATCGAACAGGTCGGATCTAGCGACAAGGTTTCTGTCCAGCGAGATGGTCTGCTCTACTCCTATGCAGACGTGGCAGCCAGCGAGGACAGCAAGACCTGAAGATAGCATCGTTGATGATAAACAGTCGCTTCCTCCGACTCGATTTGGCACATATATTTCTCGAAATTGACTTGCTTTAAGTTGCCTTTAGAGTGATATATGTACATACCAAAACGACAGGAGGTTTTGAATATGGAAATCAACTACAACGTAACTGGACCCGACCGCAAGCGACTGGTACAGGCCATTGCCGAGATTCTCGAAAGTGATGCCAAGTACCTCGGCGTTCCATCCTGCGCTTATCAGGTGGACTCCTTCACAATCAGCAAGGACGGCATCCTTTCCTTCGACGATCACACCAACAGCAGCAAGGGCGAACAGCTTATAGAGCGCCTTTGCGAAATGGGCTTTGAAGCGGAGATCGAGGAAGTCACAGACAGGCTTTGTATTGAACTCCCGCTGAAGGACACCACCGAAGCCGCGATCGACAACCTGCGTCGGATGATAGACAGCAAAGCTACGCTCATCAAAAAAGCACTTGGTGCGGACAACTTGGAAATCGAGCTCACAGACGAGCGCATTCGCTTCCCTTGGTTCGACCGCATTCCAGAGCCGGAGGTAATCGACGCGTCTGCTCACTTTATTGGGAAGATGCTTGCTGCAGCCAAGAACCAGAAGCGTGTTACCGCCAAGGAAAAGGAAACGGACAATGAGAAATACGCTTTCCGCTGCTTCCTCCTACGACTCGGTTTCATTGGTGAGGAGTTCAAGGAAACGCGTCGGACGCTTCTTAGAAACCTGACTGGCAGCGCCGCATTTCGCTCGGGTGCCAAGAAAGGCTTCAGCAGCGAAGACCTCGACGCCGCCACCGACGACCTCGCAGTGGTGGAAGCGGAAAAAGTTCTGTTAAACGGAGAGGAGGCGTCTAACGATGAGATTTCCGAGTAAAGAAATCGTCGAGCGTATCCGCCGCCAGTATCCGGCTGGTTGCCGCGTGGAACTACTTCGCATGAACGACGAGCAGGCTCCGCCCATCGGCACCAAGGGCACAGTAACTGGCGTGGATGACACCGCAAGCATCCTGGTTAACTGGGACAACGGCAGCGGACTAAACGTGGTCTATGGCGAGGACTTTTGCCGGAGGTGCGACGATGAACGATAAGGTGCGTACGCAGATCCTGGCTATTCGAGACACTGGCCTGACGAATATGTTTGATGTGGTGGCGGTACAGCGTATCGCAAACGACATGGGATTTTATGAGCTGGTAGTGTACCTCGAAGAGAATCGTAAGGAATATGCCCATTTCATCCTGACCGGCGAGGAATAACATAAACATACAAAACCAAGGGAGAGCACGATCATGTGGAAAGAAGGAAGTATCAAGGCTGGAAGCAGCATCATTCACTACTGGGTGAAGTGTTTTGAAGAAGGATCGCAGTACGGCATCGAGAAGGGCCGCATTTCCAAACTCATGCTAAAACGCGATGGTGAGATCATCGCCAATTACGACAGAGGCTGGGATATAGAACCGCTCGATTCCGATGCAGAGATTGCCCTTGCTATCCTGATGAAAGAACACAACTAACTCAATAAAAAATCGAATCCCGGAATGGAGCCTTGCGGCTCTGTTCCTCGTTATGAAAGACCCATTGTGGTCTATTTTTTATGCCTTTTTGAAGGAGGTGACTGCATATCCGAAAACTCAAAAAATACAAACCAACTGCATTTAAAGCGAAGGATGCTTACTACAGCAAAGAGATGGCTGATTATGCAGTCTCATTCATTGAGGCGCTTTCCCATACCAAAGGGACTTGGGCTGGAAAGCCCTTCGAGCTGATTGATTGGCAGGAACAGATTATCCGAGACGTGTTCGGAACCTTAAAACCCAATGGCTATAGGCAGTTCAACACCGCCTATGTGGAGATACCAAAGAAAATGGGCAAATCAGAGCTCGCTGCCGCTATCGCTTTGCTGCTGACCTGCGGTGATAATGAAGAACGCGCCGAGGTATATGGCTGCGCGGCCGATCGTAATCAAGCCTCCATCGTTTTTAATGTGGCGGCGGATATGGTGCGCATGTGTCCGGCACTGTCAAAGCGGGTGAAAATCCTTGATTCACAGAAACGGCTCATATTTCTGCCAACCGGCAGCATCTACCAGGTCTTGTCCGCTGATGTGGGAAACAAGCACGGTTTCAATACTCACGGCGTCGTGTTTGATGAACTGCACACCCAGCCCAATCGAAAACTATTTGATGTCATGACCAAGGGCAGCGGCGATGCCAGGATGCAGCCACTGTATTTCCTGATCACCACTGCCGGGGATAACCAAAACAGCATCTGTTGGGAAGTACACCAAAAAGCCCTGGATATCATAGACGGCAGAAAGAACGATCCCACCTTCTATCCAGTAATTTTCGGTGCAGCTTCCGAGGATGACTGGTCTGATCCGAAGGTGTGGAAAAAGGCAAATCCGTCACTTGGCATCACCGTCAGCATGGACAAAGTCAAAGCAGCTTTTGAATCAGCCAAGCAAAACCCTGCTGAGGAGAATAGCTTCAGGCAACTTCGACTAAACCAGTGGGTCAAGCAGGCGGTGCGCTGGATGCCCATGGACAGATGGGATCAATGCGCGTTCCCTGTGAACGAAACCGCTCTCGAAGGACGTGTCTGCTACGGCGGCCTCGACCTCTCCAGCAGTACGGATATAACGGCGTTCGTGCTTGTTTTTCCGCCGCTTGATGAGGCGGACAAATATAGTGTGCTCCCGTTCTTCTGGATTCCGGAGGAGAACATTGACCTCCGTGTTCGGCGCGATCATGTGAATTATGACGTTTGGCAAAAACAAGATTTTTTGTTAACCACCGAGGGGAATGTGGTGCATTACGGCTTCATTGAAGCGTTCATTGAACAGCTGGGCACGAAGTACAACATCCGCGAGATTGCCTTCGACCGATGGGGCGCGGTCCAGATGACACAGAATTTGGAAAACCTCGGCTTTTCGGTCATCCCGTTTGGGCAGGGCTTCAAGGATATGTCCCCGCCGACAAAAGAGCTAATGAAACTTACATTTGAAGAAAAAATCGCGCACGGAGGCCATCCGGTCCTTCGGTGGATGATGGATAACATTTTTATTCGAACCGATCCTGCCGGAAATATCAAGGCCGACAAGGAAAAGTCCACAGAAAAGATCGACGGTGCGGTTGCGACGATTATGGCGCTTGACCGTGCTATACGCTGTGGAGGAGAAACAGGAACTTCGGTTTATGACGAGAGGGGCCTTCTAATTTTTTAGTAAATATAGTGTTTTAGTCTATACAAATACTAATTAGTATGTTAGTATTACCTCAATGGAGGTGGTAGAGATGACTAAAAACATAACCTTAATCGTCGATGAAGATATTTACGAGAAATTCTGTATTGCCTTAAAGCTGAATAAAGACGAAGTATCATTTATCGTAGAAGAATTTATGAAAAATTATATTTCTTCTTCTTTTTCAAAAGCATCACGAGAATATGCCACGTCACCAGCAATTGGAACAAAACCAACATCAACCGAAGAACCCAAAGCTCTGTCAAAAATACCACTTTGGGCTAAACGAAAAAACCAAATTAACCACAGAATTATAAAAGCATATTTTCAGATTGAAGCAGAAATCGGTTCGGTTCCTCTTCTTGAATTAGAAAAGCGTTGCCTTGATAAGGCTAACCATCCTGATGTATTCATCCCTACATTTAAAAGCAACTACGCTCAAATGAAAATGGATGCACCAAAGAGCCACGGTAAGGTTTTTGAAGATATAGATGATAAAGTGGTTATATGGGATAAAATTAAGCCTACCCTACTAGAATACAAAGAATATTTCAAATGATAAAGGAGGATGACAATGAACGCGATTGGGTTTAGAGTATCTCCGACCGAGATATATTATTCAATAGTACGAGAAAACGGAGAGCAAAACGAAGTGCTGAGTATATCAAGCCTGAAGATTCCCGTTTCAATTGGAGTTTCTGAACAACTTAGCTTTATCAGGAAAACATTTGACACTATAATTTCTCAGTATGATATTTCTTTTGCTGGTATTAAATTAATTGAAGGCAACGCGCGGACATCAATCAATAACGGTCTAATCTTTAGATTCAATGTTGAAGGTGTTTTAATGGAGTTATTCACAAACAGCACAGTAAAAAGTCATTTCATGGGTGTTGCTTCTAATATTGCTTCGACACTAAGTGTTGAAAAAAAGAAACCACATGAAATGCTCGATGGTATTATGGATCTAACTGAAGTAGTTTCTGATACTGGGAAAAAAATTACATGCGAACAAAAAGAAGCGATTATTGTTGCGTTAGCTTCATTGGAAGCAGGTGCAAAAAATGCCTAATATATTGACTTTGATACAATTTGAAAAAGTTTCCGATATTGGAAACAATGAAGGAAAGAATTCCAATGTGTTTATAGCTAATGATGTACAGCTTGGTAGTACATTAATAATAAAAAGAATGGAGAAATCGAAATTCAAACCAGAAGAATATTTTTCTGAATCAAAGATGATATATGACAGCAAACATCCAAATGTCGCAGAAATTCAATACGCATCTCAGGATAACGACAATATTTATTTGGCAATGCCCTATTATAGAAACGGATCTCTCAACACTTTGTGTAATAATCGCTTTCTAACAGTGAGGGAAATAGTAAAATACTCGTTGGATCTATTGAGTGCAGTTAGTTTTATTCACTCGAAGAATATGCTTCACCTGGACATTAAGCCAACGAATATTCTAATTGATGATACTGGGAAAGCGATATTAACGGATTTCGGACTTTCCAAATATATGGATGGAAATGGAGTGGCCGAGCAACCATACAATTACAGAATGCATGTTGACCCTGAGTGGTATCAAAGTTCAGGTAGAACAATACAATCAGATATCTACCAAATCGGTTTAACAATGTATAGGTTGTGCAATGGAATAGGTGTACTTAACAGTCAATTATCAGATCAAAAAATCACAACAACTGATCAACTTAAAGATGCAATCTTGAAAGGAAAGTTCCCTGATAGAAAACTATTTTTCCCACATATCCCCAAGCAACTGCAGAAAATTATTCTTAAGGCATTACAAATTAATCCAGATTCGAGATATATGAATACTATAGAAATGATGAATGATATAAGTTCTGTGGATTCAAATCTGGATTGGCAATTTACAGGTGATCAAAGTGCGCCATATGTAAAAAGCGACGGTGCATATGAATATTGTATATGCGTAAAAACAAAAAACACTCTTGAATGTATTAAAACAAATATTGCAACAAAGAAGACAACGAAAATGAGCAAATACTGTATAAAATATACTGATAATGGGAAAGATTTATTTGTTAAGTTAGCTTCTATCGTTGGGGGTATCAGCTAAAGGAGGTACTGATATGAAAAAAACAGTAGTTTCTTCAAATAGGATTTCAAGAGAAAGTAAAGCAAATCCACATCAAAATATATGTTTTAAAGCCAAAGTACATAAATCCAATTGTATCGACTATACAAAGGGTTCTGAAATAATTAATTATGGAAATGGTTATTCAAAAATTCAAGTAAAAATAAGTGAAAACAAGTAAAACATCTGAATTTCAAGCATCTACATTTGTGGGTGCTTTTTTCATGCTCATTTTTAAGGAGAGTGATGTCAATGAGAATACTGCAAGGAATATTCAAGGCGCGTGACAAGCCTAAAGATGCCCTCGGTGGCAGCCGCTACAGCTTCTTTTTCGGAAGCACCAGCGCGGGCAAACCAGTCAATGAGCAGACGGCCATGCAAATGACAGCGGTGTACAGCTGCGTGAGGATATTATCTGAAACACTGGCGGGACTTCCGCTCCATATATATCAATATAATGCTTCCGGAGGCAAGGAAAAACACCTTAAACACCCACTGTACAAACTGCTTCATGACGAGCCGAACCCTGAGATGACTTCCTTTGCGTTTAGAGAAACGCTGATGAGTCATCTTTTATTATGGGGTAACGCCTACGCGCAGATCATTAGAAACGCCCGTGGCGAGGTCATTGCACTTTATCCGCTGATGCCGAACAAAATGACAGTCGACCGAGATTCAAACGGTCGGCTTTTCTATTTGTACCAGCGCAGTAACGAGGACACTCCCTCCCTCGGCAAAGACAGTCAAGTCTACTTGGCTCCTTCCGATATTCTGCATATTCCTGGTATGGGCTTTGATGGACTGGTTGGCTACTCTCCCATTGCGATGGCGAAAAATGCCGTGGGACTGGCCATTGCCACCGAGGAATATGGTGCGAAATTCTTCGCTAATGGAGCTGCTCCGGGCGGCGTGCTAGAACACCCCGGCACCATCAAGGACCCACTGAAGATTAAGGAGTCTTGGAATGCAGCCTATCAAGGAAGTGGAAACTCACACCGGGTGGCCGTTCTTGAGGAGGGCATGAAGTATCAACCCATCGGGATCTCGCCGGAACAAGCGCAGTTTCTGGAGACGAGAAAATTCCAGATCAATGAGATTGCCCGTATTTTCAGGGTGCCACCTCATATGCTCGCCGACCTTGAAAAATCCTCCTTCTCCAACATCGAACAGCAATCGTTAGAGTTCGTGAAATACACCCTCGATCCTTGGGTAGTGCGCTGGGAACAGTCCATGTGCCGCGCCCTACTCATGGAGAGCGAAAAGCCGAAGCTGTTCATTAAGTTCAATGTGGACGGGTTGCTTCGAGGCGACTATGTGAGCCGAATGAGCGGTTACGCCACCGCTCGCCAGAATGGTTGGATGAGCGCCAACGACATCCGGGAGCTTGAGAACCTGGACCGCATCCCAGCGGAACTTGGTGGCGACCTCTACCTGATCAACGGCGCCATGACCAAACTACAGGACGCTGGCGCGTTTGCAAATATAAAAGAAACGGAGGAAACCGAATGAAGAAATTCTGGAACTGGGCACGGGATGATAATTCCGGTGTCCGAACACTCTACCTTGACGGCGTGATTGCCGAAGAGTCATGGTTTGACGATGATGTCACCCCTAAGGCATTTAAATCAGAACTTACTGCCGGTGAGGATGACATTGTTATTTGGCTCAACTCACCCGGCGGTGACTGCATTGCGGCAAGTCAGATCTACGCCATGCTTATGGATTACAAAGGCAAGGTCACCGTAAAAATCGATGGTATTGCCGCATCTGCTGCATCCGTAATCGCTATGGCCGGAACAACTGTGCTGATGGCACCGACTGCCCTCATGATGGTGCATAATCCGTTGACCGTGGCAATCGGTGACAGCGAGGAAATGCAAAAGGCCATCGCCATGCTTTCGGAGGTTAAGGAAAGCATCATCAACGCCTACGAGATCAAAACAGGACAGTCGCGGGCAAAGCTGTCCCACCTGATGGACGCAGAAACCTGGCTCAATGCTAAGAAAGCCATTGAGCTTGGTTTTGCAGACGGCATTCTGGACGACGAAAAGAAACGACTACAGACTGAGGATTTCACCTATGCCTTCAGCCGTAGGGCTGTTACCAACTCTCTGCTGGACAAGGTAAAGCCCAAACTGCCCAAACAACAAACAGGTACACCAATTGAGTCGCTGGAGAAGCGGCTCTCTTTAATTCAACACTAAATTTGAGGAGGAAAATACTATGAACAAAATTCTTGAACTGCGTGAGAAGCGCGCAAAGGCATGGGAAACAGCAAAGGCTTTTCTTGATACCAAACGTGGGGCGGATGGCATCGTTTCAGCTGAGGATACCGCCGTTTACGACAAGATGGAAGCGGATGTGGTCGCCCTTGGTAATGAAATCGATCGTCTCGAAAAGCAGGAAGCCCTAGACCGCGAGCTTTCAAAGCCACTAAATATGCCTCTTACCGGTAGACCTAATATTCCGGGCATAGAGACTAGGAGCGGTAGAGCTTCTGACGATTACAGAAAAGCGTTCTGGAATGCAATGCGCACACGTTCTGGTGAAGGTCTTGATCCTGTCATCAGAAATGCGCTTCAGATCGGAACCGACACTGAAGGCGGCTACCTTGTGCCTGATGAATTTGAGCGTACCCTTGTGGAAGCCCTCGATGACGAGAACATCTTCAGAAAGCTGGCCAATGTCATTACCACTTCTTCTGGTGACCGCAAAATTCCAGTCGTAGCATCCAAGGGCACAGCATCCTGGATTGATGAGGAAGGTGCAATCCCTGAAAGCGATGACAGCTTTGGTCAGGTATCCATCGGAGCCTATAAGCTTGGAACCATGATCAAGGTTTCTGAGGAACTGCTTAACGATAGCGTATTCAACCTTGAAAATTACATCGCTAAAGAGTTCGCCAGACGTATCGGTAGCAAGGAAGAAGATGCGTTCTTCACCGGCGACGGCTCCGGAAAGCCTACGGGTATACTTTCAGCTACTGGTGGTGCACAGCTTGGCGTGACCACTGCAAGCGCTACGGCCATCACCATCGACGAGGTGCTTGATCTGTTCTACTCCCTTAAGGCGCCGTACAGAAATAAAGCAGTGTTCGTCATGAACGATGCCACTGTTAAGGCGATCCGCAAACTGAAGGACGGTCAGGGACAATACATTTGGCAGCCTTCACTGCAGGCAGGTACACCAGATACCATCCTGAACAGACCTATTTACACTTCAGCTTATGTCCCTAACATCGCCGCATCCGCTAAGTCCATCATCTTCGGTGATTTCGGTTACTACTGGGTTGCCGACCGTCAGGGCCGTGTTTTCAAGAGACTCAATGAGCTCTATGCAGCTACCGGTCAGGTAGGCTTTGTCGCAACTCAGCGTGTTGATGGAAAACTGATTCTGCCGGAGGCTATCAAGGTTCTCCAGCAGAAGGCTTAACGGAGGTGCAGTATGAGCTATAACGCAAAGAACTACACTGAACAAGGCGGTGAAAAAACCGTCATAGGCGGCACGCTTGAAATCAAGGAGGGAGCCTCGGTAACGGGGCTTCCTTCTCAGTTTACACCGGCTGAAAATCAGTCAGACTCGACCGCTACAACCATTGCTGGACTTGTTGTTGATTTCAATGCGCTGCTGGCAAAGCTAAAAGCTGCTGGCCTGATGGCAGCTGATAGTTAAAAACAATGAAAGGATGGTGACGGTATGACACTGCTTGAAAAAGTTAAGGCAAACCTCATTCTTGAGCACTCGGCAGATGATGAGCTTTTGCAGATGTACATCACCGCTGCAGTCAGGTATGCCGAGAGCTATCAGCATCTACCCGAAAACAACTATGCCGAAAATGCAATGCCACCCACTACAGAGCAAGCCGTTATCATGCTGTCGTCCCATTTTTATGAATCAAGGGACGGCAGCACGGGCGGCTTTTTTGCGGACAATGTCCAGGCTGGGCAGCAAGTGTGGAATACGGTCAACCTTTTACTAAGGCTGGACCGGGATTGGAAGGTGTGATTATGAGCTGTGGAAAGATGAACACCTTCATCGACATCGTGGAAAAAGTGACCACCAAAGATTCAGAGGGGTTTCGGACGGAAGTCGACAACATCATCGCCTCTGTCAAAGCGTATCGCGAGGGTCGGCACGGCAACGAGAAATGGGCAAACAGAGCCAGCTTCTCTGAAGCCACCGACCTTTTCTGTTTTCGCCGCATACCCGGTGTGACCATTACAACTTCGATGGTTGTGGTGAACAAAGAAGACCGTTTTCAAATCACCTCGGTGGAGGATGTCAAAGGGCGCGGGATGTACATTGAGGTCCTTGCCAAGGAGGTGATCTCCAGTGGCTAAGGCAGCGTTTAAAATGCCAGATGAATTTCTATTAAAGTTGTCCAGGCTTGGCGATAAAACTGATGAAATTATCCCCAGTGTGCTGAAAGCTGGCGGTGAGGTTGTGGAAGAAAAGGTGAAAAGCAACCTGCAAAGTGTCATCGGCAAAGGTACAAAGGAAGAAAGCCGCTCCACCGGTGAGCTTGTTTCCGCGCTTGGTATTTCTTCTGCTAAACAGGATAAAGACGGGAATTTCAATGTTAAAGTCGGCTTTTCCGAACCGCGCCAGGATGGGAAAAGCAATGCTATGATTGCGGGCGTTTTGGAGTATGGGAAGCATGGCCAACCGCCAAAGTCTTTTCTGAAGCCCGCAAAATCAGCGAGTAAAAAGGCTTGTGTTGACGCGATGGTCACGGCGTTTGAAAAGGAGGTAGAAAAAATATGAGCTTCTTAAGCGAATTGACTGCGCTCATCTCTCCTCTGATTCCTGTGGAAACGGGTGTGTTTTCAGAGACTGCACCAGATCGTTATGCTGTGATCACGCCGATGGTGGATACGTTTGAACTTTATACCGACGATAAACCACGGCACGAAATACAAGAGGCGCGGCTATCACTCTTTGACAAGGGAAATTACACAGCGCTGAAAAACCAAATAGTCCGCAATCTGATCAATGCGGATTTTACAATAACGGACCGCAGGTACCTCGGACATGAGGATGATACAGGCTATCACCATTACGCCATCGATGTGGCGAAATATTACGAATTGGAGGAATAACCAATGGCAACAATCGGATTAGATAAACTCTACTATGCCAAAATCACGGAAGATTCCAGTGGGAATGAAACCTATGGAACTCCCTTGCAGCTTGCGAAAGCCATGAAAGCGGACCTGTCCGTAGAACTTGCTGAAGCTACGCTGTATGCCGACGATGGTCCTGCGGAGATCGTGAAAGAGTTCAAGAGCGGAACCTTGTCCCTCGGGATTGACGATATCGGCGTGACTGCTGCTGAAGATCTGACCGGAGCGAAGCTTGACGATAACCACGCCTTGATATCCGGCAGTGAGGACGGAGGCGCACCCGTCGCGGTTGGCTTTAGGGCGAAGAAAGCAAACGGGAAATACCGATATTTCTGGCTTTACCGTGTGGTCTTCGGCATCCCGGCAACTAACCTCGCCACGAAGGGCGACAGCATCACGTTCTCCACCCCAACCATTGAGGGCACAGTAATACGAAGAAATAAGCTCGATGGCAACGGCAAGCACCCGTGGAAATCCGAAGTCAACGAGGATGATGCTATCGTTCCGGCTTCTGTGATCACCGGTTGGTATACGCAGGTCTATGAGCCCGTATTCACGGTAACACCCTAATGGAGGGCGTAAAGATGGATAACGAAAGAAGCACAATCATTGAAATCGGTGGTAAGGAATATGAAATGCTCCTGACCACCAAGGCCACAAAGGAGATCGCCAAGAGATATGGCGGTCTTTCCAATTTAGGCGAAAAACTAATGAAGAGTGAAAACTTTGAGATGGCTCTAGACGAGGTTGTGTGGCTCATCACCTTGCTCGCCAATCAGTCGGTGCTGATCCACAATCTTCAGAATCCCTCGAAGAAGAGAGATCTCCTTACGGAGGATACGGTAGAACTCTTGACCTCTCCTTTTGAACTGGCGGATTACAAAAACGCCATTATGGATGCTATGTACAAAGGCACAAAGCGAAACGTGGAGAGCGAGGAAGAAACCTCAAAAAACGCACAGGTCGGGTAAGCGACGAAGAGTTGTTTGCCCGGCTGATTTTTTATGGTGTATCCCTTCTCCATCGGTCTGAGCAGGAGACCTGGCTGATGCCGATCGGTCATTTGCTGGACCAGTGGGAGGTTTACAAACAATTTAACGGACTTGCGAAGGCAAAACGCGAGTATTACATCGACGAAATCATACCAAATGGAATCTAAGGAGGTGGTGGGAACGTGGCGGATAACTTCGGTCTAAAAATCGGTGTTGAGGGCGAAAAGGAGTTTAAAAAAGCCCTCGCTGATATCAATCAGTCGTTTAAGGTACTCGGCTCGGAGATGAAATTGGTCGAGTCTGAGTTCGGAAAAAATGAAAACAGCATCCAGTCCCTCACCTCCAAAAACGAGGTTCTGAACAAACAAATCGATGCCCAGAAAGATAAAATCGAAACCCTGCGCAAGGCTCTGGAAAACGCCTCCTCATCCTTTGGGGAAAATGACCGCCGGACACAAGCCTGGGCAGTTCAACTCAATAACGCCCAAGCAGAACTAAACGGTATGGAGCGTGAGCTTAAGGGCAACGAGAAAGCCCTGGATAGCGTCGCAGATGAATTTAATGCGGCTGAAAAGCAAGCGGATCAGTTTGGAGATGAACTTGAAAAGACCGGGAAGGATGCGGATTCAGCTGGAGGCAAGTTTGAAAAGCTCGGCTCCGTAGTCAAGGGAATTGGAGTTGCGATGGGCGTTGCGTTTGCAGCCATCGGTACCGCCGCAATCAGTGCAGGAAAAGCGCTCGTTGATATGACCGTTGAAGCGGCTGCTTATGCGGATGAAATGCTGACGCAGTCCACGGTTACCGGGATGAGCGTGGAAAGCCTGCAGGCATATAGTTATGCGGCTGACCTTGTGGATGTGTCCTTGGATACCCTGACTTCGTCAATGTCCAAACAAATCAAATCTATGTCTTCCGCTCGTGAGGGAACAGGTGCGGCAGCCAAGGCCTATGCCAAGCTGGGCATAAGCGTGACGGATGCCCACGGTGAACTGCGTGATGGAGAACAGGTCTACTGGGAGGTCATCGATGCTCTCGGTAAAGTCACAAACGAAACCGAACGTGATGCCCTTGCCATGCAGATTCTCGGCAAAAGTGCACAGGACTTAAATCCTCTTATCGCCCAAGGCAGCGAGGGCATGGCGGCATTAACCGAAGAAGCCAAACGGATGGGTGCAGTCCTCAGTGAAGAAAGCATTCAGAAGCTCGGACAGTTCGACGATTCCGTCCAGAGACTTAAACAAGGCTCGGAAGCGGCAAAACGCGTGATGGGAACAGTGCTTCTGCCGCAATTGCAGACCCTGGCTGATGACGGCACGACCCTTCTTGGTGAGTTCACAACCGGCCTCATAGATGCTGGGGATGACTTCAACAAAATCAGCGAGGTCATCGGAAATACGGTCGGTGGCCTTGTGGATATGATCATGGAGAACCTGCCAAAGATCATTCAAGTCGGCATGGATATTGTCATGGCTATTGGGAGTGCCCTTGTCGAAAACCTGCCAACGATCGTTGAGTGTGCTTCTTCTATTGTCATGACTCTTTTGGAAGGCTTGATTGTTGCTCTGCCCGCCCTTACAGAAGGTGCGTTGCAACTTGTGCTGACTTTGGTGCAGGGCATCATCGACAATTTGCCCGCCATCATTGAAGCTGCCATACAAATGATTGTGACTCTGGCGTTGGGCATCGCAGAGGCTCTGCCTGAACTCATCCCTTCCATCGTGCAGGCCATCCTTTTGATTGTTCAGGTGCTGCTGGATAACATGGATAAAATCCTCGAAGCGGCCTTCGCCATCATTGCGGGGTTAGCAGAAGGACTTTTGAATGCGCTTCCACAGCTTATGGAAGCGCTGCCACAGATTATAATGACAATCGTCAATTTTATCACCAACAACCTGCCTGCCATTATAGCGATGGGTATTGAACTCACCGTTCAGCTCGCATTCGGTTTGATCCAGGCGATCCCACAACTGGTTGTCCGGCTACCGGAGATTATAGCGGCGATCGTGACGGGTCTGGGGAAAGCGGTCGGTTCGGTTTTTGAAATTGGAAAGAACATCGTTTCGGGCCTTTGGGACGGCATCAAATCTATGGGAAGCTGGATTAGCGATAATATCAGCGGGTTCTTTTCCGGCATTGTAGACGGTGCCAAAAATCTGCTGGGCATACACTCTCCTTCTACCGTATTCGCCGGCATCGGATCGAATATGGGCATGGGAATCGGAGTAGGCTTTGCCGATGCGATGAAATTAGTTGAAGAAGACATGAAAAAAGCGATCCCAACAGAGTTTGACGGACTGAATATAGATGTTGATGCGGTCAGCAGGTCTACACCGATCTCAAATGGAGCGGGAGCTGAAAAGCAGACCGGAAACGCAGTCAACAATTATGAAATAGTAATCAATAATCCAAAGCCGGAGCAGGCTTCAGACAGTGTAAGAACTACCTTGTTGAAGCACTCCTACGGTTTGGTGTAGGAGGTGCATACAATTGACTGAGAATTGGACGTTTAACGGATTTGCTCTTACCGCAAGAGGAAAACGGGCTGTTGAAGAGGTTATTGAGGGTGTTGGAATTCCTAAATACAGAGGATCTGACCTACAAGTGCCATTTCAGCATGGTAAAAGGTGGATTAAGAAAAGATTTGACAGTAGAAAAGTTGTCCTCTCCATGTGGATAAAAGGAACGAGCAGGGCCGACCTAGATGCTAATATTGATGCTTTCCTGAAAGCCATTGGTAATCCGGGGCTTCATCCGCTTATTCGTACGATGAGGAATGGAGAAACCAGGCAGGCACAAGCTGAGCTATGTTCGGAGATAAATTTCGTCAGGAAGAATCCCGGATATGCCAAATTTGCCTTGGAATTAGAATTAGCAGATCCATTCTTTTATGGAACCGTAAAAAGCGCCACGACCAAGATGGTTACTTCCTCTCCCTTTGCATGGACGCATGCCAATGAAGGCTCTGCGCCAGTAACAGCAATGGTTATTACCTTGGAAGGACCGCTAAGTAATCCGATTATTAGAAATCAGAACAATGGGGTTTGGATTCAGTTCCTTGGAACAATAGCAAGCGGGGAATCAGTGGTTCTAAACACAAAATATTACACATGCCTGAAAGGCAATACGAATATGATCTCGATTATCAAGCATGGCGGCGACGCCTACTGGATGATCCTCGAAGCGGGAAACAACAGCATGGAGCTTGAAACAGACACGATTGGCGGCAGGATTACATTTGAGTACTATCCTGCCTTTTATTAGGAGGTGAAGTAAATGCCATATCCAACCTTACCCGGACGGAAATTTGAATATGATATAGGCGGTGGTTCTGCATACTGGGGTAACGATACGAATGACATAACGAATGCTATGACATCTGACCAAATGAATAAATTGAATGGTACAGGAAATACGTCTCGAGTATTGAATATCGAGGTTGGTAATGATGCGGCACTAAAGACGATATGGATTTTCCTGCCCCAGAAGTATGTGGTTGCTGGTCTTGGGTTTATACACCAAGTTTATGGTGGTAAGGGTAACGGCAGTATTAGTGTTGCTGGTAGTCCGGATAGCACGAATGGTCTTGATGGTACATGGATAAGTGCCACGCTACCAAACGGAGCGATACCAGCAATGATGGCAGACGATGACGTATGGAGGGATAGTATTCAGCCTTGCACGTTCTCTGAGCCGATAAAAGTTCTGAGAGTTAGGTATTATGCACAGGCTGACTCTGGTTCGTGGCAACGTATTTATGTATACGCTCTGCATATCTATGGTGTGAAAGCAGAGGGTGAGATTCCGGATGACATATTGTTCTTAGAAGATGACGTGACAAATGACCCGGAATATATCCGAGACATGGACTGGGGAGACCGGCAGGAAGGCACCACAATCATGAAGCGGATTAAGCTATTCAACAGCAGCACGACAAAGATTGCCCACAACTTATCCCTTTCGCTGATTGATACGGATCTACTGTTCAGTATGGATGAAGGGATAACGTGGATTACCGGAGCAACGATTACGTCTTTGGCTCCGCAGGGAACCAGTGCAAGCATTATTGTCAAAAATACGATACCGCCTCCGACACAGATGCTTGGTCCAAGAGCGCCAAGATTTGAAGTGTCGATTGGTAGTTGGTCATAGGAGGTGGATTAGATGGCTTACCCGACTGTCCCCGGAAGGAAATTTAGTTATGACGTTGGAGGAGGCTCTGTATATAGAGGAACGTCCATCGTTGATATGGCGTCAGCATTGAGTACGGATGAGATGTCTAAGTTAAACGGTTTAAGCAACAGCACATACGCGGTGAATCAAACCTATAATAGCAATTATGGAATTAAGCTTGTACTGTGGATTTTTTTGCCGCACAAATATAATGTTTCCGGCTTAGGGATGCTGCATGCTCAGTCTTATGTTGGTCAGATGCCGCCCGCAAGCAGTTTGCAATCCGTCACTGTTCATGGCAGTGCCAATACAACGAATGGCTTAGATGGTACCTGGATAGCGGCTAACTTGCCAAATGGCAGCATTCCAACAAGACTGATGGGCGACGATGATTGGCGAGACCAGATACAGCCTTGTACGTTCTCTGAATCCATAAGATGCCTGCGGGTTGAATATGCTACAACCGGCTCCTACATGGGCGCGGTCATCTATGCATTGCATGTCTATGGCATGAAAGCAGCTGGTGAGGTAGTGAATGACGTCCTGTTCTTGGATGACGATGCGAGCGGAGATCCTGAATTTATCCGAGACCTTGATTTCGGTGACAGGCCGGAAGGAACCACGACAACGCACAGGATTAAACTTTACAACAGCAGTACGACAAAGACAGCGAATAATATAACGCTGTCCTTGATAGACCAGGATTTTCTGTTCAGTATGGACGAGGGTGTTACGTGGGTGACAGGGGCTACGATTACTTCCCTCCCTCAAGGAGCAGCAAGCGCAAGCATCATTGTTAAAAACACGATCCCGCCGCCAACGCAGATGCTCGGACCGAGGTCACCGAGAATTGAGGTACTGATAGGAAGCTGGTCATAGCATGGAGGTGAGATAATGCCAGATAGAATAAGGTTGATCGCACCTCAAGATCAAGCGATAACAAGCAGCTTGTCCTTGACCGCAAAATGGGTACGAACCTATGAAGAGTTGGTGAAAGCCGACTTCGATGAAGAGGGTGTGTTTACCCATGTTGTGACAAGAGAAGTTGAGATAGATCATGTACCGACCTTCATCGGTTTGCAGTTGGATGAAGATCCAAGCACTACGCCGAAAGGCTACACAAATGGCTCCGATGTCGTTCCGCTCATGACAGCGGCTACGACAGAAGGCGTAACGGTTAGTGACAGTGGGAATCTTGGCTCCGGCTATGAAGGTTGGAGAGCTTTTGACAACTCCCCGAACAGCAGATGGGCTATTGGCTCCACGTCCGGCATTTTGACCGTTGCCCTTCCTTCAGCAAAGAAAATTTCCGGATATACAATCAGGGCAAGAAATGATACGTACTTGATTGACAGCCCGAAAGACTGGACGTTTGAGGGCAGTAATGATGGTGCAAACTGGACGGTTCTGGATACACAGACTGGCCAGATTTCGTGGGCAATGAATGAACTGAAGACGTTCACCGTGGCCTATGCCAATGTCGCCTTGTACAGTTACTATCGGCTGAATGTCACCTCGAACCAGAGCGGAACGGACGTATCGTTTTCGGAAATGGAACTGCTCGAGGGCATCGGTTACGATTTTGATTTCTACACAACAGGAAACAGAGTCATTGGCCCTTTTGCACTCAGCGGCAGGGCCTATGGTGACGAGATAATTACGTGGGAGCTCGGGGATATGCCCACCGGAACGAGCATTGCGATTAGCTGTGCTTTGACCAGTGACTTGAATTCTCCAGGTTCGTATACACAATCAACGAACGGTGCTCAATGTCCGGTTATTGCTCAGAATGATGATGTGAATGGCAAATATATCTGGTTCAAGCAAACTTTGAACACGTCAGATATTACGAAAACACCCTCTCTGATGAAAATGGAAATGCAGCTCGTCCTTGATGCAGTTGCGAACATGACAATAGAAATAGACCGAACCGCTCAGTTTACAGGTTTACAGCATAGAACAACCACGGTTTCAGCTTTGCCATGTGGTGAACCGACAACGTTTTACCCGCAGGACGTGTATGACGGGTTCCTTTGCTGGAGAGCAAGGGCGGTCAATGCAACGCTGGGCATTGATACCGGATGGAGCCAGATTAACACGTTCAACTTGACTGGTGGACCATTTCCATTGCCCAGGTACATGTCGCTGCTTGAGAACATTGCCTTTGGGAAACCAATGGCGGCGAGAACTCTGGACTTGAAAGAGAACAGGGCTTTTGGAAAACCGAGAGACAAGCGAGCTCTGTACAATGTGTTCAATCGTGCGTTTGGAAAGCTGAGAGCAACGAGAGCCTTGTACAATCCGCTCAATGTTACGGATGATCCACCCTTCCCCTGGATTCAGTCGATTTCCGTTACCAGAGGTGAGCCCGGATCGATATTGACCTTGTATGGAAACGGCTTTGGTTACACGCATACGTCAGTAGATCTCAGTAATGTGAACAGGTACTTGAGAAGCTATGGTGGATTTGTCTATATTGGCACCAAGCTTTGCAGCGTACTGGAGTGGACTTGGGAAAAGATTGTGTTTCAGCTCCCGATGGATGCTGAGACCGGAAGCATAAAGGTTCAACTTACTGCTCCTGTAGTACAGAATAGCAACCTTATAGGCTTCGAGATCTATGAAGGGCTTCCGGCAGATGACATCGGCATTGAGCTGTTTGTTTGCGACAGGACCAACCCGAACATTATAGTAAGACAGCTGGACGGCGCGTTCAACAAGTCCTTCCAGATGCTCCAAAACAAACCCGGCAGTGGAAGCTTTAGTATCAGCCGATATGATGACACCGGTGGCGACAGGACGTACATTGCGGATGACAACTTGATTCTTGTTAAGCTTGACGGCAATCCATTATTCAAGTGGATCATAGAATCAAGGAAACCGAATTATGTTGACAGCGGCGAGAAACAGATCATTGAAGTAAGTGGCCGAGGTGTTCTGAATGTACTTAGCAGGGCTGTTGTGTACCCGGAAAATATGGGCACGCCTGCATTGGACAGGCCGTTCACAGGATCGGCAAGCAAGGTATTAAGGACCCTGCTCCTCGAAGCACAGAACCGTGGTGGCCTTGCTGGGGTAACGATTGACTGGCAAGATGACATGGATAGCCTGGGCAACCTGTTTACAGAGGACGTGAATTTAACTTTCCACGTCGGCACACCGCTCAGCGAGGTCGTGTCCAAATTTACCGATGGTCTTGGATACTTCGATATAGAAATGACACCAAACCTTGTGCTCAAGATTTATAAATCAAGGGGCATGGACCTTTACGACAAGGTAGTATACAGGCCGGGTCAGGCCATTCTTAGCCATCAGAATCAGAGTGATGCAACGCACTTGGTCAATGAAGTGTTGGTTGAGGGCGGCGACAAGTTGCTGGCGATCGCGACGAACTCTGTTAGTCAAACTGCGTATGGACGAAGAGAAGGGTACCTGTCTGCAAGCAACATTCAGTCCGGGCTGAGCGAGTATGGACAAGCATACCTGAGCCGAGCCGCTTTCCCGACCTGGGGGATACAAGGAACTGTAACGAAGTTCTACGATGACGAGGGAAACAGGCTGAAACCTTTCGAGTCCTACTTGATCGGTGATTGGATTGGCTGGAAGATTGCACCCGAAGGAACAGACGATGCCGGATTTGATGGCAAGGTGAGAGTTCGTGGGATCACAGTAAGTGAGAACGATGAAAACAGTGCCCTGGAATATACGTTGGAGCTACACAATATGATGCTGGAGCATGAGATTAAGCTGAACCAAAAGGTTGAGCGCATGTCGCAGTTCAGCGGCTCTGATGTGCTTGCAGTGCCTCCATCAAGCAGTGGCACGTACTCCGAATCCGAGATAAATACCATCCTTGCAACAAAGGCAAACACGAACCACTTACACACCAATGTTTACTCAGAGACCGACCATGTTCATGATTTCTTAGAATTAACGGATACGCCTGACAGCTATTTAGGGCAAGGAACTAGAGTAGTGGCTGTCAAAGCGGATGGTAGCGGTCTTGAATTTGTGCCTGGCGGCGGTGGAAGTGCACTTGGTGGTTGCTTGGCATGGGTGACGTTCAATGGGATTACAAATGCTAATGCCACCGGAACCTATGCACAAAGCGGAACAACCGTAACGGTAACCCTGACAGGACACGGCCACAAAATTGGGCACATGATCTACTCTGATATAACTTCCGGCACAGGAGTGGATGGCGCATATAAAATTACTGAGGTAACAGCTGACACCTTTAAATACACGGCAGGAACCTCTTTGACAACGAGTGGAAACATTACGCTAAGAAGATGCGCCATCAGAAGGGGGGCTGGCATTCATACCGTTTCGGATATTGGAACCGGTTATTATGCTGTCAACTTTGCCAATGAGCTGATCGATGCGAATTATGCGTTCTGCGCAAATGCCTGTGAACCAACTGCAACGTCGGCAAATACAGCTGTGGCAGCCTCAGATCCTGCTGAAATTACCAATTTATTCATCGGACTGACATGCGAGGACCTCGACGGAGGGTACATCGACTGTCCTGTAGTCTCACTATCTATATTTGGATAGCTGACAAAAATACAAGTTGCTTAGGGAGCCTTCTGGCTCCTTTTTATTTTAAATCGAGGAGGATTAAAGAATGAAAGACATTGTTAACACGATTCAGATTGTAATTGCCGCTGCAGGTGCCTATATCGGGTATTTCTTAGGCGGCTGGGATGGGTTCTTGTATGCTTTGGTGGCATTTGTCGTTATCGACTACCTAACAGGAGTCATGGTGGCCATCCTGGAGAAACGGCTATCAAGCGAGGTGGGCTTCAGAGGAATCTTCAAAAAGGTTCTGCTATTTTCACTAGTTGCAATTGGCCACATCATTGATTCAAAGCTTATTCAAACCGGAAGCGGAATAAGGACGGCTGTCATCTTCTTCTATTTATCTAATGAAGGAATCAGCATTATTGAGAATGCCGCTAAAATTGGCCTGCCTATCCCAGATAAGCTCAGGTCAGTGTTGAAACAGCTTAACAAGGAGGACAATAAAAATGAATCTGCATAAACTCATTCTGACAAACAACGCCTGCTACAAAGCAGGAAAAACCATCGTACCAAAAGGTATTATGGTGCATTCCACCGGGGCGAACAACCCATATCTGAAACGCTATGTAGGGCCGGACGACGGTCTTCTGGGTAAAAACCAGTATAACAATCACTGGAATCAGGACCAGCCAGACGGCCGTCAGGTCTGCGTCCACGGATTCATCGGTATGCTGGCTGACGGAGGCATCGCCACCTATCAGACGCTACCGTGGAATCACAGAGGCTGGCATGCCGGAGGTGCAGCAAACGATACACATATCGGCTTTGAAATCTGCGAGGACGGTCTGACCGATGCCTCGTATTTTAATGCCGTTTACAAGGAAGCCGTGGAACTTTGCGTCTATCTCTGCAAGCAATACGGACTTACCGAAAAGGAAATCATCTGCCATTCGGAGGGTAATAAACTTGGAATTGCCAGTAACCACGGCGATGTCATGCACTGGTTTCCGAAGCATGGAAAATCGATGGATACCTTCCGTGCTGATGTAAGAACCGGTCTTGCTGCCGTCGAGTCGACCGTGGCGAAGAAATACTACCGCGTCCAACTTGGAGCGTTTTCTGTCAAGACGAATGCCGATGCCCTTCTCAAGAAGGTCAAGGCGGCAGGCTTCACGGATGCTTTCATTAAATACAGCGAGTAACTACAGAGCAATGCCTATCGAGAGATTCGTCTTTCGGTAGGCATTATTTTTTTTACTGTTTTTCGTTCATTCGTCCGCTTTCTGTCCTGGGACTATTAGAGGGTGATGATTGATAGGTTCCCTCGGAAAGAGGTCGAGATGATGAATGTGACAAAGTTGGAAAACGCCCATTCCATTCAATATAAGGCTGAGAAGATCACGGAGGGTGCGCTTCAGAATGAGCATGATTATTTGGTAGCCATGAAGATTACAAAAAAACTCTTAGAAAAAGGCCTTATTTCTCAGGACGAATACGATAAGATAATGGCCAAAAATCGCGAAACCTTTCCTCCTCTTTTAGCCGAGATACTGACATAAAAGACTTGATAAATAAGGCTTTTAGAGTGATGTATAGTACGGAAGGAAAGGAGGTTGAGACAATGAAACGGATAACAAAGATTGCAGCAGACGAAAAGCTGCAGAAAAAACTGCGGGTTGCAGCTTATGCTCGCGTTTCAACAGATAGTCGCGAACAACTCGTTAGCTTGGAAGCACAAAAAAGTCATTATGAAACCAGCATTAAAAGTAATCCCAACTGGGAGTACGTTGGACTTTACTACGACGAGGGCGTCTCCGGCACAAGCATGGCAAAGCGTGGTGGACTTAGCAAAATGCTTGATGATTGCGAAGCCGGTAAGATTGATTTCATCATTATCAAATCCATCAGCCGATTTGCCAGAAATACCACAGAGTGCCTTGAAGCGGTTAGAAAGTTGATAAAGCTGAAAGTGTTCATTTACTTCGAGAAAGAAAATATCAACACCGGAGACATGGAGAGTGAGCTGCTGCTCACAATATTTAGCAGCCTTGCGGAAAGCGAGTCGGTTTCCCTTTCGGAGAATGAAAAATGGTCCATTGAGAAGAGATTCCAAAACGGAACTTACATTATTGCTTCTCCGCCATACGGTTACAAAAACGAGGATGGCTTGATGGTGATCGATGAAGATGAGGTTGAGGTAGTCAGGTACATTTTTTCAGAGTGTTTAGCTGGTAAAGGTGGACATTTAATCGCTAGAGCGCTTAATGAAAAAGGCATCCCAACCAGGAAAAAAAGAGAATGGACATCTGGGACAGTGCTATCGATTCTTCGGAACGAAAAGTATAAAGGCGATGTGCTTTTCCAAAAAACATTTACTGATGACACGTTCGCCAGGCACATCAATAATGGTGAGAAGAACCAATACTACATTGCCGAGCATCACGAAGCTATTATTACTGCTGAAGATTTTGATTTAGTACAGTCGATGATCAAAAGGCGCTCCAATGAGATGAAAATTCAGACGGGTGAAGGAAAGTATCAAAACCGCTACCCGTTTTCTGGCAAAATAATTTGCGGCGAATGTGGTGCCACTTGGAAAAGAAGAACGCATACTAAATCAAAAGTACAATACTTCGCTTATGCGTGTAAAACACATATTAAAAGAGTAGACCAGTGCAGCATGCAATTCATCCGCGAAAGAAATATTGAAATAGCTTTCTTGAATATGATCAACAAGCTGGTATTTTCTAAGAAAGTGTTATTGCAGCCTTTGCAAACAAGCCTAAAAGACCTCAACCAGGGAGAAGTGCTGGCGCGACTTGATAAATTGGATGTGGCTCTTGAAGACAATTTGAACAAGAGGCAAAAGATAACGGAGCTGTTTGCTAAGGAATATCTTGAAACGGCGGTTTTCAATGAGCAGAACTTAGGTCTTCTTGCTGAAGCTAAACAGATCAGTGATGAAAAAGAAACACTTTACGCTTCGCTCGCTCATGAGCACGAGCACCTGGAAGCCCTCAATAAACTCATCAAGTACATCAATACCGTGGGTACTCTTAAAGAATTCGTTGAAGCTGCGTTTGTAGAGCATGTAGAGTACATTATCGTGTTCAAAAGATTTGAAATTGGCTTTGTGCTTAAGTGCGGATTAACATTGAGAGAAAGGTTGTGAGACGATGGCAATACCATATGGATATAGAAATGAGAAAGGAAAAGCTATCATAAATGAAGAACAAGCAGAGCAGGTTCGGATGATTTTCAAGGGTTATTTATCTGGCCTTGCCTACGTAGCAGCAGCTGAAGCGGTTGGACTTAAGCTTAATCACCCGAGTGTAAAGAGAATCCTGCAAAATAAACGCTACCTTGGTGACAAGTATTATCCGGCAATTATTGATCAGGAGACTTTTGAAAGAGCAGAAGCAGAACGGTTCAATCGGCAGCGGAAATTGGGCAGAATATTTCCAGATAAGCCGCAAGAAGAATGTAAGCCAGCAACGAAATTTATCATGCCCAAAGTAGGAAAGATTTTCAATGATCCATTCAAGCAGGCTGAGTACGCTTACAGCTTGATCGAAAGTGAGGTGGAAAAATGATTTCACTTGCGAGCAATGTAACTGTCATTCCGGCAAATAAAATGGTAGGAACGCAAAAGGCAACCGATCAAAAGCAGAAAACCAGAGTTGCTGCGTACTGCCGGGTCAGTACGGACAGCGAAGAACAGGAAACGAGCTACGACGCACAGATTCTGCATTACACCTCATACATCGAAAGTCATCCGGATTGGGTACTAGCCGGAATTTATGCGGATGACGGCATCTCGGGAATGAATGCGAAAAAACGTGATGAGTTTCAGCGCATGATCAACGACTGCCATGACGGCATGATTGATATGGTGATTACCAAGTCCATCAGCCGCTTCGCTAGGAACACGGTCGATTGTCTGAATTACACCAGAGCCCTTAAGAACAAGAATATAGGCGTTTATTTTGAAAAGGAAAATATCAACACGCTAGATGCCAAGGGTGAGGTGCTGATGACCATCATGGCCTCCCTTGCGCAACAGGAAAGTGAATCCTTATCAGCTAACGTCCGCTTAGGTTTACAGTTCCGCTACCAACAAGGAAAGGTGCAGGTCAACCACAACTGGTTCCTGGGCTACACCAAGGACGAAGACGGACACCTCATCATTGATCAGGAGCAGGCGGAAGTCGTAAAACGAATCTACTGCGAGTACCTAAGTGGCAATAGCCTTTTGAAGATAAAAAGATCACTTGAAGCCGATGGCGTTCTAAACGGAGCTGGACGAGCAAAATGGCATGAAACCAATATCAAGCAGATCCTGACCAACGAGAAATACATCGGCGACGCATTGCTCCAGAAAACCTACACTGTGGATATTCTTGAAAAGAAGCGTGAAGCAAATAAAGGTCAGGTCCCCAAGTATTATGTGGAAAATAGCCATGAAGGGATTATTCCCAAAGACATCTTTTTAAAGGCCCAGGAGGAAATCGCAAGACGCGCAAACCTCACAAAAGGCGCTACACAGCACAAACGAGTCTACAGTGGCCGATATGCACTTTCTGGGATGGTATTTTGCGCACATTGCGGGGATATTTACCGCCGAATCAAATGGAATAACCGAGGTTGCAAGTCTACGGTTTGGCGCTGCGTCAGCAGAGTTGATAAAGACGGACCTGATTGCACTGCAAGGACAGTACGAGAAGAACATCTTCATGAAGTGGCGGTTGCGGCAATCAACGGAGCGTTTCGTGAAAAAGAAAACATCCTGCCGCTTTTAATTGAAAATATTGAAAGTAGCCTTGAAGAAAATACTGATGATCGCATTAAAGAGGTTGATGAACAAATAAAAATACTCCAGCAGGAGCTTTTAGCAACAGCCAGTAACAAGAACGCTGGCGATGAGCTTGGCATGGAAATAAGAAGGCTTCGCGAGGAGAAGCAGGCTATCCAGGCTAAGGATGCTTCACGCCAAGATCGGAAGAAACGAATCGATGAACTTATTGCTTTTCTCGAAGAGCTACCTTGCGAACTTACCGAATATGATGAGCAATTTGTAAGGACGCTCATTGATAAGATAATCGTCTTTGATAACCATTTTATTGTGGAATTTAAGTCTGGAATCGAGATCGAAATTAACGAATAATCTGTAACATAATTCTACCCGCAGCTCTTTTTATTGAGTTGCGGTTTTTTCTATCGCTTGAGTGTAAGCACTTCAGCTTTTTATTATAGGTATTGTAATATCCGTTACAAGTGATATAATTAAGGTAACGGATATTACAAAGGGGGGGCATGTGGTGAAAATAGACTGGCTCGTTTTAAATTACAATCTTCCCACTGAACCATCAAGACATAGGGTTGCTATATGGAGAGGGCTTAAAAAAATTGGGGCTATGAATATTCAACAGTCCATGTGGCTACTACCTAACAATGAAGAAAATTATCTGGCTTTACAGAAAATATCTCAGGATATCGAATCCAATGATGGGGAATCTCTTTTGATGAAAAGCATTTTTTTTGAAGAGAAACATGAAGAACGAGTGATTTCACTTTTCAATAATATTCGAGATGAAGAATATATGGAATTAATTAGGGAATGTGAAAAATATTTAAAAGAGATTGAAAAAGAAATTGCCATAGAAAAGTTTACATTTCCCGAGCTTGAGGAAGAAGAAGCGGAATTTGAAAAACTGTTTTCATGGTATAAGAAGATACAAGCAAGAGATTTGTTTAATTCTTCTAACCAAAATGAAGCTATAGAAATAATAGATAAAATTAAAAAGGCATTTGAGAATTACAGCGAAATGGTATGTCAAAGAAATATTATGGAGCAGGAAATGCAAATTGAAAAAGGTGATTTATAGATGTGGAATGTATTTTTCTTAGGTTTAGTCAGTTTTTTTGCGGATATTAGCGCAGAAATGGTATATCCAATTATCCCTCTGTATTTAACATCTGCTTTTGGAGCGACTCCAGCATTGATAGGTGTTATTGAAGGAATTGCAGAAAGTCTTGCAAGTCTGTTAAAAGTATTTAGCGGGTATATCACGGATAAATATAATAAAAAAAAGCCGATTGCTTTTTTGGGATATGCAACCGGACTTATTTACAAAATAGCGTTAATTGCCGCAAGTTCATGGGGCGGTATTCTCGGTGCAAGGGTCATTGATAGAATTGGAAAAGGAATTAGAACAGCTCCGAGAGATGTAATGGTATGTGAAAGTGCAGACAGTAACCGTATGGGGACAGCATTTGGTATTCATAAAGCGTTGGATATGGCGGGATCTGCAATTGGAATATTAATAGCCTATCTATTGCTTTCAAGTGCTAATGGAGCTTTTGATTATAAGAATCTATTCCTTATTTCAATAATTCCGGCTTTATTGAGCCTTGCAATGTTCCCTTTAATTAAGGAAAAGAAAGAACAACGGATTATAAAAGAACGCGAACCGTTTTGGAAGAATGTGAAAAAACTTGATGGACAGTTGAAGCTATATTTACTAGTGGCATTTTTGTTTACGCTGGGGAATTCATCTAATGCATTCTTGCTGCTACGAGCCAAGAGCGTAGGCTTTAACGATACATCAGTTATTTTACTTTACTTCATATACAATATAACTGCATCCTTGCTTGCAATTCCATTAGGAAAAAGATCAGATCAAGTAGGAAGAAAACGGCTGTTAGTTTCGGGTTATATAGTTTTTGCCGCAGTTTATATGGGCTTTGCTTTTGCTTATAATAAAGCATTCATGATTGCACTCTTTGTTCTCTATGGTGTTTATACTGCTATGATTGCAGGTGTAGAAAGAGCATTTATAGCGGAAATTTCTCCCCAAGAACTAAAGGGCACTATGCTCGGTTTGCATTCTACAATTGTCGGGATCGCGTTGCTACCTGCAAGTGCTATTGCAGGTGTTTTATGGACTTCTTTTGGAGCAGAGATCCCCTTTGTATTTGGTGCTTGTTTGTCATTAGCAGCGGCATTTGTGCTTATTATTCTAATGAAAGGTGGCAGACATGCGCGCGAAGCGTGTTGATATATTCCTTTGAATGGGCATTTGTGAAAAAGCTCAAAACTATTGACATGTTCCCACAAACAGAAAAATCGTTGAAATGTTACCGCATACCTCGAATACGCTAAATTGCTTGTTGAACAGTTTCCTCAATCGTAAGATATGAAATTGGCAATCTGACATCGGTTGGCAAAACTCCGGCCACGTTGAAGTCGTAACACTGCTTGTGAAGGAGTAAAACGACTGAAGAAGCAGATGTACGACTCATGTCAGGAATGCCCAAGAGCACTAGCGAAGCGAAGTGAGATTGGGAGCATTCTACGGCGGAAGTCGTACTGAAGAAGAAGTGTTACAAATTCAGAAAATTTTACTTACACCAAAAAAATTTAAATGATAAAATATTATTAACAAGGCAAAACATTGAAAAGCGCAGTCCTGACAACATAGGCTCAGTTGTTAGGACGCGCGTTTTTTTAATTCAAGCCAAAAAAATGTGGAGGAAGGAAGCATGTATAATATCAACGATTACATTATGTACGGGAAAACAGGAGTATGCCAGGTGACTGGAATTGAGAAGGGCAAGCTAACAGGCGATGTAGAACGGGAATATTATGTACTGAAGCCTTTGAATAGTGACACCATTATAAAAACGCCTATTAACAATGATAAAATAAATATGAGGCAAGTGGTATCCAAGGCAGACGTACTAGCTTTTATTGATTCAATGGCAGAAGGAGATCCTGTCTGGATCAAGGATGACAGATCTAGATTTAAAGAGTTCGAATCCAAGCTCAATGCAGGCTCTTGTCTGGAGTGGATGGAAATAATCAGGTCGATTTATTTAAAAGAGAGAGATCGCCGGAGTGATCGAAAGAGCATTTCTCCGAGAGATCGTGACATATCAAAAGAGGCAAAGCGCCTTCTTTACGAGGAGTTTTCGCTGTCTCTTGGAATCCCTCAGGAGGATGTGGAAAACTTTATAATTAACAGAATAGGCAATAAATAATTGCAGCGGGCCATTCAAGCATAGATTTAGGCGGAATTGGGTATAAAATATGAATGCAAATTAAAAACATAAATTAATTTTGAAAATAGACTTTTACGATGAAGATAATTGGAGGACACCATGAAAAAAGTATTTTTCTATGACACGCCAATTGGCCGGATTGGAATAGCCGAAAACGGCAAGGGTATAACGGATGTTTTTTTCGCCGTCGACAGCCCAAAGGATTCGGTATTAGAGGAAACAGAGCTGCTAAATGAGGCCGGAAAGCAGCTTGTTGATTATATTGCGGGCAAACGTAAAGATTTTGAACTGCCGCTTAGCCCGGAAGGCACAGAGTTTCAAAAGTTGGTCTGGGAAGCATTAAGAACAATCCCATATGGTGAAACCAGGACTTACAAGCAAATTGCAGAGCAGATCGGGAATCCAAAAGCTTGCAGAGCGGTGGGCATGGCAAACAACAAAAATCCGATTTCAATAATAGTTCCCTGTCACAGAGTAATAGGGTCAAATGGAAGGCTTGTAGGATATGGCGGCGGAATAGAATTGAAGAAAAAGTTGCTAGAATTAGAAAACAACTCCTCTGAAATGTCACAATTATAACGATTTGAGCCTGTTCAACAGGAGTGAATGCGGTGTTGGAATCAATATCCATCCCTGGAACTATTCAAAGAGTATTATTTTAATTTTTATAAAATTGTGAAAAAATACGTGAAGTTGATGTTCTAAAATGGTATAATCAAATAAAGCATATCATTCACAGATATGCTCTAATTTAAAATGCAATAATTTCTAATATAACAATTTTCGGAGGAGTGGTGTTATGAGTAAACCAGTTGTTTCAGCGCATTTTGCATCAAGAAAACCATCGGATGTTAGATTGGCTCAGATGAAATACGATGAACGTAAGGTTAAGCCGCAGGAAGTTATCAACGTCGGCATTGGAAACGTTTCCCTACCTACAAACCCAGCAATGCAGAAGAGAATGTTTGAACTTGATGCTCCTGAAAGTCCATTTTCCAAAGGCGTTATAAGATATACAGGTACTGCGGGCACTCCAGAGTGCCAGGAGGCATTTAAAAACATACTAAGATGCCAAGGTTACGACACAAGCAAACTGCACGTTGCGGTTACAGATGGCGGATCTTCTGGTATGGAGCTGCTTCTTGTTGGCGTTTGCGGACCTGCAGGCACTGACGAGCAACCGCTTATGATGATCGATCCAGCCTATACGAACTATATATCTTTCGCAGAAAGAATAGGCAGAAAGACTGTTTCTGTAAAGCGTCACATGGGCGAAGACGGAAAGTTCAATCTTCCTGAAATGGATAAGATAGAAGAGGCTATCAAAAAGCACAACCCAGGCGCGCTTCTAGTTATTCCATACGACAACCCTACGGGACAGCTTTATTCATTTGAAATGATGAAGGATCTTGCAGAGCTTTGCGTTAAATACAACATGTGGATGATCAGCGACGAGGCATATCGTGAGCTCTACTACGATAAAAACAAGGACCTTATAAGCATCTGGAACATTAGCGATGCTGAGGTGCCAGGTATAGAGGGAAGAAGAATAAGCCTTGATACTGCTTCGAAGGTATGGAATGCTTGCGGCTTGAGAATAGGCGCGCTTATAACTGACAACGACGAATTCTATGACCGCGCAGTTGCTGAATACACTGCAAACCTTTGTGCAAACGCTATCGGCCAGTATATATTCGGCGCACTGGCTCATCAAACAAAAGAAGAAATTGCAGCATGGTCTAAGGAAATCCGCGATTACTATGAAGAATTGATAATGAAGGTGTATAATGGACTTAAGGAGCAGGAGCCTAAATTGATAGTTTCCAGCCCTGACGCGTCGATATATTCTGTAATAGATGTAAGAAACGTAGTAAAACCAGGATTCGATTGTATTGACTTTGTACTTTACTGTGCTCAGGAAGGCTCTGCTGTTATAGACGGCGTAGAAACAACACTTCTTGTTGCACCTATGAGAGGCTTCTATGAGAATGTAGCAGGCGAATACAATCCAGGAACAACTCAGTTCCGTATCTCGTACGTTGAAACACCAGAGAAAATGGCAAAGGTGCCTGAACTGTTCGTTAAGCTGCTTAGACAATACGAGGCTCAAAGAGCATAGTCTTGTAACATATGAAATAAGAATTATGGCCCCCTGCAGTTGATCTGCAGGGGGCTTTTTATGGAAAAAAGGCAGGAAAATATTTTTTTAAAAAAAAAAATTCATACCATGCAAATGCCACAGACTTTGAAAACAGAACTATAGAATTAATTTGAATTATAAGAATAATTTATATTTTGGTATTTTTTGTTTTTCATCCGGCTACAATCTATGATATACTTGTCAATGGCAAAGCGTTATTTGTGGGGATAACGTTTGCATATATAGCACATAGAGCTTGTGTGCTTGCAATCATTCTTATCATATCCAATTTATCATTTAGGAGGAAAGACATTGAAAAATCTACTTAACAAATGGAATCAACTCAGCCTTGTTAAAAGGATAATAGTAGGCCTGCTCATAGGTATTATCCTTGCAGTAGCTATTCCTGAAACAGCACAACCGGTAGTGATTTTCGGAGCATTGTTTGTAGGTGCTCTAAAAGGCATTGCACCTGTACTAGTATTTTTCTTGGTAATGTCGGCCATATCTCAGCACAAGAGCGGACATGAAACAAACATGAAGTCAATAGTTGTACTTTATCTGCTTGGAACATTCCTGGCTGGACTTACTGCAGTTGTCGCAAGTTTCGTATTTCCAGTTACACTTACTCTTGCTACAGGAGCTGCAGCTGGAGACATAGCACCTCCAGGGGGCGTTTCGGAAGTTTTAAAGGCGCTTCTTATGAATGTTGTCGACAACCCAATCAAAGCGCTTTTCAATGCCAACTATATAGGCATACTTGCTTGGGCTCTAGTTCTTGGCCTTGCCCTTAGAAATGCCGCAGACTCCACAAAGACTCTCATAAGCAATTTCTCGGATGCTGTATCCCAAATGGTAAGATGGGTTATAAACTTTGCACCGCTTGGAATAATGGGTCTTGTATTCGAGTCAATAGCTACTAACGGAATAGGAACGCTTCTAAGCTACGGACAACTTCTAGCTGTTCTTCTTGGTTGCATGGCTTTCGTTGCACTTGTTGTTAACCCGATAATAGTTTTCGTTAACATCCGTAAGAATCCATACCCACTAGTTTTCAAATGCCTTAAGGACAGCGGAATAACAGCATTCTTTACTCGTAGCTCTGCTGCAAACATACCTGTTAACATGAGCCTTTGCGAAAAGCTGGGCCTAGACAAGGATACTTATTCTGTATCAATCCCGCTAGGAGCCACAATCAACATGGCAGGCGCAGCCGTTACAATATCAGTGCTTACGCTTGCTGCAGTAAACACACTTGGAATACAGGTGGACATCGGAACAGCCATCATACTAAGCGTACTTTCTGCAGTATGTGCTTGCGGCGCTTCAGGCGTAGCTGGCGGATCGCTGCTGCTTATCCCACTTGCATGCAGCCTTTTCGGAATACCAAATGACATAGCAATGAAGGTAGTCGGAGTTGGATTCATAGTTGGAGTTCTGCAAGACTCTTGTGAGACAGCACTGAACTCATCTACTGACGTTCTGTTTACGGCAACTGCTGAATTTGCGAAGTGGCGTAAAGAAGGAAAAGAAATCACTATCGATGAAAAGGTAGCTTAACAGCAATATTAAAAAGAAATATAAAACCCAAGAAGTCCTCTATCCGTAGACTACAGGTCCGCGATACAGGGCTTCTTTTTTGCGTGGTGCTGCGCATTTGCACGAGTTATCAAATAGTGATATATTAAAATTATCGATAAACGCAGTAAAAACTATATAATCTCAAGGATGTGAATATTATGGCAGTTAAGAAGGCAGTATATTTCTTTTGCATGGATTCCACAAAGGACGAGGTTGCGCCGCTTGTCTTTGAAAAGTCAAGTGAAATTCTCAAACTTTCAGAAACCGGCATGGAGGTGGACGCTTATCCTGTCTTGGAATACAAAGATGGGGACGGAAACATCATATATTATGTCAGGACGAGCACGGTCATATGCATGGACTATGGGAGGTATCTCCCTGAAATAAAAGAAAAATTCTCTGACTGCGATCTGGCAGTAATGGTCAACTGGCATGGGGGAGGCAACGCTCCCGATAAAGTCATATGCATACATACTGTAGGGGATGTCAGCTCGGGGGTTTTCGGAAAGAGCGAGCCTGTTATGTCTACAAATCTGGCAAGAGCATTGGAGAGACACAGGCAAGTCCTCGAGCTTGATGATTTCAAGGTCACAACAGAGGCCACGCATTGGTCGGGAGTAGTCTATGGCGGAAAAGTCGAGTGGATCGACGAATACAAGGTGCCTTTCCTGGATGTGGAAATCGGAAGCACATCAGAAAGCTACAACAACCCTGCAGCCGTTGAGGTGATTGCCAGAGCGCTGATTGAAGTTTTCGTGGAATCAGCGGAATATCCGACTATCCTCTATATGGGCGGCATACATTTCGAGGACACGATAACAAATGCTGTGCTTCACCCGACGCATCCGGTGTCGCTAACGCACATACTGCCGAGCCGCTGGCTTGAAAATGAAATGTATACAGGTGAAGCAGGGATGTCACATCTTATGGACTGCATAAACTCCATAAAGGGAGGCGTGCAGGGAATAGTGATACATGAGAAGCTGGGCAGGGAACAAAGAGAACTTGCAGCCGCTTTGTCAGAAAGGCTGGGAGTGCCCCTTGCCAAGCGAAAGGCCCTCAAGTTGCCTGAGAACACAGAGTTTTATGCTGGAAAATAACTCGAAAAAATCACAATATAATCATGCGTTTTAGTTTTATATAATGACTAGGGAATGCCCGCTGCAGGGGTGTTCCCTTTTTGCTTGGATTGTTTTTCAAAATATATATTGGGTAATGTTAAGATAGAGGATGATAAAGGGAACATATTTTGACTACAATTGCTTCATTGGGGTGGAGGAGGTTAATTATGAACGAGAGGAATCTTTTCGGAAAGTTAGGCGGTTTGATTTTGTCTATCGCATTAATGCTTTCTCTTTATTCGGCAAATAACAATGCTTATGCTGCTTCAACATTCAATGATGTATCGGGCCACTGGGCGGAGTCTTATATCAATGAAGCCGTAAGCCAGGGCTTCATTAAGGGATATCCGGATGGAAGCTTCAAGCCTGATGCGCAGGTATCGCGGGCTGAATTTGTGAGCATGACAAACAGGGCTCTTGGCAATTCAGGCTCGGCGAGCATATCATTCTCTGACGTATCACGCGGTGACTGGTACTATGAGGATGTCGCCAAAGCAGTGCAATCTTCATATGTCCAGGGCTATAACGACTCGACATTCAAGCCGGGCAGGTCAATAACAAGACAGGAGGCCTGCGTTATGATATCGAAGTTTGTCCCCACTTATGGAGAGAGCGGACGTCTCCAGAATTTCCCCGACTATAAGTCTATTGCCAGCTGGGCATATACTGCTGTGTCTAAGGTTAATGGAAAGGGGTATATCAGCGGATACGCTGATGGCAAGATTCATCCGCTGGACAACCTGACTCGTGCCCAGGCAGCTAAGATAATAAGCGAAATAATCGATGAAGAAAAAATAGTGTCATCCGATACTGTTGTCAGAAAGGATGGAACTAAGCTTTCGGGAACAATATATTCCAATGATGTGACGATTGACGAGGATCTCGGCGACGAGAGTGCTTCAATAGACAATTGCGTAATACTCGGAAGCCTGAATGTGCAGGGTGGGGGAGACGACACTATAACAGTGAACAACTCCAGAATTGCCAAGGCCGTAGTCGACAAATCTGATTCGAGTGTAAGGCTGTTGGCAAAGGGAGAAACTACAATTGCGAGAGCAGAAGGCTCAGAGGACTTCATTCTTCAGACCTCAAGCCTTACAGGAGGAGATTATGGAGTCGGTTTTGAAAAAGTAGGCATATCCGGCTCTGCGCAGGCGGTGCTTAGGGGAAGCTTTCCGTATGTATCAATAGACGGTTCTTATGCCAACGCCAAGCTTGAGACAGGCACAATAAATGAGCTTTATGTATCATCTGATGGGAGAAGATCAGACATAACAGTGGAAAGCGGAGCGACAGTTAAAACCGCGAAGATTTATGCGGAGTCGTATTTCCATGGCGAAGGAACAATTTCGAGCATGCTGGTTTATTCAAGGGGTATCACATATGAGACAAAGCCTAGGTCTTGGACAATTGGCACAGGAGGCTCGACGCCAACTCGGACTGAGCCTGAGCTGTCAATGAAGTTCAATCCCCAAAATGCCGAAACCGGCGTGTATTTGGACACAAAGATTACAATTAAGTTCAGCACGGCTATGAGAAAGTACAACGGCAATGCAATAACGGCATCAGACATAAAGGATATTGTGACACTCAGGAAGGGCTCATCTACGGGAGCGTCAGTTGACTACAGCGCTACTATAAACACAGCAAAGGACCTCATAACAATAACGCCGTCTTCAAACCTGACCAGCAACACAAAATATTACATCCAGGTAGAGGAAGACACAATGAGGGATGAATACGGCAACTACAACGATGCAGAATCGAGCTACTTTACATCGGGAGACGCCACTGAAAAGCTTACTATAATTTTCTCTCCTGCAAACGGAGCAACAGGCGTTTCGATTGATACAGATTCATTTACAATCACATTCTCAGACAGAGTCGTAAAATATGACGGAAGCTCTATAACATCGAGCACAGACAGATATCTAAGGGACAGCGTTGTTGTATTCCAGGAGGGCGGCAAAGCCGTCAGCACGAGCAGCTATGCGGTTTCGATAAACAGCACACGCAGGGTGATTACAATAACTCCTGATTTCGACCTCTCACTCAACACAAGATACTATGTGGGTATAAAATCGAACACCCTCAAAACCGAAGGTGGAACGGCTGTGACATCAGCAGGGGCCACATGGACCACGGCTGGGGCACCTGCTCTAAGCAGTATCAGTGCCATGTCTCATCAGAATTCAATAGATTTTAAGGCCACGCCTAGCGTGAATGGCACTATGTATGCTGTTGCTGTAGATACAGGCGCGGTTGCGCCGGATGCGGCGGCAATCAAAAATGGAAAGGATGGCTCGGGAAATGCGGCTGCAGCATCTGCAAGCTCTGGCGTGACGGCTGCAAATGCCAAAACGCTCAGTCTTTCCGGACTTGCAACGGACACACAGTACAAAATATACGCAGTGCTATATGATGGAAGCGGCAATATATCCAACGTGGCTAGTGTTACAGAGACTACAATGCCCCTGCTGCTTAAGAGCTTGACGATAGTTCCTGTAATAGACGGCGGAAAGAATGTACTTGCCGGCTTTGAACCGGAAAAAACAGCATACAACAATATTTACGTGCCTTTCGGAACTGATGCGGTAGACGTCACGGCAGCTGCAAATGCGGATTTATTTGTCGGCACAATTTCAATCAACGGCAAAGCCAGCTCGGCGACAGTCAGAGTGCCTCTTGTCAATGGAAGGGTGACAATCACTGTAAATATTCAGGAAACAGGAAAAAGTTCCGTAATATATACTGTTACATTGATAGAGGCAGGGAGCGCTGCTTTGGATTCCATGACAATCAACGGAGATTCATATAATCCGGGAACCAGCTATATGTTGGAGTCATACGACACCACGTCTGTCATAGTTAATATAGTTCCGGAAGACTCGGATGCTACCATATTGATTGATGGCTATCAGATCAAAAATGGAGAAGACACTACTCTGAACATGAGTGCTGCAACGACGTCGATAAGCTTTAGGATACGCTCATCCGACGGTTCGCTAACAAAATCCTACGCAATAAACTTCACCAGACCACCAGCGCCTGAAGAGTAGAAAAAGAGGACGCCATGTTATTGGCGTCCTCCTATATCTTTTGAAGAAAAAGGCTTTCGATTAAGTCGACTGCCCCTTTGATTTGTGTAAAGTCGAATTGAGGTATGTCTTTTTTTAATGGAGTGTCTGTAATAATCGCAAATAGCTCGTCGTCCCTAGAGCATAAGTCCTCGGACACTTCCTTTCTGAAGACCTCCAGCTTTGGCTTGTTTTCCCGCTTGTATCCTTCTGTTATTATTATATCCACGTTGCTTATTCTCTTAATGACATCATCAAGGCTATACTCCTCTTCTACACGCTCAATAATTGCAAGCTTTTGGGGAGAAGATATGGCGACGATATCTGCTCCCGCCTGTGCGTGTTTCCAGGTGTCTTTGCCCGGCTTGTCGATTTCGAAGCCATGGACATCGTGCTTTATTGTGCAAACTCGATAGCCTCTTGCTTTTAATTCCTTTATAATATCGCACAGCACCGTGGTTTTTCCTGTGTTGGACTGCCCTGCAACTATTGAAATAGCGGGGATCATAGCTCCTCCTCCAAGTGATTGAGCAGCTCAACTGTTATCCTGTCGCCTTTTTTATAGGGACCTGAGCCGCCGGGCACAAAAAACAGTGAGTTCATGCCTGTCAGACCTGATAAAACTCCGGGACTGTGCTTTTCGGGAAGTATGGTAAAATATGAATCGCCTTTTTTGTACGTAAAAGCCGACACATACCTGTTTTGACCTCCTACCTTGTTGAAATCGTTCTCAAGTATTGAATTCACCTTCATAAGGTTGTTTTTGGTTTTTCCCATTTGTCTTAATATCGCAGGTCTTACGAATATCTCAAAGGTTATATATGCTGCGGCCGGGTTGCCGGATAATCCAAATAAAAGCTTGTTTCCATGTTTTGCAGCCACAATAGGTGTTCCTGGCTTCATTTTAGCTTTCCAGAAAAGAATTTCAGCGCCCGCTTCCTGGAAAGCTTCTTTGATTATATCGGCATCGCCCACGGAGGCTCCTCCGGTTGTAATCACCATGTCAGCCCATTCAAGAGCAGATATAAGCATTTTTTTTGTTTCATCAACGTTATCCTTGCAAATACCTAGCATTACAGCTTCTCCACCCAGCCTTCGCACGTGGGCGGCTATTACGTAGGAGTTGCTGTTTCTTATTTTGCCATCTTGCAATTCCTGGTCTATGTCCAGAAGTTCGTCCCCTGTGGCAAAGATAGCTATCTTGGGCTTTCTGTACACCTTCACAATAGTTTTACCCAAAGAAGCCAAAACACCAATTTCTGCCGGCCCCAGGGTTATCCCCTTTGATAGTATAAGGTCTCCTGTTTTCATATCCTCGCCTGCCTTGATAATATTGGACATGGGTTTCAGGTATTTGAATATTTTGACCTCTCTGTCGTTAAATTCGGTTGCTTCATACATTGTGACTACATCAGCACCCAGGGGTATTTTTGCTCCCGTCATCAATCTGACTGCCTGACCTTTTTGTACTGTCTTGTCGCATACATAGCCTGCCTGAATGCTATCTATTACTTCCAGCACTACGGGAGAAGCTTCTGTTGCATTAATAGTATCTTCTGCTCTGTAGGCATAGCCATCGAGCGGAGATTTGTCAAAGGGCGGCATATTAATGTCTGATGCAATATCTTCAGCCAGCACATAATCGAGGCTTTCTTGTAAAGCAACTTCTGAAAGTTCCAGGTCTAAGGTTTCATTAGACAGCAGTTTATTTGCTTCCTCAACAGAAATATTTTTTTGCATTTTTCCTCCTTAATGCTTTCCGAAGTTACAGTGTGGAAATGTGCAGACTTTGCATGACAGGCACTGTCCTCCATAGCCCATTTTTGTAATGTCTTTCCTGATTATTTTTTCTCCGGCGAATACTCTTGGAAGCAGCAGGTCAAAGGCTGTAGTATGTGCAAACATAACGCAGCCGGGAAGACCAAATACAGGTATATTATCCAGATATGAGAATAACAGCATTGCACCGGGCAAAACAGGAGTGCCATAGGTTACTATATCAGCACCTGTAGATTTGATTGCACCGGGGGTTTTATCATCAGGGTCTACTGACATTCCGCCCGTTACTATAATGAGCTCAGCGCCCATTTTTTTGGCGTCAAATATTGCGTTTCTTATATCTTCTAGTACATCGGGGACTATTGTTTTATGAAAAACATCTGATCCGAAGTTTTTCACTTTCTTTTCAATTACAGGCCCGAATTTGTCTTCTATTCTCCCTTTAAACACCTCGGATCCTGTTACAATTACTGCTGTTTTCAATTTGATAAAAGGCTTGATTTCAAATATGGGCGGCTTGCCGCTTACAATGTTTTCTATTGAGTCGATTTTTTCTTTTTTTGTTGTCAGAGGTATGATTCTGCATCCTCCAAGCAATTCATCTTTGTCGACACATATATCTCCATGGATTGTGGCAAGACAGATATCTTCAGTATCATTAACCTGATCTACAAGATCCCTGTTTATTTTCAAAAGGCCTTTATACTCTGCTTTGAAACTGACCTTTCCCTCAGAGGGTTCCGAAAAGTATATTCCCGGGCCGGCAAATAGGGTGCCTAACCTCAGCGCCGCATCATTTTCATGGAGCTCATCTTCTCCCAGTTCCAAAACAAACAAATTTTCTTTTCCAATCCTTAATAGATGTTCTATATCATTTTCTGTAATTAGGTGGCCCTTCTTAAAGGCGGCCCCCTTAAATTCTCCCGGTACGATTTCTGTTATGTCGTGTCCTAATATCATACCGACTGCATCTTCAGTTTTTACTGTATTCAATATATCACCTCATATTTTTAATATATTTATTTTGCTATAGGGTATAACATATCATGATGGTATTATCGGATTATGTTATAATGTTATAATTGAATTGTCTAAAACTCAACAATATCAAGTGCTCGGAGGTTTCCTATGAATAGAGTATATCAGATACTGACGTTGACGGACAACTATTACAATTGAGCACAGACAGTTTTTTGGTAAGCTCAATTATTAAAAAATCATCAATTGTATGTAATGTTGATAAACCACAAAAAAATGAAGCTCATTTTTTGTATGACTGCAAAATAATATCGAAAGCCGGAAAAAATATCAGGTAAAACTGTACAAAAGTATATAATAAAGCATATAATATTGATTAAATTAATCTATAAAGGAAGGTGCATTTTTAAAAACTTTCATTTGTTATAATTATGCAATTAAATCATAATATAATTCATTTGACATATTTGTCAAAATATTATTTTTGAAATTTTAAGATTTGTGGAGGTGGAGAAATGGTTACATTTAGACTGAACGAGAAAGAAGTTTCTGTAGCAAAGGGTACTTCTATACTTGAAGCGGCTAGAGAAAATGGAGTAGACATTCCTACTTTATGCTATGATAAAAACCTTTCTGTATTCGGCGGATGCAGACTATGCGTGGTTGAAGTAGAAGGAGACAAAAATCTTGTAACCTCTTGTACAAGTGAAGTAAGAGAAGGGATGGTAATTAAGACTGAGTCAGAGAAAGTAGTAAAAGCAAGAAGGCTCATGATTGATCTGCTTTTGGCAAATCACCCTGAAGACTGTCTGACCTGCGAGCAAAACGGAGACTGCAGGCTCCAGGACTACGCTTACAGGTATGGCGTTAGGAAAACATCATTTAGAGGTGAAAGAAAAGTACATCCTATAGAGAGTCAAAACCCTGTTATGGAAAGAGATCAAAGCAAGTGTATACTTTGCGGAAAATGCGTGAGAGTATGCAGAGAGGTTCAGTGCACAAATACTGTAAGCTTTGTAAACAGAGGAATCGAAACAATGATAGCGACAGCTTTCGATGCTCCTATAGATACAGATAACTGCAGACTTTGCGGACAGTGCATAAGCGTATGTCCGACAGGCGCCATAATAAACAAGCAGTTTAATGGAGTAAGACCTTGGGAAGTAAGTAAGGTTCGAACTACATGTCCTTTCTGTGGAGTGGGTTGCAACTTTGACCTTAACGTAAAGGATGGCAAGGTAGTAGGTGTAACGCCTAATCCTGAATCTCCTGTAAATGGAACTTCTCTTTGCGTAAAGGGCAGATACCATATAGACATGATTAACAGCTCTGACAGGCTTACGACTCCTCTAATTAAAAAGGATGGAAAATTTGTTGAAGCAAGCTGGGATGAAGCAATCAATCTTGTGGCGGAAAAGCTGAATGGAATTAAGGCGGAATTTGGACCTGACGCAATAGCTGCATTAAGCTCGGCGCGCTGTACAAACGAAGACAACTTCGTATTCCAGAAAATGCTCAGGGTGGCAGTAGGCACCAACAACGTTGACCACTGCGCAAGAACCTGACACGCCCCTACAGTTGCAGGTCTTGCAACTACATTGGGAAGTGGAGCTATGACAAACGCCATATCTGAAATAGAGGGCAATGAGGTGCTTTTCATTATAGGGTCTAATGCTACAGAAGCGCATCCTATAATTGGAAACAAAATGAAGAGGGCCGCTATGAACGGATCAAAGCTTATAGTTATAGATCCAAGACGTACAGAGCTTGCCCAGGTGGCAACGCTGTGGCTGCCATTGAAGTCGGGAACGGATGTGGCATTAATCAACGGATTGATGAACATAATCATAAAAGAAGGATGGCATGATAAGGAGTTCATAGAAACCCGTTCGACTGGATTTGAAGAAATGAGCAAGGTGGTAGAAAAGTATACTCCTGAGTATGTTGCGGAGATTACAGGAATATCTGAAGAAACCCTTTATGAGACAGCAAAGCTTTATTCAAGCACTAAAAAAGCGGGCATATTCTACACGCTGGGAATCACAGAGCATACTTCGGGTACAGACAATGTAATGTCTCTTTCGAATCTTGCGGTACTTTGCGGACACCTGGGCATAGAAAATTCGGGTATCAACCCGATGCGCGGCCAGAACAATGTTCAGGGCGCATGCGACATGGGCGCCCTGCCGAATGTATTCTCAGGCTATCAGAGTGTTATGGATGAGAAATCGATTGGATTCTTCGAGGAATATTGGAACATTAAAGCCAACAGAAACATGGGCCTTAAGATACCAGAAATGTTCGACAATGCAGTGGAAGGCAAGCTGAAGGCGATGTTCATAATGGGCGAGGATCCGGTGCTTTCAGATCCAGACGCAAACCATGTTAGAAAAGCTTTGAAAAGCCTAGACTTCCTGGTCGCTCAGGACATATTCTTATCTGAAACCGCCAAGCTTGCGGATGTGGTTCTGCCGGCAGCATGCTATGCGGAGAAGGACGGCACATTCACAAATACTGAGAGAAGAGTGCAGAGGGTAAGAAAAGCAGCTGAGGCTCCTGGTGAGGCGAGAGTAGACTGGCAGATCACATGCGATATAGCCAAGGCAATGGGAGCCGAAGGATTCGACTACAAGGATGCTGAGCAGGTATTCAATGAAATAAGAGAAACAACACCTAGCTATAGGGGTATAACTTACGATAGAATAGACAAAGTAGGACTTCAGTGGCCATGCCCTACAGAGGAGCATCCTGGCACTCCATACCTTCATAAGGGAAGCTTCTCTAAAGGAAAGGCATCGATGATGGCAATCGAATACAGAGTTCCGGCAGAAGAACCAAGCGAAGAATATCCGATTCTTCTGAATACAGGCAGGATGCTGTATCATTATTGCATAACCACGAGATTTTCTGATAGTCTGGATGCTATAAGACCTCACGAGCTTGCAGAAATTAATGTTGCAGATGCAGAGAAGCTTGGACTCAAGGAAGAGGATTTTGTCAGGGTGACATCCAGAAGAGGATCTGTAGTAACGAGAGTCACAATAACTGACAGAGTAAAGCCGGGGATGATATTCATGACATTCCACTATAGGGAATCTCCAGTCAATGAACTGACTAATTCAGCGTGGGATCCAATAACTATGACTGGCGAATACAAGGTATCTGCAGTCAGGTTAGAAAAGGTAAAGGATATGCAGGGTACACCTCTATAAACTATAAAACTGTAAAAACAAAACTGGAATGCCTTTAAAGGCATTCCAGTTTTGTTTTTATTTCATAATACTGCATATGCTGTTTGTGAATTCCACAGGATCCTCAATTGGAAGGCCTTCAATGAGAAGCGCCTGGTTGTAAAGCAGCTCTGTATAGAGTCTGAGCTTATCCTTGTCATGCGCGAAAGCATCCCTGAGAACCTTGAACACCTCATGGCTTGTGTTTATTTCAAGCACCTTGTCTGCTTTGACGTTCTCGCCGTTTGGCATGGCGCTTAATACTTTCTCCATTTCTATGGTCAGTTCGCCCTCGGTTGAGAGGCATACAGGGTGGTTCTTGAGTATTTTCGATGCCTTCACCGAAGTCACCCTGTCGGAGAGGATATCCTTCATGGAGTCGAAAAGCTCCTTGTTTTCAGCATCTTCAGCATCGGAAGCTTTTTCGCCTTCTTCCTTTTCTATACCAAGATCTCCGCTGGATGCAGAGCGGAACTCCTTGTCCTTGTAAGTCATCATCATCTTTATTGCGAATTCGTCAACATCATCTGTAAAGAATAGTATTTCATAGCCCTTGTCAAGCAGCAGCTCTGTTTGCGGCATTTTTTCGATTCTTTCCACGGATTCTCCGGCGGCGTAGTAAATATATTTTTGATCTTCTGGCATTCTGGAAACGTACTCGTCTAGTGTTGCCATTTTCTTATCTTTTGACGAGTAGAACATGAGAAGGCTCTGAAGGAATTCCTTGTTGGCTCCAAAGTCGCTGTAGACTCCATACTTGAGCTGGAGGCCGAAGGATTTGTAGAATGACTCATACTTTTCCCTGTCATTTTTCAGTAAATCCTCAAGCTCGTTCTTGATTTTGTTTTTTATGTTTTTGGCTATCAGCTTGAGCTGTCTGTCATGCTGAAGCATTTCACGCGATATGTTGAGCGAGAGGTCCTCGGAATCTACGATTCCTTTTACGAAGCTGAAATAGTCCGGCAAAAGCTCTGGGCACCTGTGCATTATGAGGACGCCGTTTGAATACAGCTCGAGCCCCTTTTCGTATTCCCTAGTATAGAAATCATATGGTATTTTCTCTGGAATGAAGAGTATCGATTTGTAGCTTACGGTGCCTTCTGCATTTATGTGTATATGCTTTAGTGGTTTGTCAAAGCCGAAGTGCTTCTCGGAATAGAAGTTGTCGTAGTCCTCGTCAGTCAGCTCGCTCTTATTCTTTTTCCATATGGGGACCATGCTGTTTACAGTCTGGACTTCGAGGTACTCTTCGAAATCGCTTTCGCTGCCTTCCTTGAGCCTGCTCTTTGTAAAATTCATTTTGATAGGATATCTTATGAAGTCCGAGTATTTCTTTATTATTGATTTGAGCCTGTATTCGTCGAGATACTCGTCATAGTTTTCATCGGCTGAATTTTCCCTGATTTTTAGTATTATGTCTGTTCCGACAGAAGCCTTATCGCAGGGCTCTATTGTATAGCTTTCAGCGCCCGAGGATTCCCACCTGTATGCCTCGCTGCTGCCTAGAGCCTTGCTTACTACTGTGACCGTGTCTGAAACCATGAAAGCTGAGTAGAAGCCGACTCCAAACTGGCCTATTATGTCATATCCGTCTTTGAGCTCGTTTTCATTCTTAAAGGCAAATGAACCGCTCCTGGCGATGACTCCCAGGTTTTCCTCAAGCTCCTGCCTGGTCATCCCAATGCCGGTATCTGATATTCTAAGCGTCCTGCTTTCCCTGTCGGGGGTTATGGTGATATAGTAGTCATCCTGGTTGAAGCTAACGGTATCGTCCGAGAGAGCCGCGTAGTAGATTTTGTCGATAGCATCGCTGGCATTTGAAATGAGCTCCCTGAGGAAAATCTCCTTGTGAGTGTATATGGAGTTGACCATCAAATCGAGAAGCCTTTTGGATTCAGCCTGAAACTGTTTTGTCTGTTTCATTATAAACAAATCGCTCCTTTCATAATCAAGTATTTAACTGGCACACCATTAGCACTCATGCGTGGCGAGTGCTAATCCTTATATTTTATATATCAAATTATAAAATTGATGTCAATATCAGCGTAGCCATATTATCGTGTATTGTGTATAATGAAGCTTTGAATGGCAAGGTTAATAGAATATAATAGATATGAAAAACACTGTTAAACATGATATATGCAGAAAAAAACACAATACTATGCCTGGTACTTTTGGAGGAGAAGATGAAACAAAAAACAAATACATACATGTTTATTGAGTTAAGACGCCATGTGATTATTCTGCTCGTAATGATAATAACCCTGCTGTTTCTTATAATTGGAATGTCGCTTTTGAATGCGACTGCGCAAAAAAATGCGACGAATATTGTAAATGAACTCGGCCGGCAGAGGATGCTAACCCAAATGATTGCAAAAGACGCCAGCAGAGTATCGGTTCTTTTGAATGCGATAAGCTCGGGAGAAGGCTTAGAATCAGATGGAATTTTGAATGAAAAAGCAACCGCCGCACGAGAGAAAATTATCAGCTCAACAAAGTCATTCGAAGCTACTCTAGAGGGAATCAAAAAAGGATATGTTAAGGTACAAAGTGAAACCGTAAAAATTGACTATTTAGGAGATCCAAGCATAAACAGCAACATAGGCGAAATCGACGCCCTCTGGAATGAATATAAACGAAGCGCCTATATAATTATATCGGAAGAGCACACCAGCAAAAAATTCAAAAATGCGCTGATTTTTATAAATGGCAATAATTTAAAGCTGCTGGATTTGAACGAAAAAATGATGAATACGATAACTAAAAGGATGAACGGCGCATATTTGATGTATAGAAACATTTATCTCGCGCTTATACTGCTTGTGAGCCTGCTGTCTGGAATAACTGTATACAGGCTATATAACTACCTTTTCAAGCCGTTAGAAGAGCTTTATATAGGTTTCAACAATATAGGGCTCATGAGCAACAATGAGAGCAGTTCATTCAAGACAAAAAACAACATCAACAGAGTTGTAGTGGAGGTAAAGAATTTATTTAGCGGGATAAGCGAAATGATGCATCTGATTGAAAATATAAACGTACATGCATCGTTTGATGAGACTCTCGATTACATATTCAAAACATTCAAAAGATACATACCATACACATATATTGGCATTGCGCTGTTTAGGGAATACGGAGATGAGAATATAGTCGCTTCCTACGGCGTATGTGAAAACGAGCACAGGGGACTTGAAACAGAGCTTCTTGGAACTGCTGTAGACATAAATAAAACCAGCCTGAAAAGGATTATCGAGAAGAACAGACCGCGGGTGATCAACGATCTGGATGCATACTTTAAAAACAGGACAATAAGCGATTACAGCCGAATAATAATGAAGCATGGGATAAAGGCATCCATTACGCTTCCCCTGCTTATAAACAATAAGCAGATAGGCTTCATATTCTTTTCGAGCAACAAGAAGAATGTGTACAGCCCGCTGCATGTTGATTTTCTGAAATCTGTAAGCAACGCAATAGCAATATCATTCGAGAAGAACATTTTTGTAGATGATCTTGTGTATTCAAGTGTGCTTGCGCTAGCAAAGCTTGCTGAGGCCAAGGATGACGATACTGCTGAGCATCTCAACAGAATGAAGAAGTACGTAGTTTTGATATCAAGCCTGCTGAAAACCGACAGCAAGTATTCAGACATGATTGATTCGAAGTTTTTGATAGATATTGAAAAATTCAGCCCCATGCATGATATCGGCAAGGTGGGAATACCGGACAACATTCTGCTAAAGCCCGGCAGACTTACTGCAGAAGAATTTGAAATCATGAAAATGCATACTATATACGGTGCGGATGTGTTGAAAGAAGCCGAAGCAAATATCATGAGGAGCGGAAGAAGCCTCTTTTCAGAAGGAATTTCAATAGCGCTTGCGCATCATGAAAAATGGGACGGAAGCGGATATCCGAACGGGCTAAGGGGAGATGAGATACCGCTCTCAGCCAGGATTGTCGCTTTGGCAGACGTATTGGACGCTTTATTATCAAGACGGCCCTACAAGGAGCCGTTCACATTTGAGAAAAGTGTTGAAATAATTATGGATGGAAGAGGGAAACATTTCGATCCGCATATAGTCGATGTGTTTGCAGGCAATATCGATTTGTTTAGAAACATGCATGAACAATTCAAGTCATAGCAAAAGCAAAGTGTGTATCCTCAATAAATGAAGATGCATACTTTTTTTGCAATATCCCAAACATTGCATTAGCAATGTGGATTTTGGGTAAGATTGATTAAATGAGATAATATGGAATTGCCTGCATACGGAGGTTAATATGCTTGATTTCGATATAATAGACGAATACAAGGGAATTGGAGTGTCACGAGGACTTGACAGAGGGCTTGTTGCATTCAAGGACGGCAAAATCATAGTAGAAGAAGGCATGGGAATTGGTGCGGTTGCTGTCCAAGCTGACGGCTACACTTATTTTTCTTCTGTACGAAGTGTTCAAAAGGAAAATGGAAGAATCCTTGTAATTTCAGATGTGAACAAAAGACTGGAATGGAAGGCCTTGGGTCTAAGGATGAGGCCGCTGACGAAGGCTCTTGAATACATTTGTACAAACGTATACATGAAGAATGAAAAAAAACAAGGCATGCTTCTCCGATTGGGCGGAATGCTTAGAAGGGTTTTCAATGTTGAAGCATATTTCGTGGAAGTGATTTCCAAGGGACAAGTAAGGACGTTTTACAACATAAAAGGAAATGAGGTAGCTGTTGATTTAAGCTGCGACATCAAAAAAAAGGCATGCAGGATTTTCGTGATGAATGAGCTGGGAGCAGGAATATTTGACAAGGGCCTCATAAACGGGGATGTGTCAGAGCCTCCGTCAGGATGGCAGAAAATGCAGAGGGGCTGTGAGCTGCTAAGCAGTACACACTCTTTGAAATTTGCTATTTTAGAGAGCAGTATACCATCTGGAGTTACAAGCCAGTTATACTGGGGACGGGAGATGGCAGAAGGCTATTGCTGGGCAGGCTTTGAAAGCGAGATTTTCTGCAACACGGGAAGGGTTGAAAACTATAAATATTCGATAGTATTCAAAGAGGTGACAATATGAGTTCTAAAAAAGCCCTGCTTATATACCCTTACTTTTATACTGGCGTCACTAAAGACCAGCTATTTCCACCTCTTGGGATAGGCCTGCTTTCGGCGCTTCTTAAGGAAAAAGGAGTCGAGACTATGAAGCTGGACTGCACCTTCTTGACCTTGGAAGATGTAATCTCACGGGCGGAAGCATACAATGCAGATATAACAGGAATATATGTAATGACGACATTTGCCGACAATGCATTGAAGCTGTTGGACAAGCTCAGAAAAATAAGTCCAGACAGCATCTATATAGCGGGTGGACCATTGCCAACTCTCTATCCTGCCAGGTTCGCCGAAAAATTCGATTATGTGTTCAAGGGAGAGGCTGCTAAAAGCTTTCCTGATTTTTGCTATGACTATCTTAACTCTCCAAACAGAATCGATTTCATAGAGAGAATAAATCCGGAAAGCTATCCTGGCATATACAGTTTGAAAAATGGAGGATTGTATTCGACTGCGACACATCTTAGCAAAGAGGAGATTGACGCTTGCCCGCTGCCTGACAGGTCAGGCTTTGACCATGGCAGATATCAGGAGCTGTGTCACAGGCATTCCGGAAAAAAGAAAACTTCAATAATGATGACCTATGGATGTCCGTTTTCATGCGATTTTTGTTCCAAGCCTATATTCGGAAAAGAAGTAAGGTTTAGGAGTCTTGATAGTATTTTTGATGAAATAAGAGACATATTATCTCATGGCTATGACTCGCTCTGGATTGCAGATGACCTTTTTACATTCGACACCAAATTCCTCAAGAGCTTCTGCAAAAGACTCGTTGATGAAAAGCTGGGAATATCATGGAGCTGTCTCTCGCGTGTAGATACTATAAATGACGAAATTGCGTGTGAAATGAAGAAGGCAGGATGCAGCAAGGTATATCTTGGTATAGAATCGGGCAATGATGAGGTTCTTAAGCTGATGAACAAAAGCATTGATACGTCAAGCGTAAGAAATGGAGTTGATGTATTCATAAGAAATGGAATAGAGTGCGCAGGTTTTTTTATAGTGGGATACCCGGGTGAAACAGAGGCTACTATTGAGGATACTCTGGAGTTTTCCCTGTCTCTGGGACTTGATGAGATATCATTCAACGTGCCTTATCCGCTGCCAGGCTCAAAGCTTTATGAAAGAGTATCAGGAATAAGCGCAGACGATTGGACTATAGAAAACGAAACAAAATTCCTGTATAAAAGCGAATTTGACGAAACATGGCTTAAAGGCAGGATACAGGAGACGCTAAAGTCTTTTGAAAGATTGAAAATGAAAAACAGAGAATAGAAAAAGTGCGTACCTCGAGGATACACACTTTTTGCTTTTGCCTAATGAGTTATTTAAAATCAACCTTTACAAGCTTGCCGCTTTCGTTGTATGTAACCTGAGTTATTTTGGCGAGCTTCTTTTCGCCGTTTTCCTTGCAGCATTCGGCAACCTGGAATGTTTTTGAAGTGTCACCTGTAGCCTTGTACACATCCCCAAGTATTTTGTAGAGAGAGAATGGGTGGTCAGGGTCTTTTATTGTTATCATGGAAGTATTCTGTATAGATATTGTATCGGCAATAAGCTTTGCAAAATCAATGTCTGAAAGGTCGGCTATTATGTAGTACTGAGCTTCATCGGCCAGGTCATCGAAGCTTTTAACCTGCTTGATGCTGAACTTGCTCTTGGCAACGGCGCTTAGTGTTGCCATTAGAGGAAGTATCCCCCAGCCTTTGTGTCCGGATACTATAACTGTATCCTGTCTGCCTACGGCCTCCTCAAGATAAGCAGCCTGAGCCTCTGTCATGAAATTCTGATCTACAAGTTTTTTTAGCATTGGATTCATTAATTTCAATCCCCCCGTCATTTAGTGTTAGAGAAACTCTCTTTATAGAACTATCGATTATAAGAGAAGCACTCTGATTTTGGATTGTTGATTATCTTAGATAACATGATACCATTTTTTGAATGTAAGTCAAACTTGCATAACAAGCGGATTTGCGAGAAATTATTGTGCACTTTAGTGAAAAATCTAACGACACCAAAGAGGTGATTATGTAATATTATTACAGGTATGACTTTCGATTCGCCCACACAAGCTGAGAAAATCAGGTCAAAGCTTGCATCAAATTGAATCCTGGCATATCGTAAACATCAACAGGCCGATTCAGATGCTGATTTTTAATGGGCAAGTTATATATTTTTTTTAACAGTATTATCATGATTTGAAAGGTGTTCGATTAATCATTTCAATTGTATTATTTTTGAATATATGAAAATTTTATGGATTGCATCATGTTTCGGAGCGACATGTGAAAATCTGAAAGGTTGAACAGATGTAAATATATGCAAAATTCTGATATACTGTTGGTAGGTGGATGCAACATGAGATATTGCCGGGGGTGAATGAAAATGAATATAAAGCAGATTGCCGCTGCCGTGTTAATTGTAAGCATGCTGGCTGTAATGACAGGATGCGGTGCAAAGACATCCGGTTTGGATAATGAAAAAATACCTGAAGATGCCAATGGAATAAAGCATGCCGCTAAAATCGAAGGCAGATCGTTTTATGTCTATTCTGGAGGTAAGTGGGAAAAGAAGTTTCTCAAAGGTGTTAACATTGGAGCAGGAAAGCCAGGTCATTTTCCAGGGGAGCTGGCCATAACAAAAGAAGAGTATATGAGGTGGTTTGCCTACATAAGTCAGATGAACGCAGATGTAATACGAGTCTACACCACAATGAAGCCGGAATTCTACGATGCACTCTATGACTTCAACAGGACTTCGCCGCACCCCATTTATCTGATGCAGGGCGTATGGATAAACGAGGATGACATCGAAACCTTAAAGGATGCATATGCAGCCAATGGAAAGATAAAAAATAACTTCATAAAAGACACTAAGGACCTTGTGGATATAATTCACGGTAAAGCAGACCTTCATACAAAACCTGGATTTGCAAGCGGCACATATAAAAGCGATGTTTCAAGGTACGTAATTGGCTGGATACTTGGGATAGAGTGGGATCCAAATTTTGTGACTGTCACTAATAATGCAAATCCGGACAAAGCTTCGTACAGCGGCAAATACTTATATACACAGAAGGCCTCGCCTTTTGAAGCATTTCTGTGCGAGGCGGGTGACAGCGTAATCGGGTATGAAGCTTCAGAATACGGGATGACAAGACCTTTGAGCTTCACCAACTGGCTCACTACAGATACACTCGAGCATCCCAACGAGCCGTTTGAGCAGGAGGACATGGCTCAGGTTGACACTGAACATATCAAAAATACCGAGCTTTTCACTCCAGGAGTTTTTGCATCATACCATGTCTATCCATACTATCCGGATTTCATGAGCTACCAAAGGGAGTATGCCTCGTTCAAGGATGAAAGCGGTAAAGTGAACACATACAGGGCATACTTGAGAGACCTTTTCAAGCAGCATACAGTGCCAGTGCTAGTGGCCGAGTTTGGCGTGCCTGCGTCAAGGGGCATGGCTCACGAAAGCCTTTATTCAGGCTATAACCAGGGCAAATTGGATGAAACGCAGCAAGGCGTCATACAGGCAGATCTCCTCAAGGACATATACGAAGAAGGCTACTGCGGAGCCATTGTATTTGCATGGCAGGACGAATGGTTCAAGAGGACATGGAACACTGCGGATTTTGACCTGCCTGACACAAGGCCATATTGGTCAAATCCTCAGACAAACGAGCAACAGTTCGGTCTTCTTGCGTTTGACCCGGGCCAGAAAAAGAGCGTATGCTATGTCGACGGGGATGTTGATGAGTGGGACGATTCACAGCTTGTATACTCGGATGAGGATGTCAGGCTTCACGTAAAATCAGATGAAAAATACGTCTATTTGATGGCGGCTGCAAAGAATTATGATTTTGAAAAAGACGAGCTACTAATACCGGTTGACATACTGCAGGGGCAGGGAAACTTGAATCACAGCGCAAGCGATGCAAAATTTCAAAGGCCTGCGGATTTCCTCATAAAAATAAGCGGTAAAAAGGATTCCAGGATACTAGTAGACGCATATTACGATTCTTTCAACTACATGTATGCAGAGAGGCTCAAAATGATAGATTCCAATCCGGAATACAAAAAGTCGGGCAGCGGAATATTCAATCCGATGTATCTGTGCCTTGGCAGGGAAATATATCTTCCTCAGGACAAGAAGACCGTGCCTTTCTCAAAATATGAAACGGGATTGCTATCGTATGGAGACGCAAACCCCGCACACGAGTCGTTCAATTCACTGGCTGATTTCTGCGAGAAGAAGGGCACTGTGGAAATAAGAATACCTTGGCAGCTTCTCAATGTAATGGATCCGTCAACAAAGGCAATAATGGGAGATTTGTATGAAAATGAGGGCTTTAAACCGCAAAAGACGGAAGGGTTCAACATCGGATGCGGCGTTGTCAAAGGCGGCAAGGCTACCGCTAAGATCGGAATGAATTTCTACAGTTGGGATGCTTGGGACCAGCCTACATATCACGAAAGGCTAAAGCGCTCATACTATATACTAAAGCAAGCGTTCGAGGAATATAATTAGGAATATAATATTACAGCAGCGATGCCCGGCTTTGTTAGCCGGGCATTAAGCTTGTTTTGTGCGCAATAAACGGGGAAAGCGCATGCATTTTTTGTAGATTGGAAACTTTATTTGTCATAATCAAGTCATACAATGATAACATAATTCATATGAACAGAAAAATTACCGCATATGGGGTGGCATATATGGACAATATAAACTTGGATGAGATGCGGCTCGTAAGGCTCTCGCAGGAAGGTGACGTGGATTCCTTCGAGCGGCTCATCGAATCACACAAGCAGCGGGTGTACAACATAGCCTTGCGCATGGTCAAAAACAGGGATGACGCCTTCGATGTGTCGCAGGAGGTATTCATAAGAGTATATAAATCAATAGGGAAGTTCGGAGGTAAATCCTCATTTTCCACATGGATATACAGAATTACAGTGAACTGCTGCCTTGACCATATTAAAAAAGAGGGCAGGTACAAATACATATCCGATGCAGGGGAAGATGGCCCGGGCGCGGGAGTGATAGAAAATCTGCGGGCTGAAGAGACGCCGGAGAGCGTAATGGAGAAGAGCATAAAGAGGGATGAAATAAAAAAGGCTCTCGACCTGCTTGAGAGCGACTTTAGGGCTGCTGTTGTCCTAAGGGACATACAGGGCTTTAGCTATGACGAGATATCGAGAATTACGAATGCAAACATAGGAACGGTAAAATCGCGCATAAGCAGAGGCCGCAGGAGGCTGCGGGAGATATATCAAGAGCTGGAGAGAAGAGGTGATATGAGTGAAATGTAGGGAATGTATAGAAAATTTGGACTTATATATAGACGGAGAGCTTTCAGAAGCAGAGAAAAAAGCGGTGGAAAATCACATTGAAGAATGCGAATCATGCAAAGCGGAGTTCGAAGCACTGTCAGGCATAATAGCGGGCTTGCAAAGCCTGGAGGGAGAGCCTCTTCCAGAGGGCTTTGATGAAAGTCTAAGAGAGAAGCTTGAGCAAATAAGCTTACCTGTGTCTCAGACAAGCAAAATGAGAGGATTAAAGCCTTACAGCTGGATGGCCTACATTGCGGCAAGCCTTCTTGTACTGGCGGGAAGCTATGCGATATTTGAAAATGTAGGAATACAGGATAAAGCAAGCGAGCAGCTTTCGATGAAAACAAGAGTAGAGAGCGATTCGTCGGCTGCAGATATGGCGGAAGAATATGCAGGTGAGAATGTGGAAAAAAACAGTATTCGAGAAGGTAACAAAGAGCCCCGATTGGCAGATGTATCCGGCAAAGATACTATAAAAGAAGTTTCAGCGAGCGAAAAAAATGCAGAAGGTACTCGGCAAAAGGAGGAAGATTCATCAGCGGCGACAGAAAATAGCGAAGTTGCTGACGAGCAGACAATTGCAATGTCGAGCTTGAATGCTGATTCACATCCCGACACGGTGGAGTCTAACGAGTTAGATGGGTCTGACTTAGCACATGAAAAATTTGCAGCAAAATCCTTTGCAGCTCCTAATGTTGTATATATCGACGCCGAAGCTGCAGATTCAGGCGTTGTCACAATCGGAACGAGCGACTTGCTTAAAATAACGCTCAAAGGCAGCGACTGGGAGTACAGCATTCAGGGCGATATCCTAGAGCCAGTAGGGGCAGAAGAAATTGGAGGAAATTTGGAAATTTCATTCACTCCTTTGAAGGCCGGAGAAGGACGCATAATACTTGCCAAGAAATCTATTCAAAACCAGCCTGCCTACAGCAGGGAACTGAAAATTTCAGTAGAATAACTGAAAAAGGAGGGAACGATATGAAAAAAACTGGGATTTTTCCGGCTTTAGTTTTTGCATTCTTAGTGTGCCATTGTATGGCTTTTATAAGCTATGGGGCAGAAAAAACTGTAAGAGTTGCACTTCCTGCATTCAGAGTCCAGATAAACGGAACTATTGTAAACAGTAAAACGGCTAATTACCCTTTGTTGGTCTATAAGGATATCACGTATATGCCAATGACATATGATTATTGCAATTTGTTGGGACTGGAAAGCAGCTGGACTAAAGAAGGTGGATTGAATGTTTCGCTTCGGGCAAACAACACGGTTCCTACCGTCACGGAACAGGAATCAGCCGACAATAATCAGTCGCATGTGACTGCAACTGTTGTGGAGACGCCTATTACCATAAACGGTAAAAAAATAAACAACTTGAAGGAACCATATCCGTTTCTCAGATATAAAGACATAACTTATTTTCCGTTGACATTTAAATTTACACACGAAGAATTCAATATTTACAGCAATTTCATTCCCGATATTGGATTGGGAGTATATTCTGAAAATAAATTTTTTTACAGATACTATCCAAAAGGTAGTAAACAGCAGTATATGGATTTAAGATTGAGTACAATCCTATATTCTATGGTTGCAATAAACATTTTCGACGGAACGGGCAATTACCCCTCAAACAATGTAGCGAAGTATGATTATTACAGATTCGGTGCTCCTCTGTATCCAAACTTTAAAGGCGTAAAGTATTACGGGTATTTGCCGGACGGTAATGGTGGGCTAAAAGCAAACGTAAATTCAAAATTAAGCATCGGAGACCTTCTCACAACCGAAATAGATGATATACAACACCCTACTCCCATCAATGTGGAATTGAGTTTCTATGAATACTATGGAGAATAATTGTTGAATCAAGTGAAGAAAATAAGCTATAGCGTTTTCATGCTCGACTTTTGTAGCCTCTGAACATGATAAGCAGCGTTCAAATATCATGTCAGAGGCTTTGCAATAAGTACAAAACTCAATCAAACTTGCTCGCAATCTATATTTGTGGTATACTCAGATAGCTTCAAAACCCAAAAAACATATAAGACAGTTCATTCGTACCATCCTGTCTATAAACAAAACTAGGGCTTATCCATACGGCGCAGCTTATGGATTTTTTGTTTGTTTACAGGGGCTTTTACGCCCTTTTTTATTTGCAAAAATGAAAGGAAGAACATAGATTGAAGGAAAAGATAGGAATAACTACGACGGTGCCCGTTGAGGCGATAATAGCCGCAGGGTATGTACCAGTCGATTTAAATAACATATTTGTCACAAGCGGAGACTGTCAGGGATATATCGAGGCAGCAGAAAGGGACGGGTTTCCAAAGAGCATGTGTGCATGGATAAAGGGTTTGTACGGAGCTTGCATGATTAAAGGAATCCGTAAAATTGTAGGAGTAGTCCAGGGGGACTGCTCAAACACCGCATCACTCACACAGGTGCTGAGGCTAAGGGGAATAGAGGTAGTACCTTTTTCATATCCGCATTGCAGAAGCGTAGAAAATGTAAAGAATGAAATAGACAGTTTCATGAAGCTTTTGAAGGTTGACATAAAGGAAGTTGAGGCTGCAAGGTCAGGGCTTCAAGGAATAAGAAAAAAGGCGAGGAGGCTTGATGAGCTTACCTGGAAGGTTTCCAAGGCCAGTGGCTTTGAAAATCACCTCTACCAGGTGAGCATGAGCGATTTCAACTCGGACACGGAGGGCTTCGAAGCGGAGCTTGACAGCAGGCTTTGTGAAATTGAGGCCAGAAAAACTGACGAGCCAATGCTAAGGCTTGGGTATATCGGCGTGCCGCCTATGATGGCAGACCTTTATGAATTCACAGAGCATCATGGCGCAAGGATAGTCTACAATGAGGTGCAAAGGGAGTTCGCCTTTCCCAGATCAGGCGCTGCAAGGAATATATACGAGCAGTATTCTGACTACACATATCCGTATGACATAGATTTCAGACTTCAGGAGATAAAAAAGCAGATAGAGGAAAGAAAGCTCGACGGGCTTGTCCACTATACGCAGGCATTCTGCCACAGGGCTCTTGATGACATAATAATAAAAAGCAAAATAGAAATTCCTATAATAAACATCGAGGGAGACAAGTCCGACAGGCTCGATGCAAGAACTATGCTCAGACTCGAGGCGTTCCTCGACATGCTTGGAGACAGGAAGGGGGCCCTCTGATGAGGACACTGGGAATAGACCTTGGCAGCAGGCAGGTCAAGCTTGCAATAATGAATGGCGGAAGAATCGAAGACATGCGCTCATACAGTACAATGTCGTTCTACAGAAACTACTGCAGCTACAAAGAAGGCATAAGGCTTGACACAAAGGCTCTTGGGCTGAGCGATTTCGATATGGCCGTGTCGACAGGCTACGGCAAGAACAACACCAACATGGCCGATTTCGTACAGATAAACGAAATAAAGGCGCACGTGTACGGCGCGATTGCGCAGACAGGCCTTGAGGACTTTGTGCTTCTTGATGTCGGAGGACAGGATGTAAAGGTCACAAGGGTGGAAAAGGGAATGATAACCGACATCGAGCTCAATGAGAAGTGCGCGGCGTCATGCGGCAGGTATCTTGAAAACATGGCCAATGTCCTTGAAATCTCAATTGACGAAATGTCAGGCTTCTCGAGCAATCCAATAGAACTCAGCTCGACATGCGCTGTGTTCGCAGAATCAGAGCTTATAGGCAAGATAGCTGAGGGCATAGAGCTCGAGAGGCTGTGCGCCGGCGTTAACTACTCGATGTACAAAAGGCTGCATCCGATGCTTGCCAATTTCAAGGGAAGAGCCCTGGTGGTATCGGGAGGAGTAGCACAAAACGCTGCGCTTACGGGATATCTTGCAAATGACTATGACAGGGTCATAAAGCTTGAAAGTCCGCAATATAACGGAGCCATAGGCTGCTGCCACTACGGAGCCAGGCTGGCATTAAAAAAACAAGCATAAGAAAGGCATGGAAAATAATATGTATATTATTAAAACTCAACAAAGTTTTGACAGCGCTCATTTCCTTGGAGGTTATGAAGGTAAGTGCGCCAACATACACGGACACAGATGGAACGTTCATGCAGAAGTCGCATCCAATGAGCTTATACAGCGAGGGCAAAACGACGGCATGGTCGTTGATTTTTCTGATATAAAGATGGTCCTCAAGGGTCTTGTGGATTCACTTGACCATGCCCTTCTAATACAAAAGGGCTCCATGAGGCATCAAACGCTAGGATGCCTTCTAGAGGACGGCTTCAAAGTAATAGAACTGGATTTTCGTCCTACAGCTGAAAATTTCGCCAAGTACTTTTTTGACAAGATAAAAGAGACTGGTTTTACGGTGAAAAGAGTCACTGTGTACGAAACGCCAAAAAACTGCGCGACATACGAGGAATAGGGAGATGACATCATGGAGTATAATGTAGTTGAAAAGTTTGCAAGCATAAACGGCGAAGGTCCAAAGGCGGGGCAACTGGCTGTGTTCATAAGGTTTGCAGGTTGCAACCTGAGCTGCAGCTACTGCGACACAAAGTGGGCGAATGAGGCAGACGTAAAAGCTGAAAAGATGAGTGCGCAGGATATCCATGAATACATCAAATCAACAGGTATATCGAATGTAACGCTCACGGGAGGAGAACCGCTCAATCAATACGGCATCAGAGAGCTTCTGGACAGATTGGCAGATGACAGCTATATTGATGTGGAGATAGAGACAAACGGGAGTATCGACATAGAGCCGTTTTTGAACATATCGCCCAGGAGGCCGTCGTTCACGCTCGATTACAAGCTTGGAAGCAGCGGAATGGAAGCATACATGGATATGGAGAACCTCAGTTACGTATCCAAGCAGGATACTGTAAAGTTTGTGGTGGACAGCTTTGACGATATTGACAGGGCGAAAGACGTTATAGCGGAGTACGACCTTGATAAGAAAACTCGAGTCTATCTCAGCCCTGTGTTTGGCGAAATAGACCCGGCCAAAATAGTAGAGTACATGAAAAGCAATTACATGAACGGTGTCAGCCTGCAGCTGCAGTTGCACAAGTTCATATGGGACAGGGATAAAAGGGGAGTATAGCATATGAAAAATGAGAAAGCCCTTGTAGTTTTCAGCGGCGGACAGGACAGCACCACCTGCCTATTTTGGGCTAAGAACAGATTTGCAGATGTAGTTGCCCTTTCGTTCGACTACAACCAAAAGCATGTTCTTGAGCTGGACTGCGCAAAAGCCATATGCCAAAAGCATGGGGTTGAGCACCACACCATGAATCTGGGACTCCTTGGAGAGATTACCTCCAACTCGCTTACAAGACCTGACATGGAGGTCGATAAGGAAGTGGAGGAAGGCAGCCTTCCCAACTCGTTTGTAGATGGCAGGAACATGCTGTTTTTCACTTTCGCGGCCATATTCGCAAAGCAAAAGGGTATAAAGCACATAATAACAGGCGTTTCGCAAAGCGACTACAGCGGCTATCCCGACTGCAGGGACGTGTTCGTAAAATCGCTCAATGTGACGGCGAATCTTGCCATGGAATACGATTTTGTGATACACACGCCGCTCATGTGGCTGGACAAGGCGCAGACATGGGGACTTGCGGACGAGTTTGGAGTACTCGACGTAATAAAAAACGAGACGCTCACATGCTACAACGGAATCATAGGTGACGGCTGCGGGGAATGTCCGGCATGCAGTCTAAGGTCTAGGGGCTATGAAAAGTACATGGAATCAAGACAATCAAAAGCATAGTTTGGCGGAGCAATATATATTAGGGGCGGATTCTTCGGAGTCCGCCTTTTTCTGTTTTGGGCAAAATGAAGGAGCTGTCTCCTTCAGAAATTGATTTCCTGATTAAAGACAGCTCCTTACTTATCCTCGTTGCTTTTATCATTAGACTTCACATAAGACATTGTTGTACTCAGGTTACTGTGTCCCATTATGTCTGCAAGCTTGTGCAGGTTAGTGCTTTGGGCCTTCTTGTAGCCGAAGCTGTGGCGGAAGGAGTAGGCGCTGAGGCCTTCAAGACCTGCAAGCACCATGTACTTTCGAACTATATAGCGCACGGCTCTTTCCGTGAGCTTTTCACCAGTCTTTTCGGAGCGGAAAAACGGACCGTCCCTGTCAATTTCTAAAGAAGAGACATATCGTTCAAGCGCTGAAGCGCAGGCATAGTTCAGCGGGATTTTCCTTGTTTGGTTTTCTGAAACAATGTTTATAGAGCCGCTCTTTTTAGATACACTTATGTCAGATATATTGAGGTTGCACACCTCTCCCACGCGAATGCCCGTATGTATCATGAGCTTAAGCAGAGCTTGATCGCGCAGCGTGCCATGGGACTTTACTGTATCGAGGAGGCGTTTTTCCTCATCCTGCGTGATTTCGCGCGGCTTGCCCTTCTGCATGGGGCTCAGCCTTATATGCTTAGCTGGATTCCTTCCTGAAATGCCTGTGTGATACGCCCAGTCGAAGAAAAGCTTAAGCGTGGAAATCCGTCTGTTTATCGTTGCAGGCTTGAGGCTCAGATTTTGCATTGCCTCCTTGTATGTTTCAAGCTCCTTTACGCATATCTGGTCGAAAGAAAATATGAGCATATTCTGGCATGTGTCCATGCCCTGATATTCGTGCCAGCCTATGAAATGTTTAAGATCGGCAGAGTATTCCTGAATGGTCTTGGCATTTAGGTTTTTTTCGGAAAGAGAGGCTATGAAATTGATTATAAGCTCCTTGCCTTCATCAGATACTTCACGCATTTTATTCAAAAGGGTACCTCCGGGTGTTGACTAATATTAGTGGACATGATATTTTAAATTAGTGGACATCACTCAATTAATTATAAATCAAAAAAAACCATATTTCAATAGGTGTGCCAAGGCAATAATGACAGGAGGAGCAACAATGGAAATGGCAAGTTTGGAAAAATTATTCTCAATAATGATTCTGGTATATCTAATAGCAGCAGTAGCGCCGCTGCTGATGAAAAGGCATCAGGTATTGGCCAACCATGTCACAGGGGTGCTTTGCAGCATAGGAGGTATTCTCGGCCTAAGCCTATCTTTGACAAAGCTGAGTGGAAATGCAAGTGATATGCTGCTTGATACGGCAAGCACCAATATACCATATCTGACTTTTTCAATAGGACTAGACAACATATCCGCGTTTTTCATCCTGTCCCTTTCGCTTCTTGCTATAACGGTATCTATTTACTCTATAGGCTACGTTTCTCATTATTATGAAAAGAACAATACATATATCCTAAATTCCCTATACGCCATCTTTATAACTTCAATGATATTCGTATTTGCTGCCAGAAACATGGTTACTTTTTTCGTCGCATGGGAGCTCATGTCGCTTGTTTCATATTTCCTGGTGATGTACGAATCCGAAAAGAAGGAGACGCTCCATGCGGGTACGCTCTATATAATTATGACACATATAGGAACGGCATTTTTGCTGGCTGCGTTTGCAGTGATATACGCCCACACAGGCAGCTTCGAGTATACTGACGCGGCTGCATCGCTTCCTGCCGGAATCAAGAATGCGCTGTTTGTGATGTTTGTTATAGGGTTCGGAGCGAAAGCTGGCATAGTGCCTCTCCACATATGGCTGCCGTATGCGCACCCTGCGGCTCCAAGCCATGTGTCGGCGCTCATGTCGGGAATAATGATAAAGACGGCAATATATGGAATATTGCGCTTCGTATTCGAACTCCTAGGAGCAGGCACTTTGTGGTGGGGAATTACAATACTTGTTGTAGGAATGCTCTCTGCAGTAATAGGAGTGGCATACGCATACATGGAGGGAAATATTAAGCGTATGCTGGCATACAGCAGTATAGAGAATATAGGCATAATTTTAATGGGTATAGGCGTTGCCGGAATAGCCTCACATGGCGGCAATTCAGCGCTCGAGGCGCTGGCGTTGACAGCCGCAATGGTTCACTGCTTCAATCATACTATTTTCAAAGGGCTGCTTTTCATGTCAGCAGGCTCAGTGCAGTATTCGACCCACACCAAGCAGATGGACGAGTTGGGCGGTCTGATGAAGACAATGCCGCTTACAGGCCTCTTCATGCTTGTAGGAGCACTTTCGATTTCGGCGGCAGTCCCATTCAACGGATTCATAGGGGAGTGGCTGACATACCAGGCCTTCATTATGAGCATGAGTTCCTCACTCGGGACAAGCAACGTAGCAGCAGTATTGGGAGCTGCTTCTCTTGGTCTTGCAGGAGCGCTTGCCGCAGGCTGCTTTGTCAAACTCATAGGCATATGTTTCATGGGAAGCCCAAGAAGCTCACATTCACAGAATGCAAAAGAGGTGCCTGCGACGATGTACATATCGAGCGGATTCCTGGCGCTGCTTTGCCTTGCAATAGGAATATTTCCAAAGCCCCTGATAGGAATTACAGGCAACGCGTTTTACTCACTAAGCGGCGATTCGATATCGCAGAGCCTTAATGGATTTGGAGCCATGCCTGTATTTAGTCTAAGTCTTGATGCATCGCAAATCACTCCTATAGCAGCAGCAATCGCAGGCGTTGCAGCCGCGATAGCAATAGCAGCAATAATGGCAGCAGTGGGAGGGAAGAGGCAAAGCAGGATTTTCAATACGTGGGATTGCGGTTTTGAAAGGCTCAACCCGAGGATGCAGTATTCTTCAACAGGCTTCTCGAATCCTATAGGCATAGTGCTCAGGCTCCTTTTCAGGCCCGTGAGGGAGTTGCAGATAGATGAGGGCAGCATAAGATATAATCCCAAAAGTATTAAATACACGTTCAAGACAGAAAAAATATTTGAAAAATATATGTACGGACCTGTATCTGAATTTTTCAGCCGGATATCTGTGATAACAAAGCTTTCTGTGCAAACGGGAAGCATTCACGGTTACCTGATGTATATTTTTGTGACGGTGTTTGCATTCATGATATATAACAGCTTGGTTTAACGGAGGGATTCAATTGGCGGATTTGGCATACTATGCTATTCAAATGGCACTTTTCATACTCATCGCGCCTTTGGTCGGCGGGATTATCAACAAGATAAAAGCCTTTACTCAAAAGAGGAAGGGAGCCCCAATATACCAGGTATATCTGGACATCATAAAGCTTTTTACAAAGGATACAGTGGTATCAAACCAGGCATCATGGGTTTTCACTGCCACGCCTTACATTGTATTTGCATCTTCTGCAGCGGCATGCGCCTTTGTGCCGATTCTGCCGGGACTTGCTAAAGGACCATTGGCAGGAGACATATTCATGGTAATATACATTCTATTGCTTGGGAAATTCTTCATGGCGATTTCAGGCCTTGATACGGCAAGTACGTTCGGGGGCATGGGCAGCAGCAGGGAGATGATGATAAGCGCACTTTTCGAGCCCGCGCTCATAGTGGCTGTACTTACGATGGGATTTGCAGCCAAGAGCACATCGCTCAGTGAAATAATGCTGCATTCGGGCGAACTGGGGCTTGCTGTAGTGCAGCCTTCATATATGCTGCTGCTGGTTTCAATAATCCTTATTCTCATAGCAGAATCTTCAAGAATACCAGTGGATGATCCTTCTACGCATCTGGAGCTTACAATGGTGCATGAGGCTATGATTCTTGAATATTCAGGAAGACATTTGGCTCTTATGGAACTGGGCTCATTTATTAAGCAACTTATATTCATAACTATAATAGCAAATGTATTCATACCTTCAGGTACTCCTGCTTATGCAGAGCTCGGTTTTGCGGGCTTTTTGGTTTCGTTGCTTGTTTACGTTGCAAAAGTGATAGCTATTTCAGCAGCGGTGGCATGCATAGAAGCGGCAACGGTGAAGATGAGGTTTTTCAGCATACCGAATCTTGCGGCCCTTTCGTTTATAGCTTCTTTCGTAGGATTCCTTCAGTATTTAGCAGGGGGAGGTAATTGATTTGGAGATAATGCAGATTTTGTCGGTGCTAATACTCTTGTCATGCTTTGTGCTTGTAGCCAACAAGAGGACGAAGTCCTACATAAGGACATTCCAGGCTCAGTCGACCCTTTTGGCGCTTGCAGCTTTGCTCTTGGGCTTGGAGAACATAAGTGGTCATGGCGCAATCGAAATACTGTTTGTGTGTTTTCTCATAGTGGCCCTCAAGGTCTACTATATTCCAAAGCTTCTTACGCGCACTTTCGCAAATGTGGACTACAAGGTTGAAAAGAATTTCTTCTACAACATACCGCTGCTGGTGCTTGTTAGCTGTGCCATAGCAGTATTTAATTATTTTTCAATATCATCGGCAATTGGCGGGAAGGCGAGCGAGCTTGGCATGTACCTGGCCAACTCCGTATCTGTAATATTCATAGGCTTTTTCTTCATGATAAGCAGAAAAAAGGCTATAGGCCAGATAGTAGGACTTCTCGTAATGGAAAACGGCATATTTGCCGCTGCGCTTTTCACTTCGGGGGGCATGCCTGTGCTTGTGGATGTGGGAATATTCATAGATCTTATAACAGCAGTCATAATAATGGGGATAATGGTGTTCAAGATAAACGAGGAACTGGAAACTACTGATATAAATAAACTCAAGAGGTTAAGGGGATAAGGGAATGATATCATATCTGTTGCTGTTACCTGTAGTATCAATAGCAGCCCTCTGGCTGGCAAAGCGCGAAAGCCAGATTTTTGCGCTTGGTATTGCGTCAGCACTTATAATGCTGTCTGCAGGGGTGAAACTCTCTATTGATGTGGCTGCTTTTGGACATGTAAATGAGAGGTATATATTGGATTTTTATGTGGACAGCCTGAGCATAATAGTGCTCGACCTTGTGTTGGCTGTATCGCTTTTTGTAATTATTTATTGTGCAGGCTACTTTAAGAAGGAGCTCGAGCGCAGCAAGACAGATATAAAGAGGCTTAGACTATTTTACTCGCTGTTGTTTGCATTTATGTTTTCCATGATACTTCTTCTTACAACGCCCAACATGGGGATAATGTGGATAGCAATTGAAGCTACAACGCTGGCATCTGTGTTTTTAGTCGGCTTTGAAAACAACAAGCGCTCTCTGGAGGCTTCATGGAAGTACATAATCATATGCTCTGTGGGGATAGCAATAGCGCTTCTGGGGATAATACTGCTTCACATTTCATCCATAGGAATTATAAAGTCTGCCGGAACGGAGCTATCATGGACTTATCTGTACGAGCATGCGAAAGAGCTTGATGTCAATCTGCTTAGGTTGGCTTTCATATTCATGCTTGTCGGATTTGGAACTAAGGCGGGTCTTGCCCCTATGCACACATGGCTTCCGGATGCCCACAGCCAGGCACCTTCGCCTGTAAGTGCAATGCTTTCAGGAGTGTTGCTAAACAACGCCATGTACGGCATAATGAGAGGCCTTGCCATACTGAACAAGGCACTGGGAAACGGCAGCTTTGCAGGAGCAGCCTTGATGACGCTCGGACTACTTTCTATACTCACAGCTGCTGTGTTCATACTTACGCAACGCGACTACAAGAGGCTGCTTGCATATTCAAGCATTGAGCATATGGGCATAATAGCCCTGGGACTCGGAGTATTCACTCCAGCATCAGTGCTTGCTTCTCTAATGCATATGATAAACCACTCCTTCACCAAGTCGATGCTTTTCCTTTCAGCCGGAAACATATATCAAAGGTACGGGACTAAGGATATTTACAAGGTGAAGGGTCTTTACAAGTCAATGCCGATAACCGGAGTGGTGTTCATGTTGGGGGTGTTTGCAATTACCGGCATGCCGCCGTTCAGCATATTTTCAAGCGAACTCGGTATGGTCGTAGCGTTGTTCGAGAACGGCAGCTATTTTGCAGGAGCATCGTTTCTTTTCTTGCTTGCACTCGTGTTTGTAGGCTTCGCCGTGACGCTGTTTAAGATTTTCTATGGGAATGCGAAAGGGGAACAGCAAAAGAGCTTGAAACCTAGCCCATATGCAGACATGGTCCTCATTGCCATGCTCGGTGTAATAACTGTGACTGGGGTATTTATGCCCAATGGCGTACTTAAGCTTCTTACGGACGCTCAAAGAATTGTTACCGGGGGATAGAACATGAAAATGGAAGACATTATTGAAGAGCTAAGAGCCGGCTTGTGTGAAAACGGCTTGAATTGCAATATAGAGCACGGTAATGAAATAAGGCTGGACATCAAAGAGGCGGATGTAAGGAAACTTCCAGAGCTCCTGTGCAGGGACAAGGGCATGAAGCTTGCCTGCATGTTTGCCAGCGATGAAACACTTCTGCCATCGGAAGAGTTTGCCATTTATTATGTATTTGCGGACGTAAAAAGAGGAGTATTTATTAGGGCAAGGCTGGCACTCGGCAGCGACAAGCTGAGCTATCCTTCCGTTTCGGACCTAATACATTCGGCATCTTTTTATGAACGCGAGATTAATGATCTTTTTGGAATAAGGGCTGAAGGCAACGAGAGCCTAAAGCCAATGGTGCTTCATGGCAACTGGCCCGAGGGAGAATTCCCGCTCAGGAAAAGTTTCGACAGAAGGAGAAAGCCTGCATTTGCTTCAAGAAGACCGGAGTTCATGAAGGTCAAGGGCGAAGGTGTGTATGAGATTCCTGTAGGACCTGTGCACGCCGGCATTATAGAGCCAGGACATTTCCGGTTCAGCGTTGCAGGAGAACCCATAATAAACCTTGAAGCCCAGCTGTATTTTGTCCATAAGGGCATAGAAAAAATGTGCGAGGGCATGGACTTCAACAAGTGCTTTTATGTTTCAGAGCGGATCTCGGGCGATGAAACATTTTCAAACTCACTGGCATACTGCCAGGCCATAGAGAAGATAGCTGGCGCTCAGATACCAAGAAGGGCTAAAATCACAAGGGTAATATTTGCAGAGCTCGAGCGTCTGACAAGCCATCTGGGAGACCTTGGAGGCGTATGTCTTGACGTAGCCTATGGTTTTGCAACATTCCAATTCAGAATGATGAGAGGCTGGCTGTATCAGATGATTGAAGCGGTATGCGGCTCGAGATTTTTAAGGAGCGTCAATTCTCCGGGCGGGGTAAGAAAGGATTTTATTGAAGGCAATGAAAAAAGGATAATAGATATGATGGTGAAGATAGAAAAGGAGCTGCTTGAGACTATAGATATAATCAAGGCGAAAAGTCTTTTTATTGACAGGGTTGAAAATACAGGCACGCTCAAAAAAAAGACGGCAATAGATCTCAATGCAACAGGGCCTGCAGGGAGGGCGTCAGGTGTGCACTACGATGTGCGCAAATCGTTTCCTTACGAGGCTTACAGCGACATGGAATTTGAAATTTCAATGCACAACAACGGAGATGTCAACTGCAGGCTGAACGTTAAGCTTGAGGAATGCCTGCAGTCAATAAAGCTTATAATGCAGGGAGTAAACATGCTCGAGGGCGGAAGCGTAAGCACAAGAATCGAAACTCTCCCGGCATATGCGTCTGCTCTGGGATATACAGAGTCGCCTAGAGGCGAAAACATACACTGGATAATGTCGGGCAAGAACAATGACATATACAGGTACAAGGTCAGGACCCCGTCGTTTTGCAATTGGCCGGCGCTTTGTGAGGCCGTAAGGGGAAACATAGTTCCGGATTTTCCGCTAATAAACAAAAGTTTCAACCTATCATATGCCGGAAATGACTTGTAGAGGTGATAAAATTGTTTGGAATGATTAAAAAACTCCTGCAGTATCCAAGGCTGACTCAAAAATATCCCAAGAAGCCTCTTGATCTGCCGCCTTTCATAGGAAAGCCGGAAATAGACAATTCCAAATGCACAGGGTGCAACGAGTGCATAAATGCATGTCCGTCAGGCTGCATAGTAAGGGATGAAAAGGGTGAGATGGGTATAAACTTGGATGAGTGCATTTTCTGCGCAAGATGCGAGGATGTATGCTCAAGTGGAGCGGCCAGAATGACCAGTGAGTTCGAGCTGGCAGAAAGAGACAGACTGCTGCTTAGGAAATCGCCGCTTGTGATTGAGGAACGGGATATACCGGACGAAAGGTATGAGCTCATTCAAAGAGATGTAAAAGAGAAGATAAAGAAAATATACGGAAGGAGCCTTCAGATAAGGGAGGTCGACGCCGGCTCGTGCAACGGTTGCGATTACGAAATAAACGGCCTTAACAATCCTTTCAACGACATAGAAAGGCTTGGGATTCATTTTGTCGCCTCGCCAAGGCATGCCGACATGCTTCTTGTGACGGGAACAGCGACAAGGAATATGGAACTGGCTCTCATAAAAACTTATAATGCAACACCGGATCCGAAGCTTGTAGTGGCCGTGGGCGCCTGTGCATGCAGCGGAGGGATATTCAGGGACAACTATGCCACAAGGAACGGAATAGATTGCATAGTGCCGGTTGATGTGTATGTTCCGGGCTGTCCTCCAAGGCCACATGCCATAATGTATGGAATACTAAAGGCGCTGGACAGGGTTGACAAAAAATAGCATACTGCACCGCAGAAAATAAGCAAAAGATATTGCCTGATATTATAATAGGAAGTATCTTTTTGTTTTTTGCAAATGCGAATAAATTTTGATTATAGTTAAAACGGTCTGGTATAATAAATACCAACCAAACAATGGAGGTGGAACAATACATATGGCGAAAAAAAAGAGCATATTACTCAAGTCGTGCCTGTTTGCGCTTGCAATAGGTGCAGCGCTCCTGCAGACAGGGTGTGACAGTGGCAAGGAAAAGGGGGATCTAAAGTGGTCTTACGAAAAGGCCATAAAAAAACCGATAGAGGCAAGTGCCGGCAACGAGGAGCTGAACCTTGGAAGCATTGAAAAGGACAAGGTTCAGGTAAAGATTCCTGGAAAATCGTTTGACAGCCCGACAAAGCTTAAGCTCTACACACCGGACAAGGTGCCGAACGTTGTTTCCAAGAAGTTCGAGCCGATAGGTGCGCCCGTTGAAGTACAGTGTGACGCCGAATTCACAAGGACAAACAATCCTGTTCAGGTGACGTTTGCGCTCGACAAGAGCACAATAAGCGAGGACACAATGCCTTCGGATTATTGGGTTTCTTATTACGACGGCAACAAGTGGGAGTACATAAGGCCTGACAGCGTGGATCTGGATGCCGGAACAATGACATTCACAACATGCCACTTCAGCCTTTTCGGTTACGGCAAAATCACCGTGGACCAAAAGATAGAGGAGTACACAAAGAACAAGGCGCTTGCCGACTGGACCCAGAAGGGAATGGACGACAAGGTCAACAAAGCTGTAGAGCAGGCAGTGGATCACATACTCAAGGAAAAGCTCGGCATGAGCGACGAGAGCACCAAGAAGAAGGTGCTTGCCAGCCTGCTCAATGACGACGAATGGGCCAACATGGCCAAGTCTGTTAAGGACGGAGATTACATAACCTTCAACCAGAATTTCAACGTGCTTGTCGGCAAGAAGATAGTTGACAACGTGTCTGAAGGAACTCTTTCTAAGCTGCTCAAGGGCGTCACGGAGGATGATGGAATAGAAACGGTAAAGGCGGCATCAACAGCCCTTGGATATCTTGCCGAGGGCAGGAAATACGATGCTGCCAAGATAATAGGAGAGAATATTGCCGACAAGTTTGTAATAACCACAGTAGGCAAGGTTGCCATAGCTGCCGTGGAAAATGAAATACAGTCGTGGAAAAACAAGGAGGTCGAAGCGGCATACCAGGCTTTCAAAAACGGCGCTTCCCAGAAATGGTGGTGGGGCGGCTACAACGTTGAAAAAGGCGACTTTGACTCAGTATACGAGCAGATGAGGGGAGCCGCAAGGCAGCTCGAGATAGAGGCAGTTAAAAAGCAAAATCAGATAAGGGCCGAAGCAGGATATCCGCCGCTGACATCTGAAGAAGAGGACAAAATAAAGGACAAGGTGGGCAAGGACCTCAAGAGCCAGTTTGAAAGAAGGCTAAAGCAGGAGGAAGAGCTGGCAAAGAAGGAGCAGGAGATAAAGCAGCTCGTCGAGGAGTACAAGGAAAAGGGGCTTCTTGAGAAGGGTTCGTTTGGCTTCGACAAGGGCTACGACATCGAGCAAAGGCTTGACGTGCTGATGCACCTCAAGGACAAGATACTAAAGGATACAAAGAGCAAGGAGCTTATGGCAAGCGGCTACAACAACGGCAAGATAGGTATGGACCACATAATAAGTCTTACTATGATATGGTATACAGAAGGCTATGCGGGTTATGCAAAATACATCAAGGACAACTTCAACATAGAGATATATCCGCCAGCCGAGGCCATGGCAGGCTCGTGGAACGGCAACATGACTATTACTAACATCACGTTCCCTGAATTTGAAACGCAGGAGCAGGAGCAGCAGGCGGAGGGTGACGCGGGCTGCGATTTCAACCTGGACTGGAACGCCATAAAGAAGGAGCTTGAAGCAATGAAAGGCGTTGCAAGACCGATGGCCTTGAATGTTACAATGGACAAGTCGGGTAGCGGAAACGTGACAATAACTTTGGACGGAGACAGCAACGGACCTATGGCAATAAGCTACAAGAGCGGGCAGGTGAGCTTCACCATTTCGGATGAAAGCGACAGCGCGGTTGTGTTTACTGGATATGCTTCAGAAGACCAGACATCATATGGACTTAACGGCAACTTCAAGTTCAAGTTCCCAGAGTCTCTAGAAAAAGCCGGTCTAAGCATAAGCGGAACTTGGAATGTATCAAAGGCGAAACAAGCTCCGACTGCACAGCCGTAATAAAATTTAAAAGTGGGCATAAGTTATGAACCCTCAAATCAGCATAATGGGATTAGACATACTGACATTTAACTCTTACAAGCTTTTCATGGCTTTGGCTGTAACAGCTGCAATTTCAGTATGTTACTTATCACTGAGAAAGGAATTGCTTACGAAGAAGCAAGCAACTATTTTGACGGTGACAATAGCAGCGGGCTTTCTAACAGGAGCCAGGCTGCTTCACTACATGCTAAATCGGGCGCTCTACATTGAAAAAGGATTTAGCATAGCAGATATAACAGCCAGCAATTTTACGCTTTACGGCGGGATTTTAGGAAGCGCATTGCTTGGAGGCCTGGCTGTTATCCTTATGAGGCTGAGGCTTTTGAAAATCGCCGATAATCTCGTGCCTGCAATATGCGTCGGCATTGGGACTATGAAAATAGGCTGTCTTTTTAATGGTTGCTGTTACGGTAAGGAGACAGGGCTTCCATGGGGAATCAGATTCCCCATGGGAAGTCCAGCCTATTCATACCACTTCAAAGACAAGGCTGCGGACTTTACAATACTCAACATTCCTTTCGAATCGCACGCCGTTCATCCAACACAGATATACGAGCTGCTTGCTGCGGCTGCAATAATGCTTTTAGCCATATATCTTAATAAAAAAGGGCTAAAGGACGGTATTGTGTTCATGGCCTGCTCGCTTGCATTCACGATTTTCAGGACGGTCAACCACGGTCTGAGGGAATTCAACTCGGCGCAGGCAAACTACCTGATGTGGCAGCCAAGACTTTACTCGATTATAATGGTGCTTCTATCAGGAATGCTTTTATGGATATTTTTTTCGGATGGAATCGGCACAAAAAAGAGGGCATGAATGTTCATGTCCTCTTTTGATGCCTTTTTTATTGTTACAATTTGTCGATTTTCACAGCCATAATGAAGTCGTTCTCGGAAAGTCCATGTATTTTGTGGGTTGTAAGAGATATTACAACCTTGCCCCAGGAAAGCTGTATGTCTGGATGATGGCCCTCCTCCTCGGCTAGTGCGCCTACCTTGTTTGTGAATTCGAGTGCTTCCTTGAAATCCTTGAACTTGAATTTCTTTTCGATTTTCACGTCGTTAATGACCTCCCAGCCGTCGCTGAGAATGTCTGAAAACACCATTATATCCGAGTGGTTGAGTGGATTCGTTCCGAGTTCGCAGGGAACGCATTTTTTGTTTTCGAGCTCTGCTTTCATATAAAATTCCTCCTTAAATATATGACAATAATTAAAGTATATACTGCATCGTACAAATGATTTGTCGATTTATTTATGCGTTATTTATTTTTTACCCCAAAATTGTCCAAGGCATAACATGAGATTTGTAGAGTGTTAATCTGAAATTAATGTGTAAGTCGCAGAAAAAGGGTAAATAATAAATGTGCGAGAGCAATATGATGAGTATGAATAAATTTATAAGAGGGGATGAATTAATGCAAAGAGCACATGAAATTGAATACAAGCTGCACGGGGACGACCTTCAGCTTGTGGAGATAGAGCTTGATCCGGGCGAGAGCGTAATAGCCGAAGCGGGAGCCATGCTCTATATGGAAAACAGCATACAGATGGAGGCGGTTTTCGGGGATGCTTCCGGCAAAGGAGAAGGGGCGGGCCTTATGGGCAAGCTGCTTGGAGCCGGCAAGAGGGTAATAATGGGTGAGAGTCTTTTTATGACGCTATTTACAAACAAGGGAAGCCAGAAGCAGAAGGTTGCTTTTGCGGCTCCGTATCCCGGAAAGATAGTTCCTTTTGATCTTAATGCATACGGTGGAAGGATAATTTGCCAGAAGGACGCGTTTTTGTGCGCGGCCAAGGGAATATCGGTGCAGATGGAATTCCAGAAGAAAATAGGTGTAGGCCTTTTTGGCGGAGAAGGCTTCATAATGGAAAGGCTTGAAGGCGACGGACTTGCATTCTTGCACGCAGGCGGAACGATAATAGAGAAAGAGCTTAGCCAAGGAGAAGTGCTTAAGGTGGACACGGGCTGCCTGGTAGCATTTACAAGCGGAGTCGACTATGATATTCAGTTTATGGGTGATATAAAGAGTGCCATATTCGGCGGTGAGGGCATAGTTCTGGCAACGCTAAGAGGTCCAGGTAAGATCTGGCTGCAGTCGCTTCCTTTCAGCAGGCTGGCCGACAGGATGATATCGGCATCGCGCCATATGGGAGGCGGAGGATCATCCAAGGACGAGGGCAGTATACTGGGAGGACTCGGAAGACTTTTGGACGGAGACTAAAATATTCGGCGGTGTTATGGCAGAAAAATCTATGACTGCATATAATGCCGCTTTTTAATGCATATGAAAGATTAGAATATAATGAGAAGTGCTTGTGTATGTTGACATGCAAGCTCTAATGTAATATATTAGGGCTAAAAGAAATAGCAAAAATTTCTAGTGGCTGGAAAGTCAATACATATATGGAGGTTTAAGCGAAGCATATGATGGATAAAATAAAAAACAGTCTCAAAGAAATTTTTAGCGAGAGCTTTATGAAAGATACCAGGAAATTCGGGATATTCGCAATAATCTATACTTTGGTATTTATAGCCCTGTTTTGGACTGCGTCTTACACATTTCCGTTCATAATAGCGTTCATAATAGCCCTATCGCTTCAACCGCTCGTTAAATTACTCAAGACTAAGCTTGGAATTTCGAATGGAATAACTTCGTTAATAGCCTCGGTGCTTGTGTATGCAATCTTCTTTTCAATTATAGCGCTTCTTTCCTACAAGATGGTTTCGGAGGCAAAACAGATGCTTTCGACCTTGACAACAATAGACATAAACTACGTTACACAGCTTGTCAAGGACTGGATTAGCAGATTTGACATATATTTGAAATATGTCGACCCTGACTTTATAAACAAGAACAGCAGCCAGATTACAGACATAGTGAAGAATGCTCTCGGCATGCTCGGAAAAGCTCTCAACAAGTTTTTATCAGCTGCTGTATCAATACCTCTTTGGATAGCCGTAATGTTTATAACAATAATATCCACATATTTTTTCACGAGGGATATGGACAATATCAAGAAAAATACTTTTGGGATATTCTCGGAAAAGGGAAAGCAAAGAGTCCTAAGCGTATGGGAAGAGGGCATAAGACTTTTTGTCAGTACAATCAAATCCTACGCCATTATTTACACGATAACATTTATTGAGACAATAATAGGATTTACTCTTATACTCAAGATTAACTACGCTGTAATACTCAGTATAGTTGCAGCCGTGTTCGACATAATACCGGTTCTAGGTGTTGGCGCTGTGTACTGGCCTCTTGCGATAATATATGCCATACTTGGCAATTACAAGACCTCAATTGGAATTATCATTCTCTATGTTGTGGTAGTTGTTGTAAGAAACCTTATAGAGCCAAAGCTCGTATCAAAGTCTCTTGGAATACATCCAGTGCTGTTGCTGGCTTCTGTGTTTGTTGGTTTAATGACATTTGGAGCCTCTGGAATAATATACCTTGTATTCCTGATTGTTTCCTACAAGATATTCAACAGCACCAGGTCGAACAGGCAGCCTGTCAATCAGACGGGCGAAGATAATAACCCATAGCAAAAAGAAAAAGCAGGCAGGCTCCAGAATAAAACCGGAGTCTGCCTGCTCTTTTTAAAATCTAGCTAGTCGAGCCTTTTTTTGAAGCTTATTGAAGCAAGCGTAAGAAGCGCTATTCCGAAGGCCAAAAGTATGAAAACCTCGTTTGCCAGTATCGTGAATTCAGAGCCCTTAAGTATTATTCCCCGCAGTATCTTGAGAAAGTAGGTAAGGGGAATGAAGTAGCCGGAAATCATTATGGGCAAGGGCATAGACTCCCTTGGGAATATAAAGCCCGAGAGGAGTATGCTGGGCAGCAGGAAGAGAAAAGCCATCTGCATTGCCTGAGCCTGTGTCCTGGCAATTGTAGAGATCAGTATGCCTATTGAAAGCGAGCACATTACGAATATTATTCCCAAAAGTATCAGAAGCAGGGCATTCCCTGCAATAGGGACGTTGAACCAGTATGTTCCGAAAAACAGAGCTATCAGGAAATCCAGAGTTCCTATTAGTATGTAGGGAACCATTTTGCCGACTATGAGCTCTGCAGGTCTTATAGGGGTAACCATCAGCAGCTCGATAGTACCCTTCTCCTTTTCCCTCACAAGCGAAAAAGCCGTGAGTATTACGGTTATGTTTTGCATTATAATGCCTATTAGGCCGGGTATTGTGAATTTAGTGCTTTCAAGGTTGGGATTGTACCACACCTTTGTGCGCACGTCTATGCCGGGCTCGGCCGAATTGAGCATCCTGTATTCATTAGCCGAAAGCTGCTCGAGGGAGTAGTTCTTGGACAGCAAAAATCCGCTTTGCAGTGCCGTTCTTGCTATTGTAGGATCTACGCCGTCTATTATAAGCTGGACGCTGGAATTCCCGAATCCGCTGACGGTTTTTGAAAAGCCCGAGGGTATTATTATGGCGCATTTGACCTCCCCGATGTCTATAAGCCTTTCAAGCTCCCCGGTATTTTTGACGTATACCGACGGGACAAAATAGTTTGAGGCCTCGAATTTCTTGACCAGTTCGCGGCTCTCCATGCTCTTGTCCATGTCGAGAACGGCCATGTCAATATTTTCGACGTCGGTGTTTACAGCGTATCCAAAGAGGAATATGAAAATAAGGGGCATCATGACCGCCATTACCAGGCTGGCCTTGTCCCGTCTGATGTGCAGAAATTCTTTTTTTATAATGGCCAAAAGCCTTTTCAAATTCAATTTCTGTCACCTTCTTTGTCACGAAACATAAATTTTATATCCTCGAAAGAGGATTCGACTTTTTTACCTGTATCCTCCTCAACATAACTTATAAAAACGTCCTCGAGATTTTTGGCATTCTTTTCGGCTATAAGCTCCTGGGGAGTTCCCCTTCCTATTAAGTGTCCGCTGAATATGAAAATAAGCTCATCGCATCCCTCGGCCTCGTCCATATAGTGGGTTGTAACTAGTATTGTCATCCCCTCACCCGCTAGCCTGTGTATTATCTGCCAGAAAACCCTCCGGGAAACCGGGTCCACTCCGGAGGTAGGCTCGTCAAGTATTAGCATGTTTGGCTTGTGTATAAGGGTGCATCCTAAGGCCAGACGCTGTTTCCAGCCGCCGGAGAGGTTGCCGGCCAGCTGCTTTTCCCGGCCTTCCAGGCCAGCCATTTTGATTACCTGGATTATGCGCTCGTTTCTTATAGCCGGAGGGACAGAATAGATCTGGGCGTAGAATCTTATGTTCTCAAGAACGGTAAGGTCCTCGTAAAGGCTGAACTTCTGAGACATGTAGCCTATGCTCTGCTTTATCATTTCAGACTCCTTGATTATGTCGTGGCCGAATATCCTGCCTTCGCCGGAGGTGGGAGTCAAGACTCCGCAGAGCATTCTTATCAATGTGGACTTGCCGGCTCCATTGGGGCCCAGTATGCCGTATATGCAGCCTCTTGGTATTTCAAGGCTTATGCCGTCAACCGCTTTGAGCTCTCCAAAATGCTTGGTGAGTCCTTTTGTCCAGACAGCAATATTGTCATTTGTCATTTCGAATCCTCCAGATAAACGTCTACAAGCACCCCGGGCTTGAGAGCTTCTATGTGGTCAAGCACCTTGATCTTTACCTCGTATACTATCTCCTGCTTGTTTTCCTTGGATTCTATATTCTTGGGAGTGAATTCTCCCTCTGAGGCTATGTACACAACTTTGCCCTTAATACTTTTCGCTTCTTTAAAGCCTCCGTCCATTGTGACCTCATTGCCCAGCTTGACTAGATCCAGATTTTTCTCTTCAACGTATATCTTGACCCACATGTTGGAGAGGTTGTTTATGCTGGCTATCTTAGTGAATGCAGGAGAGTATTCGCCGCTGAGGTAGTTTAGGGACTCTATAATCCCGTCTGAATTGGCGTATACCAGCTCCTTGGATATGCTGTTTTCGAGAGACTTAATGCTCCACTGGGCGGCGTCAAGATTGCTCCTGGAAAAGTCTATGTCCTCCTTTGTGGAGCCGTTCTGTAGTAGGCGCAGCTGCTCTCTCAGCAATTCAAGCTGTTGTCTCGAACTGTCAAGCCTTGCAGAAGAGGCATCCAGGGCCGCCTTGGCGTCCTTAAGGGATTGTTCGGAGGTTGCGTCCGAATCGTACAGCTGAGCAATAGTATTATAGCTTTCGAGTCTGTAGTTGTAGTCCTGCTGATTGCCTCCGACAACTGCTTCCTGCTGGCTTATCTGTAGCCTGGCCTTCTCTATATCCTCGCTTCTTGAGCCTTTTATAGTCTTATCCAGAGAGGCCTTCGATGCGCCTGACTGGGCCTTTAGTCGCTCGAGCTCGAGCCTTAGAGAATCCACATTTATGCGTGCCAGCTTATCGCCTTTTTTTACCATATCGCCTTCTTTAACGAATATCTCCTCAATTATTCCGCCCACCTCTGTTGAGACGCCATAATTGTCGCTTTCAACAGATCCGGTGTAATAGTCAAGCTCCGAGCCTTTGCAGGAGCTCAAAACAAAGCAAAGCAGTGGAAGACAAATCAATGTGACAGCTTTTTTCATAAGGTCTATGGCAGCTGGGACTCTTGACTTCAGCCATGAGATGAGACTGCCGTATTCACATCCTTTCTATGATTAATACTAATAGTAATTAATTACCCAAGGGAGCTGCAAAACAACTTACTACTTTCAAAACTCCATTTTTAATGTAAAATAAATAAAGAGCATATAAAAAGAGGAGGATTTGAAATGAGTGACAATATAACGCTAACACCAACCCCTATACAAAGGAACGAGTTTGACGTGGCAATAGAGCTTGCAATGTACGTTGCAAGGGCTCAAAGACTTGGGAAGGAAGAAGACGTTTCAGACGTTTTCGTGAGATTTTTTTCGCTTGCAAAAGTTCTGGGCACTACCGAGCCGGCAAAACTGATTAAATACCTACCGGAAGAGCTCCAGAACGGAATAAAATAAAAATCGGGGGATTGGAAATATGAAAGCCCTGATAACCTACAACTACGGCGATGAAAAGATGAATGCCTTAAGAAAGCTCGGGTACGAGCTCATATACAGGCATGAGGACAACATGGTCAACGATGAAGAGACTGATGACGCTGAAATCCTGATATGCTATGATCCATTCCGCACGTTTGACATAACCAGGATGAAAAAGCTAAAATGGGTCCAGCTTTCAAGCATAGGGGTGGACCAGGTTGATCACGACTTCATAAGCGAGAACGGCATCATGCTTACCAACAACAGGGGCGGATACAGTATCCCCATGGGCGAGTGGATAGTCCTTAAGATTCTCGAAATATACAAAAATAGCAGACTTTTTCATGAAAACCAGAAAAACAGGATATGGAAGCTCAGCAAGAGTGTATATGAAATCTATGGCACAACAATAGGATTTCTTGGAACAGGAACAATAGCGCAGGAGGCTGCAAAGAGGCTTTCTGGTTTTGGAACCAGACTGATTGGCCTAAATACGAAAGGCAGATATGCAGAGGGTTTTGAAAAATGCTACCAGCTTGAAGAGCTTGACGAGTTCCTAATGGAATGCGACACCCTTGTGCTTTCAATTCCGTACACTGATTCCACACATCACATCATGGACAAGCAAAAGCTGGGCATAATGAAGGACGGCTCCGTGATAATAAACATATCAAGAGGCAGCATAATAGACGAAAATGCTCTCATCGAAAAGCTGGAGGAAGGCAAGTTCCTCGGAGCGGCACTCGACGTATTCGAGCAGGAGCCACTTGACAAGTCATCCAAGCTCTGGGAAATGGAGAACGTGCTTGTGACTCCGCACAATTCATGGGTGTCGCAAATGAGGGATGAAAGGCGCTTTGAGATGATTCTAGAAAACCTCAAAAGATACAGGGACAATGAGCCGCTTGCCAACATAGTTGATCTAAAAAAGGGATATTAGAATACAAAAAGGCCTCGTTTGCTACGAAGCCTTTTTGTATTCTAATGGATTTATCTTCTGTTTGATGTATGCTACGAATTCAAGTTCCGATACCAGCATGCCCGCAAATATCAGCATGCAGCCAATGACTCCCTGGCCTGAGAGCACTTCGCCAAGTATTATGAATGCAAAGAACGCTGAGAATACAGGCTCGCCAAGATATATGAGGGCTGCTCTTGTCGGAGTCGTATGCTTTTGCATGGTGTTTTGCACAAGGAAGCACAGCGCCGTTGCAAAAACAGCCATTATTATAATGCACGTCCATACAGTCGCGCCCTGCGGCATGGCCGGAACCTCAAACACAAGGCTGAAAACTGCTGAAAGTACAGACACTACTCCCACTTGTATAATCGAAAGTATGATAGGGTCAGAAAGCTTGGAATAGTGGCTCACCGAAAGAATCTGAAGCGCATATCCGAAGGTGGAAATGAAAACTATTATATCACCGATATTTACAGAGAAGGCTTCTGCTGTTCCGGAAGTCAGGAACGCCAAGCCGGCTATAGCCATTACAATGCCTATTATGTTTTCGGCTTTGGGCGAATCCTTGAAAATTAGAGCGCTTATAACCGGAACGAGCACTATGGAAAAGCCGTTTATAAATCCGGCCTTCGAAGCGGTGGTATAAAAAATGCCAAGAGTCTGAGTAGCATAAGCAAAAAAGAGCACAATGCCTATAATCAGGCCGTGTTTCAACGTTGTCTTGTCTGCAGACATGAGTCTCTTCCAGAAAATCGCGGCAAGTATAGCGAAAGCCATGAAAAACCTTATAGCAAGAAAACTGAAGGTCCCCGTTGATTCTAGCACAATCTTGCAAAGCACGAATGTGGAACCCCAAAGAATAGTAATCAAAAAAAGAGACATGTCTGCCAACATGCTTTTCTTCATAAAAGTCACCTCTATTCATATAAGTGAAACTATTGAAAAAACTTATTATAAAAATAATTTCATATATAAATATCATATATCAAAATACCAATAATTACAATCCACATAAAAAAAGAAGCCTTAAAAAAGGCTTCTTTCAATATTTTGAGTATTTTCATTTTATTTAGCTTCGCAAATCTTCTGATCCTTAAGATATGCAAACCAATAAATTCCACCAACAAGCAGCGCGCCGCCAACTATATTGCCGAGCGTAACTGGAAGCAGGTTGTTTACAAAGAAGCTCTGCCAGTTTAAAGCTTCAAGCTTTTCTGGAGTCAAGTGAGACGCTGCAACCCAGTCAGGATTAGACTTTGCAAGTATTCCGGCAGGTATATAGTACATGTTTGCAACGCAGTGCTCGAAGCCTGAAGTTATGAACAGCCATATAGGGAAGAATATCGCAAATATCTTGCCAATCATGTCCTTGGCGCCATATGACATCCATACGGCAAGACACACAAGCCAGTTACACATTATGCCAAGATAGAAGGCTGACATGAAGGGAAGCGATACCTTGTACGATGCTATCTTTAAGGTGACGCCTCCGAGCATATTTGCGCCACTGTTGAAAAGTCCAGATTCAACCATCATGTAGGCTATGAATACAGAGCCTATGAAGTTGCCTATGTATACAAAAGTCCAGTTTCTAAGCATGTCGCGCAACTTCACGCGTTTTTGCAACAAGCCTATCATAATAAGAGTGTTTCCGGTGAAAAGCTCTCCGCCGCAAAGCACGACAAGCATAAGTCCTGTGCCGAATATTGAGCCGGCGAGGACTTTTCCAAGCCCATATGTATCGGGATTTGCGAAAAGGTTGAATGCGGCCATGTTGGACCCTTCTGAAGCAAATGCGATGAAGGCTCCTGCGAGAAAACCGAGAAGTATCTGTTTCAAAGATGTGAGACTAACCTTGCCCAAACCTACATGGTAAGTGTAGTCACATATCTCGGCGGGCGTTAAAAAATTTTTTTCACTCAATTTGATGACCTCCTTTGTTGTTTGGAAAAGATTGCAAAATGCGGAATAATGACATATGCTTGTTGAATAATATCATTTTTTAGAAAAACATTCAATGGTATTTCCATTGGAATTTCTATGTGAGCATTTAAAAAATTCCATAGAAGTGTTTATTTATTAACAGTTAAAAGTGTTTGTACAAGTGGATGCCTATATATGCGCAGGTAAATGCGGTAAAAATGATTCTGCAAAAAATGAAAGATGACAATGAATACAATTCATTTTGTTTTGTGCGCCGATGTGGCCGATGTGATTGAACGTATTTATAAACATACCCATTGTAAATGAATACGCAACACTCATGTTGAGGTATTATGAAACTTTTATAGAAAATGCATTTAGCATTGTGAAAATAAGCACATACATTACTGGTAATTTCAGCAGATGCTTTATCGAAAATACTCTCTTTTTATTTTTAAAACGTTTTGAAAGCCCATCCGGTATAATATAATATATATAAATGCAAAAATATGATTTGCTCAAATGAAAGGCAGGAAGCTATGGATATTAAAGATGTTAAAACTAGGATAGATGAACTTATAAAGCAGATTAACAACCATAACGAGATGTACTATGTGTACGACAGCCCCGAAATATCTGATTTTGAATACGACAAGCTGATGAAGGAGCTTATAGAGCTTGAAAGCGGGAATCCTGAACTTGTGCAGCCAGATTCCCCGACTCAGAGAGTGGGAGGCAGGGCCCTTGAAAAATTCGAGAAGGTAGTCCATGTTAATCCCATGCTGAGTCTTTCAAATGCATTTTCAATAGAGGAGCTTTATGACTTTGACAGAAGGGCAAAAGCCTCTGCCGGAGACGATGTGGAGTATGTGGTTGAGTTCAAGATTGACGGACTTTCTGTCAGCCTTACATATGAAGATGGCATTTTGAAAACCGGAGCCACAAGAGGAGACGGGCATGTGGGCGAGAATGTCACTGAAAACCTAAAGACCGTCAAAAGCATTCCTCTTAGGCTAAAAAATGAAATAAGCGTAACAGTAAGGGGAGAAGTGTTCATCCCCAAGGCAAGGTTCGAGGAGCTCAATTTGGAGCAGGAGGAAAATGGCCTGCCGCAATTTGCAAATCCGAGAAATGCAGCAGCCGGGTCGCTGAGACAGCTTGATCCAAAGGTCACAGCTAAACGGCCGCTAGACATTTTTGTATTCAATATGGAAAATGAAGCTGGAGAAGGCATACATAATCATAGTGATTCACTAGAGTTTCTGTCAGGGCTGGGCTTCAAGGTGAATCCCAAGAACAAGGTCTGCAAAAGCATTCAGGGGGTTGCTGAGCATATAGAATACTGGAGTGAGCACAGGGATGAGCTCGACTATGAAATAGACGGCATAGTAGTCAAGGTCAACAATCTTGAGCAGAGGGAACTGCTTGGAGCAACCGAAAAGAGCCCGAGGTGGGCGGTTGCCTACAAGTTCCCTGCGGAGCAGAAAAAGACAAGGCTTGTGGACATAATTGTGCAGGTGGGCAGGACCGGAGCCATAACGCCAACTGCAGTGCTTGAACCCGTAAGGGTTGCAGGTTCCACTGTCTCGAGGGCCACGCTTCACAACGAGGATTTCATAAGGGAAAAAGGGATAAAGATAGGCGACAGCGTAATAATTCAAAAAGCGGGAGACGTAATACCAGAGGTCGTGACAGTGCTGACCGATGAGAGAACCGGACAGGAGAGAGAATTCTATATGCCGGAGGTTTGCCCGGAATGCGGCTACAGGACCATGAGGCTAGAAGGCGAATCGGCACTCAGATGCACTAACGTTTCATGTCCGGCGCAGATTAGAAGAGGCATAATACATTTTGTATCCAGGGACGCCATGAATATTGACGGCCTGGGAGAATCAATAGTTACACTGCTTTTGAATTCCGGACTCATATCGGACATTGCAGATCTTTATACGCTCAGGAAGGAGCAGCTCGTTCCACTTGAGCGGATGGGGGAAAAGTCAGCTCAGAATCTGATAAGTGCCATAGAAAAGTCAAAGGCAAACGACCTCAACAGACTAATATTCGGCCTTGGAATAAAATTTATTGGAGCCAAGGCGGCCAAGATACTCTCGCAAAACTACGAAAGCCTGGATGAACTTATGCAGGCCAAATACGAAGATATAGTGCAGCTTGAGGAGTTCGGGCCGAGAACGGCCGAGAGCGTAGTTGAGTACTTCCAGAATGAAAGGAATCTCATGCTTGTTGAAAAGCTAAGAGCCGCCGGAATCAACATGAAAAGTCAAAGGGCAGCAAAGCCTGCCGAGGGAGGCCTGCTCGAAGGCCTTAAAATCGTACTTACAGGCAAGCTGCCTGAAATGACAAGGGACGAGGCAAAGGAACTTATAGAATCGCAGGGCGGCAAGTCGGTTTCGAGCGTAAGCAAGAACACGGATTTTGTCCTGGCCGGCGAGGATGCAGGCTCTAAGCTGGATAAGGCGGTTGCTCTAGGAGTAAAGGTGGTATCAGAAGAAGTCTTCAAGGAACTGCTGCAGCTTGGCTCCAAGGAAGCTGTGCTTGAAAGGCTAAATAATATGTAAGCCGTGCAAAACAATTTAAATACCGGCGAATCCGGGGGCGGGAAATGGACCGCCCTGGCGGATTCTAACATGATTTCCCAAAAATAATACATTGAGAGAGTCTATATGGATAAAATGCGGGTTGATTTTTTTGAAAATTTAAAAAACATGGTAAGTACCGCAGAAGGTGAAAATTTAGAGGCGCTTGCAGAGGTCCTGTCCGAGCAGCTGGGCCAGCAAAATCCAGCTGAAGTCGAAGCCGAGGACAAAACAGTAATCCTATCCCGGATTTTCGAGAACTCTTTGTCTGGCGGCACTGATGAATCAAAAGGAGTAGTCTATACGGACGAGATACTTGCCGAATTCATGGCAAGCAAGGCTGTGAGCGAGTATATAGGAGAGACATCCAAGGAAGACATGCTTGAGAGGATAATGAAAATTCGAATTCTCGATCCGTCATGCGGCTGCGGCGCATTCATGCTTGCGTTTTTCAGGGAGCTTCTAAAACTTCACAGGGAATTTGCTCCGGACTTCGAATATGAAAGAGCCTGCAGATGGATTTTCTGCAACAATCTGTTTGCAGTTGACATTGACATGCGGGCTGTACAAATAACAAAGCTCAGGGCAAAAATATACACGGGTCTGCCTGACATCGAACCGAGTGTCTGCTGTGCCGATTTCCTGTCGGGATACAGCGAGAAGGATTTTGACATAATAGCAGGCAATCCTCCCTATATTGGTGAAAAGGGCAACAAACAGCTCTTTGACGGCGTAAGGGAGAGCGAATTTGGAAGAGCGTATTACGAGAAGGGAATGGATTATTTCTATTACTTCATAGAAAAATCGATAGACTTGGCGCGCCAGGGCGGCATAATGTGCTTTGTCACGACAAGCTATTGGACAATGGCTGACTATGCCGTTAAGCTGAGAGACAAGATTTCGATGAGCTGCAGGTTCAGGCTGGTCATTGATTTCAATGATTTCAAGCTGTTCAGCAAGGCCATGGGGCAGCACAACATGATATTCATAATTGAAAAGGAGCTTGCGCCGAAGGATTTCAAGCATGTCAGCGTAAGCACCTCTAAAGGGAAGATACAAGGACTTTTGAGCGCCATAGACGCAGGAGATGAAGATCTTTTCGAGACAAATGTGTGCAAGTCGGATTTTGTAAGGGACGAAAACGGCATGTACCTTTTCATGGACCCCAAGGTCAGAGAGATAACCGACAAAATAAGGTCGGGGGCGGAATTCCTGCTCGGTGAAATTTCAAGCATCAATCAGGGCCTTGTCTCTGGGGCAGACAAGGTAAGTCCAAGGAATATGAGGCTGCTTAAAAATAAAGCGGGCAACGGAATTGCGGATGCAACTGAGGGTGAGGGCATATTTGTGCTGCGGCAGCATGAAGTTGACAAGCTGGGTTTGAAAACGGACAGTAGCATAATAAAGCCGTTTTACAAATCTCCGGATATAAGTAGATATGCCACAGACGAGAATAGAGCCCGGGAATCCGATAAACTGTACATAATATATACTGACAAGAATACGGTTATCGATGATTATCCGCAGGTACAGAGGCATCTGTCAAAATTCAGGGCGGTGCTAGAAGCGAGGAGGGAGGCCAAAACAGGCGTTATACCTTGGTACAGCCTGCACTGGCCTAGAAATCAAGGCATGTTCGAAGGCGAGAAGATAGTGTCTCCCCAGAGGGCAAAAAAACCCACATTCGGCTACAACAATTGTCCTTGGTATGCCAGCGCCGACATATACTATATATCTGATTTGAAAACCGATCCGAGATATATTCTGGGAGTGCTCAACAGCAGGCTGATGCATTTTTGGCTGTACTACAGGGGGAAAAGAAAGGGCTGCTACCTCGAGCTTTATCAAAAGCCTTTATCACGCATCCCTATAAAGTGGCCGGGCGAGCAAGATATGGCTAGAATATGCCTATACGTGGAGCAACTTATGAGGCCGGACTCTCCTGTGGAAAACGGCGAGTCTTCAGAGCAGATTCAAAATGCATTAGATAAAGAGGTATTCAGCATATACGGCATGTCTGAAGCTGAAATAAATTTAATAGAAAGTAAACTCGTATGCAAATAGCGTTGAGAAAGATGCCCTGATTAGCTAGATTATTGGGCTTAAAAAAGGTATAATTTTGAATGTTAGATGATTTAACAAGAAGGAGGAGTGAAGAAATGATAGACAAGGATGTCATTGCCCACATAGCCCATCTTTCCAGACTGGAGATAAAGGATGAGGAAGTCCAGGGGTACATGGAAAAGATAAACAGCATACTTTCATACGTGGAAAATCTTCAGAGCGTAGACACGGAAGATGTAGACATAACTTACAATACAAACAACAGCTTCAATGCATTCAGAGACGATGCTATAACCTCGTCAATGCCAAGGGAAGATGTGCTTAAGAATGCTCCCGACAGTGAAATGGGCTGCTTCAAGGTACCGAAAGTACTAGAATAAGAAGGCGGGTGAAAACTTTGAATATATACGATTTGAGCATTGCTCAGGTTTCGAGCATGCTAAAAAATGGAGAAATCAGCTCCAGCGAGCTCACAAAAGCATCAATGGAAAGGCTAAAAAGCATAGAACCAAAACTTGATTCGTTCCTTAGCATAACTGAGGAGCTTGCCATGTCGCAGGCTAAAGCTGTGGACGAAAAGAGAGCCTCTGGAGAAGCTCTTTCTGACATAGCGGGAATACCAATGGCTATAAAGGACAATATATGCACAAAGGGCATTAAGACTACGTGCGCCTCAAAAATGCTGGAAAACTTCGTGCCGCCTTACAATGCGACTGTAGTCGACAGGCTGTTTGATAAGGGCGCAGTGCTAATGGGCAAAACAAACCTTGACGAGTTTGCAATGGGAGGCTCGACAGAGAACTCTGCATTCAAGCCGACAAGAAATCCATGGGATACATCAAGAGTTCCGGGCGGCTCTTCAGGAGGCTCTGCGGCTTCTGTAGCAGGACGCCAGGTGTTTTACGCACTGGGCTCTGACACGGGAGGCTCAGTAAGGGAGCCTGCATCATTTACAGGAATAGTAGGACTAAAGCCTACATACGGCAGAATATCAAGATATGGTCTTGTGGCTTTCGGTTCGTCGCTTGACCAGATAGGAATTTTCACAAGAGATGTAGAGGACTGCGCTATGGTGCTTGCGCACATGGCAGGCAAAGACAGAATGGACGGAACGAGCGTTGATGTTCCGGTGCCTGATTATTCAGGTGAGCTTGCAGGTGACGTAAAGGGCATGAAGGTAGGAGTACCAAAGGAGCTTCTCGGCGAAGGCGTTAATCAGGATGTGAAAAACGCCATTGTGGCTGCGCTTGAAAAGCTCAAGGAGCAAGGCGTGGAGTGGGAAGAAATATCAATGCCTAACCTTAAGCACAGCATTGAAACTTACTATATAATAGCTCCCTGCGAGGCCAGCTCGAACCTTGCAAGGTATGACGGCATAAGATACGGCTTCAGGACCGGCGACTTTGAAACCCTTGAGGAGCTATACAAGAGGACAAGAAGCGAGGGCTTTGGTGAAGAGGTCAAAAGAAGGATAATGATAGGAACATACGCGCTAAGCGCCGGATACTACGATGCTTACTACAAGAAGGCTCTTAAGGTGAGAACGCTCATAAAGAACGACTTCATGAACGCATACGATAAGTATGATGCGATAATAACTCCTACGGCTCCGAACACAGCATACAAGCTGGGCGAAAAAATAGGGGATCCTCTGTCAATGTACATGGAGGACCTATGCACAATACCTGTGAACATGGCCGGACTTCCTGGCCTTTCAATCCCATGCGGTCTTGACTCGAACGGTATGCCAATAGGAATGCAGATAATAGGCAAGCACTTCGACGAAGCCGGCATACTGAGGCTTGCGAAGGCGTATGAAAACGTAAGCGGATACAAAAATATAAAGGCTGACATATAGGAGGTGAATGCTTTGAACTACACTACTCTGATAGGGCTCGAGATACACTGTGAGCTTTCAACAAAGAGCAAGATATTCTGCGGGTGCAAGAATGAATTCGGCGCAGATGTTAATACATGCTGCTGTCCTGTATGTCTTGGACTTCCGGGAGCTCTCCCAGTACTCAACGAAAAGGTGCTTGAGTACGCCGCTATGGCTGGAATGGCTCTTAACTGCGATATATCAAGGCGTTCGAAAATGGACAGGAAAAACTATTTCTATCCCGACCTTGTTAAGGCATACCAGATATCCCAGTATGATATACCTCTTTGTACGGATGGATATATAGAAATAACTGACGAGGAAGGCGACAAGAAGAAAATAAGGATACAAAGGATACACATAGAAGAGGATACTGGAAAGTCCATGCACGATGCTCAGGGAGACACGCTGCTCGACTACAACAGGTCGGGAGTGCCTCTTATCGAAATAGTTACGTATCCTGACATGAACTCTCCTGCGCAGGCTATGAGCTTCCTTGAAAAACTTAAGGAAACGCTTCTTTTCACTGAGATTTCTGATGTTAAGATGGAGCAGGGCTCTCTAAGGTGCGACATAAACGTCAACGTGGTAAGGGATGACGGAGTCAGAACTAAAATAGTCGAGATAAAAAACCTGAACTCATTCAAGGCAGCCTTCAAGGCCGCAGAGTACGAGCAGCAAAGGCACATAGAGCTGCTTGAAAAGGGCGAGGACACCAAGAAGGAAACAAGAAGATGGGATGATGTCCAAAACATCACAATATCGATGAGAAGCAAGGAGACCGCGGATGACTACAGGTATTTCCCGGAGCCGGACGTAGTAGACATAGTGCTTGACGATGAATTCATAAACAAGGTAAGAAGCCAGCTGCCTGAGCTTCCTGACGCGAAGAGGGCAAGGCTCATGGCCGAATATGATATACCAGAATACGATGCAAAGGTCCTTACAGCATCTAAGGAAGTTTCAAACTACTTCGAAGACATGCTAGGGCTCATAGACAATCCAAAACTTGTAAGCAACTGGATTATGACAGAGCTTCTAAGAAGGGTCAACGAGGAAGAGGCTGCCCTTTCTGAGCTCAAGTTTGAAAAGCAGGATTTTGCAAAGCTTCTGGAGCTTATAGCATCTGGAACAATCAACAACAACGCGGGCAAGAAGGTATTCAGGGAGATGTTTGAGCTGGGCAAAAAGCCTGAAGACGTAATAAAGGAGCAGGGACTAGTTCAGATACAGGACGAAGATGCGATAAAGAACATAGTAGAGGATGTGCTTGGCAGGAATCCTCAGTCTATAGAGGACTTCAAGAACGGCAAGGACAAGGCACTCGGATTCCTTGTAGGACAGGTAATGAAGGAGAGCAAGGGCAAGGCGAATCCGCAGCTTGCTAATAAGCTTATAATGGAGATTATTCAAAGCAAATAACAGTGAAAGACAGGTGAGCTAGAAAACCTGTCTTTTTTTTGCAAGAATCATGAATTATCGCACATAAAAAAATGCAATTTTTTAAATACTAATGTTTATTTTAAAGAACACTCCCTGCATGTGTTGAAACGTTTGGAGACTTGAGATTAGAATGCATTCTGATAAAATTAAGGTATTGAATTAGATAATACTTTTAGATAAAATATAAATATCATGCAATAATATTTTTATACGTTTCAAAAAAATAAAATAAACTTAATTTTTTACGTATCAAGAGATACGAAAATTAAAGGTGCTGCGCCTTTATTATTTTTTGCTCAGAAAAAGAAGAAGAGGGAGTGTTGTTAGTGGCAAGGTTTATATTAAGCAGAATTGTATCTATGGTCGTGACCATTTTCCTGATCATAACCATAACATTTTTCCTTATGCACGCCATACCGGGAGGTCCTTTTGCAAGTGAAAAGAAACTTCCTGAGTCTATAGAAAGGGCTCTTGAAGAAAAATATCATCTGAATGATCCGCTGCACAAGCAGTACATAGACTATCTGCTCGGCGTTGTAAAGGGAGATTTCGGGCCTTCTTTCAAGCTCAAGGGCCAGAATGTCAGTGACATAATAGCCGACAGATTCCCGGTTTCAGCGCAGCTTGGAGCTATAGCGTTAGGACTTATACTGATTGCCGGGATACCGCTTGGGATAGCCGCCGCCTTAAAGCAGGGAACGTGGGTGGACAGCGCAGTAATGTTCCTGGCTATTGTGGGGGTCACGATACCAAGCTTTGTCATTGCTGCCGTTATGATATACGTGTTCAGTGTCCAGCTTGGCTGGCTGCCGCCTGCAAGATGGGGTGAGCTGGATCAGATGATAATGCCAAGCATTGCGCTGGCTGCATATTCCATGGCATTTGTAGCAAGGCTTACGCGTTCAAGCATGCTGGAGGTAATATCGCAGGATTACATAAGGACAGCAAGAGCAAAGGGCCTGAGCGAAAAGGTGGTCGTTTTCAAGCATGCGCTCAAGAATGCGTTAATACCGGTAGTGTCATACGTAGGACCGCTTGCAGCTGGGATAATGACTGGTTCATTCGTAATAGAGAAGATTTTTGCGGTGCCGGGTCTTGGAAGGTTCTTTGTTGAGAGCATAAGCAACAGGGATTATACGGTAATAATGGGCGTTACAATATTCTATGCGGCTTTCCTGGTTGTAATGATACTGGCGGTAGACATAATATATGCCTTGATTGACCCGAGAATAAAACTTGACGAAGAATAATATAAACAACAATAGTGCGAAGAGGTGTTATAATGTCGGTTGAAAACATGGATTTGAAAAATGATTCTATGTGGGCTCTTGTCAGTCAACAGGAGAAGGACTCTGAGAGAATAGCCAGGCCTTCAATGACCTACTGGCAGGATGTCTGGAGAAGATTCAAGGCAAACAAGGTTGCAATGGGTTCCGCGTATTTTCTTTTGCTGCTGGTTCTGACGGCAGTATTCGGGCCTTATCTATCCCAATATTCATATTCTGACCAGAATCTGATGATGGCAAATCAGCTGCCAAGCGCGCAGCATTGGTTCGGAACGGATGCCCACGGCAGAGACCTTTTTATAAGAGTTCTCTATGGAGCAAGAATTTCGCTAACGGTAGGGCTTGTGGCTTCAGTAATAAATCTTGTGATTGGGGTACTCTATGGAGGAATATCGGGCTACTTCGGGGGTAAAATAGACAATATAATGATGAGAGCCATAGACATACTCTACACCATACCTCTGACTCTGTATGTCATACTCCTTATGGTCGTATTCGGAAAGGGCGGACTTGGAAGCATACTAATAGCCCTCGGCCTTGTATACTGGATAGGCATGGCGCGTATAGTAAGAGGACAGATACTCTCGCTCAAAGAGCAGGAATACGTTATGGCTGCCAAGACCCTTGGAGCAAGTGATTTAAGGATACTAATCAGGCACCTTATACCAAATACAATGGGACCTATAATAGTAACACTGACAATGTCAATACCGACAGCCATATTTACTGAGGCATTCCTCTCGTTCATAGGGCTTGGGGTTTCGGCTCCTATGGCTTCATGGGGCGTGCTTGCAAATGATGCGTTGGCAAGCCTGAGCATCTTTCCACACCTTCTGTTTTTCCCGGCGCTTGCCATATCTGTTACAATGCTTGCGTTCAACTTCCTGGGTGACGGGCTAAGGGATGCACTCGATCCGCGTATGCGTAAGTAAATAGAATATAGGAGGATTAGCATGTCAGATAGATTGTTAGATGTTAAAGGCCTCAAGACCTCATTTTTCACGCATGTTGGAGAGGTAAAGGCGATAAGAGGCGTAGATTTTTACATAGACAAAGGCGAAGCGCTAGGCATAGTAGGCGAGTCGGGAAGTGGCAAATCAGTAACATCAATGTCGGTTATGAGGCTGCTTCAAAAGCCGGGCAAGGTAATAGACGGCGAGATAATTTTCGGCGGCGAGGACCTCATGCAAAAGTCTGAAAAGGATATGCAAAGCATAAGGGGCAACGAGATAAGCATGATATTCCAGGATCCAATGACTTCGCTCAACCCAGTGTATACGGTTGGAGACCAGATTGTAGAGGCCATAGTAAAGCACCAGAAGCTTTCAAAGAGTGATGCAAGAAAAAAAGCCATAGAGATGCTAAAGCTAGTAGGCATACCCTCACCTGAGAAAAGGATAGACAACTATCCGCACGAATTTTCAGGCGGTATGAGGCAAAGGGCCATGATTGCAATGGCGCTCTCGTGCGAGCCCAAGCTGCTGATAGCAGATGAGCCGACTACGGCGCTGGATGTGACCATACAGGCTCAGATACTCGAGCTCATGAAGGATCTCAAGGACAGGCTAAATACGTCAATAATACTCATAACTCACGATCTGGGAGTCGTGGCTGACCTTTGCAGCAGGATAATAGTAATGTACGGCGGATTAATTATGGAGGAAGGCTCGGCAGATGACATATTCTACAGGGCCAAGCATCCATATACGCACGGACTAATTAAATCCATACCGAAGATAACTCAAAAGGGCGATAAGGAAAAGCTCTGCCCTATACCTGGTTCGCCGCCGGATCTTTTGAATCCTCCAAAAGGCTGTCCGTTTGCATCAAGATGTGACAGCGCTATGAAAATATGCATGGAGAAGATGCCTGAATATACTTTTGTGGAGCAGGGACACAGAGCGGCGTGCTGGCTGCTGCATCCTAATGCCCCAAAGAGAGGCTTTGCATGTTCGGCAGACAGGGAGGACAGATGATATGTCAAATGAATCAAAAAACCTTTTAGAGGTTAGCGGACTAAAAAAATATTTTCCTGTAAAGCAGGGTTTACTGGGTTCAAAGACAAGCTACGTTCAGGCAGTGGACGATGTGACCTTCAGCATAAAAATGGGCGAGACACTCGGACTTGTTGGAGAGTCAGGCTGCGGAAAGTCAACTACAGGCAGGACGATAATAAGGCTTTATGAGCCAACTGCAGGCCAAATAATTTTTGACGGCCAGGACATAAGCAAGTTCAGCCAAAAGCAGCTCTTGCCATACAGAAAAAGAATACAGATGATATTCCAGGACCCGTACGCTTCGCTCAACTCGAGGATGACGGTGGGCGACATTATAGGTGAGCCGCTCGACATTCATGGAATAGCAAAGGGCAGAGAAAGAATTGAGAGAATTCACAATCTGCTTGAAACGGTAGGCTTAAGCGGAGACCATGCCAACAGGTATCCTCATGAGTTCTCGGGAGGACAAAGGCAGCGTGTTGGAATAGCCAGGGCGCTCGCTGTAGAGCCGGATTTCATAATAGCAGACGAGCCTATATCGGCGCTTGACGTTTCGATACAGGCACAGGTTGTAAACATGCTCGAGGACCTTCAGGAAAGAATGGGGCTGACATACCTGTTCATAGCGCATGACCTTTCAATGGTAAAGCACATTTCCGACAGGATAGGCGTAATGTATCTTGGAAAGCTCGTAGAGATTGCAGGAAGCGATGAACTTTACTACAAACCGCAGCACCCTTACACTCAGGCCCTGCTTTCCGCTGTACCAATAGCTGACCCGGAAACTGCGAAGAAAAGCAGCAGAATAATACTTGAAGGCGACGTGCCATCCCCGCTTAATCCTCCGTCAGGCTGCCGCTTCAGGACAAGGTGCAGGTATGCAATGGACATATGCAAGGAAGTTGAGCCGTTGCTAAAGGATGTGGGAGCAGGACATTGCGTGGCGTGCCACCTTATGGACAGATAAGAATAGACAACTAACATGTTCCCGAATTTTTATCGGGAATATGTTATATAAAAAAAATTAGGAGGTATTGGCAATGAAGAAGATTATTTCGCTTATTCTGGCAGCTATGCTTGTAATGACAGCGCTAGTTGGATGCGGCGGCAAGGAAAAAGCTGGGGGAGAAGGAAAGGTCATGAGATACAACCTTTCAAGCCCTACAAAGACTATTGACCCTACGCTTAATGCGTCTGTTGACGGGGCCATAATAATAGTCAATGCATTTGAAGGACTTATGAGGCTTGACGAGAACGACAAGGCAATACCAGGAATAGCTGAGAAATACGAGATTTCAGAAGACGGCCTTACATACACATTCCATCTTAGGGATGCAAAATGGTCTGACGGAGAGCCTGTAACTGCCAAGGACTTTGAATATTCTTGGAAAAGAGCTCTCGATGCGGCAACCGCATCAGAGTATGCATATCAGATGTTCTACTTGAAAAATGGCGAAAAATTCAACAGCGGAGAAGCCACTGTTGATGAAGTCGGTGTAAAGGCTATTGACGAGAAGACTCTCGAAGTTACGCTTGAGGCTGCCGTGCCTTACTTCATAGAGCTTACGGCTTTCCCAACATACTTCCCTCTAAGACAGGATATCGTTGAACAGTATGGCGAGCAGTGGGCGCTCAAGCCTGAATCGTACATATCAAACGGACCTTTCAAGGCGGAGGCTCTTGACCAGGGAAGCGTGTTCTCATTTGTGAAAAACGAAAACTACTATGATGCCCAAAGAGTCAAGCTTGACGGGGTAGACTTCTATTTCATGGAGGAGATCTCTACGGCTATGGCATCATTCGAATCAGGGGATGTTGACGGACTCTACCGTGTGGCAAGAGAGCAGATTCCAACATTCCAGAAGGAAAACAACCCTGAATTCAAGATATTCCCTAACCTTGGAACCTATTTCTATTCATTCAATGTAAATGTTGAGCCTACAAACAACCTCAAGGTTAGGCAGGCGCTTTCGATGGCAATTGACAGAAAGGCTATAACATCAGTCATATCACAAGGCGGGGAGCTTCCAGCCACAGGTTTTGTGCCTGCAGGCATAAAGGACCATGAAGGAAATGACTTCAGAGAAGCTGGCGGGGATTACGGCGTAACTGAAACAGCACAGGTTGACAAGGCGAAGCAGCTACTTGCAGAAGCAGGTTATCCTAACGGAGAAGGCTTCCCTACAATAGAGCTCATATACAATACTGACGAAAACCACAAGAAGATAGCTGAGGCAGTCCAGGAGATGTGGAAGCAAAACCTTGGCATAAATGTTGAGCTTTCAAACCAGGAGTGGCAAGTATTCCAGGATACAAGAAACAAGGGCGACTATGTTATAGCAAGAGATGGATGGCTGGCTGACTATGTGGATCCTATGACATTCCTTGACATGTTCATATCTAACAGCGGAAACAACCACCCGCACTGGAACAATCCAGAGTTTGACGCTTTGATAGGCAATGCTAAGAAGGAAAGTGATCCTGAGAAGAGATTCCAGATGATGCACCAAGCTGAAGATCTTATGATGGCAGATCAGATAGTATTGCCGGTTTACTACTACACAAATCCAATGATGTTCAAATCATATGTGAAAGATGTAAGAGTTTCTCCGCTTGGCTTTGTATACTTCGATACTGCTGATATAGTGAACGAATAATAAAAAAATAATGCAAATTAAAATGCCCGGCATCAATCGCCGGGCATTTTGCTGTTATTTTTCAGATATGTGCGAAAGACCGCACTCAAATATGCTCTTTATGTGGTCATCGTCGAGGGAATAATATACAACCTTGCCGTCCTTCCTGAACTTGACGAGTCTGGCCTGTTTGAGTATGCGGAGCTGATGCGATACTGCAGAGTGGGTTGCGCCAAGCAGGGCTGCCATGTCACAAACGCACATCTCAGAGCAAGAGAGGGCATGGAGAATCTTTATTCTGGTCATATCGGCAAACACCTTGAAAAATTCGGAAAGCTCATAAAAAGTGCGTTCTTGTGGCATCTTGTTCTTAACTTCGGCCACAGTGTCTTCGTGTATCAGGCATGAGCTGCAAAGCTCAATATTTTTATCCAATACAATCCCTCCGATATTAAATGTCGCGTGAACGAATGTTCATATGTACTTAGTATATCCTTTATAGAAAGGCAAGTCAACCAAAGCAAAAATCAGGACAAGAGGTGAGCTAGTCTTTTCAACTCAAAAAAGAGCAGGATATTATTCCCGCTCATTAGCTCTATTTTTTGCCACCGTTATTTGAGTTGTTTGAGTTATTTGGTTTTCCATTGGAATTATTTTTATTGTTGTCTGCTAAATCGTTAGCGGTGTCAGGGTTATTGGCTTTTGAGTTGTCTGACTTGCTGCCCGGTTGATCATTTTTTGCTGAAGGGACGTTCTTGGACGATTTGCCGGCATTTTCAGAAGCAGTTGGATTTAACGGTTTGGAGGATTCTTCTATAGCTTTAGTTTTGCTTATGACTTCAAAGCCAAGAGCTTCGTATTCCAGAACAGATGAATCCGTGGAGGCCTTGCTTGCCTTAAGCTCATATTCGAGCACGCCAATGCCGCTATTTTTGGCGTCATTGTAATGTTTGCTGCTTGATTTCACATATACAACATTCAGATTTTCGATATCAGTGTCATTAAGAAACTGCTCGTAAATAGCATTTTTTATGGCCTCTTCCTGTCCGGCGTATTTGCTTTTAAGAGGGATTACAGATACTATTATGGTGTTTTCATATGAATTCTGAATAGAATTTTCAGCAAATTCGTCTACAGCATGCTCTACGGAAAGACCCAGATATTTATCTTTTTCCATGTTCTCAGCTGACTGAGAATTAGAAGCGATGTCCTTGACTTTCATGTTTTTATCGAGCAGAAGCTCTACGCTGGAACCGTCACCAAGCGTCATTACGGCGGCATATGAGTATGGGGAGCTGAATCCGCCGGAGAGTCCGAAAAGAGAAGCGATTATAAGCACTGCCGCTGCAGATGCAGTGATAAGCTGACGCATGCCACCTGATAGCTTTATGATGTCATCATCAGTAAAAAAAATCTTGCTGCCCTTGGAGCATTTCAAAGGCTTTATTTTAAAATACTCAAAATCCTCACTCATCACTACCATATGATTCTTTTGAACATCCATTACTATACCTTTGCGTATCAAGTGAAATCCTCCTTTCAGCCATAAGCACATACTCCCTTATATCATCAAGGTCGCTGTCTAGCGCTATTACAGCTGCTATAATAAGTTTTTTGTTTCGCTGCACGGTCTTGCCAGATACGTTTAAGGCGTTGGATATAATAGTTACAGGCAAAGCCTTTTTTCTGTAAAGTTCGGATTTTAACTTTTCGTCATCTACAATAAATCGTGCTATTTTAATGGAATTTTCCCTGGCATCGCTGCGCTTTGGAGAATCATCTGCTAGCTGATCAAGCGTTATGCCAAAATCGAGCAGTCTTTTTTTGAAAATTTCCACTTCGTCTCTCAGCTCCAAGCCGTGAACAAAATCCTCCTTGCTTGTAATCCGGTTTGGATCTATGCAATTCTTGTCATCCGCATCAATCGGGATAGCCGGATGGGCAGGCTTTCGCAGATGATCTATTATGCGGCTTCTAATAATTAGCTGTGCGAATGCTATGAAGCTTCCGCGGTAGGAGTCATACTTGTCTATGGCCTCGCTGAAGGCTTCGAGAGCTATGCTGTACTCCTCGTCATTTTCGGTTTCAACGTATTTGTGGGTTGTCTTGGTTATAGTTTTTATTATAAAAGGCAGATATTCGCTTATTATATTCTCCCGCTCCAGGCTGTCACCGTCTTGGGCTTTTTTAATTCTATATTCAATTGATTTGTCTTTTTTTCCGAAAAAACTCAAAATAGCCAAGATTTCACCGCCTCTTAAAATATAATACGAAAATCCAGGAGTTAATTGTACCTTTTTGAGCTTATATTTTCAAATATATATAATATATATACTTCTTGGTATGATTTCAACAAAAAAGCTCCCGGATTAGAGACCGGGAGCTTGAAATGCTTATAAGAAAAGCTGCGATTTTTCTTATAGATCCTTGTCGACAATTATAGTTACAACTTCATCGGCTTCATCAACTATCAGCTCGACATCGTCGCCAGTATCGATATCCTCAACATCACCCATCTCGTCGTCATTGAAGAATACCTGAACGTTATTGTCAACATCGAAAGTTCTTTCGGTAGAGCCATCGATTATAGTTATTTCATCTTCGCTTACTGCATCAACTTCGCCTTCATAGCTGTCGAAATCTTCAAGCTCTCTTGCAAGCTCGATTTTCACTACCATATCGTCTTCATCGACAGATATTTTAACTTTGTCACCCTTTATTACATCATCTACTGTCCCATCTTCTTCATCTTCAAATATGACTTCAACATCCTCGTCTATATCGTATTTCTTTTCATTGCTGCCAACTAGAAGTGTAACTTCATCCTCATCTATTGCAAGGACTCTACCGTTGTAAGTGTCAAGTTCTGCAAGCTCGTCGTCAACCTCGATTTTTATAACATCTTCATCTTCGTTGACTGTTATTTCAACTTCATCGCCTTCTTCGATGTCATCGATGTTACCTTCGGCATTGTTTTCAAATATTACCTCAACATCCTCGTCAATGTCGAAAGTCTCATCTTCATCGTCAATAGAAAGTGTTATTTTCTCGCTGTCTATAGATACGACTTCGCCTTCATATTTTTCGTTTTCCTCAATGTCATTGTCATCGTCTATTATATTGCCATCTTCGTCTATCCTCTCGAGCAATACTGACATTTCAGCTCTTGTAACTGGCTTGTTAGGAAGGAACATTCCGTTTGGATAGCCATTCATAATCCCGCGGTCAACAGCTACATAAACATAGCCTTCATATCCTTTTGGTATGCTGTCAGCATCCTCAAAGTCGATATCCTCATCCATGCTCTCGATTGCCTCATCTTCAAGGTCAAGAGCCCTTACCATGTATTTGGCAACTTCGTATCTCTTGGCTGCAGAATTGAGGTTTTTCACATCTTCCTCATTGATTATTTCTTCATCGAGAGCAACCTCAACATAACCTTGAGCCCATGAGCTGACAAGATCCTTAAATTTGAAATTCTTGGAGCCGTTTCCGATAAGCTCTTTGTAGGATATAGCATCTACCTCTTCCCCGGTTACCCTAATAGCCATTATTATGGCTTCAAGCTGAGTTACAGGCTTGTTAGGCTGGAAAATGCGGTTGCCATAGCCTTTCAGGATGCCTTTTTGAGCCATATTTGAAATAGCGTTCTTAGCCCAAGGCACATCATCAACATCGTTGAAAGAAATATTTGAAATTGCAAAAGTCTTGTTAACATTGACATTCTTTGGAGCTGCAAATGCCGAAGGTGCAAATGCTGTTGTAGCCATGAGCGCCGACACGGTCAGGGCTATGAGTTTTTTTGTTTTCATACGAATCCCTCCTTAAAATAACTTTGCGTTTAATTGTTTACACCAAAGAATACGAAAGTACCGGTGTTTATCTGTCTCTTTTTCAGTAAATAAAAATACTTATTTTTCAATGAAGCCTTGGTTAGAATGAACAACTCCCGGACCAGTAAGGATTCCGGGAGCTGTATAAAAATCAAGCTATAGTTCCTTGTCAACGATTACAGTTACTACATCGTTGTCTTCATTGACTATAAGCTCAACGTCGTCGCCATCGTCTATGTCGTCAACGTCGCCCATCTCATCGTCATCGAAGAACACCTGAACATTGCTGTCGAAATCGAAATTTCTTTCAGTAGAGCCATCCATAATGGTTATCTCATCGGAGTCGATGTAATCAACCTCGCCGTCGTATGTGTCAAAGTCCTCATAATCCCTTGTTAGTTCTATCTTTATGACATCATCGTCAGAGTCTAGGTGAATTTTGACACTGTCGCCTTTAATGATATCGCCAACAGCTCCGTCCTGGTCATCGAACATAACATCGACATCGGCGTCCACGTCAAAAGTTCTCTCATTGCCGCTTACTAGAAGAGTTATCTCGTCTGTGTCTATCGTAAGAACCTTGCCTGAATAGGTGTCGACTTCTTCAAGATCTCTGTTGACATCTATCCTTATAACCTTGTCATCGTCATTCACTGTGATTTTAACGTCATCGCCTTTTTCTATGTCGCTAAGGCTTCCTTTCTTGTCGTCAAACATTACATAGATAGTATTTGCAAGGTCAAATGTCCTGTCATTCCCGCTGATTTCAAGAGTTATTTCGCGGTCTTGCCTGTCTATAGATACAACCTCACCTGTGATTTTTTTATAATCGGTGTCATAATATCCGTGCTCATCTATCCTGTAAAGAATCATTGACATCTCGGCCCTTGTGACAGGCTTGTTTGGGAGGAACATGCCATTTGGATATACAGTCATAATTCCTCTGTCTATGGCTACATACACATAACCTTCGTATCCGTCAGGAACATCTGCATCATCTTCAAAGTCTAAATCTGCATCCATGTTGTCCTCGGCTTCGTTTTCAAGACCGATAGCTCTGACCATGTATTTGGCAACTTCACATCTTTTCGCTGAAGAGTTGAGATTTCTCAAATCATCTTCATCCATTATGCCTTCTTCGAGGGCGAGGTCAACATAGCCTTCAGCCCATAGGCTTATTAGATTTTTGAACTTGAAGTTCTTTTTGCCAAGGCTTATAAGGTCAGCGTAAGAGATTGCCTTGGGCTCTTTGCCGGCAACTCTTAGCGCCATAATTAGTGCCTCAAGCTGAGTTACAGGCTTTCTGGGTTGGAAAAATCCGTTACCATAACCTTTCAGGAAGCCCTTGTCGGACATTCTAGTTATGGAGTTCTTAGCCCATTTGACATCATCATCGTCAATGTCCTTGAATTTGGAGTTTGAAAAAGCAGCATTGTTCTTGTTTTTTGGATTGTTGTTGCCTGGATCGGCATATGCAGCAGGAGTAACCGATGTTGCAAGCAGCAATCCCGCGACTACAAGTGACATAAGCTTGCTTATTTTCATAATAAAGCCCCCCTTGTTATAGTGATTCTCGTCTGATGCATCACAACTCAAATTAAATGAATGTGATAATTATATTTATCATATAGTTATATTTAACCATTTTTATATGAATTCAATCATAAAAATCCGGCTGGCCACATCCGGCTCAACTAGTTTATAATGGAGATATGAGAATTTGAACATCTGGGAGGAATTTGAATTGCAAATAGGCAAACTTAGATCAGAGCAGCTTGAAGATATGATTTTCCAGAAGCTTAAGAATAAAAGGGAAGAGGTGCTTGTAAGACCGGGTATTGGAAGGGATTGCGCCGTTGTCGACTACGGGGATCAGCTGTGTGTTCTTAGTACAGACCCCATAACTGGCACAGCCACAAATATAGGAAAGCTGGTGGTACATATAACATGCAATGACATAGCTGCAGACGGTGTGGCGCCGCTTGGGATAATGCTCACCATAATGCTTCCCCCTGAAACTACTGAAGCCGATGTTGAGAATATAATGAATGATATTATAGCTGAGGCGGACAAGATAAATGTCGACATACTCGGAGGACATACCGAGGTAACAGATGCTGTCAACAGAGTAGTCATATCTGCAACCGGCATAGGCAAGAAGCTCAAGTCCAGGCTCGAAGGGGCAAAAAAGCCGGCTTCCGGAGACCTTTTGATACTGACAAAGGGCTCTGGCATTGAGGGCACAGGAATAATATGCTACGACAAGGAGGAGGAGCTTAAGCAGGCTCTTGGGGCTGAAGTCGTGGAGCAGGGCAAGCAGTTTCTTGAGAAGCTGAGCGTTGTAAAGGAAGGCGTGATTGGCGGAGAAAATGGCGCCAAGCTTATGCACGATGTTACAGAGGGAGGTTTGCTCGGAGGTGTATGGGAGATAAGCGTGTTGAGTAAGCTCGGAGTCAGGCTATGGAAGGACAAGTTGCCGGTGAGCCCTGTTACGGACCTTGTGTGCAGCCATTTTGGAATAGATCCGCTCAAGCTCATGTCTAGCGGCTCAATGCTAATACTTGCAGACGCGGAAGACAGCGAAAAAATACTTGGAGAACTCTCTGGTGTGGGGATTGAAGCCTGGGTGATCGGAAAGCTTGAGGATGGCGAGAAAAGAGTAATGATGGATGGAAACCTCGAGCTTGAGATAGAATCTCCTGAAAGTGACGAACTTTACAAGGTATTGAAATAATTGTTATTTTTGTTACAAAGGCTTTACAATAGGCTCGGTTTTGTTGACACCATGTTTTTGCTGGGTATATGCTTTAAAGTATAGGGCAAAAACAAGGAATGGAGGTGCTGCAGTGAAAAAGAACGTTTTATGGTTTATATCCGTAATTGTAACATACATGCTTTGCTTTACTGGTATGGCTTTTGCAGTTGGAGAGAAAACGGAAAAATTCATAATAGATGAAAAGCTACAGAATGCATATGTAGTGGACCTTAGTATTGACGGTAAAGCAGTGAATGCCGATGTCCCGCCTATAATACTAAATGACAGGACGCTGTTGCCAGTAAGGGCTGTATCTGAGGGAATAGGCTGTAATGTGACTTGGAATCAGAAGACATCCGAAGTCACCATAGAAAGGGAATACAAGACGATAAAGCTAAAGATAGACAGTTCTGATGTATATGTGAACGGAGTCAAAAAGAAGCTTCCGGACAATGTGCCGGCAAAGATAGTCACATACAAGAATTCTGGAAGGACAATGGTGCCGGCAAGGTTTGTACTTGAAGAACTAGGAGCCAGCGTGGATTGGAATTCAAAGACAAGGACAGTAGCCGTAAAGAGTCCGGATAGTGCTTTTGATTTTGGCGAGGCGACTAACAGCATAAGCCTTAGCAACATCAAGTGGAGCGGCAACGAGGCCAAAATTGTCACTTCCTCGAAGCCGGAATTCAAGGACTATGTACTGGCAGGGCCGGAAAGACTTGTTGTAGATTTGCAGAATACAAGGTTCGACATGAGCGCGTATACAAGCACTGTGAGCGAAGGTGCAGTATCCCAAATAAGAGCTTCACAGTTCGGACTTGATCCGCTAGTTTCGAGAGTCGTGTTTGACCTGAGCGAAGGCTCCAGCTATAAAATAACGGCAGCCAGCGACGGGATAGTCATAAAATTTGAGCAGGATAAATCTGTTGTTCCGGAAATAGCAGATGAAGGACAACCACTTACATACGGCATGGGTGCAGCCGCGACAAAGCTTAAGATTGCACTGGACAGCACTGTGAAGCTGCTTGACAGCGAATACTCAAAAAGTGAAGGCAAGCTTTCTCTAAAGTTTGATTCCAAGTATTTCAAAAATGAGGCGATGCAGGCTGTGATAAACGACACATATCTTAAGAAAGTGACGGTTTCAAAGGTTTCTTCCGGGTATACATATGTAAATGTGTACTTAATCGACGGAACCAAATATGACATCAAAAATTCAAGCACAGCCGTCGAAGTGACATTTACAAGGGAGAGAACTGCCAAGCCGCTTATAGTTATAGATGCAGGACATGGCGGCAAGGATCCTGGTGCTGTCGGCATAGATACGAAGGTCACCGAGAAAGAGATAGTGCTGGATATTGCAGGAAAGCTGCAAAAGCTTCTTGAAGATGAAGGCTACAAGACTATAATGACAAGGGAAGATGACACCTTCGTTGATCTTTACAAGAGAGCTGCGATTGCAAATGAAGCCGGAGCCGACATATTTCTTAGCATACACATAAATGCAAGTACAAGCAGGAGCGTCTCAGGAATAGAAACACTCTACTACCCTTCGTCAACAAGCTCGTCAGGGGAAGTGGATCTGTATGATGTTTCAGCCGGAACGACTAGCATTTCAAAGCTCAAGCCTTCGACGGACGGCAAAGGTCTCGCAAGGACACTGCAGGATGTGCTTATTGCTGAGATGAAAACAGCAAACAGAGGAATAGTAGAAAGGCCAAAACTTGTAGTGCTTAACCAGACTAAGATGACTGCATCGCTTGTTGAGCTTGGATTCATATCGAACTCTAACGAGGAAACACTTCTTAGAACTGATGAATACAGGCAAAGACTTGCTGATGCGCTTTTAAAGGGAATAAAAGAATACTTTTCAAATTAAATACGGAAATCCCCATGCAACATGGGGATTTTTGATGTTTGAAGATTGGAGAATCTAAAGTGAGCATGTTCATGACCAAGTTTTACAGGTATCTGGGGTTTGTGTATATTCCGCAATATCTTAAGGAACTGGATGAAGACATAATACTCCACATATCAGATACAACCACGAATTTTTTTCAGGACGTAAAAAAGCTTGTTACAGTGCTTAAGCCCAAGTATATTGTACACACAGGCGACCTTGTGGATAACATAAAGCTGCAATTTCTCTCTGCATCCGAAGGCAGGTATGCCCAGAGGGTCAACACTCTTCTTGAAATAATGGAAGGTTCGTGCGCCGAGAAGATATTCATATCTATTGGAAACCACGACAGCATCAATGCTGTTAAGAACCTTTCGAAAAAGTGTGAGATTATAGACGATATGGACACTATAGACATCGAGGGCATAAAGATAGCAGTGAGCCACTATCCAAGGCGAATAATGGAATACAGCGGAGATGCAAAATACTTCATGTTTGGGCACAGTCTTGAACTTAAAACTCAAATGATAGATGACAAGGTTTATCTCAACGGAATATCGAGCATAAATATTATGACAATAAAGAGCAGACAGATATACAAGCTGCCGTATCCATGCGTAGTTGACGACTGGAGAATGAAAAGGGGCAAGCTCGGATTATAGACGGGAGGAGAATATATGCTTTCGATAGTTAGGGAAGGACCAAGGATACTTGTATTCGAAACGGATTATATAGAAGAGCTGAAAAAATTTCTGGAAGAAGGCTTTGCTGCAAAGCAGCACGAGCTAAACGAAGCGTTTGAAAGCACAGAAGAAGGCTTTTCGCTGATTTTGCTTACTACCAAGGCATCGCAAAGTGACTCCTGCGACATAGAAGACGTAATATTAGTAACTGCCTGCGATACAGGCACTATACTAAGAGCTATCATTAACGAAAAAAAGAGCGAGATGATAAAAAACGTATTTTCCGGCCCCAGAATAATGATAATGAGGGTGTTTGGAAACGTTGAGAAGGTAGTTGGAAAAATAAGCGAGGAGTTCGGTGCGAAGCGTCTTAAGGTTCTCGACCTTTTGCTTGAATTCAAGAACAAAGGAAATGTAGTCATGTTTACTACAAAGCCCTTAAACCAGAAGATGTGTCTGAGTGACCTGTATGGAGACGGACTCCTGATTGACAGGGATTATCTTGCGCTTAGCAAGAAATTCCGCATAGAGGCACTCAAATACCTCAACGAAGGCCTTGAAAAGATGGACTGGTATGAGATGGAGATAAGAATATACGACAGATACAGCGCGTATGATTACCACTACGAAAAGCTCATAAAGGTTCTTGAAAACCTTGAGCTTGGCCTGGTGCTTGGCGAGGCTTGGACAAAGGATTATCCGAGAATGTTCATGGCCGTTGGTGTCTACAGGCTGAGATTTTTCTCGTTTCATGACCCTGAATACATAAAGAAGGTGCTGATGGGGCTTGAGTATTCAAAGGATGGCATAAGGATAGTCGACTACGACCTTTACTTCAAGAGAAAGCACATCCACTGGTCGGAGGTCATAGAAGACAACATAAGGGCAAGAAATGAGCTGGGCATGAGATTCAGAGCCCAGATATACTCGAGGCTGAACGGCAGGCTCTTCAGGGAGATAGCAGAGCTTGATGAAAAGATAATGAAAACTCGTGTCGAGGATTAATAAATAGAGGGGCGTCGCAAAATTTCACTGCGGCGCCTTTTGTGTTGGTGTATAATGGTTATGTCAATAAGAAAAAAGGAGGCGCACATGGAAAAAATAAACGCTGCAAACGAAGTCCAAAATACTGAAAACGGTTCGATTAAAATATTGATGGTCATGGCGGCGCTTTTTTGGGCAGGGGCATTCATAGCAGGCAAGCTTTCGGTCGAGGAATTTCCGCCAGTGTCTCTGACTTTCTTTAGATTCCTAATCGCCAGCGCAGTGATATTTGTCATACTTGCCGTTAAGGAGCGGGATATTAGCATTAAAAAAGAGGACCTGCCAATATTTCTGGCGCTCGGAGTAATAGGCATGATCGGCTACCACATACTGTTTTTCATGGCGCTAAAATACACATCTCCTGTAAATGCGGCGCTCATAGGTGCTATCAACCCTCTAGTCACGACAATCTTTTCGGTGATTTTTCTGAAGGAAAAAATAAGAATTGTTAACATTCTCGCCATAATGGTTTCGCTGTCGGGCGTGGTGCTTATCGTAACAAATGGAAGTCTCGATTTTTTTGCTGACATGAAGTTCAATGTAGGCGATATGCTAATGCTTGTGGCAGTAGTATGCTGGGCGGCATATGCAATAATTTCAAAAAGAGCTCTTGCCAGATACAGTCCGATAAAGGTAACTTCGTACGCATTTCTGGTCTGCACAGTTATGCTTTTGCCGTTCCTGCCCTTGGAGAGTCCTATGCAGTTTCTTCCCCAAACCACAATAGGCGGCTGGACATCTGTAGTCTACATGGCCATTTTTGCATCGGTGGGAGGATATCTGATACAGCAGATGTCCATAAAGAAAATGGGTCCAAGCAAAACATCGCTTTATGTAAACCTTGTGCCGGTATTTTCAATGGTTCTTGCATTTTTCATACTCGGCGAAGCGATAAGCGCCGTAAAGGTTGCGGCTGCGTCTCTTATAATTGGCGGGGTTTACATGAACACAAAATTCAAATAGAGCTCACGGGGTGAATTTCATATAATGAACAGAAGATATAATGCGTATTCAGACTACCTTGTTGAAAAATACGGAGAAAAGGTATACAGGCTTCCGGTGAACCTGCCGCTTACCTGCCCTAACAGGGATGGCCAGGTTGGAAAGGGGGGCTGTACTTTCTGCGCCGAGGTTGGGGCAGGCTTCGAGGCTTTCGATAGCAGCGTCAGCATAAAGGACCAGTTGCTGAGCAACAAGGAGTATATTGGAAGCAAATATAAGGCAAGAAAGTTCATTGCATATTTTCAAAACTACACAAACACATACGTGGACAAGGATACTTTCAAAGGCTGCCTTGAAGAGGCTCTGCTTGAAGATATAGTCGAGATAGCCATATCTACAAGGCCGGATGCAATAAGCGACGAATACCTTCAAATAATGAAGGGGATTGAGCAAAAAGGCGTATCAATATCGATAGAATTGGGGCTTCAGACTGTCAACTACCACACGCTTATGTCCATAAACAGGGGCCACACCCTGGCAGAGTTCATAGACGCTGTAATAAGAATCAAAAAATTCGGATTCGAGTTGTGTGCGCACGTCATACTCAATCTTCCAGGAGATGAAATGCTCGACGTCATTGAGACTGCAAAGGTTATATCGGCACTTGGAGTGGACGGTGTAAAGCTGCATTCGCTATACATTCCAAGGTGCAGCCAGATGGCTCGAGAATACGAAAATGGGAATATCCAGCTTTCAAGCCTTGATGAGTACGTGAAAAGAGCGGCAACTTTCATGGGGTATCTTTCGCAGGACGTTATAATAGAGCGCCTTGTGGGAAGGGCGCCTGAGGAGGACACACTCTTTTGCAACTGGAACACATCATGGTGGAAGATAAAGGACATGATAGAGCGGTACATGGATGAAAATGACATATACCAGGGCAAGTTCTGCGACTACCTAAACGGAAAGGCTCTTAGAAGGTGGGAGTAAATCGCAGCTGAAATATAAAGGCCTCGAGCTGAGCTTAAAAAAGCTGCAGCGCGAGGCCTGTTTAAATTCAAGTATTATAAAAAGCTTTCTCCAAGATATTGCTTGATCAGCTCGGGGCTGCTGTCTGGAGTTACAAGTACTTCTTTTTCTGTTTCCTCAAAGTAAACGAGCACCTCGCACTTGCCTTCGAGGAAGAATTTCCTGACTGTAAAATCAGCAACCTTTCTTATCTGGAGCTTGTTCTTCTTGCTCTTATCGAATTCCTTTAAGAAATAATGGCCTCTTAGGCCTATGACTTTAGTATACCTGTTCAATTATATGCACCTTCCCGTGTAATCCTATTTTTTAGTGGAAACCTTTTTCAATACTACAGCAACCATAAGGGCGGCAAAGTAACCAACTATTATAAACTGCAAAGCATTGTTGAGTATGCTGGATAGTGTGTATTTGCCAATCTTTTGCAAGAGCATGTCATTCCAGTCCTTGAAAAGTACCATATTTGTGGTTTCGGCAAGATGCGGAACCAGTCCAGTAAGTATCATTGTGAAAGCCGCCAGCCAAACAATAGGCATTATGGGTTTAAGCGCAGCCTGAATAATATAGAAAGCCTTGCTCTGATTTGCGTATACCTGCTGCCTATTGGTGCCTGGCTTCTTATTTTCAGTGAGCACTTGGCCTCTATTTTTGTTTTTTTTCTTTTTCATCCAAATCGTCCTTTCAATTGCATTGTAGTTGACAATTACCACTCCCTGATAATCGTATTATACCATAAATCAACGCTTTGGTTTATAATTAAAGCATTAGAATACATCGGGAGGTAACTGCTTTGAACATGGAGAAAATAAGCGGACACAGCTACGTAATACGCGGGGGAACAAATACAGGAGTATACCTTTTCAAGGACAAGTCCGCGCTTTTAATAGACCCAGGGCTTACAAACTCAAGAGGCAACAGGATAATAAGATACTTTGAGGACGAGGGGATAAGGCCAAGGCACATAGTATTCACCCACGAGCACTATGACCACCACGGAGCGGCAAAGGTCATACTGAACCATTTTACGGGGGCGTCGTCGTATTCGTCCGCCAAGGCAAAGCTCATAATAGAGAATCCTGAGATTTTTTCGGGTTATGTATACGGCGGAAAATCAAACAGCTTCCTGGAGGAGAGCTTCAGCCAAAAAGGGGCCGATATAAGAGTTGACAACGTGCTGGAGGCTGGCGTTGTAAAGCTTGGTGACAAGAAGTTCTCTGTGCATGAAATAACCGGGCACAGTCCCGGACAGATGGGTATAATGACGGAGGACAAGGTGCTCTACATAGGGGATGCCGTATTCAACATCAGCATACTCGAAAAATACAGCATACCGTTCCTGCATGACATAGGTGCCCAGCTAGATTCGCTGCAAAAGCTCCGCGAGCTGGAATTCGAATACATGGTCATGGGACATGAAAAGCCGGTGCTCGACCGGGACGAAGCCCAAGATACGCTAAAGCGCAACATAGATGCCATAAACGAGTATATAGAGCAGGCCAGGGAATTTCTGACTGGGCCAAGGAGCAGGGAGCAGCTTACAGCAGACATAATAGAGTACAACGGCATTGAAGTGGGCTACAAGCAGTACTATTTCACAAGTTCGACAATTGCTTCCATAGTTTCGTACCTTGCAGACATGGGCGAAATAGATTACGAAGTGGAATCCGGAATGCTTTTTTACTATAAAAAATAATACAAAATATCGGGGTTTAGTGATAAAATGTTCCTGTGTGCTTTTTTAAAGGAGGCGTAATATAAATGGAACTTAGGGAATGGAAGACTATTCTAACCCCATATGAATTCGCGGTCGAGGAACTTAAGGGAAAATTCAAGAACATAAGAAAAGAGCTTAAGGCCAACGGCGAATATTCGCCTATTGAGTTTGTAACAGGACGGGTAAAGAAGATTTCATCCATAATAACAAAGGCGGAAAAGCTGGATATAAGCCTTGACGAAGTCGAGGAAAAAATAGAGGACATAGCGGGCATAAGGATAATGTGCCAGTTCGTAGAAGACATATATACAGTGGTCAGCCTTATAAAAAGCAGGGAGGATATGGAGGTTCTGTACGAAAAGGACTACATAACCAACTACAAGGCTAGCGGCTACAGAAGCTATCATGTGATAATAAAGTATCCTTTCCAAACTGCAAAGGGACTCAAGAATATAATGGCAGAGATACAGATAAGGACTCTTGCAATGAACTTCTGGGCCACAATAGAGCATTCGCTCAAATATAAATATGATCACGATATACCATCTGACCTTGCGGCAAGGCTAAGCAGGGCAGGCGACGCCGCATTCCTGCTGGACCAGGAAATGAGCGAGATACGGGATATCGTAGTAAGGGCGCAGGTAATGTTCGAGATGAAGTCGATTGCAATAAAGGACATACTAGACAACATACAAGAGCTCAACAGCATGGGCTTCATACAAGAAGCGGTATCTTTCCAGGAGAGATTCGACAGCATCAGCAACTTTGAAGACATCGACAGGATGTTCCTGTTCAAAAGAGAGCTCGAAGCGGCACTTGAAAAATTAAGAAAGACAAAATAGAAGATGCTCCTATTATAGGAGCACTTTTGATTTATTTTCGAATTGAGCCCACGCGCAGCCGCATAGCTTACAAAAAATAATAAGGGGGCTGATTTTATGGCACTGTATGCTATAGGAGACCTTCATTTTGGAATGGCTGTAGACAAGCCCATGGACATATTTGGAGACGAATGGATAGAGCACAGGGGAAAGATAATCGAGAGCTGGAAATCAATGGTTGCCGAGGAGGACACAGTCATAATAGCTGGCGACACCTCGTGGGCAATCAATATGGAAGAGGCCATGCCGGACCTGGAAGACATAAGCCTGCTTCCGGGCAAAAAAATAATAGTCAAGGGCAACCACGACTACTGGTGGACAACGATCAGCAAGCTCAACAGACTTTTCGAGGGCATGATATTCATACAAAACAGCTTTGCTGCATATGAGGACTATGCCGTTTGCGGAAGCAGAGGCTGGCTATGTCCGAACGACTATTACTTCACATCAAGCGATGAAAAGATATACCGAAGGGAAATAAACAGGCTAAGGATAGCGCTCGAGGCTGCCAAGGCGGCGGGTTATGAAAAACTCATAGTCGCAACTCACTATCCTCCAACAAACGACAGACAGGACGAGTCTGAATTTACAAGACTCTATGAGGAATTCGGCGTTGAGAAGGTGGTCTACGGCCATCTGCACGGCAGGGAGGCTTTCAAGGGGGCGCTCCAGGGTGAACGAAACGGAGTCGAATATATATTTGCAGCATGCGACTATACCGGTTTTAAGCTGGTGAAGATTCTGTAATCTGGGAGGATAATGATGAAAAAGCAAAACATAGACAAGCTTGCCCTTTTGCTCATGGGACTAAGGCAAAGGAGCGAGGATAACAGAGATTTTTTCATAGGTATGAACATAGTGTTCAAATCAGGCAGGAAGGAGTTTCCGGCCACAGCGGTGCAAAAGGGAGACCGCTTCCAATTGACATACAAGGGCAGAAAGGACAGCCTGGACTTCGAAGGCATATGCAGCCTAATCCTAAAGGAAGCTGTCGATTACGACTCACTCAATATAGAGTACGTTGAAAGAGGCACAATAATACTCATAGAAGGCGACAGCAAAGCTGTAAACATAAGATATGCAGACAACATAGAGGACGAGGACGCTGTAGCCAAAAAGCAGGCGCAGTCGATGCTCGGAAACAGGGAATACAGAGTTAAGGTAGGTCCTGCCTCCAAGCTACTGAAGGAAATAGGCATACTAACCCAGGAAGGCAAGATTAAAAACGACAAGATAAGAAAGTACAACCAGATAGACCACTTCGTGGAGCTAATAGACGACATAATAAAGAGCTTCGAGCACAAGGAGACGATAAATATTATTGACTGCGCATGCGGCAAGTCGTATCTCAGCTTTGTGCTCAATTTTTACATCAAGGATGTGCTCAAGAAGAACTGTCACTTCATAGGCATAGACAACTCGGAGAATGTAATAGAATCGTCGAGGAAAATGGCCGAAAATCTCGGCTACAAGAACATGGAGTTCATAACGGAGGATCTCGTGTCATACACGGCGGATCGCCGTATAGACATGGTAATAAGCCTGCATGCGTGCGATATCGCAACCGATATGGCGATAGCACTTGGAATAAGGGCAAATGCGGATGCCATAATAGCAGTGCCATGCTGTCACAAGGAGCTTCTGGAGCAGTACTCATTTGAAGCTCTAGCGCCTATACTAAAGCATGGCGTGTTCAAGGCGAGGATGGCAGACCTTATAACAGACGGGCTCAGGACACTCCTGCTCGAAGGGTACGGCTACGAGGTGTCAGCTATCGAGTATATATCGCCTCTGGATACTCCTAAGAATCTCATGATAAGGGCAGTAAAGAAAGAGGAGAGAAACCAGCAGGCTATGGAGAGCTACACATTGCTCAAGGGCATGCTCAGCGTTGCCCCGACGCTTGAAAAGCTAATATACTAATTTTTTCGTATGACTACAGTCTTCATAGGCGAAGTTTCACCTGTAAGGATTGTGATACAGCTTTCAGACACGCTAAAGAGGGCGGCAAGGTATCCTGTGATTTCCTTGTTGCCCTTTCCCTTTTCCGGGGCTGACTTTATATTGAGCTTGAGGGTTCCGTCAGAGAGCTCCTTTTTGAACTCGGTTTTGGACATCTTAGGGGTCACTTTTATCCTGAGGCTCACGCTGCCACTTGACTCGAGCTCAGACATGTATTTTTCCATAAAATCCAAAATTATCAGCTCCTTATAATATTGATTTAAATAGTTGTTGTATTTTAGGAAAAAGTATACAATAATAGTATAGAGAAAAAGGAGTGAGGGGTAAAGCATGAAAAGGCTCAATATATGCGTTGACATAGATGGAACCATAACAGACCCATACTGCTATCTGGAGTATTTTAACAGCTATTTCGACAAGAAGATAAAGCCTACAGACTTTTCACACCACAGGCTTGACATAGTATATGAAGTCACACGCGACGAGATGACCAGATTCTACATGGAAGAGGGCAGGAGGATGCACCTTGAAGCAACAGTCCAGCCTGATGCCAGAGAGATATTGTGGGAGATGTACAAGAATCACAACATATATTTTGTAACGGCAAGGTACAAGGAGATGGAGGGCACCACGCTCGAGTGGATACAGCTCAACCAGCTTCCGCCTGCCAGGGTGTACTCGCTTGGAAGCCACTACAAGGTGGATGCCGCCAAAGAACTGTGCTGTGACGTTTTCCTTGAGGACAATCCAGAGAACGCCCAGCAACTCGCAGAAAACGGCATAAATGTATTGCTTGTGGATACTAACTACAACCAGGAGCTTCAGATGAACAGGGTCACGAGAGTGCACAGCTGGAACGAAATCAAGGGGCTTGTGGACATGATGGCGGAGAGGTAAACCAGGAGGAATCAAATGATAAAAGTATCTTTTATGAACAAGAACAACGGCAAAACTGTCATAAAGAGCATGGATATAGAACAGGATCTCAGGGAAAGCGCGGACTTTGAATACGTAAACGACATATCCAACTCGATAAGTCAGAAGAACATCATGGTGTTCGATTGCAAACTCGACGAGACAATATTCAACATCGAAGACCCGAACGATGACTTCTTCGAAGAGTTTGGAACGGATGCAGAATATTTCCAAGTGGTATTCGACGATATAAAGCTTTATATAGCCGACATGTGCCAGGACATAGAGCACGACCTGAGGGAAGAATACAGATTCGAAAAAATAAGGGTAAGCGCCGAAATATACGACGTGGATGAGACTATCACGGATGTGAAATTCGTGCTTGTAATATCATTCATGGACGCTCCGAGAAAGCAGCAGGCGGACCTTACAAGAGTAGTAGCCAAAAGGCAACTCCAGGGTTCTTCGAAATACTTTAACTAAACAACTAAACTGAATGAAACAAAAGCAAAGAGTGCCCTGGGGCACTCTTTTTCAGTAATTGCATAATGCTATTATATTCTGTTGGAGCAGTTGAACACGTTCCTTATCTTGTGCTGCACAACCTGCTTTATTGCATCCCTTCCAGGACCAAGATACTTTCTTGGGTCGAATTCATTTGGATTCTCAGCAAGGCACTTTCTTATTGCTGCAGTCATTGCAAGTCTAAGGTCAGTATCCACGTTTATCTTGCACACCCCAAGCTTTGAAGCCTGAGCCAGCATGTCCTCGGGAACGCCCTTTGCGCCAGGTATGCTTCCGCCGAAGGCGTTGCACATTGCCACATATTCTTCAAGCACTGAAGACGCTCCGTGAAGCACTAGAGGATATCCGGAAAGAAGGCTGCTTATCTTTTCAAGCCTTGGGAAGTCAAGCTTTGGCTCACCCTTGAACTTGTATGCTCCGTGACTTGTACCTATAGCTATTGCAAGCGAGTCAACGCCAGTTCTCTCAACGAACTCTACAGCCTGGTCAGGGTCTGTGTAGGTTGCATCCTCTGCCTTAACCTGCACATCGTCCTCAACGCCTGCAAGCTTTCCAAGCTCAGCTTCGACTGAAACTCCCTTGGCATGAGCGTATTCTACAACCTGCTTAGTTATTCTTATGTTCTCCTCAAAAGAAAGAGCAGAGCCGTCGAACATTACAGAAGAGAAACCGTCGTCTATGCACTGCTTGCATATGTCAAAGCTTTCGCCGTGGTCAAGGTGAAGCGCTATAGGAAGGTCAGTGTCCTCGATTGCAGCCTCAACAAGCTTTCGAAGGTATATTGGATTGGCGTATTTTCTCGCGCCTGCAGACACCTGAAGTATCAGTGGAGACTTCTCCTCGTGTGCGGCTGCCACAATACCCTGTATTATCTCCATGTTGTTTACGTTGAATGCTCCTATGGCATACTTGCCTTCGTAGGCCTTTTTAAACATTTCTGCGGTATTAACTAATGGCATTTTGTAAATCCTCCCTTTATATGTAATTAATATATTGATTTAAGCAAAATGACCTCTAATGTGATACTTAAAAGCCACATATATTATATACCATTTTGTGGCCTTTTGCATTCAGCAAATAGCATATTGTTAGCAACTTAGGCATTCAAAATTTGTAATGGTTGTAAATTATATTTAATTTAAAGTATAATAGTATTTGCAAACAACATACAGGCGTATACAACTATAAATATCGATATAGAGCATCATACAGATGACAAGAATGGGAGGCGACATCATGCCGCAGATAAACATAAGAGGAATTAAGGCGGAAGAGGTATGCAAGGTGAGCCATGAGCTTATAGACAAGCTGACACAGGCGGTAGGCTGCCCCAGAGACTATTTTGAAATAGAGTGCATAAGCTCGGCTAAGGTCACAAACGGCGTTGTAGAGGAGCCGTATCCATTCGTGGAGGTTGCCTGGTTCGACAGAGGCCAGCAGATCCAGGATCAGGTGGCCAGAACGATTACCGACGTGCTGATGAAAGGACTCGGCATAGAAAGCCTTGACCTGGCATTCCGGGTGTTTGAGAAGGAAAAGTACTACGAAAACGGAGAGCATTTTTAATGGCAAAAGGGATGAGACTCGACAAGCTGCTTGCCAACCTGGGATACGGAAGCAGGAAGGATATAAAGGTGGCGCTTAAAGCCAGACTGGTTAAGGTAAACGGAGAGCTTGAAAAGGATCCGGCGAGGCACGTGGATCCAGAAAAGGATATAGTGGAATATGACGGCGAGAGGATTGAGTACAGGGAATTCATATACCTTATGCTCAACAAGCCGGACGGATATGTGAGCGCCACATTCGACAAAAGGGACAAGACGGTGCTTGACCTGATAGATGTGGAATACCTGGTGTTCGAGCCTTTTCCGGTGGGCAGGCTAGACAAGGACACGGAGGGGTTGCTTGTGCTCACAAACGACGGAGCGCTGGCCCACAGGGTACTCTCGCCCAAAAAGCACGTGAAAAAGAGATACTTCGCACTTGTAGAGGGTGAGGTAACAAGCGATGACATCAAAGCCTTCTCAGAGGGCGTGGAGCTGGAGGACGGCTACAAGACTCTGCCATCGCAGCTTGAAATAATTGAAAGCGGAGAGACGTCCAGAATAGAGCTTACAATATACGAGGGCAAGTTCCACCAGGTGAAGAGGATGTTTGAAGCCGTAGGCAAGAGAGTAAACTACCTCAAAAGGCTTTCGATGGGGAATCTCAGGCTGGACGATTCGCTCGGACTTGGAGAGTACAGGGAGCTGACAGGAGAAGAACTGCTTATGCTTGAAGAGGAGATGTGATTACAATGAAGGAGTTTATACTCGATGTTCACTGCCATACAATAGCAAGCGGCCATGCATACAGCACTGTGCACGACATAGCAAGGGAAGCCGCAAAAAAAGGTATAAAGCTGTTTGCTTTGACCGACCACGGCCCGGAGATGCCTGGAGCGCCGCACCTTTACCACATAAAAAATCAAAGGGTCATTCCAAGAATAATAGATGGCGTGATAGTCCTAAGGGGCGTAGAGGCCAACATTATGGACTATGACGGTGAGCTTGACATGAGGGATTCTGACCTTAAGGAGCTCGACATTGTAATAGCAAGCCTCCACCACATATGCATAGACCCCGGGACAAGGGAAGAAAACACAAATGCAATTATCAAGGCCATGGAGAACAAGCATGTGGACATAGTAGGCCACATAGGGAATCCGATGTTCCCAATAGACGAGGAGAAGGTTGTAAAGGCCGCCAAGAAGAACAACGTCCTCATCGAGATAAATAACAGTTCATTTGGCCCATCCAGGAAGGGCAGCAAGGAGAACTGCTGCCTTATTGCAAGACTCGCCAAGGAGAATGGCAACATGGTAGTGCTGGGCTCCGACTGCCACATAGCCTTCGACGTAGGCAACTTTGAGTACGCGGGCAAGCTCCTCCACGACATAGGAATGCCAAAGGAGCAGATAATAAACACGAGCGTAGACAGGCTCATAGACTTCCTGGAGAGCAAGGGGAAGACATCTATAGACGATTTGAAAGAGCTCAGGAAGAAAAGATTCATATAACTGCCGCCCGCCAGGGCGGCATATTTGCGATTAGCAAACGGGAGGAAAATAAGTGAAGAGAAAAGATATAATAGAGCTTACAATAGAGGGCATGGAGTTTGGCGGAAGGTCATATGCAAGAGCGGAAGACAGGAAGGTCGAGCTAAAGGGCGGAATAACAGGCCAAAGAGTCAGCGCAAGGGTCAAGAAAGCCAGAAAAAACAAAGCCGAGGCAAGCATATTAGAGGTTATAGAAAAATCACCGCTTGAGACAGCGCCTGCATGCCCGCATTTTGGAGACTGCGGAGGCTGCATGTATCTTTCACTGCCTTATGAAGAGCAAGCAAGGCTCAAGGAAGAAATGGTTTACAGCCTCTTTGAGGAGGCCGGCATCTCAGGCTTTGAGACGCTTCCTATACAATCAAGCCCGTCGGCATACGCCTATAGGAATAAAATGGAGTACACATTTGGGGACAACGAAAAGAACGGCCCTACAATGCTGGGCATGCACAAAAAGGGAAGGTCGTTCGACATAGTAACAGTGGACAAGTGCATGATAGTCAGCGAGGACTTCAATAGGATACTCTCGGCTACGCTCGAATACTTCAGGGGGCTTGGCATACCTCACTACAACAAGAAGTCACACGAAGGCTACTTAAGATTTTTCATAATAAGAAGAGGAGAAAATACGGGGGAGCTTATGATTAACCTCGTTACATCATCGCAGATGAACCCCGACCTTTCAGACTACGTGGATATGCTGCTCTCACTAAATCTCGAATACAACATAGTCAGCATACTAAACACAATAGACGACAACCTGGCGGACGCAGTAAAGTGCGAAGAGCTAAGAGTGCTGCACGGCAGGGACCACATATTCGAAGAGATTTTGGGACTCAGGTTCAAGATATCGCCATTTTCATTCTTCCAGACGAACACGAAGGGCGCGGAAAAGCTCTACTCAATAGCCAGGGAATTCGCAGGGGAGTCTAAGGGAAGGACAATATTCGACCTCTATAGCGGAACAGGCACAATAGGCCAGATACTCTCTAAAGGGGCCGACAAGGTAATAGGCATAGAGCTTGTGGAAGAGGCTGTGGACGCGGCAAATGAGAACGCAAGGCTCAACGGAATAACAAACTGCACCTTCATAGCGGGGGACGTGGGCGAGAAGGTAAGGGAACTAGAGGAAAAGCCCGACATCATAGTAATAGATCCTCCGAGGATGGGAGCCACGCAAAAGGCGATAGCCGACATAATAAGCTTCGGAGCAAGGGACATAGTATACATCTCCTGCAACCCGAAGACACTGGCTGAAAACATCCAACAGTTGCAATATGCAGGCTACAAACTAGAAAAGGTAATGCCTGTAGACATGTTCCCCCATACACCGCACTGTGAAGTCGTAACACTGCTTGTGAAGGAGTAAACGCTCTGCACACCCATTGAAATAAATAGAGGTAGCGACTGAAGAAGCAGATGTACGACTCATGTCAGGAATGCCCAAGAGCACGAGCAAAGCGAAGTGAGATTGGGAGCATTCTACATAGGAAAACTAAAATGATATACAATAATATGAAAAAAGCTAAATTTATCAGCAGGCCAAACAGATTTATTGCGAATATTGAAATAGATGGAAAGATTGAAATGTGCCATGTTAAAAATACCGGGCGATGCAAGGAATTATTGACTTATGGCGCTGAGATTCATGTTCAAGAATGTGATGCCAGCAACAGGAAGACCAAATATGACTTGATATCTGTTTACAAAGGCGAAAGATTGATTAATATGGACAGTCAGGCACCCAATAAAGTTTTTCATGAATTTTTGTTGAATGGCTCTATGTTTCAAAATGTAAAAATGATAAAACCTGAATGTAAATATAAAAATTCACGTTTTGATTTTTATTTTGAAACAGATGACAGGAAAATATTTGTGGAAGTTAAAGGCGTGACATTAGAAGAAGATGGAGTTGTCAAGTTTCCTGATGCGCCGACGGAAAGAGGGCTAAAGCATTTAAACGAACTTGCCGAATGTATCGCTGACGGTTACGAAGCGTATGTATGCTTTATTATCCAGATGAAGGATGTGTTGTATTTTACTCCCAATTACATGACTCATAAGGAATTCGGAGAAACATTGAAGGATGTGAATAGAAGAGGTGTCAATATTGTTGCTTTAGATTGCGAAGTGACAGATGACAGCCTGACATATAGAAATATGGTTGATGTGCATTGGCACTGATGACAAGGAAGGGGGAATCACTTGATGTTTAGGGAAATTAGAAGAAAAAAGCAATTGCTATCACCTGAAGATATAATGGCAGTAATGGGCAGATGTACAAACGGTGTCCTGGCGTGCTTAGGCGATGAAGATTACCCTTATGCTGTTCCTCTGAGCTATGTATATTTCAATGACAAAATTTATTTTCATTCAGCTAAGGCAGGTCATAAAATTGATGCTATCACTAGATATCCAAAGGTGTCTTTTACGGTAATCGATAAAGATACAGTTGTGGGCAAGGAATATACGACTTATTTCCGTAGCGTTATTGCCTTTGGAAAAGCTAGAATTGTGGAAGGTGACGAAAGATTGGAAGCCTTCAAGGCTTTAGTAAAAAAGTATTCAGGCGATCAACCTGAAGACGCCCAGCACAAGGAAATAGCCGGATGCACTCAGGCTTATATTGTAGCAATTGATGTTGAACATATAACTGGCAAGGAAGCTATAGAGCTTGTCAGAGCAAAACAAACATGATTCTTTCTATGTTAAATGTCTGATTGAAAAATATGAATGAAGATTGCCATAAAAAAAGTGATGTCTGGATTAAACCAAGCATCACTTTTTTATTATTTATATGTGGCAGACTAGAAAATTACATCTGTGCCGTAGTAGGCGGCCTCGAAAAGCTGTTTCATCTCCTCTACAGAGATGTCTCTTGGGTTTGTGCCCGTACAAGGGTCACCCACAGCGTTTTCAGATATTTCATCAAGGCTTGACTTGAAGAAGTCTTCTGCTATGCCAAACTCCTTGAGCGTGTGAGGCATGTTCATAGAAGTTCTGAAATCCTTTACAAGCTGCACAAGAGCTGCAACAAGCTCTTCAGTAGTAGTTCCCTTAAGGCCAAGCCTTTTTGCTATATCGGCGTATTCGGCTCCTGCTGCTTTTGCGTTGAACTGGATTGCGTACGAAAGATATATTGCATTGGCGCAGCCGTGAGGTATGTCGAATATCTTGCCTGTCTTGTGAGCCATAGAGTGGACTATTCCAAGTATGGCATTAGAGAATGACATTCCTGCAAGGCACTGAGCTATGTGCATATCCTTTCTTGCCTGGTCGTCGCCCTTATATGACTCCACAAGGCTCGCCACGGTCATCTCTATAGACTTCATCGCAAGCGAATCTGTTATTGGATTTCTCACTCTTGAAACGTAGGCTTCGAATGCGTGTGTAAGAGCATCCATTCCTGTGTTGGCAACAAGCAGAGGAGTCATGCTTTGAACAAGTCCTGTGTCAACTATGGCAACGTCAGGAGTTATGTTGTAGTCGGCGATAGGATATTTTACGCCTGTCTCGTGGTTAGTTATTACAGAGAACGAAGTTACCTCCGTGCCAGTGCCGCTTGTAGTAGGTATTGCTATGAATCTCGCCTTCTTTCTGAGTTCAGGCAGGTTGAAAGGCTTTGCCGCCTCCTCGAAGGTGAACTCAGGATACTCGTAGAATATCCACATGGCCTTGGCTGCGTCTATAGGAGAGCCACCGCCTATTCCAACTACAAGGTCAGGATTGAACTCTCTCATAGCCTGCGCCCCTGACATTACAGTTGCAACGGAAGGGTCGTTTTCAACACCTGAAAATATTGAAGTTTCGATGTTTGAATTACTAAGTAGAGCTTGGATCTTTGGAACCGTACCGTCTTTTATAAGTCTTTCAGAACCTATTACCAGCATGGCCTTAGTTCCTTTGATTGACTTTAGATGCTCTATGGCATTCTCACCGAAATAAACGTCTCTTGGAATTGTAAATCTTTGCATATTATATTTCCTCCTTAGAAAATTAATGATCTTGGTTTTAGGTTTTAGTATGTCCCCAGGCACATTCCTAGTATAAAACCATCAATCCATTAAAAAAAGAAGGCACTTTTTGGTGATATAGTTCCCAAAAGGTAGGAAATATGCAGCGGGTTTACATTGGGATTTTAATTTTTTTATAGTTCTGCTCTAAACTACATATAGCGTTTACTGGGTGTTGGTTTATGGTAGAAAGAGTAACAAGATGGAAAGCACAGCTCGTAATAGCTGATAAATAGCTACAAGGTCGCTTATTAGCCATTTCAAAAATATAGCGGAAGGATATCTATTATGACAGAGAAAAATCAAGAACATGAGCAGGATATTGAAATGAAAAAGGAGATTATTGCTCCCTGCGGGATGAACTGCAGTTTGTGTATCGCATATCAATTCAAAGAAAATGACTTGAATAAAAAAGGTTTCCATAGGGCATATTGCCCTGGTTGTATACCAAGAGGCAAAAACTGTACTCATATGGGGGATATATGCGAGTTGTTGGGAAAAGGAAAGGTTCGATTTTGCTTTGAGTGTGATGCATTTCCCTGTAAAAGATTAAAAGCCCTGGATAAGAGATACCGGACAAAATATCACATGAGCATGATCGAAAACCTAAATTTCATCAAAGAAAATGGAATTGAAGAATTTCTGAAAAAAGAAGAGGTCAAGTGGAGATGTCAAGAGTGCGGTGGAATAATATGTTGTCACAATGGACTGTGTCTGAACTGCAATCTGGAAACTTTTTTGCATAATAAAAAATATCGCTGGAATGAGGAGGAATTTCAAATGTCAAGAAAAGCCTTTAGTGCAGCTGGAGCTGCAACTGTTGGTCCATACTCACATGCAATTGAATCAGGAGATTTGATTTTTTTATCTGGGCAGACCCCTATAGACTCAAAGACTGGAAAGCTTGTGGAAGGCGATATTGTTGAACAGACAACGCAATGTTTTAAAAATCTTTTCAATGTATTGGAAGCAGCAGGGCTAACCTCTGACAATGTTGAAAAAGTAAATGTATTTTTAACTGATATGAATGATTTTACAAAAATGAACGAAGTTTATTCAAAACAATTTTCTGAACCATATCCTGCTCGTACAACTATAGGGGTGGCATCGCTGCCTCTAGGTGCTCAAATTGAGATAGAAATGATAGCAAGAAGAAAATAATTAAAGGCAATAATCTATGCGAACGTGAGTACGTTCAGTATCAATTTTGAAATGGAGGAAGGTAAAATTATGAAAAACATCGGAAGCGGAAAAAGTGCCATTGCCTCTGAAAATACTCCGCTTCACAATTCAATGTATGATTATAACGACGATATATCAGAGCTTGGGGCAGAGTTTTTTGCAGAGCTAATCAAAGTGCGTCTTGTGCGTTAGGGTATTCTTAAAAAGGCGGTGACTGCGGTGCTAAAGATGAAAAGAATATATGAGGAGCCAAGCAGTGACGATGGCTATAGAATTTTAGTAGACAGATTGTGGCCCAGGGGAGTTGCCAAGGAAAAAGCTAAAATAGACTATTGGGCTAAGCAGATAACACCATCCACAATGATAAGAAAGGCTTTCAAGCATGAAGCTGATGAATTCGAGGATTTTAAAAGCGCTTACCTCCACGAATTATATACAAACGAAGGGTCAAAGGAATTCTTGGAATTGATTGAAGATAAGCTTAAAACCGGAAACGTAACGCTGTTGTATGCGGCGAAGAATGAAAAGATAAACCACGTCATAGTGTTGAAGGCGTGGATAGAAGAGAGATGTCTTCTATGTTAAGAAAGATTGAGACCAAAAACATGGGATCTAGCAATTTAGGCTGGCTGAGGAGCAAGTTCCACTTTTCGTTTGTCGAATACTATAATCCTGACAACATGGGCAATAAAAGCACCTTGAAGCGCGGGCAGGTCCAGTATATGAGTGCTGGCACGGGAGTGGCTCCACATGGTATCAGGCAAGCAGGGAGACGGAGCCATAAAGGTGAATCAGGACGTAAACATAGCAGCATTAGAATTAGACCAGGGCAGGGAGGTGGAGTATTTAGTTGGAGAGTACAGGCAGGCATACCTGGCTCAAATAGAAGGGACATCGGACATTAACGGAGTAGTCCTTAATGAAAGAGACGCCTAATAGTTATTGAGATGAAGAAGGCCGAAAATTAGTTGAAGGACTACTGCAGGTCAATAAATGCAGTAGTCTCTTTTTTGCGTTATTAAAAACTTAACAAAGCATATAGCTTTACACGCGAAATATTATATGCTATAGTATCTCGCATGCAAAATATAATTAATCGCCATAAGGAGAGTTTGTTATATGGCAATTGTTATGGACGGCTATGCACTAGTAGATTAAGTTTTGTGAGGTGAAAGTTTTGAATGAAAAAACTAAAGCATTAAAAGCGGCATTTCCCCATACCATACCTGTTTTCACCGGATTTATTTTCCTGGGCTTCGCCTACGGCATTCTAATGAACAGCAAGGGATACGGCATTGGCTGGAGTGTATTGTTCAGTTTGATAACATTTGCGGGCTCTGCCCAATACGTAGCGATAAGCCTTCTTACGTCGGTTTTTAATCCTGTTTACGCTCTTCTTATGACGTTAATGGTGAATGCCCGACATTTATTTTATGGAATTTCAATGCTAGACAGGTATAGGGATACAGGCAGTCTAAAGCCATACCTTATATTTGGCATGTGCGATGAAACATTTTCAATTACTTGTTCAACTGAGCCGCCTGAAGGCGTAGACCGAAGCTGGTTTATGTTCTTCATAACTCTCCTAAACCACAGCTACTGGGTTATGGGCTCGGCTCTTGGGGGACTGCTTGGTTCTATGATTTCTTTCAATACCAAGGGTCTGGATTTTGTGCTCACAGCCCTTTTTGTGGTAATTTTTGTGGGCCAGTGGAAATCTCAAAGGGATCACAAGCCGGCAATAATAGGTGTTGTGTGTTCGTTGGCTTGCCTTTTGGTTTTCGGGCAGGGCAATTTCATTATCCCGTCTATGCTTGCAATACTTGCAGTGTTGACAGTATCTAGAAAAGCTAGAAAAGAAGAGTTTGTCTATGAGAGAGAATTGATGGAGGAGGGAGCCTAATGACGTTAACACCTGTTCAGACCCTAATTACTATATGTATGGTAACTTTAGGGACAATGATAACAAGGTTTTTGCCCTTTGCAGTTTTCAAGAATGCAAATTCAAACAATTCATATATAAGCTATCTTGGCCAGGTATTGCCATATTCCGCCATAGGCCTTCTGGTTGTATATTGCCTCAAAGGAGTTGATATTAGTGGTCCGACACATGGGCTTCCAGAGGGGATAGCCGTAATTTGCATAGCAGCGCTTCATTATTTCAAGGAGAATACTCTTTTGAGTATAGGGGCAGGTACGGTTATATACATGGTGCTTGTTCAGGCAGTTTTTGTCTAAATGGAGATATTCACAGGCCTATTGAGGCCTTTGACAGCATAACAAAAGGGCTCGTCGCACAATAAAGGCGAAGACCCTTTTTTTGTAATATTTGATGCAATTGAAACGGCGCTTTCACATTAATCAATATTTCTACCAAACAAAGGGAATCAGACGATAACGTGTCCTCGTGCAATAATCGCTGTATCCAGCCAAGTCTCTTAGCAGCACCTCTTCTTCGCCTATTATCCGAATGATATTCATGGGAATGCAAAGAAGGGCGGGGAGTATAGCCCAGTAAGAACCAAGCGCAAGAGGCGTGAATAGTATCATTATTATCAGGCCCAGGTACATCGGATGGCGGACTATTGCATATGGGCCGGTTGTTATGACCTGTTGCCCTTTTTCTACTTGTATTATGGTGGAAGCGTAGCTGTTTTCCTTAAAAACAAGTATTATAAGTATATATCCAAGGAAAACAACGACGTTGGCTGCAATAACGAGCCAAAGGGGCACTGCAGACCAATGAAAACGAAAATCAAGCCCCGGTATTACGTAACATAGGAAAAATAGATTTAAGAAAGCAGGAGGCTTTTTCTTAGTTTCATCTTCCTTATACTTCATTCGTCTCGCTAAAAGCTGCGGGTCTTTTTTAGAAAAATATACCGCAATAAAAAGCGTCAAGATAGAAAATCCGGACCAGTAAATCCAGGCCTCCCAAAATCTCAACGAACCGGCAGGCACGAATAAGACCAGGGCGAGCAAAGTCAAAATTATTACAGGGAAAAGAAATGCCTTTTGCTTTAAAAACTTAACATTGTCTTCCGTGGGAATCACCTCCTGATTGCCTGAAAATATTCCAGATAAATAAATCTAGAGATAGTATATGTTATACCCAAAACTCGTTATATTGAGTCAAATTCTGAAATTGTCAAAGGCGCCCATCAAAAAATGGAGTGCTTTTTTATGTTTGCATAGGGTTTAAATAGGAGCAAATATTGTAATATGTCCTATTTGGGGTAATAGTAGCTTATATGACTAGAGCACAGTTTTGTAAGTGCCGGCTCTAAAGGAGGGAAGCTATGGAGTCCCATGAACAAAAAGTAAGCAGGATAGCAAAGCAGCTGAAGGAGCGCAAAAGCTCAGCGCCCTTGGCACTTAAAAAGAAGGCTGTTTCACACGAAGTCCCAAAGCCTAAGGACAAGAAGCATTTGGACGAAAAGCTGGACGTCAGCGACCTTGATGAGATAATACAAATCGATGCAGAAAACCGTATCTGCATAGCAGAGCCTGGCGCTACGTTCGAGAAGGTCGTGGCGGCTGCAATAAAGCACGGCCTTGCCCCAGTTGTTGTGCCTGAGCTTAAGACGATAACCATAGGCGGCGCGGTTTCAGGAGGGTCTATTGAATCCATGTCGTACAAGTTCGGGGGATTCCATGACAGCTGCCTCGAATATGAGGTTGTGACAGCAAAGGGAGATGTGCTTGTTTGCACGCCAAACAACGACAATAAGCTGTTGTTCCAGATGGTTCACTGGGCTTTCGGCACATTGGGTATAATCACATTGCTTAAATTCAGGCTAGTACCCGCAAAGCCGTTTGTTAAGGTGACATATGAGAAATACGGGAGCCTTAGAGAATACAAGGATGCCATATGGGAGCATTACACGAAAAAAGACATAGATTTTATGGACGGAATTATCCATTCGACTAAGGAGTATGTACTCAGCGCCGGCGATTTTGTCGACAAGGCTCCTTACACCCACAGCTATGACTGGATGAGGATATATTTTCTCAGCACGGCAAGGCGGAAAGAGGATTATCTTAAGACGTCCGATTATTTCTTCAGGTACAACAAAGGCGTGACTAACGTGCATCCAAAATCATTCGTCGGAAGGCTGCTGCTTGGAAGGTTCATAAATTCAAACACCACATTGAAGCTGGCCAGCACCTTCAGGAAGGTCATACCATCAACTGCTATACCTATAACAGTTGATACCTTCATACCCTTTTCAAAGATGGAGGAGTTCATGGAATGGTATGAGAAGGAAATAGGCCATTTCCCCTTGTGGTGCGTCCCTTACAAGGTAATGCGCAAATATGAATGGCTGTCTGATGAATTCATCGGCAACGTAAAGGACGAGCTCTTCCTGGACATTGCTCTATATGGCATGCGAAGAAAAAATGCTGAGCATTATCACCGGATAATAGAGAAAAAGCTCATTGAGCTTGGCGCCATAAAGACTCTCATATCCACCAATTTGTATTCCGAAGAGGAGTTCTGGAGGATATGGAACAAAAAAAACTACGACCTGGTAAAGAGCAAGACAGACCCTGACAACATATTCAGGGGGCTTTACGATAAGACCTGCAGGGCATCAAGAGGGCTGAGCAGGTGATTGGTGAGATTCTCCACTCAATAGAGTAAAGGCAGGGCCCCGATTTTTTGCTGGATACATCAAAAATATAATGTATAATATACTATGGATGGTCGTGGCATAACAGACAACCAAATGAATGTCTATGCTGACTTTTTATCAACAAATTCAATACATAAGGAGAATTGGAATAATGGCTGGAAACAAAACTATCTGCACTACTAACAATGTTGACTACATGTCAATAAGAAAGGCAATGTGCGCGGGAGCAAGAACACAGGAAGAGCTAGTTAATATGACCGGAGTATGCACTACTTGCGAAGGCTGCAGAAGCGAGCTTGATAAAATACTCTCTTCTGTATGTGGCTGTAAGGATGTTTCGCTCAAAGCAGTAATCGATGCTGTTAAAAATGGAGCGGACACTGTAGATAAGGTTGGGGAAGTTACAGGAGCAGGCACTGGAGAAGGCTGTGGAAAGTGCAAGGCGCTTGTAGCCAACATAATAGAGCTTGGCAGATAATCTGACAAATGAGATTGCCTAGGCATCTATCTGAAGAGATAGGTGCTTTTTTAGTCTTCATAAATATTTAAAGTAAAAGGGACCAGATTTCAAATAATGAAAAATCAGGTCCCTTTTCTAAAGCTATTTGTTCAAAAGCTCGCATATCCTTTTTAGTCCCTCTTCCACCACGGTCCTTGGGCAGGCAAGATTGAGCCTGATGTATCCGTCGGAGTTTGCAACGAACATGTTGCCTCCCTCGAGAAGAACGCCGGCGTTGTTTGCAAAATAAAGAGGCAGGTCCTCATCCTTTGACACATAGGCGTTTATATTCACCCAGGCGAGGTAGGTCGACTCTGGAATTTTGAAGACAGCCTTCGGCAGGTGCTCGGCAAGGTACTGCCTTGTGAATTCGAAGTTGCCGTCCAAGTATGTCTTAAGCTGGTTTAGCCACTCTTCGCCATGCAGGTATGCCGCCTGGGCCGCTGCAATGCTCAGAGGATTTTCAAAAGGATAGTGGCACTTTTTCCATGTGGCTCTTAGCTCGTTATTAGGTATTATGACATTTGAAAACATGAGCCCCGCCATGTTGAATGTCTTGCTTGGAGCCATGCAGGTGATGATCCTGTCGCTTTCTGGGAAAAGCTTTGCTAGAGGTATATGCGAGAGTCCTGTCCTAAGCAGGTCGCAGTGTATCTCATCGGATATTATCCATAGGCTGTTGTCCAGGCATATCTGCCCGACTTTCCTGAGCTCCTCCTCTGACCAGACACGTCCTGTAGGATTGTGGGGATTGCAGTATATGCAAAGAGTGACCTTTTCATCCTTTGCCTTTTTCTCGAAATCATCAAAGTCGATAGTATAGTAGCCGTCTTCTTCAAGCAGGTTTGAACATACTGTTTCTATGCTGTTGAAGTCGGCCGCATACTTGAAATAGGCATACGAAGGGGTAAGTATTAGTATCTTCTCATCTGGCTTGCAGATGTGTCCTATTAGCTCGAAAAGGGCAGGGATTATACCGTTTGATGTCACAAGATGCTCTTTAGGGAAAGTCCAGCCGTATCGCCTGCTGGTCCATGCTGAAAACGCCTCGTAGTATTCAGGGTCGAACACCTTGGTGTAGCCGAATATTCTCTTGTCGGCCCTGTCCTTGATTGCCTGAACCACCTCTGGCGGGGTTGCGAACTCCATATCAGCCACCCACATGCGTATGAATTCATCGTCCGCATAGGGGAATTCCATAGTTGGCGGCGCGTGGAAAATGTACTCCCTGAATCCATCGGTGTTCATGGCGTTTGTGCCCCTTCTTTCAATAATTTCATCAAAATTGTAAGTCATAAAGCGTCTCCTCCTGTTTTTTATCTTGTACAAGCTGTCAAGTACTTGCTAATTTAGAACATTATCGCACAAGTGCATGTTTTTTTCAAAAGGTGAGAATATATCCAAAGGAAACAATACTGGGAAATTGTTTCGTCACAGTGGAAAAATTTCGGTTGTTGTGCTAAAATTTTAGAAAGTTTATGGATTTTGAGTTAATTCAGCAAATCATATAATTTGGCGAAACATGGGCTTGGAGGCTGGGTATGGATAGGATAAACCGTGAGATCGGCAGGAAAATTAAAAACTTCAGGAAGGGCAGGGGCTTGACGGTTCAGGCTCTGGCAGACATTATCAAAAAGAGCAAGTCCACGGTTTCAAAATACGAGAACGGCGAGATATCAATTGACATAGTGACGCTTTACAGTATTGCGGACGCGCTAAACATACATGTGGAGCAGCTTCTGTACATCGCGCCTGAGACCGAAAAGCAATTTTTCAAATCGGAGCCGTCCGCATTTTTCAGAAATTCCACAAGGTTTTATTCATATATCTATGACGGCAGGAGCAACGAGCTTGTAAGATGCGTTATAGACGTTTTCCCTCAGGAGGATCCACCCATTTACAGGACGGTGCTGTACATGAACGTGAAGAGCTACGACAATTATGAGGACTGCGAGAATACTTACTGGGGCTACATGGAGCATTATGATGTTATAACTACAATCGTGCTGAGGAATCAGGCAACTCCAGTAGAACGGGTGATAATCAACATACTTGCATCTTTCATGGATTCCCAGAAGAAGTGGGGGCTGATGTCAGGAGTTTCATTCAGGCCGTTTATGCCTATAGCTTTGAAGATGCTTTTTTCGAAGGAGCCTCTTCCGGAGGGTAAAGAGCTGCTTGATGAGCTTAAGATTTCGAAGGAAGACATAAGAATAATGAAAATCTACAACATGCTGACTGTGACATAGAAGACGAAAAAATTCGATTGACAATACTACTAATTAGTAATATATTATAAGTATGGATAAAGAAAATAAGACATACGGCGAGCTAAGCGATTTGAATCTGAAAACACTGGTTGTGCTGAGCAGATGCATGCAGAGTGTTCACAAAAAAGAGTACAAAACCATAAAAGAGGGAGGTCTGACGGTTTCTCAGTTTGCAGTGCTTGAGGTGCTCTACCACAAGGGAGATTTGAGGGTTTCCGAGATAATTGAAAAAATACTCTCCACCGGCGGTAATATGACCGTAGTAATAGACAATCTGGTTAAGGAAAGCCTCGTTGAAAGGCGCATTGATCCAAGCGACAGGCGGGTTAATCTCATAAGCATTACAGAAAAGGGAAAAATGCTGATGAACGATATATTTCCGAGGCATATGGAGAATATAAATGAAATTTTCAGCGTTTTGACAGCAGAGGAAAAGAAAAATTTGATAGGCCTGCTGAAAAAATTATCGGGTGTATAAATCATACACCCTTCATTAAAAAAATATAGTACTAATTAGTAATAAATAATCAGGAATATTTTCCATAAAAAAACTGGAGGTATGACGAAATGAGAAAGGACATACATGTCCCTGTTGAAAACAGGCGCTCAATCTATGGCATAAGCAAGGAACCTGTAGTTTCTGACGAGATAATTGAGGAAGTGATTGAATATGCGGTGAAGCATACGCCATCGGCATTTAATTCCCAGAGCGCAAGAGTTGTGCTGCTTCTTGGTGACCAGCACGACAAGCTTTGGGACATCACAAAAGAGGCTTTAAGAAAGAGGGTCCCAGCTGATAAATTCGCCCCTACTGAGGAAAAAATAAATTCTTTTCGCAACGGCTACGGCACTGTTTTATTCTTTGAAGACACTAGTGTGGTTGAATCTCTTCAAAGCCAGTTCCCTAGCTACAAGGACAATTTTCCGATATGGTCGCAGCATTCAAATGGAATGCTTCAATACGTAATTTGGACTGCGTTGGGAGTAGAAGGCTTTGGAGCGTCGCTTCAGCACTACACAGAGCTAATTGAAGCCGAAGTTGAAAAAGAATGGAATCTGCCAACTCAATGGAAGCTTATTGCGCAAATGCCTTTTGGGAAGCCTACGGCCGAGCCGGCTGAAAAGCAGTTTCAACCATTAGACGAGCGCATAAGGGTATTCAAGTAATTTGAGCAACAACAAGCATAGATAGGCTTTGTTTGGAAAATAATGAAGAATATAAGGGGCGGTTGCTTGATAAAAGCAGCTGTCCCTTAATTTCATTGTATGAATGATTTGGTAATAATTGATTTGAAATAAGAAGTTACGGTAATACTTGGGGCAAAAAGATCGACATCACCGAAATAAAGGGCAATAGAAAGAAAACCGCTGATAAATAATTTGGTAATTTCAAAATTTTGTGTTATTTGTTATTATAATATGTAAGGAAGCCGAAAAAATGACCCGGCTGTCTTTTGCTAACAAATTTGAAGGGGTGATAGCATGGACGTTATTTACAAAGGGAAAACAAAGGATGTATATGATAAAGGTGACGGAAATTATTTGCTTAAGTTTAAAGATGATGTAACAGGCACAGACGGCGTATTCGACCCGGGAGCCAACACTGTAGGTCTTTCGATTGAAGGTGCTGGCAAGGCTGGCCTTAAGCTTACAAAGTTCTTCTTTGAAAAAATAAATGCGGCCGGAATACCTACTCACTTTGTAGATGCTGACATTGAAAACGCAACTATGACGGTAAAGCCTGCAGAGGTATTCGGGAAGGGCATAGAAGTCATTTTGAGATACAGGGCTGTGGGAAGCTTTTTCAGAAGATACGGCAAGTACTGCAGCGAGGGAGATAAGCTGGATTCATACGTTGAGGTTACGCTAAAGGACGACGAAAGAAACGATCCCCTTATCACAGACGAAGCCTTGGAAATGCTAGGGATTATGAGCAAGGAAGAGTATAGGGTGTTGGAAGATTTGACTAGAAGGATAGGAGAAATAGTTAAGGAAGAGCTGGCCAAGAAGGACCTGGAGCTATACGACATCAAGTTTGAGTTTGGCCGTGTGGGAGAAGACAGACACATAGCCCTTATAGATGAAATTTCAGGAGGAAACATGAGAGCATATCGCGGAGCTGAATATATAGAGCCTTTAAAGCTAGAGCAAATAATGCTTGCATAACTGAAATTGCATCTGGTAACAATTTTGGCAATGCTAAATAAAAGCTACAAGAGTTCGAGAAATCGAGCTCTTTTTGCTGGATTAAACGTATCGGAGAGGTGGATTTTTATGAACAGACTAGCTGTAAAAATAAAGGAAGCCAGAGTGGCGGCTGGACTTTCTGAAAAGGATCTGGCGAAAAAGTGCGGCCTGTCAGTAGGCTACATACTTCAGGTTGAGTCGGGCAAGAAAATAGTGAATGAAAGCGTCGCAGAGAAGATACTCAAGGCGCTGGGAGCCAAGGAGACATTTGTTGAAGAGGAGAGGCCCGAGGAAAAGCCAGCTGAAAAACCGGCAAAGATAGCCGAAGCGCCTAGGCCTCAGGAGACATTGATTGTGGAGCCGAGCCAGTCCTGGGCAGATGCCCTGTCGGGAGTAATAAAGAAATACCCGGTGGTTGACTTGCAAAGCAACAAGACTGTGGAATACAAGGAGCTCCCCATAATAGGCAAAAAGGTAGAAGGGCATCATCCTGACAAGATAATGTTTGCAAAAGCTTCAAACAACGATATGGAGGCTTTCAGAATAGAAAAGGGCGATGTGCTTACTATATTTGCGACAAAGGAGATACAAAACAACGGCATATACATTGTTGAAATGGACGGAAAGAAAATGATAAGGCAGCTAAGAAAAGAGCAAAACAATATAGTGCAACTGGCTAAATGTCCAAATGACAGTTCTGCTGTGGCTATTGACATAAAAAAGGTAAAGGTTCTGGGAAGGGTAATAAAGAACGAGTTTTTTATAAAATAATAATATAGCAAATAGCATTGTCAAAGGTGCCTGTCTGAAAATGACAGGTGCCTTTTTTAGTGTTTTTTATTAACAAAAAAACACATTTTATAATAAGGTGAACAAAGAGACAAGGATAGAGTTAATCCTCTGATCTTTGAATGCCAGGAAATAAAGAGGATTGTGTTTATTTGGATGTTGAATTGTGTTGCTCAAAGCCCGCAGAAATTTAACAAATATGCAAGTGAGACATTGTTAAACTGCAAATTAGCGAACGAATTCAGGGAAAAATGTTGTAAAATCTCCGATAAAAGAATATAATCTGATTACGACTTGCAATTTGAAATTGATCGAGGTTGAGGTGTATTTGGAGACTTTACTATAGTCAAATTATAAGAGGGGGAGTCATTATGAAATCAATGAAGTCGGTGAGCATTGTCATAGAGAATGGAAAGATGCTTACGGAATCAATTTTGTTCAAGAGGAATCAGGTTGAATGCTCTGTAAAGAAACTGGGCCAGGAACTGGCTGACAGAAGCAGGATGATTTCAGAATATAGAGCACAGTACGGTTTTGGTGAAGAGGAAATGATTTAGAAAGCAGGTGCCGCAGTTAAAAGCGGCATCTTATTTTATTTATGCAATAAAATCCAAAATAATATTCTATAATAGTTTATACAAATAAATTTGATGGTTATCTTGAAATTGGATAAAAAAAGTGTGTATCTCGATGATGAGCAGATACACACTTTTTCATTATGATTGGTGGGCAATAAGGGACTCGAACCCCTGACTTCCTCCACGTCAAGGAGACACTCTACCAGCTGAGTTAATTGCCCGAATGAAGAAATTTTATCATATTTTATCATGTTTGGCAATGACCATCTGACTTGAAGAAGATGTTTTTATTTAGAGGAGTGCAACCGCTGAATTCTGGGTAAATATTTTAGCATAACGTTAAAAACAATATGCTAAAAGGGGCGGAATTGATGAAAATATGGATAATACACGGATATTTCTTAACTGGTACAGGAAGCAATCTATATGTGCAGAACCTGTCGAGGAATCTCTGCTCTATGGGACACGATGTGTCACTGTTTTGCCAGGATAAAGGCTTTGAGAATCAGGAGTTTATAGAATGCGGATATGTATTTGATGGTATCAATGAGCAGGCTGAGCTTATGCATAAAAAGGCAACCCCCTATGAGGGCAAGTGCAGGTGCTATGTTCCAAACATAGGCGGAAGACTTCCGGTATATGTGAAGGACAAGTATGAAGGCTATGAGGCGGAGGAGATTCCACAGCTTTCAAAAGAGGAACTTGAATATTATATAGACTGCAATGCAAAGGCGATAAAGGCATGCCTGCAAAATGAAAAGCCGGACATGGTAATAAGCAACCACGTTGTTATGCAGCCTGTATACGTCAAGCGGGCGCTTGAAGATCAGGAAGGCGTATTCAACCTGAATGTGGTTCATGGCAGCGCCTTAAACTTTTCGGTCAAAAAAAGCGATATGGCATTCGATTACGCAGTTGAGGGCTTGAGTGCTGCGGACGGAATAGTTTTCCTGACTGAGCATTCTTTAAATGAATTCAGCGAATGCTTCGACAAGCGGGCAAGCATAGGCGCTAGAAGAATTTTGATTCCGGCAGGGGTCGACATAGAAAGGTTTGTGCCTATGGAAATGGGACAAAGCAAGAGAGACAGGGTAGGCAGACTTCTTGAAAGCATAGAATCCTCAAAAGGAGGCATCACAGCCCAAGGGGACGATGAAAAAAACAACAATATTTCCAAGCTGATAAATGATTTGAAGGCACCACAGCTAGCGGAGTACAAGTCAGAGCTTATGGGAAAGGGCGACCAGAAATACGTGGATCCGGATATAAGAGAGAAGCTTCTTGGCGTAGACTGGGAGAATGAAAAAATAGTGCTTTTCTACGGGAAATACCTATGGACAAAGGGAATACACAACATAATACTTTCTCTTCCATTCGTGCTTAAGGATAATCCCGACACTAGGCTTATACTTGTGGGGTATGGAACAGCCAGAGGCTATCTGGAGGCGATACTGAGCGCTCTTGACAGCGGTGATTTGGAGAAGTTGAAATATCTTTTGAGAAATCCCCATGAATTCCAAAACCATGTGGAGCAGGGAACGGAGATATATTATAAGTGGATTTTAGACATGCTGGATGATCCGGAGTTTTCAAAGGATTACATGGCTGTGGCAAGAGGAAGGCTTTCAGAGAGGGTCATATTTACGGGCTTCATGGATCACAAGCTTCTTAAGGATATGATACCCTGCGCGGATGTGGCAATAGCTCCGTCCATATTTCCCGAGGCGTTCGGGCTTGTGGGAGTAGAGGCATTAGCCTGCGGTGTTCTTCCCCTCCAGACATACCATTCTGGATTCAAATACGTGGTAGACACCTACTCTGAACTATTTGAGCTTGACGAAAGGCTCAAAAAACTGGACAAGCTTTGGCTGAGGGAAGATCTTGTAAGAAATATAGCTCTCAATATAAACACTGTTCTCGAGGCCTACAGAGCAGGAGGTCATAACCTTGTTGATAGTGTGAGGAAAGAAGCCAGAAGAATATGCACCGAAAACTATTCCTGGAGCTCAGTTGCAGAACGCTTTGTTGGCGAAGCAATTTCAAAGAAAGAGAACGCCAATGCGCTATAGGAGGTTGAGCTTTAAGAAAATATTGCTTGTTATCATGTCAATAATAGTGCTGGCATCATTCCAGGGATGCAGCAGAGGCAATAGTCCGGAAAAGCCGGTTGACGTGATAGAGGAATCCAACAATAATGAAACGGAAGAAAATGAATACGATGAGACGGAGGCTGCACCGCCTAAACCCAAGTTCATTTGTCCTATTGACGGAGCAGGTATTGACGAGATGCCAATAAGGCCGGTCGCTGTCACGATAGACAATTACAAGGGAGCCAGGCCACAGTCTGGACTTGACAAGGCGGATATTATATACGAAATCCCTGTAGAGGGTGGCATAACGCGCTATCTTGCGATGTTTTTTCATGGAAAGGCAGACGTCATAGGCCCAGTACGCTCAGCCAGGCCTTACCTTATAGACATTTCACGGGAGTGGGATGCAGTATATATTCACGCAGGCCAAAGCCCCCAGGCTCAGACTTATTTTAAGAATACTAGTGTCGCCCATATAAACGAGATGTTCCATCCTTCGGGATTTTGGCGGGATAAATCCAGGCGGGCACCACACAATCTCTACAGTAGTACAGACAATCTTTGGCGGGAGATTGAAAAGCTGGGGCTAGATAAAAACTCTGTTCCGGAAGGCTTCGAATTCAGGGATGAAGGGGAGGCGCTCAAAGGCGCTGCCGCTGCAGAGCTGAGCATACCATACAGCTACGGCAAGGTGGGCTACAGCTATGATGTCCAGAGCGGTATTTACAGGAGATTTTTGAATGGAAATCCCTATAACGATTTGGCGACAGGCGCTCAGCTTTCGGCAGCAAACGTAATTGTTCAGCAGGTTACCGTGCGCGCCTTCGACAGTGAAGGAAGGCTTGAGGTCGACTTGATTGGAGATGGCAAGGCATGGCTGTTTTCAGACGGTAGTGTGATTGAGGGGACCTGGCGCAAGGATTCGGTAACTGAGCGCACCCGTTTTTACGAAGGGTCGGGCGCACAGATGCGCTTGAAAGCAGGCCAAACCTGGATACAGCTTGTGCCAAGGCAAGTTAAGTTAAGCTATCAATAAAAAAGCGAGTAAAAGATTAAGTAAAGGTGTGTAGAAGCTTCGAGCTAGATACATGCCTTTACTGCTTTTTATTGTAGAACAAACGAATTCGAAGTAATATTAGTATATGACAACATTAAAATATCCGGTGCTGCATATAAAGTAAAAATAAGAAGCAACTGGCTACAGAATAGGGGTTTTTTATGAATGCGTTTATAGCTATAATGCTGCTTTTGGCAGGCATAGGCCTGCTTGACAAAATACTGGGTGGTAAATTGGGTCTTTCAAAGGAAATTGACAGGGGACTGGAGCTGATGGGACCTATGGCCCTTTCTATCGTTGGGATATACTGCATAGGTGTTACGACAGTTAAAACCAGCGCCGGAGCAATTGCTGAGCTGGCGCAAAGTCTTCCCTTTGATGCGTCTGTTATAATAGGGAGCATTCTTGCCACAGACCTGGGAGGTTATGCAATCGCGAATAATATTGCTGCCACCCCCCTTTTGGGATTGTTTTCGGGAGCGATAGTTGCATCCACATTGGGCTGCACTGTTAGCTTCCAGCTTCCTGTATCACTTGCCACAATTCCCAAAGAAGACGTAAGCCACATGATGAACGGTCTGCTTGTAGGGATAATCACTATACCTGTGGGTATTATGGCTGGCGGGATAATGCTTGGGCTTTCCGCCGGTGAGCTGGCGCTTAATCTTGCACCTGTGGCGCTGCTATGCCTTTTGCTTGCCCTGGCTTTTTTTAAGGCTACAAGAGCAACTACTGCGGTAATGTCAGTTGTAGGTTACTCTATACGCGCTGGCAGCTTTCTTATGTTTGCGGCAGTTATTGCGGGACTTTTTATTCCTGAGTGGCGCGTTGTGGATATGGTTCTTGTAAATGAAGTTCTTGTCATTCTCGCAAAGATGACGGCTGTAGTCTGCGGCTCTATGGTGCTGTCTCAACTTGCTATACTATACTGTGCCAGACCTTTGGGATGGGTTTCAAGAAAGCTGAATATAAATGAAAAATCGGTTATGGGACTTATGCTTAGCCTCACAACCAGCCTTTCGATGCTTCCGCTTTTTCCTCAGATGGATCGTCGGGGGAAAATCATGAATGCGGCATTCACTGTAAGCGGCGCTTACGTGCTTGGAGGGCAGCTCGCCTTCATTGCCAGTGTGGAAGGTTCGGATGTTGTGAGCATATACATGATTTCCAAGCTTGTGGGTGGCGTATGCGCCGTAATTGCAGCATATTTGCTTACTCCGTCTGAAAAGGCATGTGAGGAGGCAATATGTGGGCGATATGAGAAAGAGGCGAATATATGAATGAAGACAAAAATTTGAAGAAGATCATTGGGATAGAAAAAAACATATTCTTTGTCGGGCTCACGAGCTTTCTTACGGATACTACAACCAAGATGATATACGCAGTAATGCCCCTTTTCTTGATGACTCTCGGGGCGTCAAAAACTGAGATTTCTCTGATTGAAGGGATTGCTGAAAGCACGGCGTCTCTCATAAAGGCGCTGTCAGGCTGGTGGAGTGACAAGATCAGGAAGAACAAACCCTTCATGATCATAGGCTATGCATTTACGGCTATGCTGTCGCCTATTTTTGCGCTGGCAGCAACACCGCTTCAGGTCCTAATGATTCGTTTTACAGAGCGGATTGGCAAGGGGATACGGACTGCCCCAAGGGACAGTCTCATAGCATCATCCTCCGAGGAGGAGGCAAGGGGCAGGAGCTTTGGCTTCCACAAGGCAATGGATAACAGCGGAGCTATAATTGGGCCACTTATGGCTGCAGCGATTTTGCTCCTTTTTCCGGGCGATTACCGCAAGGTATTTATATTTGCCGCAATACCTGGGCTTCTTGGCATGATTTCCATAATATTCTTTGTCAAGGAGGCAAAGTCCAAGAGGCTGGCGCCTTTGGGAAAGATAACCCTTAAGGATTTTCCAAAACGATACTACGCATTTCTTGCTATAGCCTTCATATTCACTATGGGCAACTCTACTGATGCGCTGCTACTTGTCAAGGCCAGCGATATAGGAATCGAGGCTGCATTCATTCCAGTAATGTATTTGATATTCAACTCGGTGTCAGTCGTATTTGCAGTTCCAGCCGGAATCATTTCAGACAGGTTCGGAAGGGAAAGACTCATAATACTGGGTTATCTGCTGTATTCAGCCATATATTTCGGATTTGGCTGGACAAGCAGCAAGCTGACGGTTGTAACGCTATTTGCGTTATACGGTCTCTACAGCGCAGCTACCGACGGGGTGCAAAAGGCTCTTGTAGCTGACATTGTGGACAAGGAGAAAAGGGGCACCGGTCTTGGAATATACAACTGCCTTGTAGGCGTAACGCTGCTCCCGGCAAGCCTCATAGCAGGTTTTCTTTACGACCATATAAACAACAGGGCTCCTTTCTACTATGGTTCTGCAATGGCTTTTACGGCTGCCCTGCTCATGATTGTGTTTTACAGAAAAAGCTTGGGCTCTGTTGGGAAATTGTAGATAAGGAAAAAACCTATTGGAATATATAGGTATTATCTATGGAGAATTGTGTCAATATAGAATATATCAATTACAGCAGCAGTATGGGATGTGATATCATTAATTTGTAATCATCATAAATTATCTGTTAGGAGGGTATCACATGAAAAAAATCACACTGATTATCGCATCAATCCTGGCACTTGCGCTATTTGTTACCGGCTGCTCAGCAAAACCTGCAGAAGAAGCAAGCAGCGGTGAGGCGGCGAAAGCAACTGCAGCTGCACCAGCAGAGGAAAAAACATACCAGTACTATACGGCAGATCAGACTAAATCAGCTATTGAAAACAACGAAGACGTTATTTTGCTTGATATTCAGGTTGAGGATGAATGGGCTGCGCACCACATAAAAGGCGCTATACCTACGCATGCCTATCCTGTGAAAACTGACGAAGAAAAGGCTAAGCTGGATGCAGTTGTGTCAAAGCTTGAAGGCACACAGCCTATAATAGTCATATGTCCTGGAGGCAAGGGCGGTGCAACAAGAACTATTGACTATCTTACAGAATCAAAAGGCATAGCGGCTGAAAGACTTTTCATACTTGAAAACGGCCAAGGCGGATGGCCTTATGATGAGCTTCTTGAGAAATAACAATTAAAAATTGAAAATATTTACATAACAATAAAAGGCCATGATTGTATGTTGCTAAAACTTCAGTCATGGCTTTTTGTTTTGCATAGTATGTACAACATAGTATGTACAATAAGGAGTTGGTTCTATAATGCTATATCTAAAATTTTTGGGGTATGTATTAATTAAATGAAAATTTTTCTGCAAATAACACAGTGGTTATGGAGGTGCACGATGCTGGAGCTGGTAGATGTAAGTGTTACGTTGGACGGGAATAACGGAAAAGTAGAGGTGCTAAAGGACATTAGTCTGTCACTTGAGGATAAGAAAATATATGTGATGACAGGTCCTAACGGTGGAGGAAAAACGTCGCTTGCAAAGGCAATAATGGGCATTTTTCAGCCTACTGCGGGGAGAATACTTCTCGATGGTATGGACATAACGAATATGAGCATTGACGAGAGGGCCCGCCTTGGAATAGGCTACGCATTCCAGCAGCCTCCACGCTTCAAGGGGCTTACAGTGCGTGACATGCTCAGGCTTGCGGCTGGCGCGGGAAATAAGATTGACGAGTGCGAGCTCCTCTACGACGTTGGTCTTTGTGCGCAGGATTACCTGGACCGGGAAATGAATGCCAGCCTGTCGGGAGGCGAAATTAAACGCATTGAAATCGCAAGCATTCTGGCACGCAAGTTAAAATTCGTAGTATTCGACGAGCCTGAGGCGGGAATTGACCTTTGGAGTTTTCAGAGGCTTACGGAGACCTTCGAGAAACTGCACGAGAAATACGACACAACTATTGTCATAATATCCCACCAGGAGAGGATTCTGAGGCTTGCAAGTAAGGTGATACTTGTGGAAAACGGAAGGATAAGCGAAATAACAAGCCATGAGAAAATTTTTGGAGAAATCGGTCGAATGGATTCGGAATGCATGTGCAGAAGAAGCTGCAACAGGGAGGGAAGCGCAAATGTTGGATGCCATAGATAAGAGGATACTGCTTGAGGTTGCGGACCTGCATGGGATACCTCTGGGAGCTTACAATATAAGAAAAAATGGTCGGGGCGAAAGCCGCAATACAACTGCGAATATAGACATTGTAACAAAAGAGGATAAGCCGGGCATAAACGTAACGATAAAGCCTGGCACAAAGGGCGAGAGCGTCCACATCCCTGTAATAATTTCAGCTGAGGGCCTTACAGACGTGGTCTACAATACTTTTGAAATAGGAGAAGATTCGGATGTGCTTATAGTGGCAGGCTGCGGAATACACAATCCTGGCTGTGACAAGGCGGAGCATGACGGAATACATGAATTTTTCGTGCGCAAGGGAGCCCGCATAAGATATGTGGAAAAGCACTATGGCGAAGGTGAGGGCACAGGCGACAAAATACTCAACCCCAAGACTATAATAGAAGTTGAAGAGGGCGGAGTAGCAGAGTTGGAGCTTGTCCAGATAAAGGGTGTTGACCACACGCTTAGGGAAACGTTGGTAAGGCTTCACAAAAATGCCAGGCTCATTGTTTCTGAAAGGCTGCTGACCTACATGAAGCAGGATGCAGAATCAAACATAACTGTTGAGCTTGTTGGGGAGGATTCAACTGCCCAGATAATTTCGCGTTCTGTGGCCCAGGATGAATCCAAGCAGCTTTTCCATCTAAACATGAGGGGCTACACAAGGTGCAGAGGCCACATACAGTGCGATTCCATAATAATGCACAGCGCCCAGGTTTCATCCGTGCCTGAAATTACAGCATTCAGTGCGGATGCACAGCTCATACACGAGGCGGCTATAGGGAAAATAGCCTCAGAACAGCTTACTAAGCTCATGACACTTGGTCTTACTGAAAAGGAAGCGGAGGATACCGTACTGCAGGGATTTTTAAAATAAAATTCAAGTTTAATTTGATTTTGGCAGGGTATAAAATTGACGAAATAGAAAATCCAATATTTGAATTTAAAAGGAAATGTTGGTTTTGGAAAGGTTGATTCATATTATGAAAGGAGATGACTTTTATGGGAAAAACTAAAAAGGCGATTTCTATGTTAGTCGCGGTTATTATGATTGGTGCACTTACATGCGGTTTTTCGTATGGACAGTCTTCTTATCAGCTCAAGATAAACGAGCAGAATATTAGCGATGCCGCTGTTGAGATGCACGACGGCAAGACCTTCCTGCCAATGCGATTCGTAGCAGAAGCGCTGGGAGGTTCGGCTCAGTGGGACGCTGAAAAAAGAATGTCGACATTTATGGTGGGAGACAAGGCGGTTGCCCTCACAATAGGAAGCAACAGCGCGTTAGTTAACAATATGGCTGTAACTATGGATTTCCCTGCTCACATTATGAATGGCAGAACATATGTCAGCACAGATTTTCTAAATAGCGCGCTCAGCCTAAAAACCTATATAAACTCAACTAACATGACAGTAAAAGTATCGAATCTTCCAGACATTGTGGAAGCTGCTGTTGGAGCAGGAAGCTTTAAAACACTAGTGGCAGCCGTTCAAGCTGCAGATTTGGTTGATGTGTTGAAATCAGAAGGTCCATTTACTGTATTCGCACCAACAGATGAAGCTTTTGCAGCTCTTCCAGAAGGAACTGTAGAGAATCTGCTGAAGCCAGAAAACAAAGACCAGTTAGTTTCAATATTGACATATCACGTTGTCCCTGGAAAGGTAATGGCGGCAGATGTTGTGAAAATTGAAAAGGCTGCTACAGTACAAGGGCAAGAGGTCACTGTAATGGTGACAGACGGCAAAGTGATGATAAACGATGCAAATGTAGTCACTACGGATATTGTGACAAGCAATGGCGTAATACACGTAATTGACAAAGTTATTCTTCCAAAATAATTCAATATAAAGGCGAAAACGGCACCTATTCTTGTTTTGCAAGAATAGGTGCCGTTTTTATTCTAATCAAAGCTATAGAAAATCTCATATATAGCAAGGGCAATTTGAATCTTGAATTTCTCGTTGTATTCGGCAAGGTCTGCGCCTAGTATTTCGCCAATTCGCCTTATCCTGTAGCTTAGTGTGTTGCCGTGAATGTGGAGTGTATCTTTTGTGTATGTCCAGTTGCCGTTGCTTTGGATATACGTTTTAAGGGTTTTTAGGTATTCCTTGGAATCACCGGGATACTCGATTAGAGGACCGAGAACATTATAAAGAAACTGCTCCAAATCCTCTCTCCTGTTGCCAAGCAGGAGTTTTTTTATTTCGAGTTCTTCGTAGAACATGTAGCCGTTCTCATCTGAAGAGCCTTCAAGCATTCTTATAATCTGCTGGGTATTGAAATACGAAGGATTGAACTCGTCTACATCATGTATGATGCCGCTCACCCCTCCAAATATGTTTATATTGTCGTGCAGCTGCAGCATTCTGCATTCGGTGTTCATGATGGTATCCAAAAGATATTTGATTTCATTTTTGGTATTGGCATCTTCCTCAACTATTATAATTATGTTACTGCCTTTTATTAGCGGCATTGAATTTGGCATTGTTTTTTGAGCATTCCTGACTAGTATTTCGTAACAGTGTCTTATATATCTACTCAGTTCTATGTTGCCGGCATTTACCTCTTCCAAAACATTTCTAGATTTGAATTCAAGTATAATCATTCTGTGATTTTTCTCAAGATTGAATTTGTAGTTTTTTGCGCATCTAAGCAGATATTCCCTATCCTGATTTAGTATGAGGCTGTCGAGAAAGTCGCCCTTGAGCGATTGCTCCATATTGTTAAGATCGTTTATTTTCAGCAGTTCCAGAGCTAGTATTGTTATTCCTCTCTCAATAGTTATATAGTCGAGCTCTGAGTATTCGTCGCCTTCAGAGACTGCGCATAGCCAGCCCAGGATTTCCTTATTGACTATTATGGGGGAGATATACAAATGGAGACCAATATCAGTGGAAAAACGATTTAATTTCTGAGCTGACAGCAGTTTCATCAATCTTTCTCTTGAGTTGCCGAGGATATTCTCTATGGTCCCGTAGTGATTGAGGCTGCTTTGCTCCATGTTGCCAAACAGGTCTATCATGAAAACATCCCTGCCGAGCCTTGTGGATATTTCTGATACTATGTCATTTACGCCAGAACCGCCAAGCACCATTTCTGTGAATCTGCTGTGAAGGCTGGAGGAGTACTCCATAATTCTGTTGTGGCGCTGCTCTCTTTCGTAATTGCGCGCATTTACTATGGCTATCGTAGCCTGCACTGATATCATCTCTAGAATTTCCACATCATCTTGCGTTAGCGGAGCGTTGTTGTAGAAGTTGTCTATGACAATGACGCCTATGCACTCCTGCTGGTACATAAGCGGGCAGCCGATGCCGCCATATATGTCAATGGAGTTTACGGTGTTTTCGACGGACTTCATCAGAATTCTTAGGTTATCGCTGCTCAGCGTGCTCATGGCATGTTTCACATCGGCTGCATTTGAATAAAAATAAGTCCTCTTGTCGGAAAAGGCTCTTCCTGCAAATGATTCGCCTGGCAAAAACTTGAGAGTCCTTATGCAATCGCCAACGCCTTCGTAAGCCTTGATTTCCAGCATTCCGTTTTCTGGATTGTAGAGAGATATCATGCCGGCGTCTCCGCCTTCTATGAGCTCAAGTGACTTTTTTAAAAGGAGTTTCAATATTTCATTTATGTTCATTGACGAGTTCAAAAGCTTGCTTACCTCTAGAAGCTCCTGCAATTTGATGAGTTTGCTTTTAATTTTATTCACAAAAAAACACTTCCTTTACTGTTAATCTACTTAGGCAAGAGTATCAAAAAACAACAAAAAAAACCACTCATATTTAGTTGCTGGCAACATGGTGAAGAACATTCGTATTTGATATTCTTTAAATATCAATAGAAGCCAATTTGAAAGTCAATTCTTATGCATGGCCTAAAAAATACGGAGAATTACGGAGGTTGTATTTTCATGAAGGAAAAGATGAGTAGGCATTTAGACGAGTCCCTTGAAGAGCTGCATGCACTTTCAAAGGCCATATGGGATAATCCCGAAGTGGCATTCAATGAACACTTTGCAAAGAAAGCCCAGATGGAGTTCATGTCGAAGAACGGATTCAATGTGATGGACATAGAAGGCATAGACACAGCATTCATTGCCGAATATGGAAGCGGAAGCGTTAAGGTTGGATTCCTGGGCGAGTATGACGCGCTGCCAGGGCTTTCGCAGGAGGTATCTGCAGAAAGAAAACCGGTTGTTGAAAACGGCAACGGACATGGCTGTGGCCACAATCTCATAGGTGTCGGTTCAATTGCGGCAGCAATTGCTCTTAAAGAGGCTGCGGAAGCAGAAAAGCTAGACTGTACAATAAGATATTATGGCTGTCCTGCTGAAGAGGCCATAGTAGGCAAGCTTGACATGATAGAAAAGGACGTATTTCGCGATCTTGACTTTTGCCTTACATGGCATCCGTTCGATGTCAACAAGGTCTGGACCCCTACAACACTATCGTCAATAGAACTTTTATTCAAGTTCAAGGGAATAGCCTCTCATGCTGCTGACGGTCCGCACCTTGGTAGAAGCGCCCTGGACGCAGTTGAGCTTATGAACGTGGGTGTCAACTATCTCAGGGAGCACGTAATAGACAAGGCAAGAATACATTACGCTATAACAAATGGTGGATCAAAGCCGAACGTAGTTCCAGATCTTGCAGAATCCCACTACTATGCGAGAGCTCCGAAGAATCACCAGCTGTTTGACATAGTCAAAAGGATAATAAAGGTGGCTCAGGGAGCCGGCATGATGACTGAAACCGAGCTGGAATACCAAATAAACTCGGGAATGTACGATTTCCTTGCAAACCTACAGCTGAGCACGCTGCTTGAAGAAAATTGCAAAAATGTGAGCGTGCCGAAGCCTGAAGAAGAAGAGCTCGAGCTCTTCAAAGCGATAGGCAGCACAATATCGGAGACGGGCAAGAACGAGCGTTTCTCAAAATACAGGATGCAGGATTTTGACTACAATGAACATCCAGCTATGCCGTTTTTCGACTGTACGGACTGGAAAAATGAAGTCATAGCGGGTTCAACCGATGTAGGTGACGTGTCGTGGACAGTTCCTACAGGACAGCTAATGGGAGCAGCATGGGCATTTGGTGTTCCGGCCCACACATGGCAGGCAACGGCATGCTCGGGTACCAAGTACGCAACCAAGGTCGCATTGATGATAGGCAAGGTGCTTGCCGGCGCGGCATACGATGCGATAAGCAGCCCGGAGCATCTTCAAAACATAAAGGCTGAATTCTCGAAAAACACATCGGGCTTTACCTACAAAAGAATAGGAAATAAAATGGAGGTTATGACAGGTGAATAAAAACATTAAGCTGCTATTTACTGTCTTTGTGCTGGGACTGTGCTGGGCGACTATTTACACGCTGCCATTCTTACAGTATCTTCTATACGATCCGTTCATTGAAGGTCTTGGCTGCAACAACGCACAGCTGGGACTGCTTATGAGCATTTTCGGATTTGGAAATATCCTGGGCGCCCCGATAGGAGGCTGGATTGCAGACAGATTCAACTACAAGAAGGTGTTTCTTGCATCGCTTTTAGGAAATGGTATTTTAGCAGTTATATTCGCATTCAACATGAACTACAAAAGCGCTGTAATCATATGGGTACTCATGGCGGTTACATCGCTTTGCATGAACTACCCTTCACACATCAAGATTGTCAGGATGCTAGTTGACGAAGATAACCAGGGCAAAATATTTGGCATGAACGAGGCGTTTGTTGGAGTTGGAAGTGTTCTAAGCAGCTCTGTATTACTGTTCATTTTCGCCAAATACGTGAACGTGGTTGCAGGCCTCAAGGCAGTCGTATTTGCCATAGCGGCAGTTTCGTTCATATGCTTTGCCGCAAGCTATTTCATGCTCAAGGATTCTCCTGCTCAAGAAGATGCTGATGATTCAAAAGCTTCAGAGCCTAAAAAGAACATGACATTTGCGGATTTTATGAGTGTGCTCAAATCACCGGCCACATGGCTTGTAGGCATCAACATATTTGCAGTATATTCGCTTTCTGTAACCATGTCGTATTTTACGCCATATTTCACAACGGTACTTGGAATTTCAGTTGCATTCTCAGGTTCGCTTGCAGTTATAAGGATACACGGACTAAGACTTGTGGGAGCACCGTTTGGGGGTTGGCTTGCCGATAAAATAAAATCGGTTTCAAAGGTTCTAATGGTAATTTATATATGCGGAGCCGCTGTCCTTTTTGCCTTCATGAAAATGCCTAAGACGACTTCAATATATGTACTGATAGGAATTACACTAGTGATTGGTTTCCTTGTATACATGGGCAGGGGAATATACTACGCGCTAGCCTCGGAAATAAAGATACCAAGGGAATATGCGGCGTCTACAGTTGGAATAGCAGCTGCCCTGGGCTTCCTGCCTGACGTGTTCCAGTTTGCAATGTTTGGAAACTGGATAGACAAGCACGGCGGCGCAGCATACACATATATGTTCACATATCAGATAATAGTTCTGCTTGTTGGTATTATAGGCAGCTTTGCAGCGCTGCAGTATAAAAAGAGAGTAACTGTCAACAATGAAACAACCAGCAAGAGTGCCTAAAGCTTTCCAAAATCAATCAAAATAAATCAATCAGAAAAGCGCCTACTCGAAAAGAGCGGGCGCTTTTGCTTTCCTGTACAAATAAGAGCTATTGCTATTGAGCGGGAGGCTGCATTCCTTCAGGTGGCTCCATACCTTCGGGCAGTTTGCGGTTGCCGTCATGGTCGCCTTCCGGTCTTCCCTGGCCGCCCATTCTTCCGGTGACTTGGGAACCGTCATCTGAAATTCTTGTCACGATGCTTGTAAGTTTGACGTCTGCAAGTTTTGTAGCACCCGACACGGCTCCTCCTGTGTAAAGTCCGTCTTTTAGCTTGCCTGAATTTGTTCCGCCAGAGCTTAGCGTGTATGTGCTGCCCTGCTCAAGCTCAGGTGAGCTTATGACTATTGACTGGTAGTCCTTGGATGGAGCGAAGGATAGCAGTGGCTTTCCGCTACTATCTGAGAGAGTTACAAGCGTTCCGGATTTTTGTACTGAAGAATAATATACAGTCACTGAGTTTTGGGAAGACGTGTCTCCTGGAGACTGTGCCATTCCAGAGCTGCCGGCTATTGCAAGCGTTCCGCCAGTAATCTCGCAGGTTCCGTCATAGTCCAAGGCTCCGTTGCCGTTGTTTGTCGGACCGCTAACTAGCACGGTGCCGCCGCTGAAATAGAGGGAGCCATTGGCGTCTATACCGTCGCCTGCTGCATCTACTGTCAAATACCCGCCGTTTATCCTTATGAAATAAGTGCTGTCATCGCTTGAGGCGTTCTCGATAGGCCTGGCATCTACTGAAGAACCGTCGTTGCCGCCTGCAGCATTGAGTCCGTCGTCGTCAGCCTTAATACGTATATTGCCGCCATTAACTGTTACGTTTGCGCCCTCAAGCCCTTCGTAGCATTTGGCTATATCAATCGTGCCGCTGTTGACTACAAGGGACGTAGTTGCCTGGATGCCGTCGCTTTCAGCGGTGATTTTGAAAGCTCCGCCGTCTATAGAAATCCAGCCTTTCTCGACATCCTCGTCATTGTTTGACTGAAGTCCGTCTCCTCCAGCATCGATTGTAAATGTGCCGCTCTTTATCGCTATGGAGTCCCTGCCGCGCAAGGCGTCATTGGCCGAATTGATAGTTATGCTTCCTCCGGTTATTACAAGGTCATCCTTGGAGCCTATGCCGTTGTTGAAATTGCCAGTTACGCTCAGAGAGCCCGATCCGTTTATGGTAAGGTCATCCTGGCTGAAAACAGCCGCGTCAGGTTCGTCCTCGCCTTCGGCGTAACCATACGAAACAGCGTCTTCAATCTTGTTGCTTGTCCCCTTTGCTAGCGTGATGATTGTTTTCTTGGACTGCTTGGAGTAAATAGGAGCGCTGTTTGAGGATTTTAGATCTGCGCCGTTTAGCACTATTTTCACTGTATCTTCCTTTCCGGCGTCAACCACAATCTGGCCATCGCTCAGCGTTCCGCTGAGTACATATGTGCCGGCTGACTTTATTGTCAGAGTGTCTCCGTTTGCTGAGGCTCCGCTGCCGTCCACGGCGATAGAGCTGTCGCTCAGCATTATTTTGGTTGCGGCAGAGTCATCCCACGTACCATCTAGATCCTCGTTGCTGTATTCAACCTGTACCTTGCTGGCGGTATCTGCAGATGACGATGTCGATGACGTGTCATTGCTGCACCCGGTCAGGGCTGATGAAGCCAGCAAAACTGCGGTGACCAAGGATAGCAGCTTGATTCTTATTCTGTTCATATAATTTCCTCCTCGTATTTCATAATAGTCTTAGCGTTTAAAGCTCGCTGTGGTTTGAAGATATCCGTCCGCAGACGATGTTGAGGTTGCCGTTTCGGCAGCGCAGCTCATCCAGGAATTTTTTTTCTATTGTCGAGCTCTTGAGTATAATCCTGTAATGCAGCTCGTAAAGGCTGCCCATGTTTGTGGTCTTTACCCTGACAAGATCTGCTCCTTTTGTATACTTGTCAAACAGATCATCGAATATGCCCTCATAATCCAGGCTCTCGGGGATTGTGATTTTAAGCTCCTTTTCCTCTTCATCTTGTTCTCCGAACCTAGTGCTGTTCAAGAGCAAAGTCATGGCGCCTATTATGGCCAGGAACATAAATGCAATAGCTACATGTCCCATTCCTGTTGCAAGACCCAGGGCCATTGCCAAGAATATGCTTCCTATTTCCCTTGCGCCGCCGGGTATAGAACGGAAACGGACAAGACTGAAGGCGCCCATGACGGCTACTCCGGTGCCAAGGTTGCCGTTGACCATGGTGATTATTATCTGAACTATGGCAGGGAGCAGAGCCAGAGTTACAATGAAGTTTTTGCTGTAGATATTCCGGTACATGTGGATTAGGGCAACGCCCATTCCTAGAGCAATTGAGGCTAGAGTACAAAACAGAAGGCTTTCTAGGGTTATTGAGCTCGATGCTGCTGTGCTTATAATGCTATCCAGCATGGTTGATTCCTCCTTTTTGGTATGTGTTATAAATCAGATGCTTCTTGTAACAGTTTCCGTATTTGGAAAACGAGGTCGGGAATATATTCAATCCGGCAAGGATTTGGCTGAGCCATATGGGCATAGTTCCTGGGATTTTAATCTCCATGAGGACTTTGCCGGGCTCGAGCAGGGGATTTCCCCAGCTGCCCTTTGAAGGATCCAGAAGACATTCCCTAAAGCGTATGTTCTGGTCGAATGTGATTCTCAGATTTGTATCCTCTTTGCCAAAAAGGGCCAGCCGGTCATAGGCTATGAAAACCTTTGGAACTGGCTTGTATCTCTTCATGAACCAGTTGATTTCATCGAGTATCTGGCTTGATGCTGCGGTTTGCCTGCCTAGGGCAAGAAAGCTCAATGCCTCGTCCAGAGGAAGCTGCACTCGTCTTTTGTACACAATCCCATCGAACTTCTTTTTGATTTCAACGAACACCTTATCGCCAGGCCTAGGTATCCCATAGCTGCGCAGCCTTATTTTTTCCTTGTATATAGGCTTTTCTATGGAAGCGCGTATGAGCTCATAGTTTTCGGTGTCCAGGTAGACATTGCATATGGTGTGCATGCCGTAGCTGTCCTTCGTCATGTAGTCATAAAGTCTCTCCATGAGTATCTGGTGCTGCTCATTGCTCAGCATGTATTTCTTTTCGTAGCGTCTGAAAACGTTCTGATATTGTGACATGTGTGACACCTCCGTTTCGTTTTGCATTTCCTATGCCTATATAATACTTCTGGAAGCTGAAATTAGTCTGAAAAACTGATTTCAGACTAATTTCAGCTTTGCATTATAAAATTGCTAATAACAAGGAAGTAATTATGTGATATAATCCAATCATTAGAATACAAATAATGGAAGGGGAGGTGCGCCGTGCGCGTACTTGTAGTTGAGGATGAGCTGCATCTGGCTGAAGCGCTTGGTCAGATAATAACTGAACAAAAATACGCTGCAGACATAGTGAATGACGGCGAAGCAGGACTGGACTATGCTATGAGCGGTATGTATGATGTCATTGTGCTTGATGTCATGCTTCCTAAAAAGAGCGGTTTCGAGGTTGTGCGCGAGCTTAGGGAGAACAGAATCACAACACCAGTCATTCTCCTTACAGCCAGGGATGAAATAACTGATAAGGTGACAGGACTAGACTGCGGAGCCGATGACTATATGACAAAGCCCTTTTCGCCCGAGGAGCTTATGGCACGCATAAGGGCCATATCCAGAAGACATGGCGAGGTAGCTATGGAAGAGCTGTCATTTGATGATTTGAAGCTCAATCTGTCGACATACAGCTTAAGCTGCGGACCAAAATCAATACACCTGGGATTCAAGGAGTACGAGGTTCTGAAGATTCTAATGTCGAATCCAAAAATGGTAGTGCCTAAGGAGGATATCATAGTCAAGGTCTGGGGAGCTGAGTCGAACGCCGAGGACAACAATGTTGAGGCTTATATCTCGTTTCTGCGCAAAAAGTTCTTCTTCCTGGGCTCGAAAGTCAGCATAGGCACCGTCAGAAAGGTCGGATATAGACTGGAGGCTGACGGGCGTGATTAAAAAGCTGCAGAAAAAATTCATATTCATAAATATGACTCTGATAAGCCTTGTGATGATAATAGTATTTGCAGCAATCAGTTTTTTCAGCTATCAGTGGACATCAAGGGACAGTTATAAAGCAATGGAAAAGGTCATAGAAAGAGAAGGCATGCCGCCGCCTCTGCTGGAAATCGGAGAAAGACGCCATCCGGACACAGGGCCCATGATTCCTATATTCACTGTGACACTCGATGAAAAGGGCAGCGTAAAAGTTGCTTCGATGGAAAACGTAACAGTGTCGGATGAGGTGGTCTCTGAAGTTACAAACCGCGCACTGGGCGAGAGCAAGCAGGAAGGCATTCTGCTCGATTTGCAGCTGCGCTTTCTTGTCAAGCAGACTCCAGACGGCACAAAGATAGCTTTTGCGGACATGGGAAGGGAGATAGACTCGCTTACAAATCTGCTAATCACATTGCTGCTTGTGGGAGTCGGCGGACTGACAGCCTTCTTCTTCATAAGCCTTTTTCTATCAGGCTGGGCGCTACGTCCGGCGGAAAAGGCCTGGAAGCAGCAGCAGCAGTTCGTCGCAGACGCGTCGCATGAACTCAAAACCCCCCTAACTGTAATACTTGCAAACACAGGGATACTCCTTTCTCACAAGAGTGATACAATAGAGGAACAGGCTAAGTGGATAGAGCACACACAGGATGAAGCCAACAGGATGAAAAAGCTTGTAGACGATTTGCTGTTTCTGGCAAAATCGGATGCCTCGCAGATTCAAATGCTGCAGTCTAGGCTGAATTTCAGCGATGCAGTCTGGGGCTGCGTGCTTCCTTTTGAATCGGTGGCATATGAGCAGGGTGTTGTAATAAACAGCGATATTGATCCTGATATTTTGCTTGTTGGAAATGAGGGCCAGCTCAAGCAGCTTGTAGTCATACTTCTGGACAATGCCTGCAAGTATGCAGGAAAAAACGGAACTGTAACTCTCAGCCTTAAACGCATGGGCGGGAATGTCAGATTAGAAGTAAACAACGCTGGAGAACCCATCGCACTAGAGCATCGGCAGCATATTTTTGAGCGTTTCTACAGAGCTGACAGCTCAAGGGCGCGCAAGGAAGGCGGATATGGGCTCGGGCTTGCAATCGCCAAGACAATTGTTGAAAATCATGGTGGAAAGATTTCCGTGGAAAGCAGTGACAAAATAGGCACAACATTCACGGTCAGCATACCGACTAATGCAATTCATTAGCAGGATTTGCATGTAAGTATGGGTATATAAAAATTCAGGTTAAAATAACATGCTTAAGGAGAAAAAGATATGGAAGTAGGGATGGACAGATTGCTTGTTGCCTTCGGGCTCACGCTGCTTGCTGGCTTGTCCACCGGCGTTGGCAGCGCGCTGGCTTTTTATGCCAAGAAAACGGATGAAAGATTTCTTTCGGCGGCCTTGGGTTTTTCAGCTGGCGTTATGATATATGTTTCCATGATTGAGATGTTTGCGGAGGCGAGGCACTCTCTGGAGTCGCACTATGGAACAACTACAGGCTACTGGATAGCAACTATTGCTTTTTTCAGTGGGATTGCAGTAATAGGATTGATTGACAAATTCGTACCTACATTTGAAAATCCGCACGAAATGCGGGACGTAAGTGAAATGGAAAATGGAAAAAAGAATGGTCATGAGCTGATGAGAATGGGGCTTTTCTCGGCACTGGCCATAGGAATCCACAACTTTCCTGAAGGGCTTGCGACATTTGCAGGTGCAATACAGGATCCGACATTGGGAATTAGCATAGCGGTGGCTATAGCGATACACAACATCCCTGAGGGAATAGCGGTCTCTGTACCGATTTACTATGCAACTGGTGACAGGAAAAAGGCTTTTAAATATTCATTTCTCTCTGGACTTTCCGAACCGGTGGGAGCTCTTGCAGGATATTTCCTTTTGATGAAATTTTTTAATGACGGAATGTTCGGTATCCTATTTGCCGGGGTAGCCGGCATAATGGTTTACATTTCCTTGGACGAGCTCCTTCCAGCGGCAGAAAAATACGGAGAACACCACATTGCAATCTACGGCCTGATTGCGGGTATGATTGTAATGGCGGGAAGCCTTCTGATGTTTGCATAATAAAAGGCTGTGCTGAAATTAACTTGACGACTGCATAGGCCATGATTTATATTGATTGCAAGCAGAGCCATGCTGCATTAGTTTGCGGGCTCTGCTTGCAATGATGTTCAAATATATGCTGATTTGATATACTTTAAGCAACTTGTTAATAATTAAGTTGTATATTTTATGTGAGGAGATATTCTTATGATAAGATTCGAATGCGATTACGCAGAGGGTGCGCACCCTAAGATACTTGAAAAAATGGTTGAAACAAATTTTGAGCAGACTCCCGGTTACGGAGTCGATGAATACTGTGAAAGCGCAAGAAACAGAATCAAGCAACTGTGTGGAAATGACAAAATAGATGTGCATTTCCTGGTGGGGGGCACACAGACAAATATGACTGTAATAGCCTCCATGCTTCGTCCTCATCAGGGCGTAATTTCTGCCAACACTGGGCATGTCAATGTTCACGAGACCGGAGCCATTGAATGCACGGGCCACAAGGTGCTGACTGTTGCCAGCGCTGACGGGAAAATAACTGCCGATCAGGTGAGGGAGGCCTATGAAGCCCACTGGAATGATGTGACCTATGAGCATATGGTTCAGCCTGGTATGGTTTACATATCGCACCCGACAGAGAATGGAACTACATACACAAAACCGGAGCTGGAGGAGCTCAGCAAGGTTTGCTCAGAGTGCCAACTGCCTCTTTTCATGGATGGCGCGCGCCTTGGGTATGGACTTGAAGCTGATGGAAGTGATTTGACACTGGCAGATATCGCAAAGCTTACGGATGTTTTCTATATTGGAGGCACGAAGGTAGGAGCGCTCTTTGGGGAGGCCGTAGTTATAAGCAATGACAGCCTTAAAAAGGACTTCAGATACCTAATAAAGCAGCGGGGAGGCATGCTTGCAAAGGGGCGTCTTCTGGGAATACAGTTTGATGTGCTGTTTAATGATAACCTTTATTTTGAGGTTTCAAAGCATGCCGTCAAGCTGGCGATGCTCATCAGAAAAGCATTCAATGCAAAAGGGTATAAATTTTTGTATGATTCGCATACAAACCAGCAATTTCCGATAATTCCGAATGACAAGCTTGAAATACTATCTCAAAAATATTCTTATTCCTTCTGGGAAAGAATAGACGAAGAGCATACCGCTGTCCGCTTCTGCACAAGCTGGGCAACGAGGGAAGAGGATGTAAAGCTGCTTATAGCAGATATTGAAAGCCTTTAGAAACATTAGGACACAGCGTAGCTCAAAAAATAAAATGTTAAAATGGTTACATTTTTATTATAAAAGCATAATTTTTATAGTATAATTATTTTTGCGCAGCAAAGCTTATTAAAATGCACATAATCTAATCACAAAATAGGAGGAAATGAAATGGCTGAACTAAAAGGAACAAAAACTGAAGCAAACCTTATGGCGGCGTTTGCCGGAGAATCTCAGGCAAGAAACAAGTATACATATTATGCAAGTGTTGCAAAAAAAGAAGGCTACGCCCAGATAGCGGCACTTTTTACTGAGACGGCAGACAATGAAAAGGAGCATGCAAAGATATGGTTCAAGCTGCTGCACGGCGGCATGCCTGATACAATACAAAACCTGAAGGATGCAGCAAATGGCGAAAACTACGAGTGGACAGACATGTATGATACATTTGCTAAGGAAGCCAGAGAAGAGGGCTTTGACAAAATAGCATATCTTTTCGAGGAAGTAGGCAAGATAGAAAAGGAGCACGAAGAAAGATACAGGAAGCTGCTCCAGAACATAGAAGCCGGCAATGTGTTTGCAAAGGATGAAGAGACAACGTGGCATTGCGCTAATTGCGGACACATATATAAGGGTAAAAAGGCTCCTGAGGTTTGCCCTGTGTGCGATCATCCTCAGGCTTATTTCCAGGTGCTTGCACAGAATTATTAAATCAAAACTGACTGTAACATATCAAAACCCTCAGCTAAAAGCAACACTGAGGGTTTTCTAGACCCTGCATAAAAACAAACGAGGTGGATTATTTTGAGGTTAGTTAATAATATTTTACTAGTTCTAATACTGTCACTATCATCGGCGTGCATATATTTCATACAGTTTCTGTTGTTTCACAATCCTACAGACACTTTTTTTTACCTGTTCCAGGACTTGGCATTCGTTCCTATGCAGGCCATAGTCGTGACACTCGTGCTAAACAAGCTGCTGAATGTGATAGAAAAAAGGCACCAGCTCAAGAAGATAAATGTAATAATAAGCGCTTTTTTCGCCGAAACCGGAATGTCAATATTATACGCTTTATCGGAACTTGACGGAAATGACAATTTCAGAAAGCTGGACTTGACCGATTTAAGCAGCAAAGGCAAGATTAAGTCTGTAAAAAATCAAATCAAGGAATTCGAGTATGAAATAAAAGCGACTCCAGAAAAACTGGAACATTTAAGAAGTGTGCTGTCTCAGAAAAAATCATTCTTGATCAATATGCTTGAAAACTCGAATTTATACGAGCACGATTCATTTACTGACATGCTGTGGTCTGTATTCCATATTGCGGACGAGCTACAGAATATCGAAAGTATAAGCAATGTGACGAAGGAAGACCGCGAACATTTGAAAACGGACATCTTGAGGGCGTATCCGCTGATTTTGGCTGAATGGGTGGATTACATGAAATATCTGTGTGACGACTATCCATATCTTTTCAGTTTGGCCATAAGGAAAAACCAGCTGGACAGAGCTTAGCAATTTTTAACGAAGCTGTGCCGAATAGGTGCGGCTTTTCGTGTATGTTAACGCGATTGTCGGGTATAATGAATCCATGGAAAGATTCGGGAAGAGAGGGATGTATATGGATTTTGACAGGAATCAGATGAAAAAATTAATGCTGCTTATTTCATTCGCTATAATACTCACGTGGCTGCTGAACAACATTGCAGGCGTATGGATTGTTATATCAGGCATTCTGGGGATAGTCAGCCCGTTCGTAATAGGATTTGCAATAGCATTCATATTTAATACACCAATGATGTTCATAGAAAAAAGGCTGTTTGGAGAAAAGAGCCTATTCAGCAAGCTGGATAAAAATCTCAAGCGTCCTTTAAGCTACATAATCACACTTGTACTTTTTGCGGGAATTTTGAATCTGGTATCGTTTATTATCGTGCCCGAGATGATAAATACAATTCAGGATTTGTCGGTTAAGATTCCATCGTACTGGGGGAGCATGAAAGCTTGGGCAATCCAGAATCTCAGGGACAATCCGCAAGTTGTAGAATGGATAAACAGCGTAGAGCTGGATTGGGAAGGAATAAAAGCCAATGCAATTGCGTTTCTCAAAAGCAGTGCTCTGGATTGGATCGGCTCGACATTTACGTTTGCATCCTCGATATTTAGCGGAATAACTACATCCCTGCTGGCATTCGTCTTTTCAATATATTTGCTGCTTCAGAAAGAGACGCTCACAGGGCAGCTAAAGAAACTGATAGATGCTTTTTTCCCAGAGCGAGCAGCGAAAAAACTGCTTTATGTAGGAGAACTTTCAAATACTGTTTTTTCAAGCTTTCTTTCCGGTCAGGTGCTTGAAGCTATAATACTTGGGCTGCTTTTCTTTGTAGCTATGCTTGTATTCAAATTCCCGTATGCCCTGATGATAAGCGTTCTTATAGGCATAACGGCTCTAATTCCGGTATTTGGAGCCTTTATAGGATGCATAGTTGGAGTGTTTTTCATACTTGTGGCAGACCCTGTAAAGGCAGCATGGTTCCTTGCCATGTTTCTTGTGATACAGCAACTGGAGGGCAACCTTATCTATCCGCAGGTGGTCGGGAAGGCATCCGGCTTGCCGTCCGTTTGGATACTAGTTGCAGTGACTGTGGGCGGCAGCCTCATGGGCGTGCTTGGAATACTCCTCTTCATTCCGCTTGCCTCGGTTATTTACAGACTCCTTGGCGAATACGTTAACTACAGGCTTGAGATGAAGAAAGCCAGGGAAGGTCAGAATTCATAGCTAACGGTTTTGCATTAGAATGAATCCTACGTGATGTTTTGGATGGCGTGTTTTCAGGTATTACTATATTAAGGATACTGTAACTGTAAAGTTATTTTATAGAGGGGGTAAGCACATGAAATATGCGAGCGAAGATCTGGTTAACGAGCATAAGGAAATTTTAATGGGATTAAAAATTCTTGAAAAGATGGTGATCCTACTCGATGACGGTAAATTGGTTGAAGGTGAAGATATTAAGGGGATAGTGAATTTCCTTAAGCTGTTTGCCGACAAATGCCACCATGGCAAGGAAGAAGGAATTCTATTTCCGGCCATGGAAAAAGCCGGGATACAGAATGAAAACGGACCAATAGGAGAGCTGCTCAGCGAGCATGTTCAGGGAAGAAAATATGTGGCTCAAATGCTGGAATCCTTGGAAGGAGAGTTGCTCAAAACAGACGATTTCATTCAAGCGGCAACAGGTTATATATCGTTGCTCCGGGCGCATATAATAAAAGAAAATACAGTTGTGTTCCCAATGGGAGACAAGCTTATACCGGCTGAGGAGCAAAGGCAGCTTCTTGTACAATTCGAGGAATTTGAGGAGACGGTGATGGAAAAGGGCACGCATGAAAAACTGCATGAAATACTTCATGAATTCAAGGGCAAATACATGTAGCCGTAATTGCGAAAATTTGTAATATAATATTTTGACTCCATTATCATTAGGGATTCCATATGATATACTATTAGTAGCATTGATATACTGGTTTGATGTTTTTTTACTTTAGAAAACTAATGCGGTGGTGCAGATATAAATTAATAGCTTATAATGGAGGACGATAGTGGAAATGAATAAAACAGAACTGCTTGGAAGATGGACTAAGCAAAAGTCCGAGGAGCTTTACGGAATCAAAAACTGGGGCGCCGGCTATTTTTCGATTTCAGGCGATGGCGAGGTTATGGTCAATGCCTCAAAGGATGACGCTTCAGCTGCAGTGAGCCTAATGGACATCGTTTCCGGGGTAAGAGAGCGCGGGCTTGACATGCCTGTTTTGCTGCGTTTCGAAAACCTTCTGGATTCCCAGATCTCGTTTCTGAACAACTCATTTAGCAAAGCTATGAAAAAGTTGGAATATAAAGGCGAGTACAGAGGAGTATATCCAGTAAAGGTAAACCAGCAGCAGCAGGTAATTGAAGAGGTCACAAAATTCGGGCAGCGTTATCATCATGGTCTTGAAGTAGGCAGCAAGCCTGAGCTTATAGCGGCGCTTTCTCTTATGCAAGACAAGGAAGCATGTATTATCTGCAACGGCTACAAGGATGAGGAATTTATAGATTTGGGTCTTTATGCCGTAAAGATGGGTTTCAAGTGTTTTTTTGTAATCGAAAATCCAAGTGAGCTTGATATAATACTAGACCGCTCGAAGGTCTTGGGAGTTCAGCCGAATATTGGCATAAGAATAAAGCTTTCAGCTAAAGCAGGCGGTCACTGGACTGACTCGGGAGGAGATCGCAGCATATTTGGACTTAATGTGTCGCAGCTCATAGAGGCTGTTGATACGCTTAAGGAAAGGGGAATGCTGGATTCGCTTAAGCTCCTCCACTACCACCTTGGTTCGCAGATTCCTAACATACGTGACATACGTTCTGCTGTGCTAGAGGCGACGCAGGTGTATGCCGAGCTCGTGAAAGAGGGAGCCCCTATGGGATACCTTGATTTGGGCGGAGGCCTTGCGGTGGACTATGACGGTTCAAATACGAACTACACCTGCAGCAGGAACTATACTGTCGAGGAGTATTGCTCTGACATTGTAGAGGCTGTAATGTCTGTGCTGGATTCGAGCAACGTGGCGCATCCTGTGATAGTTACTGAATCTGGACGTTCTACGGTAGCCTATTATTCTGTGCTTCTGTTCAATGTCCTCGATGTGGAGAAGTTCGAGGAGTATGAAATTCCAGAGCATCTTGATGACAATGCGTCAGAACAGATAAGAAACCTGTTTGAGGTTCATAAAAGCATCAACCTCAGGAACATACAAGAGTGCTACAATGACGCGCTTTACTATAGAGATGAAATACGCGACATGTTCAAGCATGGAAGGATGAGCCTTCGCGAGCGTGCATTCTCTGAAAAAATATTTTGGAATACTATAAACCAGATTGCAAAGGAAAAGAAAAAGATAAAAAAACCTCTGCCAGATCTGGAGGATCTAGAGAGCGCAATAGCAGACATATACTATTGCAATTTCTCGGTTTTCCAGTCTATACCTGACAGCTGGGCAATAGATCAGCTTTTCCCTATAATGCCTATACACCGTCTTCTGGAACTGCCAAAGCGCAATGCTGTCATTGCCGATATAACGTGTGACTGTGACGGAAAGATTGACCGTTTTATAGATATTCATGACGTTAGGACTACTCTGCCTTTGCACGACATGAACAACGGAGACGATTATTTCCTGGGAGCATTCCTTGTAGGAGCCTACCAGGAGACGCTGGGCGATCTCCACAACCTGTTTGGAGACACAAACGTAGTCAGCGTTAGAATAAATCCCGACGGCACATACGATCTTGTCAAGGAAATACAAGGGGACAGCGTGGCTGATGTGCTTTCCTATGTGGAGTTTGACCCCAAGGATATGGTGGTTAGATTCCGAAAAACTGCTGAAGCAGCCATACGTGAAGGCCTTATTAAGACGAGTGACAGACGCGAAATCATGCGCGCATTCGAAAGCGGGCTTCGTGGATATACCTATTATGAGCGCTAGCTAACTCAAATCCCCCAGAATTGATTCTGGGGGATTTTTTGCAGAAATAAATGGGTATGTGCGAAGATGCAGAGGCAAAAATCTGGGTATAATTAGAAGGGTAAATTAAGACTGAATTGGAATGTTTAAGGAGATAAACATATGAAATATCTGGTTATAGGTGCGGGAGGCACCGGCGGTTCCATTGGCGGTTTTTTGGCACGCAAGGGAAAGGATGTGACATTTATAGCAAGAGGGGAGCATTTAAAGGCTCTAAGGCAGGAAGGCCTGCTGCTTCACTCGGGGCGAATAGGGGAAGTCAGGATTGAACATGTAAAGGCATGCACAGCAGATGAGTATGAGGATAAGGCAGACGTCATTTTTTTATGCGTTAAGGGATACTCTGTAAAAGACATGGTTCCTCTTATGAAAAGGGCATCAAATGATTCGACTGTGGTAATTCCAGTCCTCAATGCTTTTGCCACAGGTGACAAGCTTGAAAGCCTGGCTAATGATATAACTTTTTTAGACGGGTGCGTTTATGTCAATTCATATATTTCGGCACCAGGGGAGATTGTCCAGCTAAATCCTCTTTTCAGGCTCGTATTCGGAGCCAGGGAGAGTCAGATTGTAGGGCGTGAGGTTCTGGAGGCAATTAGAGATGATGTTGCCGACAGCGGAATTGAAGTCATACTCTCAGACGATATAAAGCGCGACACGTTCAGAAAATTTTCTTTCACATCGGCATTTGCAAGTGCCGGTTCCTATCACAATGTATGCGCTGGATATTTCCAGAGTGACGGTGTTTACAGGAATACGTTCATTTCGCTGGTTAAAGAAATAATAAAGCTCTCGGAGGCTATGGGGATAAGCTTTGAAAGCGACCTGCTGGTTGATCATCTGAAAATTATTGACGGATTCACTCCTGATACAACAGCTTCGCTCCAGAAGGATCTGGATGCAAAAAAAGAAAGCGAAGTGGACCAGATAATATTCGACATAATTAGGCTGTCAGAAAAATACAATGTGGATATGCCTGTTTATAGAGAAATAGCGCTTCATTTTGGATACAAGTCTTGAAAATAATGATGCAAGGGGGTGTATTTTTTGAAAAACCAGAGGAAATCAATAGAGACTAACCTGTATGCTGCATCAGCAATTATTGTAATTCTAGTTTTTGCATTCGTAACGTTATTAAAGGGACCGGCATTTGCTGATGAAATGACATACGAAATACCAAGCATGAACGTAGTGGCAGATATTCAAAGAGACGGTTCAATGCACGTTGTCGAGAATCTGGAATATTATTTTAATGGAGAGGGTCATGGTATATACAGGTCCTTGCTGATGTCCGGAAGCGAGGGAATAGACATAATAAAGGTCTCGACAGCAGACAGTCAGGGAGAAGTCGTATTCACAAGGAACGACAGCGGCCAAGAGGGCACCTACCAGCTTTTCCAGGAAGGAGATAATATAACTCTCAAGATCTTTAAGAACACCACAGACGGCGGCAGAGTGTTCAGAATCGAGTATATTGTCAAGGGCGCAGCTAAAAGATATACTGACACCGGGGAATTGTACTGGAAGTTCATGGGGACGGAGACCGGTGTTGAAATAGGGCGCTTTGACGTGACGGTCAATGTTCCTGACGAGAGCTTCAAGCAGGGAGACATAAGGGCCTGGGGACATGGGCCATTGGAGGGCAGCCTGGAGGTATATGCTAATTCGGCAGTTTTCACAGTAGACAGCTTGCCACCAAACACAATGGTGGAGGCAAGGCTTCTTTTCCCCAAATCCTATCTGTCGCAGGCCCAGGAAATAAACGCCGAGCGTGTTGATACGGTGCTTGCCGAGGAGGAGAGATGGGCCGACGAAGCGAATGCGATAAGGATGAGAGACAGGATAATGCTTTCCCTAGCGGCTACTCTTATTTTATCTGAATTGGTTCTTGCTCTATACCTTTATTTCAGATATGACAAGGAATACAAGCCTAAATTTGAAGGGGAATACTACAGGGAGCTTCCGGGAGATTATTCGCCTGCGGAGATGTCATCCCTTATGACATTTGGAAGGGTAAGTCCGAATGACGTTACAGCCACTGTCATGGATCTTGTAAGGCGAAAGAAGCTGGTGGTCGATGAAATAAATTACACTGAAGACAGATTCCTGCTGCCGGACAAGGACATCGAATCCATACTCATAAGAAAGGCTGAGGGATACGATGAGTCTGGACTAAAGGAGCATGAGATAAGGCTTGTCAGCTGGCTTATAGATGATATGGGTGACGGAAAAGAGGTAATTCTAAGTCAGCTGGAAAAGTCTATAAAGGGAGACAAGTCGACGGCCATGCTCTATAAGAGCGGATATGACTTATTCGTAGATTCGGCAAAGGATGCCGCCCAAATGAGGGGCTTTTTCGAGGAGGGAATGAGCGGAGCCAGAATAGGGGCGATACTGCTGGGAATAGCAGGCGTATTTGGAGGAGCAGGGCTTATAGCAATGCTTACTGCTGTAGGCCTGGGAGTTGCTCTAATAGTAACGTCGATTGGACTGGTGCTCTACTCAGCGCTTATAAAAAGGCGTACCAGGTACGGAGCGGAGCAGTATGGCATGTGGAAGGCATTCAAGAGGTTCCTTATGCATTTCAGCCAGCTTGACAAGGCACAGCTGCCTTCGATTGTCATGTGGGAGCATTATCTTGTGTATGCCATAAGTCTTGGAGTGGCAGCTGAAGTAATTAACGCTCTGAAGATAATTTATCCGCCTGAGGCCTTCGAAGCTGCAGGTCTTACTTATCTTGGACATTCCTACGGACGCTCAATGAGTCCTGTGACATCATTTGATACTATAACAAACAGCATATCAAGCTCCACAGCAAAAGCGCTAAGTGCAGCAACATCACAGCTTTCATCCTCTAGCGGAGGAGGTGGCGGTTTCTCGGGCGGAGGAGGTGGAGGAGGCGGCGGTGGAGGCACCGGCGGCTTCTAGGCCGACAAATAAAAGTTGGTTTTGCATAACAACATATTCATACAAAATAAAAAGGAGGTTGCGTTATGGAAATAGTATACTTTTTAATAGGCCTGTTGGTAATCGTCGGGGTATTTGTAGTCTCGGTTTACAACGGCCTAATTGTTAAGAGGAACAGGGTGAAGAATGCTTGGGCACAGGTGGATGTTCAGCTCAAGAAAAGATTCGATCTGATACCAAACATAGTTGAAACAGTGAAGGGGTATGCAACGCATGAGAAGTCGACCTTCGAAGAGGTGACAAAGGCAAGGACAGCATTCCAATCAGCCCAAACTCCAGCGCAGGAGGCTGAGGCCAACAACATGATGACTGCTGCTCTTGGAAGGCTGTTTGCAGTGGCAGAGGCTTATCCGGAGCTTAAAGCCAGCACAAATTTCATGGAGCTTCAAAACCAGCTGAGCGAGGTTGAGGACAAGATAGCCTTTGCAAGACAGTTCTACAATGATACGGTGCTAATGTACAACAACGCTATTCAGGTTTTTCCAAGCAACATAGTGGCCAACATGTTTGGATTCATGGACGAGTTCTTCTTCCAGGCTGAGGAGACTGAAAAAGAGGCTCCGCAGGTTAAGTTTTAAGAGGAGGAAAGCAATGAAATTGAAAATAAAGGGGGTAGCTATTTGCTTTTTGTTTATGATAATCTTATTACCATCCCAAATTTTTGCTGTGTCAGGCGACGTAAAAGTTGTGCTGCCAAAATTCAAGGTGCAACTAAACGGAGTCCAGGTTCAAAATGACTACAGGCAGTATCCGCTAATTGTATACAAGGACATTACATATTTTCCTATGACATACCATGATTGCAGATTCCTCGGGACTGAAACCAAGTGGGACAATAAGTCTGGGCTTGAAATCTCAAAGACAGAAGTGACTGCTGCTTACAGGGACTATAAGGGAAGCATGCGAAATGGAAGTGCATATACAGCTTCTGTGCCGAATTTTCCAGTTAAAGTTAACGGTAAAATTGTGGACAACTCAGGAGAGGAGTTTCCTCTGCTGTTATTCAGGAATGTGACTTATTTTCCGATGACATGGAGGTTCGCAGTAGATGAATTCGGTTGGAAATACAGATTCGATTCCAATGAAGGCCTTGTGATTGAATCATCAAATAAGAAGCTTGAAGAAGTTTCACTTTCAGGGTACGGGCAAGGCAGCATGCTGGTTTCAGATGGGTATTACTATTATGGCGACCCAAAGGGGATGATATGCCAAGCGCCTATCGACAGTCCAGACCGTGTAAGGAAAATATACCAGCTGCCCATGTGGTCCTATGGTGATTCCTACGTTAGCTACGGACTTTCTGAAAAGGAAGGCAAGGTATGGCTGAGCTACCACCAGGGTGGGGCTGTCATGGGGGCGGATTACTATATCAAACTAAATCAGGACGGCACATATGAGGATGTTGAGGCCGGCTATTTGACATTCAAAAGCTTCGGAGATGTAACTGTCATGGTAAACCAGGGAGTGCCGCCGGGATCTAACAATTTGATGCTCAAATATGGAAAAGGGGAATATAAAAGCGTAGGTGATCCGGCATATCTTTACGGCTGGGCCTGGGAGCAGACAGCGGACTCATCCGGAGGGAGCCATAGCGGAGATATTTATCTAAAGGATGATATGATATATATACTGGCATTCAACAGGCAAAGTGGTACTGGAATGAGCATGGTCCACAGCGTTGACATTTCAACAAACGAGACAACAAGAATAAGCAATTTGCCGACAAAGGCGTTCAAGTTGGAGGGCGAAAGTATTTATTGCGAGAGCGGCGGAAAACTATATAAAATACCGCTTGGCGGAGGGAAAGCAATGGAGTTGCCGACAGCTGGAAATGTAAGTGAAAGTATTGATATTCAAGTGCTCGAAGGCAATGTGTATTATGCAAGTGCCCAGAACGGCGAACTCTACAAAGCAGGAGTCGAGCAGTCACTCAATCCTTCTGGAAAGGTAACCGCAATGAAAATTGACGACGGCTGTCTTGTTTGCACATTCGAAGAGGAAATCAGCAGCCTCTACAGAATTATGGTGCTGGACAAGAGCGGAGATATAGTATTTAGAACATCTGACGTTGCGGAGCTATCCAATGTGTCTGTAGAAAATGGCAAGGTGTACTATGTTGAAAATACTAGTAGAAACGTATACTCGGCAATGCTTAGAGATTAATAAATTAAACAATTGTAATGTGGATATTTGTTTGGTATAATCTCTATAAGGTACGTATTTACTAGGTTGTATTTTATGCTTGAATCAAAAAATGTTCAGAAAAAAATTTGTATTAGGTGGTTAGATGACAAAAGGACAAATTGAAGCACAGATCAGTGAAGCAATAAGTAAGTTTGAAGTCGAGCACATGGGACGAGGTCCTGAAAGAATTCGTACAATTATTTTTCAGGATATGATACTAATCAGAATTAAGGGTTTTTTGAGCGTATCTGAAAAAAATCTGTCCCAGACAAAGGAAGGCGTCGATCTTGTAAAGAAAATGAGGACAGCTCTTTTTGAGAATGCGCGTGATCTCTTGGAGGAAACAATAAAATCTGTAATAGATGTGGATATAATAAGCACATTTTCAGATGTGAGCACAAGGACTGGGGAAAAAATAATTGCCATAGTAGTAGATAGGGATATTGAAAAAACAATAACATAGATTTAATTGGAAGATGAATCGAAGGGTTTTAAACCAGTTGATGAGTAAGCCAATAGCAAACTTCGTAAAGAAGACTGCTATTGGCTTTTTTTGTTGGTGTTAATATTTTAATTATTTTTCAAAGAAGGTGATTGTGTGAAAAAGAGAAGACTTTCTAGACTATACCCGCCAGGGACTATAGGAATAATAGGCGGCGGCCAGCTGGGGCGCATGCTCTGCCAAGAGGCAAAACAGATGGGTTACAGAGTAGTAGTGCTTGATCCGTCGCCGGATTCACCGGCAGGTCAAGTTGCGGATGAACAAATTGTTGCGGATTTTTCTAATATGGTGTCACTGCGGGAATTGGCTGCTAAAACGGACGTGATTACATTCGAGTTTGAGCATATAGATGCAAATTCCCTGGGACTGCTTGAAGCAGAGGGCTGCAAGGTAGTGCCTTCAGCCACCACGTTGATGAAAATCAACAATAAATATATGCAAAAGAGCTTGTTGAAAAAAGCAGGCATTAAGGCCCCCGAGTTCAAACGCATAGACAGCCTGGAGGAGCTGGAAGGAGCACTAAAGGATTACGGCGGAAAAATGGTCCTGAAGCTCTGCACGGGAGGATATGACGGAAAAGGAAACCTGGTGCTTTCTCACTCTGACGACATAAAAAGTATATACGACAATATCAGCGGTTTCGAGCTGATGGCTGAGGAATTTGTAGACTATGTAAAGGAAATATCGATAATCGTGGCCAGGAATAGTGAGGGCACAGCTTTGTATCCGGTTGCTGAGAATACCCACGAAGACAGCATACTAATTAAATCATTAGTTCCTGCAGAAATTACACCGGAAGTTGAAAACAGAATAAAGGATGTGGCGGAAAGGGTTGCAGCAGTCCTGGACGACATAGGCGTATTCTGCATAGAGCTGTTTTTAATAGCCGATTCACAGGTGCTTGTAAACGAAATCGCTCCTAGGCCACATAATTCCGGACATTATACTATTGAAGGGTGCGTAGCATCGCAATTTGAGCAGCTTGTCAGGATAATGACCGGGATGCCCCTGGGGTCTACCAGGCTGAGGGCTAGCTGTGCCATGTACAACATACTGGGCGGCAACGATTTGGAGGGAGCCTACAGCATAGAGGGAGTCCATGAGGTGCTTGGTATAGAGGATTGCCACCTGCACCTTTACGGCAAGCCAAAATCCGGATACCTAAAAAAAATAGGTCATATAACGGCATTAGGCGATTCTGCGGAAGCGGCTCTAAGCAAAGCCCAAAAAGCTATAAAAAGCATAAAAATAACTGGGAGGGGATTTTAAGTGCACAAAAATGCCGAAAATAACGGAGCTCCAATTGTAGGAATTATAATGGGGAGCGAGTCGGACCTGGAGGTCATGAAGCCGGCAGCAGCAATAATGGACGAATTTGGCATACCCTTTGAAATAAAGGTTGTGTCGGCCCACAGAACTCCCGACAGACTTTATGAATACTCTAAAAATGCACACCTTAGAGGACTTGAGGTGATAATAGCCGGGGCCGGAGGCGCCGCCCATCTGCCTGGAATGGCGGCATCGCTTACGCCACTGCCAGTTATAGGGGTGCCTGTAAGGCTTAAACACCTTGACGGAATGGACTCGCTTATGTCAATAGTTCAAATGCCTTCAGGAGTTCCTGTGGCTACTGTTGGTATAAACAATGCGAAAAACGCCGGTATACTTGCAGCCAGAATTCTGAGTATTAAATATCCGGAGATTAGAAGCAGGCTTCAAGAAAATGCAGAGGCAATAAAAGAAAGCGTAATATTCGATTTGGAAGACAAACTATAAGAATACGGAGGTATATAAATGGCGAATAGAATAGACAAAGGCAGCGTTGGATCAATGAAAAAATGGCTTTATATATTACTGGGAATTGTCATAATGATGAGTCTTGGCACTGTATATTCCTGGAGTATTTTTAGGATTCCAATAGAGGAAAAGTTCGGAATAGGAACGACACAGAGCGGCTTCCCCTACATGGTTTCATTGGCATCATATGCAATATTTATGCTTATAAGCGGCAGATATCTAGACAGGTTTAGTCCAAGAGCAATAATAATCGTTGGAGGCTTGCTGGTGGGATTGGGCTGGACGCTTTCTGGCTTTGCGGAGAATATTTATCAGCTGACTGCAACCTACGGACTAATAACTGGAGCTGGGGTAGGAATAGTATACGGCGTTCCGATGGCCGTGGCTGCCAAATGGTTTCCTGAAAAGAGGGGCCTTGTTGTAGGGCTTGTTCTTGGAGGTTTTGGTTTGTCGCCTTTCATAACGGCGCCTATAGCCAGATATCTGATAGAGGAATTCGGCATAATGAATTCATTTCAGATTTTGGGAATCTCTTTCGGAATATTGATACCGCTGCTGTCATGGCCCTTCGAATACCCGTCGGCTCAGCCGGGCAATGGGAGAGCAGCAAGCATTGGAGAACTATCCCATGGCATTGACACAAAAAACATGCTAAGAACAAGAAGCTTCAAGAATATGTATTTATGTTTTATGATCGGGGCAATGATTGGCTTGATAATGATAGGAATGACAAGCAGTGTCGGGATAGAACTGATAGGAATAGATCCCGGCAGTGTAGCCCTGTTTACGTCACTGTTTGCAGTGTTCAACGGCGTGGGTAGACCTTTGTTTGGATTGGTTGCCGACAGATTCCAGGTGAAGAATGCCATGGCCTTGTCCTACGGACTTATAATTGTGGCGGCTTCACTCATGCTTATGGCGAAGGATGAAAGCACAGTCCTGTATGCAGTCGCTTTTTCGCTGTTCTGGCTTAATCTGGGAGGTTGGCTGTCAATAGCCCCTACTGCCACAACAAGGCTCTATGGGGTTAAGCATTATAGCCAGAACTATGGCGTAGTTTTTACGGCTTACGGAATAGCAGCAGTTGTAGGCGTCCTGGCATCTGGGTTTTTAAAGGATGCAATGGGCAACTATAATTCCATATTCTATATGGTTATAATACTAGCCTTCATGGGTATGTTTCTTTCGAGGAAGGTTGAAATGGAAATACAGGAAAAGCAGATGCCGGGGAAAAAGGGTGATAAAGACCCCAGGTCAGTAGCTTGAAATTAGAACGGACTTCTTAAATATAAAAAAGACTGCCTCATTCAGGAAGTTAGATCCCGAATGAGGCAGTCTTTTTTTTGATTACTCTGTTATATCAGCGTGGTATTCCTGTAGTGATTTCAGCTGAGAATGGTCAGAGCCGGCAGATCTGTATGCAGCTATGCCTTTTGCGCTGGCAAGGGCTGCTGTCATAGTAGTCATGTACGGTATCTTGGCTTTTATGGCAGCCTTGCGGATGTATGAATCGTCAACCTGGCTGCGCTTGTCAAGGGCAGTGTTTATAACCATGTTGATTTCTTTGTTTGTAATGGCGTCTACTATATTTGGACGTCCTTCCTGAAGCTTATTTATTTGCTCAGACTTAACGCCGTTTTCCTGAAGGAATTTATTGGTTCCTTCGGTAGCCTTTATTGTGAAGCCCATTTGAGCGAATTCCTTTGCAACCTCTAGAGCAGCTGCTTTGTCCTGGTCTGTGACGCTTATAAGCACTGTGCCCGATGTTGGAAGAGTTGACTGAGCGGCTTCCTGAGACTTGTAGAATGCAAGTCCGAAGGAATCGGCAAGTCCTAGAACCTCTCCCGTGGAGCGCATTTCAGGTCCGAGAACAGGGTCAACCTCTGGGAACATGTTGAATGGGAACACGGCCTCTTTAACGCCATAGTGGTTTATTTTCTTGTTCTTCAGATTGCTTAATGGGTACTCCTTGCCAGAGTAAGCCGCCATCATTATCTCTGTTGCTATACGCGCCATAGAAACGTTGCACACCTTCGATACCAGAGGTACAGTTCTCGAGGCTCTCGGATTGGCTTCCAGAACGTATACCTTGTCATCTGCTATCGCGTACTGCATGTTCATAAGGCCTATAACGTTCATTTCCTTGGCTATCTTCTTAGTATATTCTACTATCGTATCAAGATGCTTTTGCGGTATGCTGGTTGGCGGAATCACGCACGCCGAGTCGCCCGAGTGGATTCCCGCTAGCTCTATGTGCTCCATAACGGCAGGAACAAAAGCGTCAGCTCCTGTTGATATGGCATCTGCCTCTGCCTCTATTGCGTTGTTTAGGAATCTGTCTATCAGTATAGGTCTGTCAGGAGTCACGCCTACAGCGGCAGCCATGTACTGACGCAGCATCTCCTCGTCATGCACGATTTCCATTCCGCGTCCGCCAAGAACGTAGGAAGGTCTAACCATAAGAGGGTAGCCTATTCTGTTGGCTATTTCAACGGCTTCGTCCACGTTTACAGCCATTCCTGATTCAGGCATAGGTATTTCAAGTTTTTCCATTATCGCACGGAACTGGTCGCGGTCCTCGGCAAGGTCTATAGTCGCCGGAGTAGTGCCCAGTATTTTAACTCCTGCTTGCTCAAGCTCTTCGGCAATGTTTAGAGGAGTCTGGCCGCCGAACTGTACTATAACGCCAAGAGGCTTCTCCTTTTCGTATATGCTTAGCACGTCCTCAACAGTAAGGGGCTCAAAGTATAGCTTGTCTGATGTATCGTAGTCTGTTGAAACCGTTTCAGGGTTGCAGTTTACTATTACAGTCTCATATCCAAGATCGCGCAGCGCGAAAGCAGTGTGGACGCAGCAGTAGTCGAACTCTATTCCCTGTCCTATACGGTTAGGTCCGCCGCCTAGTATCATTACCTTAGGCTTGTCGCTAGCTGTTGTTGTGTCTGGCGCATTATATGTGGAGAAGTAGTAGGAAGCGTCGTTTACGCCGCTTACAGGTACTGCCTCCCAGCCCTCAACTACGCCCAGGCTTGTTCTGTGCTGGCGAATTTCTGTTTCGGAAACACCAAGCAGCATAGCAAGGTAACGGTCAGCGAATCCGCTCTTCTTGGCTTCAACCATAAGAGAATCCGGAAGTTTTGAGCCCTTGTGCTTTAGTATCTCTTCTTCAAGCATTACAAGCTCCTTCATTTGCTCAAGGAACCATGGCTTTATGTGTGTCAGCTTGTAAAGCTGATCTATGTCAGCTCCTTTACGCAGTGCTTCGTAGAGCACGAACTGGCGCTCGCTTGTTGCCTCTGAAAGCATCGACATAAGGTCTTCCAGCGAACGGCTGTTGAAGTCCTTTGCAAAGCCCATGCCGTAGCGGCCTATCTCCAGTGAACGGATAGCCTTTTGAAGGGCTTCCTTGTAGTTCTTTCCAATGCTCATAACCTCGCCTACTGCACGCATCTGAGTTCCAAGACGGTCAACCGCTCCAGGGAACTTCTCGAATGCCCAACGTGCGAACTTGATTACTACATAATCGCCAGAAGGCTTGTACTTGTCAAGGGTGCCTTCCTTCCAGTAAGGGATTTCATCAAGTGTAAGGCCTGCAGCAAGCATTGCAGATATTAGGGCTATAGGGAATCCGGTAGCCTTAGATGCTAGCGCCGACGAACGTGACGTACGAGGGTTTATCTCTATTATCACGACACGGCCAGTCTTAGGGTCGTGGGCGAACTGTACGTTAGTTCCGCCGATTACCTCTATTTCTTCAACTACTGAATATGCGTACTTTTGAAGACGATCCTGAAGCTCCTGGCTTATTGTAAGCATAGGGGCAGAGCAGAATGAGTCGCCTGTGTGTACACCTACTGCATCTATGTTTTCTATGAAGCATACAGTTATCATCTTGTTTTTGGAGTCTCTTACAACCTCTAGCTCCAGCTCTTCCCATCCAAGTACAGACTCCTCAACGAGAATCTGTCCAACCATGCTGGCTGCGATTCCGCGGCTAGCTATAGTCCTAAGCTCTTCAACGTTGTACACAAGACCGCCACCAGTACCGCCCATTGTGTATGCAGGACGAATTACAACAGGGAATCCAAGCTCCTGAGCTATGCCTTCTGCCTCCTCAACACTGTAGGCTGGCATGCTGCGCGGCATTTCAATTCCAAGTCTGTTCATAGCCTCTTTGAAGGCTATACGGTCTTCGCCTCTTTCTATTGCGTCAATTTGAACGCCTATAACCTTAACGCGCCGTATTCTTCAAGAACTCCTGCCTCACTAAGCTCAGAGCACAGGTTAAGAGCAGATTGTCCTCCAAGGTTTGGAAGCACAGCATCAGGTCTTTCCTTTGCGATTATTTCTGTGAGTCTTTTTACGTTAAGTGGCTCGATATAAGTCACATCGGCCGTTTCTGGGTCTGTCATTATTGTGGCTGGGTTGGAATTTACAAGAACAATTTTGTAGCCCAAGTTTCTTAAAGCCTTGCAGGCCTGAGTTCCAGAGTAGTCAAATTCGCAAGCCTGTCCGATGATTATCGGTCCTGAACCGATAATCAGGATTTTGTTGATATCAGATCTCTTTGGCATAGTTCGCCTCCTATTCAATTTTACATTATTTGATTAGTTTAACAGTTTATCAAGCTAAATACCTAACTACATATTATATCAAATTTATTGAATAAACTGAACAAATGATATTGAATATTAAAAAATATTCAGAATTCATGATGTGTTTTTTAAATGCAAATGTTATATTGTCGCTGTTGTTTACAGCGAATGGCCATTTGTGGTATAGAAATAAAGGGGGTTGTATTTTGTATCCTCTATTTCCACTAAAAATAATAATAGGAGTATTACTCTAATGTTGCAATCTTTTTTTAACAAGTTATATGAAGAAATTTTATTTTTTATATTATTGGTTTTGATTGGTATATCCATGATATTTAGGATTCCTTCAGCGGACTCCATTGATTGGAGGGTTATTGCCGCACTCTGGAATCTCATGGCTGTTGCTGTGGCTCTTGAAAGCGAACTTTTTCTTGACTATGTTGCAAGCCAGATAAGCAGACGATTCCTTAACGAGCGCTCTCTGGCATTTGCTCTTATAGCAACAGCAATGGGAATCTCAATGTTCATGACAAATGATGTGGCACTGCTTACATTAGTGCCAATAACAGTGCTTATCGGAAGGCTCGGAAAATTTAATCCCTTCAAGCTCGTAGCCCTGGAAACGGTAGGCGCTAATGTAGGCAGCAGCCTTACTCCATTTGGCAATCCCCAGAATATATTCCTTTTCAATTACTTCGACATGAATTTGCTTTCATTTCTTGAAATATCCATTCAGTTTGTGGCTCTTGCCTCGATAGCCCTTTGCTTTACGGCTCTTGGCTGCTCAAAGGACAGAATTGAGTTCCAGCTTGAAAAGGTTGAGATAAAGTCGAAATCCAGGGTGTACGCATATATTGGACTTTTCACCATGGCCATATTGTCTATTCTGCACATATTGCCCTGGCAAGTCGTCACATGCATTATATTTATAGCGATGCTGTTCTTAAATCGCAGGCTATTATTGCAGCTTGATTATTTTTTGCTGGCTACATTTGTACTGTTTTTTCTCCTCGTTGACAATTTGCTGGCGATGGATGGACTTAGGGATATGGTCAGCAGCCATCTGCAAAATCAAGTCTATGCAATGTGGATTTCTGCTATCGGCTCACAGGTTATAAGCAATGTCCCTAGTGCGATAGTTTTTTCTCCCTTTGCTCCTGATGTAAGACCTATACTGCTTGGTGTGTCTCTTGGAGGAATGGGCACTCTTATTGCATCCCTTGCTAATTTGATTTCATGGAAGCTTTATGTGAAGGAATATCCAAGACAGGAATATTTTCAATATTTCACATCAATCAATATAGCTATATTCTCAGTGGTTGGAATGGCACTTACATTTATTTTGGTAATAACATAAGAGCCCTGCAACGATTAAGTCCATCAATCAGCCACAATCATGTTATGTGGAACTTAATCGTACCAGGAGTAGATCTATTTTTTAAGGAATTTTCCTATTATGTTGCTTATGTCATCAACAATGCTTCCATCCTTGTCGGCATCCAGCATCTGCATGGCAAGGCCTAGAAGGCCTCCCTTTTCCGACTGTCCCAGCATGCCTGTAAGAGAGGACGTAAGTCCTGAGACACCTGAAGCGTCAAGATTCTGGTCCTTTTTCTGATTGCCTAGGGCTCCCAGAAGCAAAGGAGCCAGCTGTGATAGCAGGCCTGCTACCTGGTTAGCATCCATGCCTGTTTGCCTTGCCAGGCTGTTTTGAACCCTGTCGTTCTTATCTAACAGCACATGTTGTAGAATTTTGGCGCCGTCAGCAGTGTCCACATTGTCAAAAAAACCCATAAGGTCACTTACGTTGTCGTCCTTATGGCTATCAAGAGCATCTGCCAAAGCAGCTGCACCCTGCGGAGTGCTTGCATTTCTATTTAGCGCCTCCAGCAGTACAGGCATTCCTAGCTGTGTTAGCTGCTCTACCTGTGATTCATCAGCGTTTACAGATTTGCTCAATTTCTTTAAAGCTTCCGGATTGCTAAGCTGACTTGTAATCAGTTCCATTATATCCATAAAACCGCCTCCTTGTACTTTGTGCTGCCATGTTGAAATTAAGTCATGTCAATAAGCACATAGTATTTTATATGCCTAATTATTATACCCATCATGCAAATATAAAAACTAACGCTGATACAATAAGCAAATGAACACGAGGCAGTATGCATAAAATAGGAGCGGAAGGGTATAAAGCTATAAATGAAAAAAATAGGAGGGATTTCGATGGGCAAATTCGAAGGGGTTGAAAAGCTAGGATTAAGAGACAGGGAAACCGGAAAGCTCATAGCGGTGTATCCATATAAGAGTGAGGGCACTGACGCGGAAATTGAGGAAAAGGTAAAATATTGGTATTACCAGCAAGGCTGCGAGAAGGAAGAGGAGCTTAAAAATGCCTATGTCGACCTGTTGACTGAGAATGAAATGAAATCCAACAAATAGACAGCTTAAGCCGTATAGAATATTATATATATTCGATACGGTTTTTTAGTGTGGTATTTTCATTTTTATGGAAGTATGTGAAACAAGGCTGGATAAATAATGGTATAATTAGATAGTATTCGGAAAATTCAAATAAATTATAACGATACAAAGGGTTAGAGAATGAAAAAATAATAAAGAAGGAAAACAAGGGAGGACGACTTTATATGAAAATTGAAACCAAATGTCTGCATGAAGGATATCATCCTGGGAACGGGGAGCCGTTAGCGCTTCCGATATATCAGAGCACGACTTATGTTTATGATTCGACTGAACACATAGGAAAGCTTTTCGACCTTACTGCTGAGGGACATATGTATTCTCGTATTTCGAATCCTACTGTAGGGGCTGTTGAGGATAAGATTGCGGCGCTTGAGGGCGGAGTTGGGGCGCTTTGCACCTCATCGGGTCAGGCCGCATCCTTCATAAGCATTATGAATTTAGCTAAAGCGGGAGACCACATTGTCAGCGCTTCGTCGATATATGGGGGAACTATAAATCTGCTGTCGGTGACACTGAAAAGATTTGGCATAGACTGCACTTTTGTGGACCAGGATGCCTCGGAAGAGGAAATTCAGAAGCATTTCAGACCGAATACCAAGGTTGTTTTTGGAGAGACCATCGCTAATCCAGCGCTTTCAGTGCTTGATATTGAGAAATTCGCCAACATAGCTCACAAGAATAATGTGCCTCTTATAGTAGATAATACATTTGCAACTCCTGTTCTTTGCAGGCCTATAGAATACGGTGCTGACATAGTAGTACATTCGACTTCAAAATACATGGACGGGCACGCCGTGCAGCTTGGAGGCGTTATTATAGACAGCGGCAACTTTGACTGGACAAGCGGGAAATTCCCTGAATTCACAGAGCCCGACGAGTCGTACCACGGTATTGTATATACTGAGCATTTCGGAAAGGCGGCTTATATTGCGAAGGCGAGAGTCCAGCTAATGAGAGACCTTGGAGCCTATCCGAGTGCCCACGCGGCTTTTCTGCTGAATCTTGGAATTGAAGCGCTTCCAGTAAGAATTGAAAGACACTGCAGAAACGCAGAGAGAGTAGCAGAATACCTGAGCAAATCCGACAAAATAGAGTCTGTAAACTACCCAAGCCTTGAAGGCGGGAAGTACAGCGAGCTTTGCAAAAAATACCTTCCAAAGGGCTGCAGCGGAGTAGTATCCTTCGTCATAAAGGGAGGAAGGGACGCCGCCGTCAAGTTCATGGACAGCCTGAAACTGGCTTCGAACGTAGTACACGTTGCTGATATACGCACATGCGTGCTTCATCCGGCAAGCTCCACACACAGGCAGCTAACAGACAGCCAGCTTGTGGCTGCCGGTATAACTCCAGCGCTTATAAGGTTTTCAGTAGGTCTTGAAAATGCGGACGATATACTTGAAGATATAGAGCAGGCACTGGCCAATATATAAAAAGCAACATGGCTCTCTTCGTGTTATACTTAGCGTGTAGTTAAATAATATTTGCACAAAAATATGTGGAGGTCTGACAATGGATAAATTCGAAAATGTTGCTGTAGTTAAGAAAGCCAATATTTATTTCGATGGAAAGGTTACAAGCAGAATAGTTCTTTTCCCTGGCGGCGAAAAGAAAACTCTAGGAATAATGCTTCCAGGAGAATATGAATTCGGCACGGAAAGCAAAGAGCTAATGGAAATTACTCAGGGAAGTCTTGATGTCAAGCTTCCTGGAAGCGATGCATGGCAGACAATAAAAGGCGGGGAATCCTTCGAGGTTCCTGCAAATTCAAGCTTCAGCCTTGTGGTAAAAGAGACTACAGATTACTGCTGTTCATACCTGTAGGATGTTCAGTTAAAATAAGTACAATAGTAAATATAAAATGTGGTATTTGGGCGTTCCAATTCTTAAAATGAAGAATTGGAACGCTTTTTTTTATGAAAAACCCGTGGACATATTAAAATTCTGCTTGCATACGGAAGAATATGGATATAATTAATAAAACACGACAATAAACATGGAGGATGATTCCAATGGCTGTATTGGCATTGCCTGTAGATCAAAGGGTTATAGATATAGATTCGAGGCGTTTTGCATCAATTGAAAAGGCGCTTGTTGAGCTTATTACAAACAGCGATGACAGCTATTCCCGTCTTGAGAGGCAGGGGATGAAGGCCAGCGGGAAAATAAGCATAAGCTACGAGAGGCATCAAAATGGAGCGATACTCACAGTTACAGACGAGGCGGAAGGAATGTCGCACGAGCGCATACGCAAGATACTCTCATATGGGGGAGCCCACAGCCTGATGGCGCAAGGCGAAGCCGGCGGAAGGGGATATTTTGGGCGCGGAATGAAACAGGCTATATACGGTCTGGGACATGGCTGGATAAAATCACTGCATGAAGGAAGGTATTCGAGAGTGGATCTATTCAGGACGGAATCCGGTGGCTATATGTATGACGATTGGGATGGCGACAGGACTGCCGAGGAGGATGATTACAGGCGTTTGAAAATTACTGAGGGATACAACGGCACGCACGTGACCATAGTTGTGGATAATCCCCAGACAAGCATACCATATTTCAGCTCGCTGGTGACGGCCATATCCAACAATATATATCTTAGAGACGTGTTGCAGCGGAGAACGGTGGAGCTGACAAATCTCAATACCACAGGAAAAAAGCGTTCATCTCTTATTCTTAAATATGAAGAGCCCGAATCGGAGATTGTCATAGGGCCGGATGCCAGAGGTTTTTTTGTATACGAGGGGGAGGAATACGAGTTTACGCTTACGCTCAAAAAAGCCCCGAATGCTGAGCTTGTTCTGAAGGGCGATGAGCGCACTAACGGCTTACTTGTAATTTCGGATACTGCAGTATTCGACTGTCAGTTTTTCCGATTTGAAAACCAGCTTGGTACTGAATATCTGCATGGCGTTGTCGAATGCCCGGGGCTTGCGGAAATGCTGGTCAAGGGACATCCTGTTATTGGAGATGAGAGGGCGGGTCTTAACATCAAAGAGCCTTTCGTAGCTGCATTTGCAGATGCAGTAAGCGATATGATTTCAGAAGCAATAAGAAAGGAACAGCAAAGACTCAGCCACATAGATCATGCTACGACATCGAGGCGTACTCAGATTATGATTGAGCATGTACTGCAGAAAATGAACAAGATTGCGGTAGAGGAGCTGGGTATAGTGCTTCCGCCAGGGCCGGGTTCGGGAAGATACGGGCCATTTGACACGGGAAGACCGGCAGTGTTGCGCTTTAGTACACCTTTTTACTACAGAAAGGTCAATCATCCATTCCATGCTGCTATGATAGTAGATCGCAGCCAGCTTATGGAGCAGGAGATACTCACCTTTGATTACGATTTGCCTGATAGCATAAAGGCGGAGCCGGATTTTGAGGATATGACTGTTTCTGATCTGCCTGAGAACGGACGCTTCGAGTGGACTGTTACCGGCTCGGAGGTAGGAGCCAAGGGCAGGATAGGTGTAAGCTCGGGTCCGTACACGGCGTATTGTGAAATTGTCATTGCAGAAAATGCTTCGGGAAAAGGCTATGGGCATCCGTCTGGAAAACCGCCTGCCCCATGGAACATGGACAACTCGGTAGATCTTTTCAGAGGATACGAGCTGCGCAATCTCAACAACGACATTGAAAGGGCAGTATACAGTCCCGAGGAGCGGCTTATTCTTATAAATACAGAGGCTCCGACTGTAAGGCTTTATGTGAGCGGACAAGGTCACTTCAAGGACGGAGCCCGTCTCCTGCTAGCGGAGCTTCTGCTGGACGTAATTACGGAGGAACTTGCCCGCAGATACGTTGACAGAACAACTCAGAAAGGCCAAAGGAGTGCTTACAGGCAGGCAAAGCAGGATTTGATACGCAGATATGGGGTTGAGATTCACTCGATTCTTATTGGATCTTAATTTGTGGACTAGAGGAGATATATAATTAGTTGCCTTATTCTTTCCTATATGCTAAAATTAATTCGTTTGTACATAAATTTTAATAATTGGAGGGAATATGTCTACTAAAAGGACTATTGGGATTGAAGAAAGACCGCCGCTCATACAGAGCTTGCCGCTAAGCTTTCAGCATTTATTTGCTATGTTTGGGGCATCAGTGCTTGTTCCTATGCTTTTCGGGATAGATCCGGCAACTGTATTATTTTTTAATGGGCTTGGAACAATAATATACTTCATAATCACAAACGGAAAAATTCCGGCTTTTCTAGGAAGCAGCTTTGCTTTTATAGCTCCAGTTTTTATTGTCATGAAATCAGGCTCGTATAATGCCGCGCTTGGAGGATTCATAGCATCGGGAGTCATTTTTACTATAGTGGCATTTTTGATTAAATACTTTGGGACAAAGTGGGTAGACGTAATATTTCCTCCTGCTGCAATGGGGGCAATTGTAGCAATAATAGGTTTGGAGCTTGCCCCTGTAGCAGCTAAAATGGCGGGGCTTGTACTCGATGAAAACAACCCTTCCCTTTTCATGGATACTAAGGTTGTTACAGTATCTGTTGCAACACTGGCAATTGTAATAATAGGCTCTGTTGCATTCAGGGGATTCATGGCTATAATTCCTATACTAATAGGAGTTTTTGCTGGCTATGCAATTGCCATGGCTCTCGGAATCGTTGACACTAGCGCGATACAAGCGGCACCTATAATATCAAGGCCAACTATTTACAAACCTGTATTCGAAATGGGAGCTATACTTACAATAATCCCAGCATCTCTTGTTGTAATTGCAGAACACATAGGCCATCTTGTCGTGACAGGTAATATTGTTGGCAAGGATCTTGTAAAGGATCCGGGACTAGATAAATCGCTGCTTGGAAACGGAATTATGACTATAATTTCAGGCTGTTTCGGCTCGGTGCCTTCAACAACGTACGGAGAAAACATAGGCGTACTAGCAATAACGAGAGTTTTCAGCGTGTGGGTAATTGGAGGGGCAGCTATAATTTCAATGCTGCTTGCATTCTTTGGAAAATTCTCGGCTGCAATAACTACGATACCTCAGCCTGTTATGGGCGGTGTTTCGCTGCTTCTGTTCGGTGTAATAGCGGCATCTGGTATAAGGATGCTGGTAGACGAGAAGGTAGACTATTCAAAGCCGAAGAACCTTATACTTACGGCGGTAGTGCTTATAATAGGTCTTTCAGGAACCTCGGTGAAATTTGCTACAGTTTCTCTTCAGGGGATGGCTCTTGCTACTGTTGTGGCAATCCTGATAAGCCTTATATTCAAGCTGCTTGAAATGGCTAATCTTTTGAATGAATAGAATATACCATATATAAAATAAAGGCTGCCTCGAGCATGATTGAAGTTCATGCTCGAGGCAGCCTTTTGCATTCCTGGAATTATGCTTCCTTGTGACCAGACCGTTTCTAGTTGTAGTCTACCTGTATAAGGCAAAGTCCTTTGGATTCCGCCATTGGGCCAGCCAGGCTCCTGTCCTTGGATTCGAGAATTTTTGCGACATCCTCTGGCTTGAGCTCGCCCTTCCCGACTCTTAGGAGCGTTCCAGTGATTATCCGTATCATGTTGTGGAGGAAGCCGTCTCCGCTGTAAGTGATATATATGCAGCTATCTTTTCTGGTTATGGATATATCGTTTACTGTCCTTATGCAGCTATTCTTTTTTGACTTCATTGTAGTGAATGCGTCGAAATCATGAGTGCCTATCAGATATTCGGCGGCCTTTTCCATGAGCTTTATGTCAACCTTGCCCTTGACAAAGCTTGAGTATTTTCTTGTGAATACGTCGCAGAATGCTCCGTTGTCTATAGTATATAGATAGGTTTTTGTGCTGGCGTTGTGCCTTGAATGGAACTTTTCGGCTGCGTCGGCCAAATATGTCACACGTATGTCTTCAGGCAGATAACTATTGATATATGCAAACATTTCTGAAGTTTTCATTGCGGATTCAGTGAAGAAGTTGCATATTAAGGCCTTGGCATGCACGCCCTTGTCGGTCCTAGAGCAGCCAATAACATTTATTTTCTCTTCCGTCATTCTGCTTAGCAGGTCCTCGAGCTTTCCCTGTATGGTGTTGTCATTATCTCCAAGCCTCTGCCAGCCAGAGTATCTCGTTCCGTCGAATTGAAGCGACATTTTTATATTTCTCATATTTTCTCCTGTATATAATTATTTTTCTAATCCATAAATCAGAAATTCCATTTAAAGCTTGAATTTGTTATTACAACAGACAATTTCAAGCTACAAATTATTATATACTATAAAGTAGAGACTGTGGAAGAAATATGACTTTTCGGATAAACTATATTAAAGAACAGATTGAATAAGGAGTGAACAGCTATGAGTGGCACCAATAGGGATAATATAAAGCAGGGCATGAGGGTCAGAATAGTTCAAAAGCAGGACCAGCGCTCGGGCAAACTGACAGAAGGGGTTGTTAAAAAGCTTCTGACGAAATCAATGACTCATCCCCATGGAATTAAAGTTATGTTGGAAAACGGAATAGTGGGCAGAGTAAAGGAAATAGTTTGATAGAGGTGGCTTATGGAAAAAAGAAGGGATTTGGAAATAGATGCGCTGAAGGGCTTGGCGTGCATTACCGTTGTGCTCCTGCATGTTTTCAGGGGCAAGGGGTTTGTAGAGGTATTCATAGGAGAAATTGGAAGGTGGGCTGTGCCGGCTTTTTTCATGGTGCAAGGCTTTTACATGAACAGGTCGGCGCTCAAGCCATGGCTTGAGTCGGCCATGGGCAAGGTAAAAAAGATATACATACCCTTCCTGTTTTATTCTTTGGCATACGGCATTTATTTCTACCTATATGACGGAAAAAAATTCACGTTTTCCGATGTGTTGTTGGGGGAAACGGCCGTGCATCTGTACTATGTTGTGCACTATATGATATTTGCGCTTACGGTACCGTTTCTATACATGCTTCCCAAGCTTTACATGAAGTATTTCTTGTGGTTTATGGTTATGAGCAACTTTGCGTTATGCACGATCCTCGAAATTCAGCGTTTCTCTGGGATAAGGCTTATAACATACAGTGGAATAAATCCGTTCAAATGGTGGGGTTTTGTGGCTCTTGGCATGCTTGCTGCTGAATCTCCGAGATTGTTTCAATATATCAGGGAAAATAGGAATTCATCAATTGTTGTATCGTCAGTGTTGGCGGCTCTTGGAACTATACTGCCATATTTGACGGACAGACTTGGATATATGTATAACCGTGCAAGTCTGTTTCCTCTCGCAATTGGAATTACTATTCTGATTATCGCGCTGTATCAAAAAGAAAAGATGCCAGGAAAGGAAGCCCTCTTATATATAAGTCAACGGAGCTTTGGGATATACCTGATTCACTTTTTCATTGTTCATATACTAAAGTTTGTTTTAGGCATTGAAACACTCTGGCTTGTCGCAATTCTGACTATAGTGATTTCAATTCTGATACTTAATTTAAGCAAAACGGTCAAAAGCGAGTTGCTGATGCGTTCATAGAAATATCTGCAGCTGCAGAGTGAATTAATAATGGATGTTGATTACTGGAATGGAAAAGAGGTAGACAATGTTTGAATTCAAGGATGTTAAATACAAGAACATAGTTCATATACCAGGTGGAACAATAGAAAAAGGCAAAGTGACTACTCTTGTAGGCGAGAGCGGAGGCGGCAAGACGACAATACTCAAAATGCTCAACAAAATGATTTCGCCTACGCAGGGCGAGATACTCTATGAGGGGCGCGAGCTTACCAAAATAGATTCAGTAATACACCGCAGGCAGGTTACAATGCTTTCTCAGAATCCTGTAGTGTTTGATGGCAGCATAAAAGACAACTTGGTTGCAGGACTGAATTTCCAGGGCAGACTGATTCCGGATGACAACACTTTAAAAAGAGTGTTAGAGCAGGTGAGCCTTAAAAAAGAGCTTGAAGAAGTATCTGATCGGCTATCGGGAGGGGAAAGGCAAAGGCTTGCGCTCGGAAGGATACTACTCTTGGATTCGCCGGTATATCTGCTTGACGAGCCGTCTTCTGCACTTGACGACCAAACGGAGGGTATTATAATTGATATGATAACCGACTATGTAAGAGGCAACAATAAGACACTTGTCATGGTCACCCACTCAAGAACAGTGGCTCAAAAATATTCTGACGTCGTTTTTAAAGTGTCAAACGGTGTGTGTACATTGGAGGGATTATAATGACCGGTGGAGCTGTCAACCTGTCTTTTGCACAGGTGCTAACAGCGTATGTTTTCGTATTATTTGTGCTTTTTGTCGTTAAAGTCCGTGGCATAAAGCGGGAAAAAGAAATAATGATATCATCAATAAGGATGACACTGCAGCTTATCTTGACAGGATATGTGCTGCTTTATGTGTTCAAGAACCCGAACCCGCTTATGACACTAGGGATAATAGTCTTAATGGAGCTGTTTGCAGTACATACGGTTTTCAAGAAATTTGACGGAAGGATATCATCTTCGCTCAAGAAGGTAATCGCCTTTTCGATGATTCTGGGTACGCTTACATGCCTTATATATTTCTTGTTTGTTGTAGTTAGGATTTCACCCTGGTACAATCCGCAGTACTTTATCCCTATTGCCGGGATGTTCATAGGCAACTCAATGACGGGCATATCCTTGGGCGTCAATTCTCTCATTGAAGGTATGACAACAAAGAAGTACATGGTTGAGGAGGCGCTTATTCTAGGTGCTACGCCGGAGGCTGCTGCAAGGGAAATTGTAAACAGCACATTCGATGCGGCTATACTGCCTACGATCAACTCCATGGTTGGAATGGGAATAGTATTCCTGCCCGGCATGATGACGGGCCAGATTCTTTCGGGAACGATTCCAACAACGGCCATAGCATACCAGATAGCCATAATGCTTGGGATACTTGGAGCTGTGTCGCTTTCTGTTATAACAATGCTTCAGCTAGGCTACAAAACGTTCTTCAACAAGGAGAGCCAGCTGTTTTAAATTTGCGGCTGGCTGAAATTATGCTTGCATAAATCGACATATTATGGTAAATTTGTGTATAGCATTATCATAAAAAGGATAGGTGACAATAGGATGGACGACAATCCGGAAGATATACGAAGTTGCAGCTCAACAACAATGGTTTCAGTATTTTTAAAGACAAGAAGGTATTTGAATATCAGATATTTTATGAGGTCATGATGAAATCTGCACATGCGGTTTTGTTGTGTCTTTTTTTATTTTCAAATACTGAATTGCTGGAGGAATATAAATGATTACAGAGTTTTTGTTTTTAATATTACTGATTTTTCTGAACGCTTTTTTTGCGGCTTCAGAGATAGCCTTGATTACACTCAATGATAATAAAATAAAGATTATGGCTGAGGAAGGGGACAAAAAGGCGCAGCTGCTTCAAAGGCTTTTAAATGAGCCAAGCAGATTCCTTGCCACAATTCAAATAGGAATCACGCTTGCTGGTTTCCTGGCGAGTGCATTTGCATCAGAAAGCTTTTCAGGCAGAGTTGTAACTCTTGTGCAGAGCATGGGAGTTCCGATTCCAGAGGAGTGGCTGAAGGCCATATCTGTGTTTGTTATAACATTGGTCCTTTCGTATTTTACTTTGGTTCTTGGGGAGCTTGTTCCCAAAAGGCTGGCTATGAAAAAGGCTGAACAAATATCAAGATTTGCGGCAGAGCCTTTAAATTTCATAATGAAGATAACGCTGCCCTTTGTAAAATTCCTGACAGCGTCGACAAATTTTTTCGTAAGGATGTTTGGGGTGGATCCTCATTCTGAGGATGACAAGGTGACTGAGGAAGAAATTCGTATGATGGTAGATGTTGGCGAGGAGAAGGGGACAATACACGAAATTGAAAAACAGATGATAAACAATATTTTCGAGTTCAATGATAAAAATGTTGAGGACATAATGACTCACAGAGTCGATATAGTTGCTTTAGAAGAATCTGCAAGCTTCGATGAAGTTATTTCCACTATAAACAATGAAAGATATTCGAGAATCCCAGTTTTTGAAGGCAGTATAGATAATATTATTGGCATATTGTATGGCAAGGATTTGTTGAGATTCATCGCGGAGAATGGAGATAAAGAAAAAATTGATATTAGGAGCATGGCAAGAAAGCCCTATTTTGTGCCAGCATCAAAGCGTACAGATGAGCTCTTTAGGGAGTTGCAAAAGAGCAAGATGCATATGGCGGTTATTATCGACGAATATGGCGGAACTGCTGGTATTGTGACATTAGAGGACTTGATGGAGGAGATTGTAGGCAATATTTTTGACGAAGACGATGAAGAGGAAAAAGATTTTGAAAGAATAGACGACAATACAGTTGTTATAAATGGCTCAGCCAGTCTGGACGATGTAGGAAAATATCTTGGAGTGGAGTTGCCTACAGAGGAACATGAAACTTTAAGCGGCTTCATAATAGGGCAGCTTGGAATGATACCTGAAAAGGATGAAAACCCGGATGTAGAGTTTGGAGGATTTTTATTTAGAATTGAAGGAGTGGAAGAAAAGAGGATATCCAAGGTGAGGGTGTTTATACCGCGCACTGAAGATTTGATAGAAGATTAAAAGTGAAATCTCATGCATGAAATTAAGGTTTTGAATCCGGAAATCAACGAAAAAAACTGGAGGATTGAAAAAGTATGAGTAATTTTGGAAACCAGATGAAAACAATGCTCTTCATGAGCATTTTGACGATTATGGTAATAATGATAGGTGGCGCATTGGGAGGCCAGTCGGGTATGGTCATGGCCTTTGTATTCGCTCTTGCAATGAATGGTGGAAGCTACTGGTTCAGCGACAAGATTGCGCTTTCAATGACGGGAGCCCAGCCTGTAGACAGAGAGTATGCGCCTGAACTTCATGGAATCGTGGAGAAATTGGCGAAAACTGCAGGACTTCCTATGCCAAGGATCTATATCACGCCATCACCTCAGCCAAACGCATTTGCTACGGGACGCAATCCGCAGCATGCCGCCGTGGCTGTAACGCAAGGACTGCTCAATATACTGAATAAGGAAGAGCTAGAGGGTGTTCTTTCCCATGAGCTGGCTCACATAAAAAATCGCGATGTCCTCATAAGCACTGTAGCTGCCGTAATGGCTGGAGTGATTACCACAGTTGCCAACTGGGCTCAGTGGGCTCTTATGTTTGGCGGTGCAGGCAGCGATGATGAAGATGGTGGAGGCCTTGCGGCGCTTCCACTTATAATTCTAGGACCTTTGGCGGCCATGCTGGTGCAGATGGCTGTATCGCGTTCACGCGAGTATATCGCAGACAGCACAGGCGCCGAAATAGCAGGCAGCAGCAGTGGCCTTGCAAATGCACTGCTCAAACTGCATCAAGGCTCGAGAATGATACCTATGCAGGTAAGTCCTGCGGCAAGCCATATGTTCATTGTGAATCCGCTTAACGCCCAAAGGGTGGCGAACCTTTTCAGTACTCACCCTCCGATTGAAGATAGGGTTGCAAAGCTACGCAAGATAGGAGCATAATAGACGGATACAGGTAACAGCTGAAAAAAGATTTCGAGTTGTAAATATAAAAGCTATGGAGAAAGTGACTGCTAATAACGTCATTTTTCCATAGCTTTTTACTTTTCGCTAAGGGATTCTGTTGAGCGCGTTTATAAGCATGTCCCTAGCTATTGGAGCTGCACTCTTTCCGCCGGTGGAGCCGGCGCTTTCGAGCACTACTACAACCGCGATTTTGGGATTGTCTGCAGGGGCAAAACCCACAAACCAGGCGTGTTCCTTGCCGGTTTCGTTTTCAGCTGTCCCTGTTTTGCCCGCCACTTTGACATTTCTTATATGGGCGTTTTTTCCTGTGCCATTGTCGACCACATCCACCATCATGTCCTTTATGGTCTGGGCTGTTAGGGCATCTGTTGCAGTGGCAAGTATTTCAGGGGTTACTTCCTTTAGGACTCCACCCTCGGGCGATACGATTTTTTGCACGAGGTAGGGCTTCACAATATTACCGTCGTTGGCTATCGCACTTGCGGCAAGCAACATATTAAGAGGCGTTACTAGTATCTTTCCCTGGCCAATGGCGCTTGCACCAAGCTCAGGCTTGTCTATTTTGCCTTCCGGGAATATAGAGTCCTTGGTCTTTATGTCAAAAGGAATCTTTTTGTTGAACAGGTAATTTTGGGCTGTGTCACGAAGGGTATCACTGCCGAGTTCAAGTCCCATGCTTGCAAAAGCTGAGTTGCAGGACACTTCCATTGCTTTTCTAAGATCAACATTTCCATGAGAGTTTCCGCCGTAGTCGCGCAGCTCATACCCGTCTATCACTATGCTGCCCTTGCAGTTATAGTTCCCGCTCAGGCTATTTTCAAGAGCTGCAGTCGCAGTTACTATCTTGAATACAGAACCCGGAGTATAGAGTCCCATTGAAGCCCTGTTTATGAACGGACTATCAGGATTCTCTACAATATCCTCCCAATCCTCCTTTAGAGTTGCAGGATTGAAGTCGGGTTTGCTCACCATTGCATATATTTCGCCGGTTTTGGGATTCATGAGTATTATGGAGCCCTTCTTGCCCGATAGGTATTTCGAGGCCTTATCCTGCAATGAGTTGTCTATGGTGAGTGAGAGGTCGTTTCCCTTTTCTTTGGGGCCTGTGATCTTCTGGGCTATCTCTTCTATTGGGTTCTTGTACAAGTTGAGAAGCTCTTTGTTGTAGGAGTCCTCAAGCCCTGATTTGCCGTATTCCCTGTAGCTGTAGCCTATTACATGGCTGTAGAGACTCCCAAAGGGATAAAACCGGGACTGGCCGTTTTCGCTCTTTTCGCTGTATGCCAGCACGCTGCCGTTTCGATCATATATTGTACCGCGCAGCACGCTTTCCTCATTGGCCCAGAGCCTTTTGTTGTAATTGCTGCTGACAATTTTCGATGCCTGGAAGACCTGGAAATACGTAAGATATACTACAAGGCCCATGAACATTAGGGTAAGGGCCGCAAGGACCTTTATTATTCTCTTGTCGTTCTTATCCATTGTATTCCTCCTGTTCTGCCTTCTGCTTTTCAGAGGCGACCTGGAGTATTCCAAGCGCTGCAAAACTTGATATTAGCGAGCTGCCGCCGTAGCTTACAAACGGCAGGGTGACGCCCGTCAGCGGAATCATTTTAATTACGCCGCCTATTATTATAAAGGCCTGGAATCCAAGTATAGTTGTTATGCCAAGGGCTATTATCTTGAAAAACCTGTCGTCCTGGTTCAGGGCGATTTTAAAGCCCCTGTATACGAGTATCATGAAGAGCATTATCACGCCTATGCCGCCGAGTATGCCCATCTCCTCGCATATTGCGGAGAATATGAAGTCTGTATGGACCTCGGGAATGAACTCGGGATGGCCAAGGCCTATGCCTGTACCAAAGAATCCTCCCGATGCTATTGCGATAAGCGACTGGATTATCTGGTAGCCCATGCTGTCTGCATACTTCCAGGGCTCAAGCCATGCTGTTACTCTGACTTGGACATGGCTTACTGCAAAATAGCCTGCGATGCCAATGAGCAGCGCCCCGAGTATGTTGTAGTAAACAAGCCTTCTGTCTTCCTCGAAAATATAAAAGACAGTCATGAACACGAAGTAGAAAATCATGACGGTTCCAAGATCGCGCTGAATGAAGAGGAAGCCTATGAAAGCATATATTATCCCCAAAAGCCAGTACTGATTGAATGGTTTTTTCTTTAGGCTGTAGTACGAGGCGAGCAGGAAGACAAGGAGTATCTTTATGAACTCCGTCGGCTGGAAGCTGTAGCCTGCTACCTGAATCCAGTTGGTAGAGCCCTTTATCTTCACGCCAAGAACAAGCGTAGCCAGAAACAGAGCAAATGAAAGCGCAGCATAGATAGTAGTCCATTTGCGAAGGAACGGCATGTATTTTGTGAAGAAGTAGAACGCAAAATATGCCGCTATGCCAACCCCGAACCACTTGATTTGCCTGAAGCCGTATTCGGGACTCAGCCTGTATATTACTATTACCCCAATGCTTACCAGCATGCTTATTATTAGGAATACGTAGTGGTCTCCTGGCGATATTTTTAGGAGCGCATAATTGGATACGTATATTATAAGAGCCAAGAGCGCGCCCAGAAGCAGCACGGAGCTGTCAAAACGTCCGCCATAGAAGCTAAGCAGGAGTATAGCCATTATGTCGATTGTCAGTATTAGGTTTTGTGGAATCCTGTAAGATAAAAGCTTTCTGATCATATTATACCTCTCTACTTTGCCACGAATAGGAATTCAAGCTGCCCAAGCCTTATACGGTCGTTGTTTTTAAGCTCGACCTCGCCTTCTATGCGCTCGCCGTTTACATAAGTGCCGTTGGAGCTGCCAAGGTCAGTCAGCATGAACCGCTTGCCGCTGACTGTTATTTTAAGATGTTCGCTCGACATGTACGGATCATTTATGACGATGTCATTTCCCTGCTTTCTTCCCATTGTGATGGATTTGTTTACTGCATACATGTCATTAACTTGGAAGGGAAGATATTCCTTCATGACGATGAGCTTGAGGTAAGAGCGCGCACTTTTGAGCGTGGCGACGCCTTTGATGTCAAGATAAATGAGCCTTATTATGGCGAAAATGAACAGGTAAATAATTATGATGAAAAAATACCTGAATACCAATGAAAGTATATTGAACATTTTGATCCCTGCCTTGTATATAACTTTGATTATCCAACTTCTACATTATCACTATTTGAAGCGAAAATCCACAAGCAAAGATAATAAAAAAGGGCATAAAGTCGCACCCATCAGGTATAGGTGGTTTAATTAGCTGTAAAATGGGGATAAACTATATGTATATTAATCACGAAGCAGAAATCACTAATATTGGTTAAGTTTTAATGCAGAATGGAGATCAAGCATGCCTAAAAAACACAAGATAGTATCCTTTATAAGCAGAATGATATTCATGATGCTAGGCGCCACTCTTGCTTCAATAGCGCTTCAGGTATTCCTCATTCCAAACAACGTAATCGACGGCGGAGTTGTCGGAATATCGATAATAGCGAGCCACCTGACGAAGCTGCCGCTGGGACTATTCACATTCGTTCTCAACATACCATTTCTTGTAATAGGCTATAAACACATAGGAAAGACTTTTACGCTGTCGACGTTATTTTCAGTCGCATGTCTGTCAGTGGGCGTGTCTATTATGCAGCCCATTCCTGAGATTACCCGTGATGTCTTGCTGGCTTCGGTATTTGGCGGCATAATTCTGGGAGCAGGAGTGGGGCTGATAATCAGAAACGGAGGCTCGCTTGACGGCACAGAGATAGTCGCCATAATACTCGACAAGAGGCACAGTTTTTCAATCGGAGAAATAGTGATGTTCTTCAACTTGTTTATACTCAGCAGTGCGGGTTTCGTATTCGGATGGGACAGGGCTATGTATTCACTCCTGGCGTATTTTATAGCTTTCAAGGTCATTGACATTACAATTGAAGGTATTGACGAATCCAAGGCAGTAATTATAATATCAGAAAAACACCAGGACATTTCAGAAGCCATAATGGACAGGTTGGGCAGGGGACTTACGCTGCTCGACGGCAGAGGGGCCTACAAAGGAGTGGAAACGGATGTCATATACGTTGTGGTGTCGCGTCTGGAGATAGCAAAGCTGAAGTCGATTGTACACGGCTTCGATGAGAATGCCCTTATGACAATAGGAAGCGTAGAGGTTTCGGGTACGAAGTACAAGAAGAAGGCCATACATTAAAAATGGGAGGGATTTATTTTGGACTATAAGGTTGAAGTTGTAGAACAGGAAGCAATAAATTCGCTTGTCGTGAGGACTCGCTGCCCAGTAAATGATCTGCCAAAGGCAATAGGTGAAGGATATGGTCTTATCATGGGATACCTGGGTGAGCTTGGGAAATATCCGTCGGATGCGCCCTATGTGGCCTATTTCAACATGGATATGCAGGATCTGGACATAGAAATGGGTTTTCCAGTGGCAGAAGAAATTGAAGGCAAGGGGACTGTTGTTAAAAGCCAGGTTCCAGCAGGCAGGTATGCTGTATGCATGTACAAGGGCCCTTACAGCGATATAGGCTCTGCATACGATGCTGTAATGCTATGGCTTGAGGAGAATAGTCTTCAGTATTCAGGGACAGCATATGAGTTCTATCTGAACGATCCGGCCAGCGTTCCGCCAGAGGAGCTTCTCACAAAAATAATGATCAAACTGTAAGCAAAAAAGGAGAAACCATACTATAGGCCGTGTATGATTTCTCCTTTTTTATATACCTGCAAATAATCTGTTGCAGAGCATGGGATCCATTCCTGCATCGAGAGCCCGCTGATAAGTCACTTCGACTGGATACTCGAACCTGACAAATCTGACGGTTTTTTCCGAGGAGTCAAAAATGACAAAGCACCCTTCCGGATTGCCGTCTCTAGGCTGACCCACTGAGCCGATATTTATGATGTATCTTTTGTCACTTTCAAGATCGAAAGTAAAACTTTCCCAAACCTCAGTCAGCTTTATGTCGTAAGGTTCACCCATATCCTGGGTCCATACTGCAGACCTGTGAGTGTGACCTATAAACAGAACCTGCTCTGTGAAAAGCTCGAAGTTTGCAAACGCTGATACCTTGCTCTGGATGTATTCGAAAGGGTCGGTCAGCGCTCCATGTGCCATTTTAATTTTTGCATCTGCATCTTCCAAGGTGTAGGGAAGCTTGCTTATATAATCAATGTTGTCGCTTGTGAGGTTGTTTTTAGTCCACTTTATGGCGTTTTGAGCTGCAGGGTTAAAAAGCCTGGAGTAGGATGGGTGTATGCAGGCGTACTCATGGTTGCCGATTAGGCATTTGTGTTTTTTGGCGATATCCAGGCATTCGTTCGGATTGGGGTAATAGCCTATCATGTCGCCTAGAAAGTAAAGTCGTTCTAAATTTTCGGATTCGACTATTTTCATTGCAGATTCAAGTGCTGCTATGTTGCCGTGACAATCTGAAAGCAGTGCTATTTTCAAAGGGATTCCTCCAGTTTATGTAAAGTCATAGTAATTTTATTTAAGGGTGGTTCTTAATATATTATGTACCCATTATTTTATTTTTATATAAAAAAAAGGAAATGCAGCTGAGGCTGTGATATAATTATAACAAAAAAATTCAAAACATACAAAGTTAGGGCAATGGAGATTAAATTTTCGGATTTAAAGCTTATAAAATGGGCATCATTCATTTATTAAGCATAGCATAGGAGGGCGCAATTATGTCCAAAGATATCATAAGATACGACATGGAAGAGTATATCGAGTATATGAGGGATGAATCAAGGATTACAGGAAAGGCGGATTCGATTTCATTTCCAACAAATGAAGCCGAGCTCAAGCGGGTGCTTGAAAAGCTTGCCGAAAGCACAGAAGCCATAACTATCCAAGGGGCCAGGACAGGCCTCACGGGTGGGGCGGTGCCCATGCAGGGTCATGTCATAAATCTATCAAAGATGAACAGAATAACGGGGCTAAGGTTCGACAGCGACAAAGATTGTTATTTTTTAAGAGTTGAACCGGGAGTGTTGCTGTCCGAGGTAAACACGGCGATTTCAAAGCTGGAATTCGACACTTCCGCTTGGAGTGCAGAGTCATTAGAGGCTCTTAAGCTGCTTAAAGCATCAAAATCCAGGTTCTTTTCACCTGATCCTACTGAGACAAGCGCCACAATCGGAGGTATGGTATCCTGCAATGCATCAGGAGCAAAGTCATTCAAATACGGAGCCACGAGGAATCACATAGAATCGCTCAGAATTGTGCTGGCAGATGGCGACACTATAAGCCTTAAAAGGGGCAGAGACAGGATAGCCGGCGGGATACTCAGACTTACCACACAAGGCGGCAGAGAAATTTGCGAAAAGCTGGACGTTTATAATATGCCGCATGTCAAAAATGCTTCGGGCTACTATCTGGAAAGAGACATGGATGCCATAGACCTTTTCGTAGGCTCTGAAGGCACGCTTGGAATAACAGTTGAAGCAGAAATAGCGCTTATACCAAAGCCTGGGTGCATATATGGCGTTATGGCCTTTTTTCCTGACCAGGAAAAGGCGATTGACTTTGTAGAGTCGGCCAAGGTGCTTGAAAGCAAGCCTGCAGCCATAGAGTTCTTCAACTGCATGGCCCTGGAGCTAATAAGGGCTAATATGTACAGGGGGCATCTTCCGGACATACAAAGGGTTGACCCCGTTTGCCACACAGGGATATATGCGGAGCTGCATTCAATTGATGAAGATACCGGCAAAAGCATGCTTAAAGCTTTGTCAGCTCTAATAGAAGGCTGCGGAGGCAATCTGGCAGAGACATGGCTTGCTATTTCAAAGCATGACATGGAGAGGCTCAAGGAATTCAGACATGCGGTGCCTGAGTTTGTAAACAGCATAATAGACGATAGGCGAAAGAGCGAGCCTACTCTTACCAAGTTGGGTACGGATATGGCTGTTCCGGACGGTCTCCTAAGGGATGTCATGAGGATGTATGATGAAGGTATACAAAATGCCGGCCTGGAATCTGTCATATTCGGTCACATAGGGGACAACCATCTGCACGTGAACATATTGCCAAGAAGCATGACTGAATATGATTTAGGCAAGAAGCTATACGGAGAATGGGCACAGGCTGTTGCCGGAATGGGCGGCACTGTGTCGGCTGAGCACGGCATCGGCAAGTTCAAGGTAGCTATGCTAAGGAAGATGTACAGCCAGGATGCTCTTGATTCCATGATGAAGATTAAAAAAATATTCGATCCGGGCAACAGGCTAAACAGGGGAAATCTATTCGGCTAAAGGTGGGATGACAGCATGAACATTGTAGTCTGCGTAAAGCAGGTTCCAGATACGAGCGAGGTAAAGCTCGACAAGAAGACTAACACAATCATAAGGGAGGGCGTAGAATCCATAATAAACCCCTATGATTCATATGCTCTTGAAGAAGGCGTCAGGCTAAAGGAAAAGCTGGGAGGCAGGGTCAGCCTTCTTAGCATGGGAATCCCTGCGGTCAAGGGAATGCTCAAGGAAGCTATGGCTGCCGGAGCGGACGAGGCATTTCTACTTAGCGACAGGCGTTTTGCGGGAGCGGACTCGCTGGCTACAGCGTATTCTCTTTATCTTGGCGTTAAGAAAATAAAAGACTACGACCTTATAATATGCGGAAAGCAGGCGATTGACGGGGACACGGCTCAGGTGGGTCCAAGCCTTGCGCAAAAACTCGGTATACCGCATGTGAGTTATGTGATTTCGATATTGGAAGCCTCTGCAAAAAAACTCAAGGTAAAGAGGCTTGTAGACGATGCATATGAAATAATAGAAGTGGAGCTCCCTGCGCTCATTACGGTTGAAAAGGGTATAAACATCCCAAGATTTCCATCGCTAGAAGGATTTTTTAGGGCCGAAGCGGAAAACGTGACTATATGGGGGGCTGATGATGTAAAGGCAGACATGAAGCATATAGGACTTGAGGGTTCTGCGACATGGGTATTGAGGACATTCGCCCCAAGCTATGAAAAAAGCGTCAATATGATAGGCGGAAGCCCAAAAGAACAGGCAAGGGAAGCTATAGCTGCTCTTGTTGATGCCGGATTTATTGAATCAGGCAGGGAGGGTGAGTAATGGCTAAAATATTAGTTTTTGACGAAAAATGTGTGGGTTGTGGCAAATGTATTAATGTGTGCCCGTTTAATGCTATAAGCCTTGAAAACAAGAAGGCAGTAATCGGAGATGCATGCGTGATGTGCGGAGCATGTGAAAGGAACTGCCCGTTTGGAGCCATAAAGATAGAAAGAATGCAGGGTTACGAGCAGGATATATCTCTCTACAGGGATGTTTGGGTGTTTGCCGAGCAAAGAGGCGGCGAAACTGCCGGAGTTGCATTCGAGCTTCTTGGAGCCGCGCGCAGACTGGCCGACAGGCTTGGGGAGAGCGTAGCGGCGGTTCTTATTGGAGACGGGGTGTCTGAGCAGGCTAAGGAGCTAATAGCATACGGAGCTGACGTTGTATATGTCATTGAAGGCAATGACTATGAGAATTTCAGCGACGAGCTTTACGCCAACGCATGTATCAAACTCGTTGAAGAGCACAAACCCTCGATATTTCTGCTTGGTGCCACAGCCTATGGAAGGAGCCTTGCGCCAAGGATATCATCAAGTCTTGAAACAGGCCTTACTGCAGACTGTACGGTACTTGATATAGACAGGGAAAGCGGCATGTTCGTGCAGACAAGGCCAGCCTTTGGGGGAAACATAATGGCTTCCATAGTTTGCCCGGCAAGGAGGCCTCAGATGGCTACTGTCAGACCTAGAGTCATGAAAAAACCAGAGCCGGATTTGGGGAGAAGCGGAAGTATTGTCAAATTTGCTCCGGTGATTGAAATGAGTCCGAAGGCAAAACTTCTAGAGCGGATACAGGAGGAGAGCTTCGGGGTATCTCTTGCAGATGCGGAAGTCATAGTGGCTGCGGGCCGTGGCATTAGTGATCAAAAGAACCTGGCGCTTGTCGAAGAGCTTGCAAGGCTCTTAAACGGGGCTGTCGGCGCTTCACGCCCTATAGTCGATTCAGGCTGGATTGACCACAGCCATCAGGTTGGGCAAACGGGAAGGACTGTAGCACCAAAGCTTTATATAGCAGCGGGTATATCGGGCGCTGTGCAGCATGTGGCGGGCATGTCTTCCTCAGATTTCATAGTGGCAATAAACAAGGACAAAGATGCGCCGATATTCAAGATTGCGAACTTGGGTATAATTGGAGACGCCGCCGAAATAATAAGGGAGCTCATAGCACAACTGAAGTCTAGCTAAATAATTCATTGTCTGCTAGATTGGAAGTCAAACAAATTTTTTGAAAATTTGATGATTTGCATGTTGACAAATAAGCTAGAGCTGATATAATGAATTTCAATACAAAATTTAATACTACTTATCAAGAGTGACCGAGGGACTGGCCCGAAGACGTCCGGCAACCTGATTGAAAATCAAGGTGCTAAATCCAGCAGACTTAAATGTCTGAAAGATAAGGTGCGATGCTTGAATACTATCCTGCGCTTATCGCAGGATTTTTTTATAGGCATGAACATAGGCTCTCCATCTTATCTTGGGAGCTTTTTTTATTGCTCCCAAACAAACAAATACTAAAAATGGGGGAATGATTGTTATGACAAAGAAATTGGGATTTGAAACTACGCAGCTTCACGGAGGCTACTCGCCTGAAAAAGAAAACAAATCAAGGGCTCTGCCCATCTATCAGACGACATCGTTTACTTTTGACGATGCCCAGGATGCGGCGGACCTGTTTGCGCTCAAGAAATTCGGAAATATCTATACGAGGATTACAAATCCTACGACAGGAGCATTCGAGGCAAGGCTTGCCGAGCTTGAAGGAGGTGTGGGAGCCGTTGCAACTGCTTCGGGAATGGCTGCAATAACCTATTCAATACTCAACATAGCAAAGTCTGGAGACAGCATAGTTGCAGCATCGACGCTGTATGGCGGAACTTATACGCTTTTTGCCAACACGCTTAAGGACTTGGGGATAGAAGTCATATTTGCTGATCCTGACGATGTTGAGAATTTCAACAAGGCAATTAAGGATAACACAAAGGCGGTATATATTGAAACAATAGGCAATCCTGGAATAAACGTTGCCGATATACAGGCAATAGCCGACATCGCTCACAGTAATGGAGTGCCTCTCATCGTAGACAACACGTTCGCAACGGCGTACCTATGCAGACCTTTCGAGCACGGAGCAGACATCGTAGTATACTCGGCCACCAAGTACATAGGCGGGGCCGGTACTTCAATAGGCGGAGTAGTTATAGATTCCGGAAAGTTTGACTGGAATAGCGGCAAGTTTCCAAAGCTTGTGGAACCGGACAAGAGCTACCACGGACTTTCATACACCGAAACATTCCAGGAGGCCGCCTATATAGTAAGGCTCAGGGTGGTGCTTTTAAGGGACATCGGAGCGTGCCTGTCGCCTTTCAACGCATTCCTGCTTGCTCTTGGGGTGGAAACTCTCTCCCTCAGGCTTGAAAGACACGTTGAAAATGCCAAGAAGATTGCACATTATCTAAAAAATCATCCGAAGGTGGAATGGGTGAACTACCCTGGGCTGGAAGACAGCAAATACAAGCCGCTGGCTGACAAATACCTTCCAAAGGGCCCCGGAGCAATGCTGACATTTGGCATAAAGGGCGGATACGAAGCGGGCAAGAATTTCATAGAGTCGCTGGAAATATTCTCGCACCTTGCAAACGTAGGTGATGCCAAGTCGCTTGTCATCCATCCGGCATCAACTACTCACCAACAGCTTGACGAGGAGCAGCAAAGGGCAAGCGGTGTGAACCCTGAACTTATAAGAGTGTCTGTGGGAATCGAAACAGTCGAGGATCTCATAGCCGATATAGAACAGTCGCTATCTAAAATCCAGACCTTATAGCTAAAAAGCATATGCTAAATTGTAAAAAAAAGTGATTTTCTAATCTGGACGGAAAAGCCAAGGATATCAAATGTTTGTCAAATGAATTCATTTACAAAAACTATTATGATTTAAGCTTTGATTGAAAAACAGCATAAGCGTTACAATACCTCCCATGGGTGTGATATAATCACTTCGCTAGTAATTATTATAATATTGGGAGGTACATTAAGATGAAGAAATTTTCAAGACTGGTACTTGCTGCAACTCTTGCAGTTAGTATGATTTTCGGGCTTACAGCATGCAGTCAGAAGCCGGCTGAGGAGACTGCACAGCAGGCCGAGGAAAAGAAGCCTGAAATAGCACCTATAGAGGAAGGCAAACAGGGATACTTTGTGGATGCACTTTGGCTTAAGGAGAATGCTGACAAGGTTGTTGTAATTGACGCAAGAGCTGACAAGGAGTATGCAAAGGGTCACGTGCCTGGAGCCATAAACATAACTTGGCAGATGCTTTCGAACATGCAGCCAAAACAAGGTGAGATTGGCTGGGGAGTAGTGCTTGGCAAGGAAGAGCTTGAAAAGAAACTGGGAAGCTTTGGAATAGACGGCAGCAAGGACATAGTAATATACAACGACCCTAAAGGTCTTGGAGAAGACGGCAGGGTTCTATGGATGCTTAGAATAGCAGGACTTGAAAACTCAAGACTGCTTGACGGCGGATATCCAATGTGGCTTAAAGCCGGTGGAGAAGAAAGCAAGGACGTTCCGCAAATAACTGCTGTTGACTTCAAAATAGCCAACTATAATGATTCGACACTTGCAAATACTGATATGGTTAAGGAAAAACTTGGAACTGCAAAGCTTGTGGATACTCGTTCACCAGAAGAGTTTGAAGGAAAGACTGACCATGGTGAAAAAGTGAGAGGACGCATACCGGGTGCCATACACCTTCACTATCAGGATCTTTACAATGTAGATGGAACAGTTAAAAGCATAGCTGATCTTAAGGCTGTATTCGAAAGCAAGGGGCTTAAGCCTGAAGATGAAATAATAACATACTGTACAGTTGGTATACGTTCAGGATTTACAGCTGAAATGATGCGCATGGTTGGATATGAGAATGTCAGAAACTACAATGCATCTTTCAGTGAATGGGCGGGAACTGACCAAGAATTTGAAAAATAGAGTAGTGATCAATTAGATGAAGACAGTAATATCGTATAGCTGCATACTAGTGCTGGTAGTAATGGCGGGACTGTATTTAACAGTCCCTGCCGTGCTTATAAACATCAACAGGATAAGCGAGATGCTCAACACATCAAGCTACAAGGGGCTCATGATGTACTATTATGAGCTCGGAGACGGCGGGATGCTTATGGCCCTTGCGGCAGGAATGCTGCAGACTGTGGTGCCTGTATTTCCAAAGAGTGGCGTGCTTTATGCCAACATGGAGTACTTTGGAAGCATTCAGGGCATGGTAATATCCGTAATAGCAGCGTCAGCAGGGCTGTTTTTCTGTTACATGATAAGCCATCCGCTTTCGAAAAAATTTTCGTGTTACGCAAATTTGAGCCTAGGTGGCAAAACGACATTTGCCATAGTGCTCTTGCTGAGCTCCATACCGCTCAAACCTATTGGATTTGTGGGATATCTTGCCGGCCTTATGGGTGTTCGCTTCAGGATATTTGCACCGGCCGCTGTAATAGGACAGATAGTAAGCACATTTTTGCTTTTAGCTATGAAATAAAAAAAGATCCGATGATTATACTGCAAACAGTATTTTCACGGATCTTTTCAATTTTTCATCCAGATTGAATGACGTTTGGTATTAAAGCTATGTGTTAGAGCCTGTCTGGGTTAATTGGAAATTCCCGACGCCAGTATTGAGTTCGATGTTTATTTTGTTTTCGGCCTGCGCATAGTTTGGCGATTCATAATAATCATCCTTCTTGCTCCATCCTAGCGAATCGAGGTTGTTTGACTTAAGCGCCGCATCAATGTAGACTCTCACTCCGGAAGTAGAAGGTACAGCTATGCTTATGTCTGAAGCACCTGAATTTATATTTATGGTGCTGTCTTTTTGCAGGCTGCCCATTTGGATTTCTATGTCTGCTGCGCCTGAATCTATATCCAGGCTGCTTACAGGAATTCCGGCAAGATCAAAATTGGAGTCTATGGCTCCGCAGTCGACCTCGATATCCCAAAGAGCCTTATTGCCAAGTTTGAAGTCATATGAATAAGAGTCTCTTCCCATTGGCATCATGCCCATTCTTTCAGTAGAGAATTGAAAGCTTGCATTTTCGCCTTCAATCACAGGGTTGCTTTCTATATATGGATTTGTTGTAACTGCTGACAACAGCCTAGTGCTGTCGGATTCAACAGTTATATTTCCCGCGCCAAGCTCCAAAGACAGCTTGGCATTTTTTATGCCCTCGCTGTAGTCGTATGCAAATGAACGTTCCTCGTATTCTCTGAACTGGTTGCCCGGGAAGCTGTTTCTCCACCTTTCAGGGGACACGGAGGACATGTAGAACCCGTATGCAATTAGCACAAGCAGGAACAGTGACCATGCAAGTCCGTTCACCCATGGCTTATGTTTGAATATTATGCTTACACCTATTACCACGAATATTAGTGGCCAAAGATCGGCTATAGCCATCCAAATAGACCAGTCTATATAGCCGAAGTTGTAAAGGGCGAGCATCAGGCCTGCGGCTATTAGCGCCAAGCCTACGAATAAATTGTTTTTCATGTCGATCACCTCTTGTTCGATGACTTGAATATGAGATAAAGTCCAAAAATTACAAGCAATCCTGCCCAAACAATACCCATGTCCAGCCAGTGGAAGAATTTACGGGCGAGAAAAAGCCCGCCTACGACAATTAGGACGAGCCCCAATATCAGGCTTACATCATCGGAGCTTTTTTGTGAAGCGTGAGGCGCAGCAGGCATTGTCTCGCCGGTTTCAGGTGTTCCTTCAGCGTTTTGGGCTTCGCCGGTTTCCTCGCCAGGCTCATCTCGCGCTGCAGAGAGCCGAGCCGGCATAGTGCCGGATGAGGCAGGCTGAGCTGCGGATGCATTTGGATTTTGCGGTATAACAATCGCGCATATTATATAGGCCAGCACGCCAGAGCCCATAAGCAGTGCTGTAAGCGCCCATGCTATTCTCACCAGAGTAGGGTCAATATCAAAATATTCCGCAATTCCAGCACATACGCCAGCTATTATTTTGTTGTTTGAACGGTATAATCTTTTCTCCATACTGTATCACTCCAATCGTATAAGTGGATTTTTGATGAAATTATAGCTATTTCTGTGAAACATTACAAATAATATATACCCATTCAGTCTAAAAAACAATACACTATCAAGACATTAATAATAAGCGTATACGAGAGACATATCAGGTATTTACAAAAAAGGTACATCAGAATTAGTGAGGGTATAATTTAAAGAACAAGGGGCTTTGCACCTTGAGGAAAGCAGCCTCACTAGATGGAAGGAGTGGAATCCATGAAGATTGCTCTGTTGGCGCCATCAGGAGCCATGCACAGATATACTGGCAATTTCGGTAAAGCAATACATTACGCACCTCTGACACTGACCTCGCTTGCCGGTTACATACCGGAAGAATTGGATGCTCAGGTTCAGATATTCGACGAGACTGTGGAGAGAATACCGCTGGAAATAGACGCTGATATTATAGGAATAACGGCCATAACTGGCACCGCCCCCAGGGCTTATGCCTACAGCGAGCATTTCAGAAAAAAAGGCATCACTACAATAATAGGGGGCCCGCACCCGACGCTCATGCCAATGGAAGCAAAGCAGCATGCCGATTCTGTGGCAGTTGGTTTTGCTGAGAGGACGTTCCCTCAGATGCTGCTTGACTTCAAGACGGGTTCTCTAAAGGATTTTTACTATGCCGATAAGGAGAATGACTTTCTGCTTGTAAAACCGCCTCTTCGCCAGCTTCTCAAAAAGGACGGCTACATAACTATAAACAGCATGGAGGCTACAAGAGGCTGCGTGAACGATTGCGCGTTCTGCGCGGTCTACGCACTGCACAAGGGCAAGCTGTTCAAGAGGCCGGTCAAGGACGTGATAGGGGAGATGGAGCAGCTTGCCGGCAAGGATGTGCTCTTTATTGACCCCAACCTCATAGCTGACCCCGAGTATTCAAGAGAGCTCTTCAAGGAAATGATTCCACTGAAAAAATGGTGGTTCGGGCTTTCGACAGCAGACATAGTTCACGACAAGGGGCTTATAGCTCTCATGGCAAAAAGCGGCTGCAAGGGGCTGCTAATTGGCTTTGAATCCATAAACCAGCTCTCCCTAAGCGATATGAACAAGACGCGAAACAAGAACGTCGACTATTTCGAGCTGATGCGGGTTATGCATGCTCACGGGATAGCCGTCAACGGAACCTTCTGTTTTGGCTCCGACGAAGACGGACCGGATGTGTTCGAGCGGACTGTAGAGTACGTTATAAAGCTAAAGCTGGACCTCCCGAGGTATTCCATACTCACACCATTCCCGGGAACGAGCCTTTATGAGAAGCTCAAAACGGAAGGCAGGATAACTGACGACAACTGGGCAATGTACGATGTGGAGCACTGCGTTTTCAAGCCAAAGAAGATGAGCGCGCAGCAGCTTGAGGAAGGCAACATATGTGCCTGGACGCAGACTTACAGCACACCATCAATATTAAAAAGGATAGCCAGGCTCCACAAGGTGCTTCCGTTGAATTTCATGTGCAACTATGCTTACAAAAATTATGCAGACAGGCTCAGGGAGTTTGACCGTAAACGGATGGTGGACAACACAGACATTAAAGACTAAAAATATAACCTGATTCGATATTACATGGAAATCGACGAAAAGCTCGAGCTTCCTATAGGAGATGGATTGGATGAGCTATAAAAATAGAAGTTCCAGATTCAAGTTTGAAATAGCTGGAGAAGAATACAGCAGCCACATACTCAGGGTGCTTGAGGAAGAGGAGTTCAAGGGAGGCATATCCATACTATATACACGAAGGCCAAACGCAGTGCTCTCGCTAAAGAAAGAGGGAGAAGATGTTTTGGTCGTAATATGCAGGGATAGGGAAACTGACGACTTCATAGGTTTCGGGGCTTGTGCGATTAACAGGCTGTATGTAGAGGGCAAAGCGTTGGAGGTGGGCTATATATTTGCGCTCAGGATGGCGAGAGAGCACAGAAAGAAATATCCAAGGCTGCTTCCATATGCATATGGATATATTGGAGATATACTCAGGGATAGAGGCGTGGAGCATGTATATACGACAATTCTAAGCGACAACAAAGATGTGCAAAATATGTTCGAAAAGAAAAGAAGGTCCATGCCCGACTACAATTACGCAGGTGGCTACAATGTCCATTGCATAAGGACGAATCTGCCTGAAAAAGGAGCGCCAGGTGATTTTGAATTTAGTCAGGCATGCGAGGCAGATGTGGAGTATATGCTGGAGCTTTTCAAGGATCAGGGCGGACTTTATGATTTCTACCCTGCCATAAGCAAAGAAGACCTCTATGGAGAAACTGAATTTCCATTTAAATACAGCGATTTTTATGTGTTGAAGGACAAGTCCACCGGAAAGCTGTTGGCATGTGGGGCGGCATGGGATCAAAGCGGATACAAGCAGCATATAGTTATGGGCTACAAAGGACGATACAGGGCGTTCAGGGCCATATCGCCCCTTTTCAAAGCATTAGGCATTCCCAAAATGCCTAAGCCGGGTACAACTCTAAAGTATTACACTGTGGCATTTTACGCTGCAAGAGAAGATGATGGAAAATATATTGAGGCGCTTGTTAGAGGAATATCCAGAATAAAGAAGACTTATGACTATTTCATAATGGGCGCATCAGCAGGAAGCACGGCAGATGGAGTGCTCGGCGGCATCTCACCGATAGTATACAGCAGCAGAATATACACTGTGGACTGGGAAAAAAATTCTGCAGGCAAACTTGAAGCGGACAGAAAGCAAATATATCTTGAATGCGCCAGGTTGTAGGCAGTGACGGCTTCCAAAACGCCTGCCCAGGTGCAGGTGTTTTTTAATCTATTTCTAATCGTGCCGCAATTGTAGGCGTTTTTTATTTGTGATATATTATTATAATGTGATTTGTTAATATTCACACACTCATACTATGAAAGGGGCATTCATAACATGTACAGGCTTTATCAAAAGACCGTTGAAGATGCGCTGCTGCACCTGAACACAGATAAAGACGGGTTGAGCAATGCAGAAGTTGAAAAAAGAAGAGAACAGTACGGTTATAACGAGCTAGTCGAAGCAGAGAAAAAGAGCACTCTGATGGTATTTTTGGAGCAGTTCAAGGATTTTCTCGTAATCATACTTATAGCCGCGGCGGTAATTTCAGCTTTCCTTGGAAAATTTGAAAGCTCGGCCGTAATTGTTGTAGTAATAACCATAAACGCCATACTAGGAACAGTGCAGCACGTCAAGGCGGAGGAGTCGCTCAAGAGTCTCAAGGCACTATCGTCGCCAACGGCAAAGGTTTTGAGGCACGGCAAGAAGATTGAGATACCTTCAAGAGAAGTAATGGTTGGAGACATACTATTTTTGGACGCCGGCGACTATGTCAGCGCCGACGGCAGGGTTATAGAGACCTACAGCCTGCAGATAAATGAAAGCTCGCTAACTGGCGAATCCGAGAGCATAGACAAGGTGATCGAAGCTATAGAGGGCGAAAACATAGCTCTTGGGGACCGCAAGAACATGGTTTTCTCAGGCAGCTTTGTTACATACGGCAGGGGAGTTATTGCCGTGACGAGCATAGGCATGGAAACAGAGATAGGCAAGATAGCAAACCTGCTTGAAAGCACGCAGGAGAAAAAGACGCCGCTTCAGGAAAATCTGGACAACTTCGGCAAGAAGCTTGCAATAGCAATACTTGCAATCTGTGCGGTCATATTCGCACTCAACATATTCAGGGGCGGATCAGTAATCGATTCATTCATGTTCGCGGTGGCGCTTGCAGTAGCGGCGATACCGGAGGCATTAAGCTCAATAGTTACAATAGTTCTGGCGATAGGCACTCAGAAGATGGCCAAGGAAAATGCCATAATAAGAAAGCTGCATGCTGTTGAGAGTCTCGGAAGCATATCTGTGATATGTTCTGACAAGACCGGAACGTTAACTCAAAACAAGATGACAGTGCAGAAGCTGTTTGTTGACGGCAAAGTTGTAGAAGACGAGTCTAAAGAAGGCTGCAAAGATCTGGATCAAAAGCTTGTGTTGATGTCAGTGCTCTGCAATGACGCTGTGACTGCCTTCGACAAGGAGATAGGCGATCCAACGGAAATAGCCCTTGTTAACCTTGCGGAAAAGTACGGAATTGACGAGATTGAAGCCAGGGATGAATATCCAAGGCTCGGAGAGGTTCCATTCGATTCCGGAAGAAAACTCATGAGTACGATGCATTGCATAGGCGGAAAGACGCTGCTTGTAACCAAGGGTGCCGTGGATGTGCTTGCAAAAAGACTCATATCCATTGAAAAACGCAGCGGAATATCCAGCATAACGGAAAAAGATTTACAAGAAATTGAAGCCGCAAACAGAAGTTTCTCAGAAAACGGACTAAGGGTGCTTGCGTTTGCCTACAAGGAAATTGACTGTAATGTCGAAATAGGCGTTGACGATGAAAATGACATGACGTTCCTTGGACTTATATCAATGATGGATCCTCCAAGGGAAGAGTCGGCTTCAGCGGTTGAGGCCTGCGCAAACGCAGGAATAAAACCTGTCATGATAACCGGCGACCATAAGATAACTGCGTCGGCCATAGCCAAGCAGATAGGGATATTAAAACACGAATCAGAGGCCATGGAAGGCCAGATGCTCGATGACATGACTGACGAGGAGCTTAGGGAAAAGGTTGAAAACATTTCTGTATACGCCAGAGTTTCACCTGAGCACAAGATAAGGATAGTAAGGGCATGGCAGGACAAGGGCAACATAGTTGCAATGACAGGCGATGGAGTGAATGACGCTCCTGCCCTCAAGCAGTCAGACATAGGTGTGGCTATGGGCATAACTGGAACAGAGGTTGCCAAGGACGCATCTTCAATGGTGCTCACTGACGACAACTTTTCTACTATAGTAAAGGCGATATCGAACGGAAGAAGCATATATGAGAACATAAAGAACTCTATAAGATTCCTGCTTTCGGGAAACACAGCCGGTATACTTTCGGTGCTTTATGCGTCGTTTATGGCTTTGCCTGTTCCGTTTGCAGCGGTTCACCTGCTCTTTATAAACCTCCTTACCGACAGCCTACCTGCCATAGCAATAGGCATGGAGCCTTACAAGAAGAATATAATGAATGACAAGCCAAGGGATATAAGTGCTCCGCTGCTGAGCAGGCAGTTTTCTCTGGAGATTCTTTTTGAAGGTACATTGATTGCCATAGCAACAATGACGGCATTCCACATAGGGCTCTCAAGCGGAGGCCATATGGTTGCAAGCACAATGGCATTCGCTACGCTTTGTCTTTCGAGATTGCTGCATGGTTTCAACTGCAGGTCGAGGGAGTCGATATTTGCAGCAGGAGTTTTCACTAATCCGTATGTTTGGTATGCAGCCATAATAGGTTTAGTTCTGCTAATGTCGGTTCTTGAAATCAAGCCTCTTATGGAGGTGTTCGAAGTGGCTCCTCTGGCAGGCGGCCAGCTGGCAACCATATTTGGACTTTCGGCCATGCCGCTTGTGCTGATACAGTTTGCAAAGCTTGCTTTTGTAAAATCAAGCAGTTCAAATAATATATAACGATTACATTTGCAGCCCGCTACTGGAGACATTAATTAATGGCTTCAGCGGCGGGTTTTTAAATTTTAGAAAAGGGATATAAATGGTATAGAAGCAAAAATTATAGGGGTGAGGCTTATGAAAAAGGTTCTTGTAACGAGAAAGATTCCGGAGGTTGCAGTAGAATTGCTGAAGCAACATTTTGAAGTAGAATATGATGGCGATGATCGCCAGATGTCTAAGGAAGAGCTTCTGGAGAGGGTAAGAGGCAAGGATGCGGTGCTGTGCCTTCTTACTGACCCCATTGACAAGGAGGTGATTGACGCCGCTCACGGCTGCAGGATATTTGCCAACTATGCGGTGGGCTACAACAACATAGATGTTGAGCATGCGACCCGCAAAGGGATACTAGTTACAAACACTCCGGGGGTGCTTGACAATGCAACAGCCGATCTGGCGTGGGCGCTCCTTTTTGCTGCGGCCAGAAGGGTTGCTGAGGGCGACAGGTATGTAAGAGACAGGAAGTTCGACTCATGGAAGGCCACTCTGCTGCTTGGAAGAGACATAACGGGCAAGACCCTGGGTGTAGTAGGTGGAGGCAGGATTGGCACCAACTTTGCAAAGAAGGCGAGAGGCTTTGACATGAAAATACTCTACACAGGCAGAAGCAGAAGCGAAGGTTTTGAAAAGGAAACCGGTGGAACCTTTGTAAGCAAGGAGGAGCTCCTTCACGAATCCGACTTTGTATCGCTGCATGTGCCACTCAATCCGGAAACAAAACATTATATAAGTGATGCCGAACTTGACATGATGAAGGACACATCGGTGCTTATAAACACCGCGAGAGGGCCTGTGGTAGATGAGAAGGCTCTTGTGAGAGCCTTAAGAGAAGGCAAAATATGGGCTGCCGGACTCGATGTATTCGAGAATGAGCCTCTAATAGAAGAAGAGCTCTACGACATGAAAAATGTAGTGCTCCTGCCGCACATTGGTTCAGCAACAATAGAAACAAGGGAAGAAATGGGACTTATAGCTGCAAGAAATATTGTAAGCGTGCTTAGCGGAGAAAGACCCCAGACGTGCGTGAACAAGGAAGTCCTAAAATGAAGATAGTAGTCGCCGCAGACTCATTCAAAGGATCGCTTTCATCCGTTCAAATCATAGAAGTATCAAGCAGGGCTATAAAAAAGCATTATCCTGACGCTCAGGTGGTGGGAGTGCCGATTGCCGACGGAGGCGAGGGAACTCTTGAAGCTCTTTTGGAGCTGACCTGCGGGCAGAAAATAAGGGCGAGGGTGCATGATCCTATCGGCAGGGAAATAGACGCATATTGCGGGCAAGCGGATGGATGCTTTTTTGTGGAAATGGCCCAGGCAAGCGGCATCACGCTTCTATCTGAAAAGGAAAGGGACCCTCTGATTGCCAGCTCCTTAGGAACAGGTGAAATGATAAGGCTCGGACTCGAACTGGGATTTCGCAATTTCATAGTGGGAATCGGGGGAAGCGCGACAAATGACGGCGGAACAGGCTTGCTGCATGCGCTTGGAGTCAGGTTCATTGACGGAAGCGGGAACGAGATAAAGCCATGCGGAGAGAATCTGCTCCACATAGAAAGCATAGACATCGCAGGGCTTGACAAACGACTTTTAGATTCAACCATCACAGTGATGTGCGATGTTGACAATCCGTTCACAGGAGCGAGTGGAGCTACATATGTATACGCTCCCCAAAAGGGTGCGGGAGAATATGAGGTGGAGCTGCTAGAGCGAGGCATGGTTAAATACAAGGAAAAGGTAATACAGGAACTCGGTATAGACATGGATGCGATTGCAGGTGCAGGAGCGGCAGGGGGAGTTGGGGGCGCGCTTTGCGCATTCTGCAAAGCCAAGATGAGGTCTGGGATAGTGACCCTGCTCGAAGTGGCTGATTTTGAAAGTATACTCAAAGGGTGCAGTTTTGTAATAAGCGGTGAAGGAAGAATTGACAGCCAGTCGGCAAGGGGCAAGGCAATCTCCGGCATCGCAAAGGTGTGTGCCGCAAACGGAGTGCCCCTTTATGCAGTATGCGGAGGAATAAGAGGGGACGTCGGATGGCTGTACGAATCGGGGGTTAAGAGCATTATGCCGATAACGCGTTCCCCAATGAGCGTTGAATATGCAATGCAGCACGCAGAGTATCTCCTGGAGGATGCTACCGACAGGATGATAAGGTTTATCAAGCAGATTTTCTAGAAGCAGAAAAGGTGTACATGCCTGAGGAGATCTCAAGAATGTACACCTTTGTTTGATTTCGATGTTAGCAGTTTTGTTACACTGCCTTGCCTGACTTGTATGATTTGGCTCTCTCGTTGGCGTTTAATATCTTCTTTCTTAGCCTTATAGAGTCAGGAGTCACTTCGACAAGCTCATCATCTTCTATGAATTCAAGAGCCTCTTCAAGTGTAAATGCTTTTGCAGCATTAAGCTTTACAGCATCGTCAGAGCCGGAAGCTCTTACGTTAGTAAGTTTCTTGTTCTTGCATGCGTTAACTACCATGTCCTCTTTTCTGCTGTTTATGCCGACTATCATTCCCTCGTATACAGGCACAGCAGCATCTACAAGCATAGTTGCCCTGTCGCTAAGGTTGAAAAGCGCGTATGCCATTGTTACGCCTGCTTCTTGGGATACGAGCACGCCGTTTAGTCTGCCTTGTATCTCGCCAAAGTGAGGCTGGTAGGAGTGGAATGATTTGACAAGCGTTCCCTCGCCTCTTGTCTCGTTTATAAAGCCGCTTCTGTAGCCAAGCAGTCCTCTGGTAGGTACAAGATATTCAATCTTAGTGTAGCCGCTTTCAGAGTGCATTGACTCCATTATGCCTTTTCTCTGGTTGAGGCTGGATATTACAGTGCCGCTGAACTCGTCAGGTACTGTGGCTATTACTTTTTCAACAGGTTCGCAAAGAGATCCGTCTATATGCTTGAATAGAACCTCAGGTTTTGAAACTCCAAGCTCGTAGCCTTCCCTTCTCATGTTTTCAAGCAGTATTGAAAGGTGAAGCTCGCCTCTTCCTGAAACTTTGAAGCCGTCTCTGCCTTCAAGTTCTTCGACTCTAAGGCCTACATTGACTTCCAGTTCTCTTTCAAGTCTTGCCTTAAGGTGCCTTGAAGTTAGGAATTTGCCCGACTTGCCGCAGAAAGGAGAGTCGTTAACAAGGAAGTTCATTGCAAGAGTAGGTTCTTCTATTTCTATCATTTCCATAGGATCCACATTGTCAACGTCGCATATAGTCTCTCCTATTGAAATGTCGCTTATTCCTGCAAGTATTACGATATCGCCGCTGGTTGCCTCATTTTTCTCAACTCGGTTGAGGCCCTCATTTACCATTACTTTAGAAATTTTTGCTTTTACAACTGAGCCGTCTCTTCTTGAAACAGACACCTGCTGGCCTTTTTTAAGAGTCCCTCTTGTTATCCTGCCGATGCCAAGTCTGCCAACGTACTCGTCGTAGTCGAGAGATGATATCTGAAGCTGAAGCGGCTCAGAGTCAAGATCAGGATATGCCTGAACATGATTCTTAATAAGATCGAAAAGCGGAGTAAGGTCGCTGCTCTCATCGCTCATTTCAAGCTTTGCAATGCCTTCTCTTGCTATTCCATAGACTATTGGGAAGTCAAGTTGTTCGTCATTTGCATCAAGTTCAACGAAAAGGTCGAATGTCATGTCTACGACTTCTTCAGCCCTCTGGTCCTTCTTGTCTATCTTGTTTATGAAAAGTATCGGCCTTAGCCCGTTCTGGAGAGCTTTTTGAAGCACGAACCTTGTCTGAGGCATTGGGCCCTCGCTTGAGTCCACAAGCAGTATTGTGGTGTCGACAGTCTTCATAATCCTTTCAACTTCGGATGAGAAATCGGCGTGGCCAGGAGTGTCGACTATGTTTATCTTGATGCCTTCGTGTTCTATAGCGCAGTTCTTCGAGTATATTGTTATTCCTCTTTCTCTCTCGATATCGTTGCTGTCCATGATACACTCGACTACCTCTTCGTTTTCTCTGAAAACGCCGCCCTGTGAAAGGAGAGCGTCTACAAGTGTCGACTTGCCAGCGTCAACGTGGGCAATTACCGCGATATTGATTATCTTTTTCTTCATTATTCTGATCAACCTCTTTTTTATATTAAGTTATATTAAGTGTGCAGCACATCTGCAGACACGTTTAATCATGAAAAATTACCAACTTTATTATGATACACTTGTTTTGAAAAAAATTCAATTAAATTTATGTTATGAATATAGGATTTTAACAGAAAATCGAATATTTTTTTCATGCCTATAATAAATGTTTATTTTGGAAAAATAATTGTTAAAGCTATTGCAAAAATATGGCTTTGAATATATACTAATTGTAGTATTTAATTCTCAATGTGATTTTTTGTTTAGTACATATTTGCAAGAAGCATCAAACAATTCTGCAGGTTAACGTTTACAAAAAATTGATTGTCAGAATTAAAGGAATTTTAATTTTTGGAGGTTTTAGAATATGAAAGGTACAGTTAAATGGTTTAACGGAGAAAAAGGATACGGATTTATAACTGGAGAAGACGGAAAAGACGTTTTCGTACACTTCTCAGAAATCCAAGTTGATGGATTCAAAACACTTGCAGAAGGACAAGAAGTTGAGTTCGAAGTAGTTCAAGGACCAAAAGGACCTCAAGCTGCTAAAGTAACTGTAATAGGATAGTAATCAAGAACCCCGGTGATAATTCATCGGGGTTTTTTTATAGTCATGGCCAATTATTAAAAAAAGCAGTTTAGATTGCTGCTTAACTGGAGAGCAGGGGATTTTTTCAGCTTGAATATGCATGAGCAGTATGTGTATATTAGTATTATGAAGGCATTTCGATTATAAATTTAACGGAAAGAGGAGAACAGGATGAAAATAATCCATACTTCTGACTGGCATATAGGCAAGATTGTGAACGGATTCAGCATGCTGGAGGACCAAAGGCACGCCCTCGAGCAGCTTATTGAGATTTTGGAGGAGGAACAGCCGCACGTTCTCGTAATAGCAGGCGACATATACGATAGGAGCATACCGCCTGTGGAAGCCGTCGAGCTGCTTGACTGGGCGCTGAGCCGGATACTGCTTGACCTTGAGATTCCTGTGCTTGCGATAGCGGGCAACCATGATAGCCCTGAAAGGCTCTCTTTTGGTAGCAGGCTACTGTCGGAGAAGGGGTTGCACATCGCCGGAATTCTCAGCGCGGAAACCAAGAAAGTACAGCTTCATGACGAATTCGGATCTGTAGATTTCTATCTGATACCTTATTCGGATCCGAGGGAGGCAAGACATCTACTTGGCGAAGACAAAATATCAACTCATGACGATATGATGAGAATAATAATAGAAAGAATAGAAGCAAACGCCGAAGCCTCTGCAAGAAAGGTGGCGGTGGCCCACGGATACATAGCATATTCCAAAAAAGAAAGCAATGAAGAATCCTATGCAACAGAAGAACCGCAAAGATGCGAATCGGAAAGACCGCTGAGTGTGGGCGGAAGTGAAATAATTAATGCAGAATGCTTTGAAAATTTCTGCTATACAGCCCTGGGACACCTTCACGGGCCGCAGAGAGTTGGAGGCGAAAAAACGAGATATTCAGGCTCACTTCTCAAATACTCTTTTTCGGAGGCATCACACAAGAAAGGCGTCGTAGCAGTAGAAATCGGCGAATCAGGAGATGTTACAACAAGACATATGGCTCTGGCTCCATTGAGGGACATGAGGGTAATACAAGGACCTTTAAGCGAGCTTGTAAGTCCCCAAATATATTCGGGCGGAGACACCGCCGACTATATTTTTGCAAGGCTCACAGACGAGGGTGAACTTTTCGACCCGATAACAAAGCTAAGAGCTGTGTATCCAAATATAATGGGACTAGAGAGAATGCAATCCAGAGAATCTGCAACAGGCAGGACGTCAGCCGGTGCCGGACACAGGGAAAAGTCGAAATTTGAGCTTTTTGAGGAATTTTATGAGGCAATATGCGGTAAGAATATGAACGATGAAGAAAACAAAATTGTCAGAGAGGCTATAGAATCCGCTCAGAAAGGAGCTGATTAAATAATGAGGCCGATAAGACTCGTAATGAGTGCGTTTGGACCTTATGCAGGTAAGGAGACGCTTGATTTTAGAAATTTGCAGGGTAACAACATATTCCTTATCACAGGACCAACAGGAGCGGGCAAGACTACAATATTCGATGCCATAAGCTATGCACTGTTTGGAGAGGCCTCCGGAAGCAGCAGGGACAAAAGCGATTTAAGGAGCGATTTTGCGGACGCGGACAGTCCAACATACGTGGAGCTGGAATTCGAACTTAGAGGGAAAACCTATATCATAAAAAGACATCCGCAGCAGGAGAAGAAAAAAGCAAGGGGAGAAGGCTACACAATCAAGGAGGCCAGTGCAGAGCTAGTTTTGCCAGACGGGTCTGTTGTTACCAGGATAAACAGCGTTGACGAGAAAGTAGGAGGAATTCTGGGCATAAGCAGGAGCCAGTTCAGACAGGTAGTGATGCTGCCTCAGGGGGAGTTTAGAAAGCTAATAGAGTCTGAAAGCAAGGAACGCGAGGAGATATTCAGGAAGATATTTGGAACGCAAGTGTTCGAAGCCATACAAAAGAGGCTGCAGGAAGATAGAAAACAGTTGCGCATTACAATAAGCGAGGCCAAATCAAAACTGGAAACAAATGCAAAACATATAGATGCAGAAGTAGATGATGAACTGCGAGAGCTTCTAGAATCAGTAGAACTTAATATTCCTGAGATTATATTAAGAAGCAGTATGCTAATAAAGAGTGATGAAGCGCTTCAGGAAGAGCTCTCGAAAAAGCTATCAGACGGAAGACTTGGCCAGGAGAAACTTCAAAAGACAATGCTGGAGGCTGCAGAGGCAAACAAAAAGCTTCTTGAAATGGAGACTGCCAGAGAGCGGCTTGCGAGTCTGGAGTGTCAGAAAAAATCATATAAAGATAAAGCGACAAGGCTGGCCATGGGAAGAAGGGCGCTTGAGATTTCGATAGTAGACGAAGCCGCCAAAGAAAAGAAACTTGCCCTGGATTCAAAGAAAGCTGAACGCGAGAGACTAGGCAAAAAGCTGGAGGCTTGCGAAGAGGAATTGATAAGCAGCAAAAAAGCGCTAATGACAGAGGAAGCCAGAGATAAGGAAAGAAAAGCGATAGCAGAAGAAATCACAAAACTCGGCGGTTTTTCCAATAAAGTCAAGGAATACGAGGACAGGCAAAAAGCCGTAAGTGGCATTCTTGTAGACTTGGCGAAAAAGAGCAATGAGCTGGAAAATCTAAAGAAGAGCTTGGAAGATGACAAAGAAAAGCATAAAAAGCTGACTGAGGAGCTGCGTCTTTCAAACGAAGCACAGATACAAAGAGAAAAGCTGGAAAAGCAATTTGCTCAGAAAAATTCACTCATTGCAAGGCTCATAGAAATATACAAAACCTGCAAAAAGCTTTCAGATGAGCAAAAAAAGCACCTGGAACTCAAAAAAGAATATGAATCCTTTGAAATGACATTTATGCACGCAAAGGAGATGTATGAACAAAGCGAGGATATGTTCAGAAAAGGACAAGCCGGACTTCTTGCAAAAAGTCTGGAGGAAGGCTATCCATGCCCTGTTTGCGGCTCAACAAGTCATCCGCTGCCGGCTGCGTTTATAGAGGGAATGCCAACCGAAGAAACCCTTAAACATGCCAAGAGTAAATATGAAATCTTAAAGCAAAAGAAAGACGAGATGCTGCAGAAGCTGGCAAACCTGAATGGAGTTATCGAGAGTCTGAGGGATTCCATATCGGCACAGAGGGAGAATCTGAAGCCAGAGCTTGGTCAAGAGCTAATGGATGTTGAAGAAGCAGGGCTTCAAGCGCATTTGAAAAATAATGGCGAAAAGCTAAGGCACGAGCTTGAAGAGCTTGATAAGAAAATCAAAGATATTGACAAGCTTGCAAAAAGCAAGGCTGCGGTAGAAGAGTCTATCAAAAAACTCGAGCTCCATAAGGGAGAGAAAGAAAAGGAGCTTGTAAAGCTCGAAGAGGACAATAAGGAGCTCCAGATAAGGCAAAAAGGGGAGGAGGGGATACTCCAAGCGATAGAAAAAGAGATACCCCCGGAGTTGCGCACTCTTGGAGAACTGCATAAAAAAATAAAGGCACTGGAAGACAAGCTCGAGACTATGAAAAGAGCGCTCGATATGGCGCGCGAAAAATACAGCATGGCTCAAATAGACAAGGCTACAACCGGGAAGGAAATAGAGGCTGCGGCAAAAGCAGAAGCTGAAAATGAAAAGGAAATACATGAATTAAGAGTAAGGCTCGAGGAAATGCTGTCTGCAGCGGGGTTTGAAGACTATGCCCATTTTGCAGAGCTGAAGATGAGCAAGCAGGATATTGAAGAAGCTGATGACGACATAACAAAATACTATCAGGAGCTTAAGTCGTCATCAGATAACTTTATAAAGGCTCAGTCAGAAGCGAAAGGACTCAAGGAAACTGCAGTAGAAAGTATAGAAAAAGAGCTCGCAGCTTTTAAGCAGGAATGCGAGGAACTTGATGGAGCAATAAAGAAGATATATGCCAGACGAACCATCAATCAAAAAGCGCTGAAAGAGATGGAACGCATATCTAGCGAAATTGAAGGCTATGAGGAGCGTCTGAGGATTGTGGGAGGACTGGCAGGCATAGCCAACGGGGAAAATACAGAAAGGCTTACATTCGAAAGGTATGTGCTTGCCGCATATTTTGACGAGATAATAAAGGCGGCCAATGTCAGGCTGGGTAAGATGACACAGGGAAGATTCATTCTCCTGAGGAGGGACGAAAAGGGGAAAGGCAGAAAACAGGAGGGGCTGGAACTCGAAGTTTTCGATAACTATACGGGCAAAGCAAGGCATGTAAAGAGCCTTTCGGGAGGGGAAGGTTTCAAGGCGTCACTTTCGCTCGCTCTCGGACTTGCTGATATCGTCCAGGCATATGCCGGCGGAGTCAGCCTGGATACGCTATTCATAGACGAGGGTTTTGGTTCCCTGGATCCAGAATCGCTTGACAGCGCTGTTGAGTGCTTAATCGACCTCCAGGAGTCAGGAAGGCTAGTGGGTATAATATCTCACGTGCCGGAGCTCAAGGAGAGAATAGATGCAAGGCTTGAGATAACCGCTTCAAAAAATGGCAGCAAAGCAAGCTTTGCTGTGTGAATCGAAATAAATGGGGGATCACATGAAAAAAGAAAAACTGACAGTTGCAGACATTATAAAAAAGATGCCATCTCTTTTCTTTGGATTTTTGCTATTTGCGGTGGGAATACTGTCGACGCTCTATTCTGACCTTGGAATGAGCCCGTGGGATGTTTTCCATATGGGAATAGTGAAGCATTCGAATCTTACCCTGGGTCAAGTTTCTCAATTGACAGGGGTGGCAATAATAGTGATAGCATACTTTTGTGGAGTTGTTCCCGGGCTGGGGAGCGTATTCAATATGTTTTTCATAGGTTTTTTTATAGACCTGCTGCAGCCTCTTGGGATATTTCACACCCCGGAAACGCTTATACTCAAGGTGGCGCTGCTACTATTTGGAATATTAATGATGGGATGGGCATCATTTTTTTATCTGAGGGTGGGTCTTGGGGCAGGGCCAAGAGACAGCATGATGGAGACTCTAGTAAAGAAAACCGGTAAGCCGGTATGGCTAATAAGGAACTCGATTGAAATGGCAGTACTTGTAATAGGAGCTATGCTGGGGGGACCTGTTGGAATAGGGACGATAATAACAGTCTTTGGTATAGGATTTTCAGTTCAATTGGCTTTTGTGATAGGAGGCTATAGCTCGAAAGAAATTGAGCATATTAATATAATAGATGTGATTGGAATAAGAAGCTGGTCATAATGAAAAAGCCGAATTGTGTTCGGCTTTTTCTATTTCACGAACAGTTAGCGGTACTTGAAAATAAGATGGGAAGGCAATTCGAATGTTAAAAGCATGTTAATTTTTAATAAGAAGACATTTCATGAGATAATACGTCTAAAATGGACTTTAGATAAGATAAAATACTATAAATCTATTTAAATATGAAATATTGCTTAATACCTTGAAATACAGGTGAAATTAAAGCTTACATTTTATTAGGAAAAGAGTTATACTATCTTTCATGATAAAGATTATTAACTAAATGAGTTGACACACTTTGCAAACATACATCTATAAACAAGGCCCCTTTCTGCTTTTTTGAAAAATTCCTGTCGTTTAAGAAGCCCTTCAATATTAATATATTAATATCTTTTCAGTTTGTCAAAGTTCGTGGTTGACGAGTTTAACATTAATTTTATCGGGTATATTTCAAATCACGGGGTGAGAATACGAACTGTGTGTGATAAGTTACCTGGGATGGGCAGGTTGAGGCTTGTTTAAACAGTGTTAAATTATTTCCCCTATTAAAAATATTATAAAATGGATTACTACATATTGCAGCATGCAGTAAGCAGTAACAAGGAGGAAACATAAAATGATGTTCGATATAACAGATAGAGATTTAGTAATAGCCCTTTCAGCTATAGGAGCAGGTTTTGCGATGATCGCTGGTGTTGGACCTGGTATTGGACAAGGTTACGCGGCTGGAAAAGGTGCTGAAGCTGTTGGAAAGAGACCTGAAAATCAGGGTCAGATAGTCAGTACAATGCTTCTTGGCGCTGCGGTAGCAGAATCCACTGGTATATTTGGTCTCGTTGTTGCGCTTATAATGCTTTTTGCTAATCCTCTTGTAGGAGCTTTAACAAAATAATATAAACTAAAAGGTGATATGCTTCCCTTGTAGTAGACATCTGAAATGATGAGATGTTGCTGCAAGGAGGAGCATATTTTTTTATGAGCAGAAACAGCAAGTTTACGCCAAAGATTATATATAAGAATATAAATAGGCATACCGTGTAGGGGTTGTAACTTGCCCGGTGCTTGGGAACGGCTGAATAAGCAGGTGATAGAAGTACAAATTCAAAATGAGAAAAGATATAGAAATTATTTATAGTGAATCACATAAATATCAAATTAAATAATTGGATTTTATCGATTGACTAACTTAAAATTAATTAAAAGTGGGTGGAAAACATTTATAACCATAATTTAAAGGGAGGATTCAAGATGAAAAAAAGAATTATTGCATTAGTGGCAGTACTTGCACTTTCAGTTTCTGTTCTAGCAGGCTGCGCACCAAAAACTGAGGCTCCGGCAGCTCCGGCAACACCAGCAGCAACAGGGGTGGGAACAGCTCCAGACGGCAGCGAGGTGGCTATAGAAAAGGCTACGATGAAGTTCATAAATGACTATCAGGCAGGCGGCTACAAGCTTGTTTCAACTGAAGAGCTTAACAAATGGGTAACGGAAAAGAAAGATATGATAATAATAGACACTATGCCTGCTGATTTCTATTCTAAGAACCGCATACCAGGAGCGCTGAATGCAGAGCTTCCTAAGACTGGCATGGCTGATGCAACTGAAGAGCAAAAGGCAGCCTTCATAAAACTGCTTGGCGAAGACAAGAGCAAGACTGTAGTTGTTTACTGCGGATTTGTCGGATGTGCAAGAAGTGACGTTGGTGCGGTTATAGCTAAAGAGCAAGGTTTTACTGACGTATACAGGGTGCCAGGCGGATTCATAGCATGGCAGGAAGCTGGATATGAAGTTGAAAAATAAGACAGCAAGGCTGTCGCTCCTGGCGGCGCTCATGCTTATGCTTACAGCAGTCTTTGCAGGATGCGCAGGCTCGTCTGATTCGCTTATAGAAAAGGAAGTCAATCCCCAGATAGATGTATTCGGGGTTAAGCTCTACATGGATGAGCAGAAGGTCCATGAGAGTGTAGGTTCGCAGGGTGAGAAGGCAATGTGCGTATATGGCTACGAATATGAGTATGCCGACAAGGACATAAACATAGGGTTCAATGCTGAAACAAAGCAGGTAAGACGGGTTGGGACTAAGAATCCTGAAACCTCGATTTACGGTATAAAGCCCGGTGTAGACCTTGAAGCGGCCTACAAAGCTTTAGAAGCAAACGGCTTTGCAAAGGATGAGGATTCCAAGTACGTTTTCCGCAAGGAGAATGTCATATTCACAATCACATCAATGAAAGGCACTAATGCTGACGGTCTTACGATAGAATTAGATCCGAACCAGAAATAATTGCAGTCTCCCGATTTTCGGGAGGCTGTTTTTTCGTTTCACAAGGGGATTGTTTCGTGCTAAAATCAATGTGCAGTACATTAATAAAGAAGGTGATTTGACATGGATGGCTTTGGCAAAACTGTTGCCGTGGGTATGAGCGGCGGAGTTGACAGCTCTGTAGCGGCATATATTCTCAAGAGCAGGGGATATAATGTAATAGGATTGACAATGCTTCTTGGAAATGGAAGTGAGTCCGAGCGCTCTATAAAAGACGCCAGACGCATTGCTGACAGGCTTGCAATACCTCATCATGTTGTGGACTTCAGCAGGATATTCGATGAAAAAATCAAGGGTGAATTCATAAGTGAATACCTCAAGGGGAGGACTCCAAATCCTTGTGTTACATGCAATAGAATCATTAAATACGGCAAATTCATGGATGCAGCCAGGTCTTTAGGGGCTGATCTTGTGGCCACAGGGCACTATGCGAGGATTGTATATGATGGAGAAAACTCAATATATAGGATATTAAGGGGTAAATCGGACAGAAAGGATCAGTCGTATGTACTCTATTCTCTTGGCCAGGAGCAGCTGAGCAGGATGATTCTTCCTCTTGGAGAATATGAATCCAAGGATGAAATAAGAAGCATAGCCAACTTGTTTGATTTTGATATATCTGAGAAAAAAGACAGTAATGGCATATGTTTCATACCAGATGGAAATCATAAAAAGTATATTGTTGAAATCCTTGGAGGAATTGCTGAAAGAGGGGCAATAAGAGACACAGACGGAAAGCTTCTCGGCAGACACAGCGGCATATTCAAATATACAATAGGCCAAAAGAGGGGGCTTGAGTTGAAGCTGGAGAGGCCTTTGACTGTAATCTCTATAGATTCCGAAAAAAACGAGATAATACTTGGTGAGGATTCTCAGGTTTACTCAAAGGGTTTGATTGCAAGCGACTGGAGCCTTACATCAGGCCAAACGGACTTTGATGAGTTGGACGTACAAGCAAAAATATGCCACTGGGGTTATTTTATAAAATCAAAGGTCACGAAAACGGATGATGGCAAGTTGTGCGTAATATTTGAAAAGAGCGAAAGGGCTGTCACTCCTGGACAATCAGTAGTTTTCTACAAAGAAGACGAGGTAATAGGCGGAGGCATAATAGAGTATGAAATAAGATGAAAAAATAAAAAGGCGTATGTACCATCTTTTGGTACATACGCCTTTTCTATGATCCTTTTATATAACCCATTAGACTGTCGAATAGCAGTTCTAGATAATCAGCCCTTTGGAAAGGGTCGAAGTAGTCTACATCTATCATGGAATGCATTTTTCCGGCAATCAGAACCGGAGCAGAAATAGCAGCCATGGCTTGGAATAAAAGTTTTTTGGCGCGTGGTTTGTCTATTGATGGATTAATTTCTGAAAGTGAGTCCATGAGAAGCCTAAGGCCTGAATGCTTGAAATATTCTTCATAGTGTATAAAAATGGATGATTTTTTGACTGTCTGGAATACGAAATTCTTTATTATGGAAGGATGCTCAATGATTATTGAAGTATATTCATCGAAAAATTTCTTAAGTCTTTCTTCGGCAGCTGAGTCTTTACATTCCAGGTGATTGAATGCTGTTTCCAGCTTGAGCGTGATTTGTTTCATTGCCTCGTTCAACAGATTATCCTTTGAACCAAAATGATAATTTACAAGAGCAATGTTGACATTGGCATATTTGGCCACTTTTCTGACTGTCACGTTTTCGTAGCCATATTGAGATATTATGTGGAGGGTTGCTTTAAGTATCCGTTCTTTGGTGTCGAGATGCTGATAATCAAAATATTTCATATTCATAAGATAGACAACTCCCAGATTTTTTTCAAACAAAAATCTTGTTCTAAATTAATTTTAAAATATTTTTGTTTGTCGTGTCAATAAAAATTAACAATTCAAAATGCTTGAATACATTGACAAAAAAATGGTTTGGGCATATCATATATAGTATTAAACATTAATTTAAACACAGTTTAAATGGGAAAATATGAAAGAATTACATGCAATGTAAATAAATTATTCGTAGCCTGGAGGTGAAATTCAGCCACAAGGCTGAAGTCTCTATGAGAAGAATACTTAATGTCGGAGTCGATATAGGATCAACAACAGTCAAGATGGTCATGCTGGATCAGATGGGGACGGTTGTTTTCAGCAGGTACAAAAGGCACCTGGCTGACATAAGGAATACGTTGACAGGAATGTTAAATGAAGCATATCAATTGTTGGGCAATAAAACAATAACAATAGCAATGACAGGTTCGGGAGGGATGCGCGCTGCGCAGGCCGTGAATGTCGCATTTGTACAAGAGGTGATAGCTTCGACAAAATCGGTTGAGGCTATCATTCCTTATGCGGATGTTTCCATAGAGCTTGGTGGGGAAGATGCGAAGATTACATATTTTGAAAATCAGGTAGAGCAGCGAATGAATGGGGTATGCGCAGGAGGAACAGGAGCGTTTATAGATCAGATGGCAGCTTTGCTGAAAACAGACGCGCTTGGTCTTAATGAACTATCATCCAGAAGCTCAAGTTCATACAGCATAGCGGCAAGATGCGGCGTATTTGCAAAAACAGACATACAGGCACTCATGAATGACGGAGCAAGGAAGGAAGACATAGCTGCGTCAGTTTTTAATGCTGTAGCTGAACAAACCATAACGAGTCTTTCTTGCGGAAAACGAATAAAAGGCAATGTAGTCCTCCTAGGGGGGCCTTTTCATTTTCTGCCGGAACTTTCAAGAGCTTTTGAAAAGACACTGGGAGATTGTGCGAGCAGTATTACTGTGCCTGATAATTCGAACCTCCTTGTGGCTATGGGAGCCGCGCTGCTTTCAAAAAATGAAAAACAAGTTAGTTTTATAGAAATAAAGCATGCGCTGCAAAAGGCATGGAGCTTTGAATCTGAAGAACTAAGGTCTTTGCCGGCTCTTTTTGACGGGGAGAAGGAGCTAAGGAATTTCAAAAGCAGACATTATACTCAAGCGGCATCCGAGACGATTTCCAAGGATTTTAGGGGAGACTGCTATCTGGGAATTGATTCCGGGTCAACGACAACAAAAGTAGTTCTAATTGACAGGAATTCAAGAATTGTATATTCATATTACGGAAACAATCAGGGAACGCCTCTGAATACGGTGAAAAATGTGATGGCCAGAATATATGAATGTTTCGGAACAGACATAAACATAATAGGCTCAGCGGTCACAGGCTACGGCGAAAAACTTATACAAAGCGCATTCGAACTGGATATTGGAGAGGTTGAAACTGTAGCCCACTTCAAAGCCGCATCACATTTTGAGCCTGATGTCGATACAATAATAGACATCGGTGGCCAGGACATGAAATGTATTAGAATAAAAAACAAGGCTGTGGACAGCATAATGCTAAATGAGGCCTGTTCTTCAGGCTGCGGATCTTTCTTGGAGACATTTGCGAAATCGCTTGATATGACCATGGAAGAGTTTGTGAATGCGGCCCTGGTGTCTAAGTCTCCGGTTGATCTTGGTTCAAGGTGTACTGTATTCATGAATTCGAGGGTGAAACAGGCGCAAAAGGAAGGCGCAAGCGTTGGCGATATTTGTGCGGGCCTTTGTTACGCTGTAGTCAAAAATGCGCTCTACAAGGTGATAAAAATTAAAGATGCCGACGGCTTGGGTAAAAACGTGGTAGTTCAGGGCGGCACATTCTACAATGATGCTGTGGTAAGGTGCTTTGAGATACTGACAGGAAAAAAAGTGATCCGGCCTGCAATTTCAGGAATTATGGGAGCATTCGGTGCGGCACTGATTGCAAGAGAGAAATGCCCAGCCACATCGGAATCCAAAATGATAAAGCTTGAAAAAATTCAGGATTTTACTGTGGACATAAAGGCAAAAAAATGTCGCGGATGCACAAATAGTTGCATGCTCACAATAAACAGATTTTCTGACAGCAAAATATATATATCTGGCAACAGATGCGAAAAGGGCTTGGGAGAAGAAGCAAAGTCGGAAGCATGCCCAAATGTGTTCAGGTCAAAGTATGAACGAATTTTTGCATATAACCCAAAGCGGGAAGAAGATGCCAAATACGGTGTGATAGGTATTCCCAGGGTTTTGAACATGTATGAGAATTTTCCTTTCTGGTTCACATTTTTCAGCGAACTTGGTTTCAGCGTCAGGCTTTCGAAGGAGTCTGCAAGGGAAACATACAAGCTTGGAATGGATACAATAGCGTCAGAAACGGCATGCTATCCTGCAAAGCTGGTTCATGGACACATTGAGCAGCTGCTAAATGACGGTGTGAAGCGCATTTTCTATCCGTGCATAATGCACGAGGTGAGAGAACGCTCCTCTGCAGAAAATCATTACAACTGTCCAATGGTTACGTCCTATCCCGAGCTTGTAAAAATCAACATAGACGGACTCGCGGAGGACGGAGTGGTTTTCATGAATCCTTTCGTACCATATGACGATAAGAAAAGGCTGGCAAATGTCATGCACGAAGAGCTTCGCCATATGGGGATCAAGTATCGAGAGGTTAAAAGGGCAATATTGAAAGCAGAAGCTGAGGACAATAGTGTGAAAGACGACATAAGAGAAATGGGCAAAAGGGTCCTCGAATATATGGAAAGGACAGGGAAGAAAGGAATTGTTCTTGCCGGAAGGCCGTATCACATCGATCCTGAAATAAACCGCGGAATAGACAAGGTAATAACATCGCTCGGCATGGCGGTGCTTACTGAAGACTCGGTTGCACATCTTGCAAATGACCATATGCAACTGTCTGTAGTAGACCAGTGGATGTATCACTCAAGACTCTACAGGGCCGCATCCTACGTCGCATCAAGAAATGATCTTGAACTAGTTCAGCTAAACTCATTTGGCTGCGGAATTGATGCCATAACCTCCGACCAGGTGGAGCAAATACTGAAAAATTCTGGGAAGCTATACACTATCCTTAAAATCGACGAAGTTATAAATACTGGGGCTGTCAGGATAAGACTAAGGTCGCTTAGTGCGGCCATGAGTGAACGAGACGGCCTGCCCAGATGCATAAAAGGGCGAGATGCCCGCATTAGCAAAAATCCTGAGTTTACTAAAGAAATGAAGTTGTCGCATACGATACTTTGTCCCCAGATGTCACCGGTGCATTTTAGTTTCGTAGAGGCCGCATTTAAAAGTGAAGGCTACAGGCTCGAGGTGCTCGGGAATATGGAACACAAAATTGTTGAGACAGGCCTAAAGTATGTTAATAATGATGCATGTTATCCGGCTTTGATAGTTATAGGGCAGCTTATTGATGCCTTGAATTCCGGGAAATACGATATTGATACAACCGCAGTCATTATATCTCAGACAGGAGGAGGCTGCAGGGCAACCAACTATATTGCACTTTTGAAAAAAGCTCTCTCAGATGCCGGCTATCCTGATATACCGGTAATATCCTTGAATGCAATTGGTATTGAAAAGCAGCCTGGATTCAAGATAACTCCGTCGCTTGTAAAGCGGTTGGTATATGGAATAATGTATGCCGATTTGCTTTCAAGTCTTGTTCTCAGAACAAGGCCTTATGAAAAAATTGCCGGCACTTCAAATTCACTATATGAAAAATGGATGTGTGCATGTACCAAGGTTGGAGCCATGTCGAAGTTCAGGGAGTTTAAAAACAACATAAGGTCGATGGTCCGAGATTTTGAAACAGTTGAAATATACGACAAGAAAATTCCGCGTGTTGGCGTAGTAGGCGAGATACTAGTAAATTATCACCCTCTGGCGAATAATGGTCTGGTGGAGCTTCTGGAAAAGGAGGGAGCAGAGGCTGTTCTCCCGAATCTGGCGGACTTTGTGCTCTACAGTCTGTATAATGGCATTTACAGAAGCCAAAGGCTGTCGGGGAACATAATGACTGAAATCAGGGCAAGTGCCGCCATAAGCGCCATAGAAGCTGCGAGAGACCACATAAGAACATGTCTTAAAGGCAGCACAAGATTCGACATGCCCTTGGACATACACAGCATAGCCAGAAAGGCATCCGGAATTATATCGCTGGGCAACCAGACAGGCGAAGGATGGCTGCTTACAGGTGAAATAGTTAAGTTTGTTGAGTCGGGGGTGAAGAACATATTGTGCCTTCAGCCTTTTGGATGCCTGCCCAACCATATTGTGGGAAAAGGAGTCATGAAAGAACTTAAAAAACGCTATTCGACCCTCAACATATGCGCCGTTGATTATGATCCTGGTGCAAGTGAGGTGAATCAGCTCAACAGAATAAAGCTAATGCTTTCTAATGCAATTAGCACAAATGCAGTTAAGGAGTGCAGCGTCATGCCAAGGAAAAAAGGCCCACGTTGCATGCGAATAAGTCTGTAGTATTAATGCCGTCTGCCAAAAGTTATATTTGGCAGACGGCATTTTTGTATTTAGCAGGCCAGAGAATTTCCAATGGTGTATAATAACATAGTACACTAGCTTATATAGGCCAGAGAAGGGAGCATTCAACTTGATAGCCAGTCTTGCTGAAAAAATGCAAATACTTATGATAGACAAAGAATTCTATAAAACTATGCTTAAAATATCAATACCAATTATAATACAAAGCTTTGTAGCTTCTTCGCTCAATATGATAGATACGATAATGATAGGACGCCTTGGAGAGACTCCTCTGGCAGCTGTAGGGATTGCCAATCAGTATTTTTTTCTCTTTAACCTTACTGTGATAGGTATATGCAGCGGCTGTGGAGTGTTCATATCACAGTTCTGGGGCAAGAAAGATATTGGGAACATAAGAAGGACTCATGGGCTTAGTCTCTCGTTTGTATTGCTGGCTGCAGTATTCTTCATTATGCCGGCACTTATAATACCACATAAGATTATTTCCGTGTTCAACATAGACAGCTCAGTAATTGAACTGGGTGCGAAATATCTGTCGATTGTGGGAGTCAGCTACATATTTACCGGGATAACATTCTCATACAGTTTCTCGCTAAGAAGCACCGAAAATGCGATTCCGCCCATGATTGTCAGCACGGTAGCTCTTTTGCTCAATACTGTGCTTAACTATGGCCTTATCTTCGGAAATCTGGGATTGCCGCAATTGGGAGTTGCAGGAGCTGCCATAGCAACGGTTATAGCTAGGCTTGCAGAGAGCATTTTTATTGTGGCATATGTATACGCAAAAAACGGTCCGCTCGCCGGCAGATTAGGAGAACTTGCGGATATAGATTCCAAATTCATGGGCAAGGTAATACACATTATAATGAGTGTAGTTCTCAATGAAGCGTGTTGGGGATTTGGATTCGTAGCCTATTCAGTGGTGTATGGCAGGATTGGAACACAGGCTATTGCCGCAGTTCAAATATGCAACACCATTCAGAATATATTCATGGTAGTAATATTTGGCATGGCGAGTGCTTCAGCTGTTATGATAGGAAACTGCATAGGCGCAGGTGAGGAAGAAAAGGCCAGGAAGAATGCTTACAGATTTACTGCACTCGGAACGGCGGTAGGATTTTTGATAGCCGTATTGCTTGCGCTGGCTGCCCCTCTTATAGTTTCTTTTTTCAATGTATCGGGCGGCGTTGCAAGGGATGCTTTATGGATGCTCTATATAACAGCGGGTTCGCTGGTTATAAGAGTATTCAACATAATGATGATAGTTGGGATTCTAAGGGGGGGAGGAGACACAAGGTTCTCTCTTCTGACCGAAGCGTTTACAATGTGGTTTATTGGGGTGACGGCCGCAGTTATAGGGGCTTTTGTATTGCGGCTCCCTGTTTATTGGGTGTATGCGCTTGTAATATTAGAAGAAATAGTTAAATTTGTCATAGTGCTCTACAGGCTGCTTTCAAACAGATGGGTAAAAAATATTGTGCATAACATATAAAATCGGAAATAAAAAAAAAAAGCGGCATATTATGAACATGCCCCTGTCAAGTAGACAGTGGAAATAATAAAAAATTCGATGCTAATCATTCAATGGTTAGCATTGTTTTTTTATGCGGCGTAATTTAAATATTGACGATATTCTAAAGGAGTCATACT